>ERZ859980.323-NODE-323-length-33302-cov-1.509189_pt1 | contig 33302 bp, 35 predicted proteins | sample MGYA00509984_ERZ859980 | MGnify/ENA primary metagenome ERZ859980 (study PRJEB30046, sample SAMN00715173) | human gut metagenome | study: EMG produced TPA metagenomics assembly of the A metagenome-wide association study of gut microbiota in type 2... | reverse complement strand
TGCAGCTCGATTTCACTTCGTTTCATCTCGCTGTCGGGCTTCGCCCTATATAAACAAACAACGGAACTCTCTTTCGAAAGCAAGCTTTCGACGAGCGTCCCGTTGTTTGTTTATGCATGGCTTTGCTTACGCAAAGTAGTGTACGCCTGATTCAAAGACTTTGAGGTCTTGTTCTCCGTAGATGTTTGTTGCTACGGATGTTCCTTTACGTTCAATATGAGCCATCTTACCGAAGCATCTTCCGTCTGGGCTTGTGATACCTTCGATTGCCATATATGAACCGTTTACGTTCCATTCTTCGTCCATTGTTGGCTGTCCCTGCTGATTTACATATTGTGTTGCTACCTGACCATTTGCAAATAACTGTTCAATACATTCTTTTGGTGCTACGAAACGTCCTTCACCATGTGATGCTGGATTTACATATACACCACCAAGTTCAGCTTCCTGTAACCAAGGTGACTTGTTTGAAACAACCTTTGTGTATACCATCTTTGATACATGACGGTTAATTGTGTTGTATGTTAATGTTGGAGCATTAATATCCTGTCCTGTAATCTTTCCGTTTGGTACTAATCCTAACTTAATCAATGCCTGGAAACCATTACAAATACCAAGTGCTAAACCGTCTCTTTCATTTAATAATTTATGTACAGCTTCTTCAATCTTTGCGTTTCTAAATGCTGTTGCGAAGAACTTAGCTGAGCCATCAGGTTCATCACCTGCACTAAATCCACCTGGGAACATAATAATCTGTGCCTGATTAATTGAATCTTCAAATATTTTAACAGAATCTCTAATATCTTCCGGTGTAAGGTTCTTGAATACCTTTGTAATAACATTTGCGCCAGCATTTTCAAATGCTTTTGCTGTATCATATTCACAGTTTGTTCCTGGGAATACAGGAATAAATACTGTTGGTTTTGCAACTCTGTTCTTGCATACATAGATACTTCCCTTATCATAAATTGGTGTATCTAATATTGTCTTATCATTATGGCTTCTTGTTGGGAATACTTTTTCTAATGGTTTCTCCCAAACCTTAAGAGCTTCATCCATTGGAATTACTTCTTCGCCATACTTAAATTCACCTTTATCAGTTGTTTCACCTAATAATACATAACTTGCTGTTATATCACTAAGTTTGTCTGCAGGTACTTCAGCAACAATATCACCAAATGCAGGTGCGAATAAATCTGCACCAGGAATATTCCCGCTAATGCTTACACCTATTCCATTACCAAATGCCATCTTACTTACAGCAGGAATTACGCCCTTAGCGTCTAGGGCATAAGCTGAAATAATCACACCATTCTGAATCATTTCATGAATCTGATCATATAACTTCATGATTTCTTCATATACAGGCTTGTCATACTGATCTTTGCTGATTTCAAATTTAACAATCTTATTGCCTGCCTTCTTAAATTCAGGAGTGATAATATCTTTTTCTTTTGCTACATCAACTGCAAATGAAACTAATGTTGGTGGTACATCAATATCATTAAATGTTCCTGACATACTATCTTTACCACCAATTGATGGAAGACCAAATCCCATCTGTGCATCAAATGAACCAAGAAGTGATGCAATGGCTGACTCCAACGACGTGGATCTTCTGTCATTCTTCTAAAGTATTCCTGATATGTCATACGAATCTTCTTGTAGTCACCACCATTTGCAACAATCTTTGCAATTGAATCTACTACTGCATACATTGCTCCATGATATGGACTCCAACTTGATAAATATGGATCAAATCCATAACTCATCATTGTTACTGTATCGCATTTTCCTTTAAGCACTGGAAGTTTTGCAACCATTGCCTGTGTTTCTGTCTTCTGGTATTTTCCACCATGTGGCATAAATACTGAACCTGCACCGATTGAACCGTCGAATTTTTCAACTAATCCCTTCTGTGAACATTCATTTAAGTCAGCAAGTGTTTCTAACCATTTTTCTTTTACGTCTGCTACTTCAGGTTTCTTGAAGAAGTTTGCATCCTTTTCAGGCATATCTACTTCAACTGTTGTTTCCTGATGTGCACCGTTTGTATCTAAGAATGCACGTGAAAGATTTACAATTTCCTTTCCTCTCCATTCTAATACTAATCTAGGATCCTCTGTAACTTCTGCTACTACTGTAGCCTCTAAGTTTTCTTCATTAGCATATTCTAAGAATTTTTCTACATCAGAAGGATCGACTACTACTGCCATTCTTTCCTGTGATTCAGAAATAGCAATTTCTGTTCCATCTAAGCCTGCATATTTCTTTGGAACTTTATCTAAGTTAATATGAAGTCCGTCAGCTAACTCACCGATGGCTACTGAAACACCGCCGGCACCGAAATCATTACACTTCTTGATAATGTGACTAACTTCTTCTCTTCTAAATAATCTCTGTAATTTACGTTCTGTAGGTGCGTTACCTTTCTGTACTTCAGCACCACATGTTTCAATAGATTCTTCTGTATGAATCTTTGAAGAACCTGTTGCTCCACCACAGCCATCACGTCCTGTTCTACCACCTAAAAGTACGATAATATCTCCTGGATCTGATGTAAGTCTCTGTACTGCACGTCTAGGAGCTGCTCCCATAACTGCACCAATTTCCATTCTCTTTGCAACATAATCAGGATGATAAATTTCTTTTACTAAACCTGTTGCAAGACCAATCTGGTTACCATATGAACTATATCCATTTGCAGCTCCCTGAACAAGTTTCTTCTGTGGAAGCTTACCACTTAATGTTTCGCTCATTGGCTTAGTAGGATCTGCTGCACCTGTTACACGCATAGCCTGATATACATATGTACGTCCTGATAATGGATCTCTAATAGCACCACCTAAACATGTTGCAGCACCACCAAATGGTTCAATTTCTGTAGGATGGTTATGTGTTTCGTTTTTGAAGTTTACTAACCATTCTTCTGTATTTCCGTCAACTTCAACAGGAACTACAATACTACATGCATTGATTTCATCTGATTTTTCCTGATCATCTAACTTGCCTTCCTTCTTTAACTTTCTCATTGCAATAAGGGCTAAATCCATAAGGCATACAAATTTGTCTTTTCTTTCTCCAAAAACATCTTTTCTTGTTTCAAGATATTCTTCATATGTTTTGACAATTGGTTCATTATAAAAACCATCATCGAACTTAACATCTGTAAGTTCTGTATTAAAAGTAGTATGACGACAATGATCTGACCAGTAAGTATCTAATACTCTGATTTCTGTCATTGATGGATCTCTGTTTTCTTCAGATTTAAAAAATTCTGAATATGTTTGAAATCCTTAAATGTCATTGCTAATCCAAGTGAATCGTAAAGTTCTTTAAGTGGAGCATCATCCATGTCCTTGAAACCATCAAAAATGATTACATCTGCCGGTTCCTCAAATTCTGTTACTAAAGTTTCAGGCTTTTCTAATCCTGTTTCTCTTGAATCTACAGGGTTGATACAATATGACTTAATCTGTTCAAACTGTTCCTCTGTAATATCTCCAACTAAAACGTATGTTGTTGCAGTCTTTATTTCAGGATTCTCATCCTCGTTTAAAAACTTAACACACTGTACAGCAGAATCAGCTCTCTGATCAAACTGTCCCGGTAAAAATTCTACGTGAAAATCTTTGATTCAGCTTCATCATAAGGAAATGTTTCTTCATAAACATCATCAACCGGTGGTTCTGAAAATACACATGTAAGAGCCTTCTTATAAGTATCTTCTGTAAGATTTTCTACATCGTATCTTACTAATTCTCTTACTTCTTTTAATCCGTCAATCCCAAGATATCCCTTGATATCTTCTGTTAATTCCTTTGCTTTTACAGCATAAGGTTTCTTTTTTTCCACATAAACACGCTTAACTTTACTCATAGATTCCTCCTGATTAGTTCTATTCTGTTTTCCTTTTGTAATGTGTTAAACCACACCCGCTAGTATATCATTAATAAGAAAAAAAGTGAAGAGTGACGAATAAAGTAAAGATTTTGTAGTTATTCGGTATACTTTTGCTTATTTTTCCTTTACAAATTCGGTCATATTTTCTCTAAACCATATTGGAAGTTGTGTTCGCTGACATTTAGGATTCTTCCTTGCATCGATTCCAATAGTATCAAAAAATATCTTCCACAATTCTCTATACTCATCGTTATACTGTAAGTCTTTGGTCAATGCCTCCACATCCTGTCCTTCAACAATAATCGTATCTGTTTCATGCTTGTGTACTGCTGCTTTCTTTCTTTTTGAATCATATATTATCCAATCTTCTTCCGGAAATCTGTCCTGAAAATGATTAATTATTAACGGAACCACATCGCATTTTGGTTGTATTCTACTGTAAAGGACCCCACCCTTTAATTCATCAAACCTTACAAATCCCTTAAACAAATGTGCTTCATTAACTGCCTTTCTACTTAATTCAGTAACCCGTAACACATGAGGATTCGTTAGCATTTTCGTCACTCTGGCTCCGACTGCATATCCTAATTTCAAAAACTCAAATATTTCATTACCTTTGTCATTATCAAAATGCATACAGGCTCTGTAAACCATCATGTATGCTTCAATGGAAATCTTTATTCTTATGGATTTTGCCACTCTAACAGACTTGTCTAAATTAGTATCAATTGTTAAAAATTCTGAAAAAAAAGTTGCCGAATAATCCTTTCCCGGATGTATGTTAACTATGCAGCCTTTGTTCATTAATACCCAGCCGTCATAAATTGCCGTCATTATCCCATCAAAAGTATCATCGCATACCAATGTTACATTTTTATTCTTCATTAAGCTTTCGCCTCCAAATCCAACAACGTCATCTGCCTGTACGTTGTATCTTCTTCAATTGAAAATAATTGCTTTCTGTCATCTGCTGCTATAGACCTTGCAATAAAATCTTTATCCAGTCTCAGTGGAAACATTGTTTTACCATTGCATGTAATAAAATATGCAGCTCTTTTCAATACAACTCCCATACGTTTCAAACCATTGAAATCAATAACACCATATCTTCTTGCTGACATAATACGCCTTGCCGACTTTACTCCAAGTCCCGGTACTCTTAATAATGTATAATAATCTGCTCGCATTATTTCAACAGGAAACAACTCCAAATGATTAACAGCCCAATCGCATTTCGGATCTAGTATCACATTAAAATTAGGATGATTTTCATTCAGTAATTCCTTTACGTTAAATCCGTAGAATCTAAGCAACCAGTCTGCCTGATATAATCTGTGTTCCCTTAATAACGGATTAGGTCCAACCGGTGCCGGTGCATCAATATTGTGGTTCACATCTACAAAAGCTGAATAAAAAACTCTCTTCATCTTAAACTGTTTATACATATATTCAGTTACTGACATTAACTGATAGTCTGTTTCCGGTGTTGCCCCTATAATCATCTGCGTGCTTTGTCCTGCCGGGACGAACTTTGACTGCTTCTTTCTTCCTGTTTTTGTAATCAAACTATACCCATCACCTGAAGACGGTATAAGGTTCCCTGAGCCAATCTGTATCTGTTTCATAGACATAAGCATATTCTTATGACTCTTATTCGGTGCTAATTCCTTAAGACTCTCCTTTGTAGGCAACTCCAAATTAGTACTCATTCTATCTGCAAGAAATCCTATTTTCTCAATAATTTCAGGAGAGGCTCCCGGTATTGCCTTTACATGAATATATCCAAAGAAATGATGTTCGTTGCGTAATTTCCACAAAGTTTCATATACAAGCCCCATTGTAAAATCCGGGCTTTTCAAAATTCCTGAACTTAAAAATAATCCTTCAATATAATTGCGTCTATAAAATTCCATGGTAAGCTTACAAACTTCATCGGGTGTAAAACTGGCTCTTGGAACATCATTTGACTTTCTGTTAATACAATACTTGCAGTCATAAATACATTCATTTGTATAAAGTATCTTAAGTAGCGATACACAACGGCCATCTGACGCAAAAGTATGGCATATTCCACACGCATGAGCATCTCCCATTCCTTTTCCCTTATTGGAACGGTCAACGCCACTACTGGTACATGCAACATCATACTTGGCCCCATCTGTTAAAATCTTCAATTTTTCAGATAAATCCATATTCTGCTGTATATTAATGTTCCTCACCTCGTTTCAATCGTCTTAAAAATTAATAGTTGCCATCAGATAAAATTAACGTTTCCTATTATCTTAAAATTAGCAGTTGACTTTTTCGAACATTTGTTCTATCGTTATGATAACACTTTTAAAAATTAATTGCAACAGTCAAAATATGGTTATTCGAAATAATATTTAGTTATTTGTATTTTTACATTTCAAATGTGTTAAACTGTAGTTATAAATATTTTTACATAGGAGGTGTTCATTATGCCAGCACTTTACGCACATAACAAATTTGGCAAACTTGTTATTCCAAAGTTGCCTTCAACAATAAAAGAAACTGTGAGAAAGTATCCTAATGAATTTAGAATGGGATTACAGGGACCTGATTTTTTATTTTTCTATTTAACCAGAAAAGATATTACAAAGATTGGCGTTACAATGCACCACAGCGATGTGTATCCTTTTATGGAGCATGCCTCAGAAATTGTACAGGAACTGGGAATTAACAGTCCTGAGTATAGTTATATGTTAGGATTTATATGCCATTTTGCTTTGGACAACGCTTGTCATCCGTATGTAAACAGATTTATGAAGGAAACCGGTTGTGGACATGTGGAAATAGAAGGGGACTTGGAGCATTTGTTAATTACTAAAGATAGTTTCAATCCTGAAAGTTATCCTATTTACAAATTAGTCCCTGCAACGTATAAGGTAGCTATTGTCATGGATTCTTTATATCATTATGTTTCTCTTGAAGATATTTATCATAGTCTTCATATGATGAAAAAGGTCAAAAAAATATTTGTTGCTCCTAATTGTTTAAAAAGAAGCCTTTTAGACATATCCATGCACGCAACTTTTCATTATAAGCAGTTAAAAGGACATGTGATTTTTCCTAACGCCAATATGCAATGCCGAAAAGAAAGTGAGATTTTGTGTAATATTCTATACAATTCAGTAGATGATGCTGTTAATTTAATTAACGACTTTACCATTTCCACTTTAAGTGGTAGTATTTTACCTACTGAGTTTCACAGAGATTTTAATGGAAACCACTTTTCATTTTAGGAGGACACTAATGATTAAAGATTTACCGGAAAAGTTACGACTACTTAGATCAGAAAATAAATATACTCAAAAACAATTGGCTGAACTTTTAGATGTTTCGCCTTCAATTGTTTCCGGATATGAAACAGGAGAGCGAACTCCCAGTTTGGAGAATTTAATAGCCCTTGCACAACTATATGATTGTAGTACAGACTATCTTCTTGGATTACACCATGAAGAACCATCAATTACAATCGATGCACAAGGGCTTACCATACACCAGATTACAGTGTTGCAGGATTTAATTTCTGTTATGAAAGAGTAGATTTTCTTATCTACTCTTTCATTTACTTTTTTTCTGTTTTTTTATTTTATGTAGGCGCTTTTAACCTTGCACCATTTTTTTGAGTAAACTTTTTTAGTTCCATTAAGCTTATAGGCTCTGGCTCTAAAATAATATTTTTTCTTGGATTTTAAACTTTTTATTGTAGTTCTTGTCCATTTAATATATTTTGACTTTTTACCATGAAAGTTTTTCTTTGTTGAATATTGTATCTGATAACCTTTTGCCCCGGAAACCTTTTGGAGTTTTAATTTGGCTTTTTTCTTACCGGCAGTAACTGATACTATAGGTGTTTTTGCCGGTCTGGTTACCTTTGTAACTTTTATGACAGGTGCAGCATTTAATTTGACATTTCTTGCATTATACGTTGTTGTTCTGACTTTATCAAACCAGAAATTCAAATCAACGTTTCCTCTTATACCACTTACAGTTCCTTTATCACTACACTGCCACATCTGATAAACACCTGTGTATGTTGTACCTATGTTGTTGTACTGTGCCACCCATTTAAACCAAGTTTGGTTACTTGCTACAGATTTATCAATATAGTTAGTCCACCAGTTAAGATTAGCATAAATTCCAACCTCGTATCCCTGATTATGTATTTCCGTAACAAATGTATTAATAATATCAGTTAATTTACTTTTTGATAATTTTGCCTGGTCATCTTCTTCCACGTCAAGGTAAATAGGAAAATTCAGTTTATGATTTTCAACCAATCTAAGAACATGCTTTGCTTCACTTTTTGCCTGAGAAACACTTTGAGCATAAGAATAAATATATACGCCATAAGGAATATTGTTATCTTCGCATCCTTTTACATTTTTTTCCCAATATTTGTCATCCTGACTTGTGTAATCGTCCCCAAAGCCGCATCTGATAATTGCGTAATCTACATCTGATGCAGCAACTTTTTTCCAATTAATATTTCCATTCATTTGCTAACATCAATGCCCTTCATTGTGGCACCTTCCATTACTTTGCCGTTACCATCTACAAACTTACCGTCAGAGTTTTTTGACCATGCCTTCGTAGCAGCGCTAACATCATTAAATGCGAACGTAAAAGTGGCCATAAAGCATGCCACTACTGTGAGTATTCTTACTAATCTTTTCATTGTAATCTCCTTTTGTATCTTATACTTCATATAGTACAACCTAACTATGATACAAGTATGCGAGTCCATAGTCTCATGCTTTACAGCCACTCGGCTTTATATTCTGTTATTTATTTCAGTTAAAATTTCGTTTGCCACCTGTTCTTTTGACATAATTGGTAATTGTCTGCTTTCATTCTCTGTTATTAAAGTAACAACATTTGTGTCTGTTCCAAATCCTGCCCCTTCAACTTTAAGATTGTTAGCACAAATCATATCAAGATTTTTCTTTTTAAGCTTGTTCTTAGAATTTTCAAGCATATGCTCTGTTTCCATTGAAAAACCACAAAGGAACTGGTTCTTCTTTCTCCTTGACATTGTTCCAAGAATGTCGTCGGTTCTCTCAAGTTCAATGGCTGTTTCCCCATCATTTTTCTTGATTTTTTCATCAGCTACTGTCTTTGGTCTGTAATCAGCAACTGCTGCACTCATTATAACAATATCCTGACTGTCAAATTCTTTATCAACTGCATCAAACATTTCTTTTGCACTCTTTACATCAATAATTTTTACAAAGTCAGGCTTTTCAATATATGTTTTTCCAGTAACAAGTGTTACTTCTGCACCACGTTCCATCGCAATCTTTGCAAGGGCATAACCCATCTTACCTGTTGAGTGATTGCTGATAAATCTAACCGGATCAATGGCTTCCATTGTTGGTCCTGCGGTAATTAAAACTTTTTTTCCTGCCATATCTTTTTCCATGGCAATATTCTTCATTATATAACTTTCAAGAACTGTAGGTTCAGGCATTTTTCCTGCCCCTGTGTCTCCACAGGCTAAATATCCACTTGCCGGATCAATAACTTCGTAACCGTAATTTCTTAATTTCTCCAGATTATCCTGAACAATAGGATTTTCAAACATATTTGTATTCATCGCCGGTGAAATTACTTTGTGACACTTGCATGCCATAATTGTTGTGGTAAGCATATCATCTGCTATACCATTTGAATCTTTCCAATAACATTGGCACTTGCAGGGGCTACCATAAATATGTCAGCCTGCTTTGCCAAAGATACGTGCTCAACGCTGAATTCAAAATTTCTGTCAAATGTATCTACTAAACATTTATTTCCTGTTAATGTTTCAAATGTAATTGGATTAATAAAGTTTGTAGCATTTTTTGTCATTATAACATGTACATTAGCGCCTTTTTTCACAAGACTGCTTGCAAGGTTAGCAATTTTGTACGCCGCAATACTTCCTGTAACTCCTAATACAACTGTTTTGCTCTTTAAAATTTTTTCCATAATAAATTCACTTTCATAAAAGAAAAATTATTTTTCTAAGTCAAATAATTTTCCATGTTTTTCGTAATTTGTTACTCTTGTAATCTTATTGTCATCATCTACAAATACAACTTTTGGCTTGTTGTCTTTTATTTCTTCCGGTGTCATTTGAGCATAGCACATAATTATAATCTTGTCACCTAAGCTTACCATGTGCGCTGCTGCACCATTTAAACAAATCATGCCGGAACCTTTTTCACCTGCAATAACGTATGTTTCAAATCTGTTTCCATTGTCAACGTCTGCAATTTGAACTTTTTCATATTCATATATTCCTGCTGCTTCCATTAATTCTTCATCAACAGTGATACTTCCTACATAGTCAAGTTCTGATTGAACAACTGTAGCTCTGTGTATTTTACTTTTTAACATATTAACTTGCATTTTTTACCTCTTTACTTATTTATTTGTATATTTTAACTTTGTGCTCCTTAGCCACGCAGCTATAAGCCACGCCATCAGCTCGTAACACTTCGTGTTCCTTCGCTGAGGGGCTGCGCCCCATACCCCTAAAATAATTTTTTCATGTTTGCAAGGGAGCTTGCACATGTAAAATTATTTTAGGAGTGCGTGGCTTAATCCAAAATCATGTTGTCGATTAATCTTGTTTTTCCGATGTATACAGCCATTGCAATAAGCATTGGTGCTTTTATTTCTTTCTGCTGCTGCATTGTAAGTCCGTTTACGGCTTTTACGTAATCAATTTTTGCCATTGGTTCTGTTTCGATGTTTTCTTTCATTTTTGCAACTACAACATCAGCGTCTTTTTCTCCTGCATCAATTAATTCTTTTGCTAATTTTACTGTTTTGCTAAGAATTAAAGCTGCTTTTCTTTCTTCTGGTGAAAGATATGTGTTTCTTGAACTTTTGCAAGGCCGTCTTCTTCACGAACAATTGGACAACCTACTACGTTAATGTCCATGTTTAAATCCTGAACCATGTGTTTAATAATTGCAAGCTGCTGTGCATCTTTCTGTCCAAAGTATGCGTTGTCTGGCTGAACAATGTTAAATAATTTTGTTACAACTGTACATACACCTCTAAAATGAACAGGACGGCTAAGACCACATAATTCTTCTGTTAAAACTGACATATCAACATATGAACTAAAGTCTTCATGATACATTTCTTCCGGTTCTGGATGGAATATTAAATCAGCTCCAAGGCTTTCGCAGAATTTACTGTCTTTTTCTAAATCTCTTGGATAGCTGTCTAAATCTTCTGTTGGTCCAAACTGCATTGGATTAACAAAAATACTTACTACTACTTTGTCATTGTTTTCTCTTGCCTTTGTAATAAGGCTTCCATGACCTTCATGTAAATATCCCATTGTAGGAACGAAACCTACTGTTTCTCCATTTTTCTTCCATTCTTTTACTAATTCTCTAACTTCTTTTATTGTACCAACAACCTTCATTTTATTAAACCTCTCTTTATATCTTCATTTACACTTTGTGTGTATTATTTTCAAACTAACCGTTTCTTAATATAATACTTTAAAAGTAATTAGTAAAGTAAGTTATGCATTACTTTTAAAATAATTTTTCTCCTTTGTGTAGGCATAGGTAAAATAGAACCTGTCTGCACTTAAATAATTAATTATTTGTTATCCTATACTTAATTTTCTATAGTAAATTAGTATAATTTATTAATTATTTCATCATCAATTTTGTATGTGTTCTCTTCGGCAGGGAAGCTCTTATCTTTTACAGCCTTGATATAATCGCTGAATGCACCTTTCATTACTTCACCTACATTTGCAAACTGACGTACAAATTTTGGAACATAATCAGTAAACATTCCAAGCATATCCTGGTAAACTAAAACCTGTCCGTCACAGCCTGCTCCTGCCCCAATTCCAATAGTTGGTATGTCAAGAATTTCTGTAACTTTTGCTGCAAGTTTTGCAGGTACTGCTTCTAAAACAACCATTGATGCACCTGCTGCCTGAACTGCTTTTGCATCTTCAATTAACTTCTTTGCTGCTGCTTCAGTTTTTCCCTGAACCTTGAAACCACCAAATGCATTAATTGACTGTGGTGTAAGACCGATATGTGCACAAACTGGAATTGATGCTTTTACAATTGCTTCGATTTGTGGTGCAACTTCCACGCCACCTTCAAGTTTTACCATATTAGCGTGACCTTCCTTCAAAGTCTGCCTGCGTTTACAACTGCATCGTAAACTGATGTCTGATATGACATAAATGGCATATCGCAAACTAAAGAATATCTTTGATTCCTCTTGAAACTGCTGCGCAATGGTGAATCATGTCTTCCATTGTTACCTGAATTGTATCTTCATATCCAAGCATTGTTTTCCAAGTGAGTCACCAACTAAAATTGTGTTTACACCAACTTCTTCCATTAACTTTGCTGTTGAGTAATCATAGCAAGTCAACATTGTAATTTTATCTCCGTCCTGTTTCTGTTTTAATAATGTATTTACTGTATTCTTCATTTTAGAATATCCTCCATTTCACTGTAATCTCTATCTTTATTTTTATTTTTAGCAACGTCTAAAACCTGTCTTGACACTGCTTTATAAATTTCTTTGCTGTTTCCACTTAATGTTTTCAAATGTTTCAAAACTGTTGTTGTGTCATTTCGCTCAATTGGACCGGTTAATGCAGCACTGCAACCATCATTCAAACAATGTTCAACATTTCCTCTAATAATCGGGGCTAATGCAGTATCGGCTGAATCTTTGTCAAAGCCACATTCAAGTAACAACTGCTCACTTAAACTAATAAGCCCAACAACAAGATTACTTGCAATTGCCGCTGACGCATGATATTTAACTTTGTTTTCCTTGGAAATAACACAAACATTGTTTCCAAAACTTTCAAGCCATTGTTTTACAAAGTTAATTTTTTCTTCTGATCCTTCTACTGTGAAATAACTTTTTGACAACTCTTTGTAAGAACTATATTTGTCGCTCACTGCAAAGAGTGGGTGAATAGAAACTCCAAAACCACCACGTTTTGAAATATCCGAAAAGACTTCTGATGATAATGCGCCACTTGTGTGACAAATAATTTTTCCACTTAGACTAAAATGTTTTATACTACTCCAAACCTTTCCAATTACACCGTCCGGGACCGTAATAAAAACAATCTCACTATCCTTTACTAACAATTCAACATCCGTATAACATGCCGAATTAGTAAACTTCGATGCTTCTTTTGCATCTTCTGTAAATTCACTGTAATAACCAATAACTTTCTGATTATTATCTGCTAAATATTTTCCCAGAGAAAATCCAACTTTCCCTGCTCCTATAAATCCAACTTTCATGGGCATCCCTCCTTTTAATATTTTTTGACTTATGTCAACTAAATATTATAGTTTTGGGACAATGAGTCTCATTCCTTCAAGATATAAGCTACGCTCCAATCTTTATAGTGAAAAATATTTTATTCATCAGTATAGTTTCATTTCGAATACCATCCGCGAAATAATTTAACACAATTAGGAAATTAATGCAAATCTTTTTGGCTATTATCTAATCACATTTTTTCATTATAACAAATACACTGTTATATATAATGTAATAAAAATTCCATTAAACTTTCCTATAACGTACTAAAGATTATCGTTTGCAACATTTCACGTAACCAGTGCGTATTGTTTCAACAACTTTTTTTGCATCAAGATATATCCACAGCCGAAGGTTTTTTATCAAATAATAATTTCGATTCTTTTTAATAACTAAAAAGACATCTGTAACAATATCTTTATACTGCTACAAATGTCTTTCTATTTTTAACAATTTAATTTTCTTTGTGTTTGTACTATTTCAAAACTTTAACTTTGATTTTAATTTACTATTGCATACAAAAAGAGCCATTGAAAAACTTCAATGACTCTTTCATATATTTACTTCTTGTTTATTTTTTTGTTGTTTCAGCTGCCTTTGTTGTTTCTGTTGAAGCTGCTGTTGTAGAAGCTGCTGTTGTTGTTTCAACTGTTGTAGTTGGAGCTGAGCCCTTCTTTGTCTTAACATTTTCACAGATGATATCTCTAACCTTCATTAATAAAATATTAAGTTTAAGAGTATCTTTTACTGTTGATTCTCCGTAGTTCTTTGCTAATGTCTTAACATCTGCTCCGTAGTATTTCTTAGCATATGCATCGCCTTCGCTCTTGTAAATCTTGTCTCCATCAAGACCTTCTTCCTTAGCAATAGCGTAAATTACCATTCTACTCTTGATAGCTTCTTTTGACTGCTTATGCCAATCACTTTCTGACATGCTGCATGCTTCTAAGTATGTCTTAATGTCTTTAATACCGTATGATGAATACTGAGCTACAATCTGTGATTCAGCCTGTGATTCGTACTGTGTTAACTGTTCCTTATTGTATTCTGAAACCTTACAGTCAGCAACATAACCCTGCCATAAGCCGTTCATAATCTTGTTGTACTTTAATTCTTTTTTCTGATATTCTTTGTAAGCCTTAACTGTTGTCAACTTGTCTGATGAATAGTTTTTCTTAACAAATTCGTCATTTAATTCAGGTGTGTTTGTTTTCTGTAAAGCTGTAATCTTGTATTAAACCATACTGACTTACCAGCTAACTTAACTTTCTTACTATTAACTGTTGTTGTTCCTGTGTAGTTTGAAGGGAAATTTAACTTCTTAGTAAATGTATCTCCAACCTTGTGTCCTTTAAGTGCATCAACAAAACCATCAATCATCTTGCTTCCACCAACTGTCTTAGCTGACATATCTGCTACCTGATCTGTTGCTGAGCCACCGTCAAATGCTACCTTCTTACCTTTTGATTCAATCTTTCCTGTATAATTAAATACTACAGATGAATCCTTCTTAACAGAACCTTTTTTAATCTTTTCTGTTGTCTTATGTGATGATAAATCCTGATCAATTGTCTGCTGTAATTCACTGTCTGTAACCTTAATATCATCTTCGTAAGCTGTTAATCCTTTGTATTCAGCTAACTTAATTGAGCCTAAATCTGTCTTTACTGTTCCTGATGTTGTGCTACCACAACCTACAAGACCTAATGCCATAGTTGCTGATAATGCAACTGCTAAAATCTTCTTATACATCTTATATTTTTTCTCCTCTTCTATTTTTTGTGTTAAAAGCAAAATCAGTCGTACGCCCTAACACGCATACAACTGATTCTATCACAATAACCTTATTATTTAAAGTCTATTTTCAAAAAACGTTTTAATTCACAAAATTATCACACTTTTTTACTTTTGAAATTAGGAAGTTCTATTTAACTTATATCCCCATTTACCTGATAATCTGCATAAAACTATTTTCAAAATAATTTCCAAACAAAATTTTAAACTAATTTCTTGCCTGTAATCTTTTCATAACCTTCTAAATAAATAGCAATTGTTTTATCTTCACTTCTTTTGGAAGTGTCCAGTTATGATTGTCGTTTGCTTTTAACCAGTCACGTGCAAACTGTTTGTCAAATGATGGCTGACCATGTCCAGGTTCATAAACATCTGCAGGCCAGAATCTTGAGCTGTCAGGTGTAAGCATTTCATCACCGATTACGATGTTTCCATTTTCATCAAGACAAATTCAAACTTTGTATCTGCAATAATAATTCCACGTTCTAATGCATAGTCTGCACACTTCTTATAAAGAGCAATTGTGTATTCTTTTAATTTTGCAGCATATTCTTCACCCTTACCTGGGAACTGTTTTTCAAAACTTTAATGCTTTCTTCATAAGAAATATTTTCGTCATGATCACCAATTTCTGCCTTTGTTGAAGGTGTGTAAATTGGTTCAGGAAGCTTATCTGATTCTTTTAAGCCCTCAGGAAGTTTTATTCCGCAAACTGTTCCATTTTCCTGATAGCTTGCCCAACCGCTACCTGTAATATATCCACGAACGATACATTCGATTGGAAGCATTTCAAGTTTCTTACACATCATGCTGTTTCCATCAAATTTTGGCTGTCTGAAAATTCAGGCATATCGTTTACGTCTACTGAAATCATGTGATTAGGAACGATTCTTCTGTCATGTCAAACCAGAACTTTGACATCTGTGTAAGAACTGTACCCTTCTTTTCAATTACATTTTTTAAAATTACATCAAAGCAACTAATTCTGTCAGTTGCTACCATAATTAAGCTGTCTCCGTTGTCATAGATTTCTCTTACTTTTCCTTCTTTAATGGCTTCATCTTTTTCCTCTCCTTTACACTCTCATTCACCGAAGGTAACTATTGTCGAAAGCACGCTCCCGATGCCAAACGCTGGTAGCAGTTCTATCAAGCCAGCTACGCTGCCTTAATGAACCGACCGCGTTAGAGCACTTTCTCCAATAGCTTACCTTCGGCGAATGTTTTTATAAATCAATAGTCTTTTTGTAAATCCACGAAGTGCTCCGTTACTTGGTAACTTTCGCCCTTCTGCACACATGCGGATTCTCGAAATTTTCTTTCGAAAATTTCTCCATCCTTATGTGTTTTCAGGTTGTTAATAAAACAACTTTTCTCAGCAAACTGGAAAAGTTATTTTATTTCAACCTTTGGATTTACACGTTTATTTCTGCACTTAATCCTAAGATGTCTTTATTTGCATCTAAGATTGGCTTTATTTCTTCTGCTAAGAATTCATCTACCTGTTCAGGTGAACGTCCTACATACTTGCTTGGATCCATTGTTTTCTGAAGATCTTCAAGTGACATATTAAATGCGTCATCATTTGCAATAAGTTCAAGTAAGTTGTTATCAAGACCTTTCTGCTTAACATTTGCTCCGGCTTCCATTGAAAGTTCACGAATCTTTTCGTGTAATTCCTGTCTGTCCCCGCCAGCTTTTACAGCATCCATCATAATATTTTCTGTTGCCATAAATGGAAGTTCGCTCATAAGTCTCTTTTCAATAACCTTATCGTATACAACCAAACCGTCTACTACGTTAAGATATAAATCTAAAATTCCATCAATTGCAAGGAATGATTCAGGCACACTAAGTCTCTTGTTTGCTGAGTCATCTAATGTTCTTTCAAACCACTGTGTAGCTGATGTAATGGCTGGATTTAATGCTGTAACCATTACATAATTTGCAAGTGATGCAATTCTTTCGCTTCTCATAGGATTTCTCTTGTAAGCCATTGCTGATGAACCAATCTGATTCTTTTCAAATGGTTCTTCAATTTCCTTTAAGTGCTGTAATAATCTAATGTCATTAGAGAATTTATGAGCACTTGCTGCAATACCTGCTAAGATGTTAAGCACTCTTGTATCCATCTTTCTTGAATATGTCTGACCTGATACAGGGAAGCACTTATCAAATCCCATTTTGTTTGCAATTTTCTTTTCAAGTTCTTTGATTTTTTCATGATCACCTTCGAAAAGTTCTAAGAAACTAGCCTGTGTTCCTGTAGTTCCCTTACTTCCAAGAAGCATCATGTTATCTAAAATATAATCTAAATCATCTAAATCTAATTTTAATTCCATAAGCCATAATGTAGCTCTTTTACCTACTGTTGTTGGCTGAGCAGGCTGGAAATGTGTAAATGCTAAAGTTGGCTGTGATTTGTACTTGTCAGCAAACTTTGCAAGTTCATTTATAACATTAATTAATTTCTTACGAACTAACTTAAGACCTTCTGTCATAATGATAATATCAGTGTTATCCCCAACGTAACATGATGTTGCACCAAGATGAATAATACCTTTTGCCTTTGGACACTGTTGTCCGTAAGCATAAACGTGTGACATACATCGTGGCGAACTAATTTTTCTCTTTCTTTTGCAACATCATAATTAATGTCTTCAGCGTGAGCTTTTAATTCATCAATCTGTTCCTGTGTAATGTTAAGTCCAAGTTCCATCTCTGATTCAGCAAGTGCAATCCATAACTTTCTCCATGTTTTAAACTTCATGTCAGGTGAAAAAATGTACTGCATTTCCTTACTTGCGTATCTTTCTGACAACGGGCTGTTATATCTGTCGTTCATAAAAACCTCCTTGATTTTTAAATAGTTTGTATATATTAAATTTCTTTAATACCGAATAAATATTTGTCTGTGCCGGCTGATTTACAAATCAACTTAAGCCTTATATTTTAGTAAATATATTTTATTTCTTATATTCACCACGAATATCTTCCTTAGGTGGTTCAAGGGGATATTTTCCTGTAAAACATCCCATACATATTTCCTGTCCTCTTGAAAGTTCCTTCAAGCGTTCCACTTTAAGGTAACCTAAAGAATCTGCTCCAATAACATCATTGATTTCTTCAACTGTTCTGTTATGAGCTATTAACTGTTCCTTAGAAGGAATATCTGTTCCAAAATAACATTCGCTAATAAATGGTGGAGAGCTTATTCTCATATGTACTTCTGTAGCACCTGCTTCTCTTACCATCTGTACAATTCTATCACTTGTAGTTCCTCGTACAATTGAGTCATCAATCATAATAACTCTCTTGCCCTTAACTACTTCTTTTAACACGTTAAGTTTTACACGAACACTTGACTCACGACTCTTTTGCTGTGGCTTAATAAATGTTCTTCCAACTAACTATTCTTTACAAAAGCTGTTCCGTAAGGAATTCCTGCCTGCATTGCATATCCCATTGCAGCAACATTACCTGATTCAGGTACACCTACAACAATATCAGCATCTACAGGGCTGTCCATTGCTAAAAATTTACCTGCCATAATTCTTGAATCGTAAACACTTACTCCATCAAAGTAACTGTCAGGTCTTGCAAAATAAATATATTCAAATATGCATCTTGCCTGATCTTCCGGCTTAACACAAAGTGATTTGTCTGACTTAATACCGTTTTCGTCGATAGTTACAACTTCTCCCGGTTCTACATCTCTAACAAATTCTGCATCAATTGTGTCAAGTGCACAGGACTCAGATGCCAAGATGTAGGCATTGTCTCTTTTTCCAATACATAATGGCTTAAATCCGTATGGATCTCTGGCGCCAATTAATTTTCTTGGACTTGAAACTACCAATGCATATGCACCTTTTAATTTTTTCATTGCATTTACAACTGCTTCTTCTGCTGTTTTACTTTTGATTCTTTCTCTTGCTACTAAATAAGCAATAACTTCAGAATCAATAGTAGTCTGGAAAATAGCACCTGTATACGCTAACTCATCTCTAAGTTCATTAGCGTTAATTAAGTTACCATTATGTGCCATCATTAATGTACCTTTTACATAATTAATAACTAATGGCTGTGCGTTGCTAATTACACTGTCTCCGGCTGTAGAATATCTAACATGTCCTACACCGATATTACCCTTTAGACTTTGAATCTTTTCCTGATCAAACACTTCATTTACAAGGCCCATTCCCTTATATAAGTCTACTTTTCTTGGGCCACTGGTATCTGATACAGCAATACCACAACTTTCCTGTCCTCTGTGCTGTAGTGCAAAAAGACCATAGTATATGGAAGAAGCCACGTCATTTCCGTCAAAGTCATACATTCCAAACACACCACATTCTTCGTGTAATGCATCAGGTTCCCAACTCATACTTACATCTCTCTGATTCATTATAATCTCCCTTGAAAATAAAAAAATGAAGGTAAAAATGAAAACATATATTATATGTATTTTTTCATTTTCCTCCTTCATATTAAAATTCGCTATTGTGACATTTAGAAAAAAAACGCCACGCGTACATTATAAAACGAAGAAAAGAGAAAATCAACACAGATTTTCTCTTTCCCACACTTTATTACTTTATTTAACTAAATAAGTTCTTTTAATAATTTGTTTACAACACCCGGATTTGCTTTGCCCTGTGTTGCCTTCATTGTCTGACCAACTAAAGCTCCAATAGCTTTTCCTTTTCCTGAACGGACATCCTCTACTGCCTTAGGATTTTCTTCGATTACTTTTTTAACGATTTCTCTTAAAGCATCCTCGTCATTATCCTGTTTCATACCATGTTCTTCAACATATTTTTCAGGATCAACATCTGACTTGAACATTTCTTCAAAGACTTCCTTAGCAGCACCACGGTTAACTACGCTATCTTCAATTAACTTAATTAATTTTGAAAGGTTGGCTGCTGAGAACTTAATCTGGTCAGGATCAATTGACTCTTCCTTGCAAAGTCTCATTGTTTCACCCATGATCCAGTTACTAACTTCTTTTGGTTTATTTCCAAGAGCAACTGTCTCTTCAAATAAATCTGCAAGTGGCTTGTACTGTGTAATAATATCTGCGTCATATTAGGAAGTTCAAATTTCTCAATGTATCTTGCCATCTTTTCGTCTCTAAATTCAGGCTCACGTGATTTTACTTCCTGTAACCATTCTTCACTGATTATAACAGGTACTAAATCAGGATCAGGGAAGTATCTGTAATCCTGTGCATCTTCTTTTGAACGCATAGCGTAAGAATACTCTTTTGTATCATCCCAACGTCTTGTTTCCTGAATTACTTCCTTACCAGCTTCTATTAAGTCAATCTGTCTTTCTCTTTCGTTTTCTATAGCTCTTGCAATTGCCTTAAATGAGTTAAGGTTCTTCATTTCAGTTCTTGTACCAAATTCACTGGCACCAACTTCTCTTACTGAAAGGTTTACGTCAGCTCTCATTGAGCCTTCGTTAAGCTTACAGTCAGAAGCTCCAAGGTACTGAATAATCATACGCAATTTTTCAAGATATGCTACTACTTCGTCAGCACTTCTCATGTCAGGTTCTGACACGATTTCAATAAGTGGCACACCTGAACGGTTTAAGTCCACTAATGAACAATCGTAAAAGTCATCATGGACTAACTTACCTGCATCTTCTTCCATATGAATTTCATGAATTCTAACCTGCTTTTTCTCACCATCATCACCTTTGATTTCAACATATCCATTAGTACAAATTGGTTTGTATAACTGTGAAATCTGATAGTTCTGTGGATTGTCAGGATAAAAATAATTCTTTCTATCAAACTTCCCGTTTCTTGTAATGTCGCAGTTTGTAGCAAGTCCAACTGCCATTGCATATTCTACTACCTGTTTATTTAATACAGGAAGTGAACCCGGCATACCTGTACAAACAGGGCATGTATGTGTATTTGGTGCTCCACCAAACTCTGTTGAACAGGAGCAGAAAATTTTTGTTTTTGTTGCTAATTCCACATGAACTTCAAGTCCTATGACTGTCTCGTACGCTTTTTCCATTGCTGCTCCTCCTAATCTCTGTTCTTTGCTACTTTGCATCTTTCATAGTCTCTTGACTGTTCATATGCATAAGCTGCTCTGATAATATTATTTTCTTTGAAACAATCTCCAATAATCTGCATGCCAATTGGAAGTCCCTTACTGTCTGTCCCACAAGGAACACTGATTCCCGGAAGTCCTGCTAAGTTTACTGAAATTGTATAAATGTCACCTAAATACATCTGAATTGGATCTGATAAGCTCTCACCAAGTTTTGGTGCTGTTGTTGGAGCTGCAGGTCCGATAATAACATCATATTTTGCAAAAGCTTCATCAAATGCCTTCTTAATTAAAGCCTTTGTTCTTAATGCTTTTAGATAATATGCATCATAATATCCTGAACTTAATACGAAAGAACCAAGCATAATACGTCTCTTAACTTCCGCACCAAAGCCTTCGGAACGTGTTTTCTTGTACATGTTGTGTAGTCCTTCGTACTCAGGTGTACGATAACCGTATTTTACACCATCAAATCTTGCAAGGTTTGAGCTTGCTTCTGCTGCTGCGATAACGTAATATGCAGGAATTGCATAATCTATTAAATCTAAGTCAAATTCTTCAACAACAGCTCCCTTTTCTTTAAGAACTTTTACACCATTAAGAATTGCTTCTTTAACTTCGCTGTCAAGACCTTCACCAAAATAGCCCTTTGGAATACCAATCTTTAAACCTTTTACATCATCTACCAAGGCACTTGTAAAATCATATGATTCTCTTTTTACTGATGTAGAATCTTTTGGATCATAGCTTGCTATTGTCTCTAAAATTGTTGCACAGTCTGTAACATCCTTTGCAACTGGTCCAATCTGATCAAGTGATGAACCGTAAGCAATAAGACCGTATCTTGATACTGTACCATATGTTGGCTTAATACCTGTTACACCACAAAATGAACTTGGCTGTCTAATTGATCCACCTGTGTCTGAACCAAGGGCATATGAACATTCTTCTGCTGCAACGGCTGCACAGCTACCACCTGATGAACCACCTGGTACATGTTCATTGTTCCAAGGATTTTTTGTTACCCCGTAATGAGAAGTTTCTGTTGTACTGCCCATTGCGAACTCATCCATATTAGTCTTTCCTATTATAATGGCTCCTGCTTTTTCCAAATTCAAAACAGCCTCAGCTGTGTATGTTGGATTAAAGTTTTCTAATATTTTTGAACTACATGTTGTTAAGACTCCTTCTGTACACATGTTGTCCTTTATTGCCACAGGCACACCTGCTATAGGTCCTGTAAGCTCTCCTGCATCTATTTTTGCCTGAACTTCCTTTGCCTTAGTTAATACTTTTTCTTTTTCTAACACAGTTACATAACTGTTTATATCGCTTTCCACTGCTTCAATCTGTGCAAAAGCATCAAGAACGGCATCTTCAACTTTCACTTCACCGCTTTTGATTTTTTTACCTAATTGAACAGCTGTAAGATTCATTAAACTCATATTTGTTCCTTTCGATAAATTACATTAATTCTTTCTGAAACTTTAATTTATAATTTTCCTTATTATTAATCAAATGTTTTTGGTACAACAAATGCGCCATCTTTTTCTTCCGGTGCATTCTTTAATATATTCTCTCTATCGTCACCATTAGTAACAACATCTTCTCTGAAAACATTGTTTACAGGGAATACGTGACTCATAGGTTCAACGTTGCTTGTATCAAGTTCATTAAGTTTGTCAATGTAATCAAGCATTTTTCCCATATCTTCTTTTGCTTTTTCTTTTTCCTCGTCGGACATTCAAGCTTCGCTAAAATACCAACATATTCAATTGTTTCGTCTGAAATAACGTTAGCCATTGAAACCTCCTTCTATCTTAATACCTCTGTTTTGGGTAAAATTTACATATAGTCTATATTTTACATAAAAACAATGCAAAAATCAATTAGCTACAAAATATAACTAATAATCTTCACAATATGCTTTAAAATTTGATGGCAATATGTGTTATTGCTGCTTTTATTGACTTTTTATTACAACTATCTTATACTTTGTTTGTTATTTATTTATACCTATTTAATATTGATTATTTCCTATTATAATATGTTTAAAAAAATAACATTTGACTTAAGCAAAATTACTTAATAATTTTTCATCAGGTGTTTGCAAATATTTATATATCTGCAAACCCTTTTAATGCTGTCAAAAAACAATTTAATATTTTTATAACACGAAAGGATTTATAGCAATGAAAAGTTTTCTTAAAAACATGTCTGATAGAGATGTGAAGATACTGATTTACGCTGTTTTTGCAATAACAACTGTTTTCTTTGCCTCAACACTATCACTTCCGTATGTACTTGATGAAACAGGTACAGTTGCCAATACAGCTTTTATGGCAGGAGATGATTGGAGCTTTTGTGTACAAACAATGGGAGGTTTTTATTACAAATATGCATTTTCTGCTTTATATTATCCTATTTATATAGCATTCAGAAGCAATCCTGTTTATATGTACAAGGCAATGATATCATTTAACATGCTTATTATGAGCTTTATACCTGTTATTTCATATCACATTTGCAGAAAGCATTTAAAAATCGAATCAAAAATACAGGCATTATTAATATCCGTACCTGCAGTTGGTATTTCTTCAATTTGGTTATATGCAATGTATGCCCGTTGTGATGTTATGCTTATATTTTTACCATGGCCAATTTTACTTGTAATATTAGAATTATCTTCAACAACAAGTAAAACTGTTAGAAATGTTCTTTCAGCAGTGTTGGCATTTGTGACAGTATATGCTTATATGACACATACAAGAGGTGTCGTTTTAATTATTGCGGCATTTATGACTGTAGTTTTAATTTCTGCAGTTTACAAACACAAAACAGTTAATTATTTTATATACGTTCCTGTCTCAGGAGTTTTAATGGTTATCGACAAATTCCTGGCCGCTTTCTTTAAAAATGGCGTTTATGGAATTTATGGTACAAGACATGGTAGTATTGATGTAATCGACATGGAAACTCTTGGTAAATTATTTACACTTAAGGGCATGTTAATCGAACTTAAATTAGTTGCCGGCTGGTTATTTAACCTTTTTGCCTCAACTATGGGACTTGTTATCATTGGCTTCTTTGCAGCATTAATAATATTATTTATTAATTTGAAAAAAGCTAACAGAAGCAAAAATATAGGTGAAACTATTTTATCTTTATTTTCCGCTTTATGCTTAATGGGAACTTTTGCGCTGGGAGCATTATTCTTCTTCCCAAGTGCATACGAACTATTTACAGGAGTTGAACTTAAACGAGCTGATCGTATTGTTTTCGGTCGTTACACAGTTGGTGCTGTGGGACTTATAGTTTTAATTGCCCTTTATTCTTTAGTTATAAAGAAGGGAATTATTATTAAGTGGAAGGCTAAAGTTTTAGCTGTAGTGTCTTACGTTTTAGTATTTGTTTATTTTATAAAGAAAGTTAGTCCTGTTTTGGCTACTGTTCCAAAAACAAATACAAGATACTTCATTTCATTAACAAAGTTCTTCAACGTGGAAGACGGAATCACAACCGGTACTTACCCACAGATGACGGAAGCTTTCACAAAAGCAGGCTTCCTATCATTAGGTTTGTTACTTGTAATATTAATACTTACAAGTATTAACAAAATACAGGTTATTTACAGCGCTACTGTTTTAATATTTGTTCTCTCCGCTCTTAACTACAGATATGTAGCTTCAGAAGTTAGAGGTGGACGTGATGAATTAGTATATGAAAGAACTCACAACATCATTGACTATATTGCAGAAATTGATGAAAAAACAAACGTGTCAGAAAAATATCCTGATATTTACTATCATAAGAGTGCATTTTGGTTAAAACATATCAATTTGGTCTGCCACAGTTTAATATAGGAACATTAAAATATTTACGTGACGACAAGAAACAGAAGGAATTTATTGTTATATGTGATAAAGCCAGTGTTAATATTGCTATTGAGGACGCTAATGATATTTACGGCGACAATGATAAGTTCTATACTTTTAATACATTTAAGAATATTGTAGGTGTTCCTATACAATTCTTGTAAAAGGAAAAAATTTAGCTAAATTTTTAAAGAGCAAAGGTTACGCTCTTTCAGAATATAAGGTACAATAGATTTAAAGTACAGTAGAATATAAAAATACAGTAAGGAGATTTGAAATGAAATTAATTATTCAGGTACCATGTTATAACGAAGCAGAGACTCTGGAAATTGCGCTTAATGATTTACCAAAGCACATTGACGGAATTGATGAGATCGAATACCTCATTATTAATGACGGTAGTGCCGATAACACTGTGGAAGTTGCAAAAAAATGGGGTGTTCACTATGTAGTAAACTTTAAACAGAACAAGGGCTTAGCCAAAGGATTTATGGCAGGTCTTGATGCATGTTTGCGAAACGGTGCAGATATTATTGTTAATACTGATGCTGACAACCAGTATAACGGTGATGACATTGAGAAATTAGTAAGACCTATTTTAGATGAAAAGGCAGATATCGTTATTGGTGAAAGACCTATTGATAACACAGCTCACTTTTCTCCTCTTAAGAAGAAATTACAGCACTTTGGAAGCTGGACTGTTCGTGTAGCTTCTAAATCAGACATACCTGATGCTCCAAGTGGTTTTAGAGCATACAGCAGAGAAGCTGCTTTAAGATTAAATGTTGTAAATGAATACACATACACACTTGAAACTATTGTCCAGGCAGGAAGAACTAAGATGGCAATGACATCTGTTCCTATTAGAACAAACCCTGAACTTAGAAAATCACGTTTGTTCAGCAGTATGTTTGGATATGTAAAAAGATCTATGGTAACTATTGTCCGTTCATTTATGATGTACAAGCCATTAAAATTCTTTGGAATCATTGGAGGCATCCTTTTCGCATTAGGACTTGCACTTGGAATCAGATTCCTTGTATATTATGGCATGGGTGCAGGTAGCGGACATGTTCAGTCACTTATTTTAGCAAGCACATTTTTACTTATGGGTGTACAAACATTTATTATTGCACTCCAGGCAGACATTATTGCTGCTAACCGCAAGATTTTAGAAGATGTTCAGTACCATGTAAGAAAAATCGACTATGATAATGATGCTAAAAACAAAGAAGACAAAGAAAGCAAATAGGAGTAATCATGAGAGATATAACAATTGCTATTACAGCAGCAAGCTACAGCGGCAACAAAGGTGCCGCTGCTATGCTACAAAGTTCAATTAAACAGTTACACGATGTTTACGGAGACAGACTAAATATTAACTTAATGTCTGTTTATCCAAGCGAGGACAAGAAACAATTACCTTTTGACTTTATTAATATTACAAGCACAAAACCGGAACAGCTTTTATTTATAGCTTTTCCACTTGCTATACTCTATAAGCTTTTTAAATGGTGTCCACCTATTAAAAAGCTTCTTTTAAAAAATAAAATATTAAAAACTTACACAAACACAGACCTAGTTGTTGACGAAGCAGGTATTTCTTTTGTTGACAGTCGTGGTTTTGTAATGAATACTTACGCTTTTGTTTGTGCAGCAGTTCCACTTTTAGTTGGCACTCCTGTTGTTAAGTATTCACAGGCTTTAGGTACATTCAAGAATCCTTATAACAAATTCCTAGCAAAATGGATTCTTCCAAAGCTTAAGCTTGTTTGCGCCAGAGGTCAGAAAACATACGATAACCTTATGGGTATTGGCGTAAAAGACAATGTTAAGTTATGTGCTGACGGTGCTTTCTCAATGGAAGACAGCGAATACTGGAACAACGAAATCAATAGAATCTGTAGCGAAGACAGTTTTTACAATGACAATGTTGTTGGCCTTTCAATTAGTTCTGTAGTTGAGAAGAAATGCGAAAAAATGGGGATTCCTTACAAGGATACAATGGTTTCCTTTGTAAACTACTTAAACGAAAGCGGTTATAACGTAATTCTTATTGCAAACGCGGCAAGAATTAACAGTGAAAAGTCAAGAAACAACGACCTTATGGTTGGAGATGCAATTTATAACGACGTTTCTAACAAAGACAAAGTTCGTTGGTACCATGAAGAAATGGATGCAGAACAGATTAGAGCTTTCATTGGAAAATGTAGATTTTTAGTTGCTTCAAGATTCCATGCAATGATCGGTTCCCTTGAACAGAAAGTTCCTGTTCTTCTTATTGGTTGGAGCCACAAATATCAGGAAGTTCTTGATATGTTTGAACTTGGTCAGTACGCAATAGACTTTTCAAAATTAGAATTATCAGAATTAAAGAAAAGTTTTGAGGACTTTGTTTCTCACGAAGATGATATTAGAGCTAAACTTAACAAAAACCTTGATTCTGTTTTAGCAAGTTCAAGAAACAACATTAAATATATTAGCGAAATTATAGATGATGTAACAAAAAATCCAAAAAAAAAATGTAAATTATTAGATTTTAACAATCCTGATAAATACATTGGTTCTCACATTGGCTGTAAAAAAGGTTATTCAACAACGAAGACATTCGTGGCAACGCAGCTTCAGGCGGTATGGTTACTGCTCTTCTTTGCAATATGTTAAAGAACAAAGAAATTGACGGCGCCTGGGTAACTAAGACAGCTTTTGAAAACGGCGAATTAACTTACAAAACATACATTGCAACTACAGAAGAAGAAATCAGAGATGCTTCATCAAGTGTTTATATGAACATTCCTATTCTTAAGCACATTGATGTAGTTAGAAATTTTGACGGAAAAGTTGCTGTTGTAATGACACCATGTATGTTAAGAGGTTTAGATACAATAATGAAAAAAGATCAATCACTCAAAGATAAGATTGTTCTTAAACTTGGTTTGTACTGTAGTGGCAACCATTCTCCTAAGGCAACTACCCTCTCAATGGAAAAGTCAGGTGTTACAAGTGAAAATGCCAAACGTCTTTACTACAGAAGAGGACATTGGCGCGGAATTTCCAGTGTGATCTACAATGATGGCAGCACAAAGGAATTCTCTTACTCAAAAACAATTTGTTCCTACAAAAATGCCTATTTCTTTGAAAAAGATAGTTGTATGACATGCCAGGATCACTTTGGTGAATGTAGCGACATAAGCTTCGGTGACATTTGGCTTAAAGAAATGAAGGGTAACCCTATAAAGCACACAAGCTGTGTTATTCGTTCACAGAAAGCGTATGATGCTCTTAATCAGGCTATTGCTGATGGAGATATTTACGCAACACATATTAGTGACAAAGACATGGTTAGAAGCCAGAAACGTGCTCTTGTATTCAAATTTAACCTTGCAAAAGCAAAGAAAACAACTGCAAAATTAGATACAAGTGATAAATGCAAATGGAACCACAAACTTGCATTAAAGTTAGCTGAACATAACAAAAAATATTCAGAAGAACATTATGATAGTTAGCCAAAGTTCCTACTAAAGTAATTTATTACTACATGTGCTTTATTCGTGTGCTATTAAGTTTTTAGGAGTTTTAACAAATGAAATCAAATAAATTCAACAAAAAGAATATAATGAAAATCTGCAAGATACTTTTTTTAGTCTTGTAGCAATATTCCTTGCAAAATATTTTTATACAAGTTGGGATGATATCAAAAAAATCGACTGGGGCAAATTCAACTGGGGCATATTTATTTTATCAATATTCCTATACTTTGCTTACAAAGTTACATTAGCTTCATTGTGGCACTACATTACAAAATTAAATAAATGTAGCATTAAATACACTAAAGCCGTAACAAGCTATCTTTACTCAATTTTAGGTAAGTATATACCGGGAAAAGTATTTATGCTTGCGGCAAGAATTCCGGGATATCAGGAAGAAGGCGTTCCAATGCGAAAGGTTACAATATGTTTCTTCCTTGAAAACATTTGTACACTACTTGGAGCAGCATTTTTATTCTTAATTTCACTGTTCTTCTTTCCAAATGAATTATTAGCTAACTACAAATGGGCAACTATTGGTTTAGTTATTCTGTTTTTTATTTGCATTAATCCTAAAATCATTAATTTCTTCCTTTCAAAGCTTGGAAAATTAATGAAGAAAGATGATATGGAAATTACAATAACTTACCCACAAATGATTAAAGTTGTTCTACTATTCATTTGTAACTGGTTGATCGTTGGTACAGGTTTCTACATTTTGGTAGTTTCACTTTACCCTAGCGTTGGATTTTCACAATGGCTATATGTTGGTGGAATTTACGGTTTATCAGCAATTATCGGTATTCTTGCAATTTTTACTGTTTCAGGACTTGGTGTAAGAGAAGGCATCTTAATCGCCGGATTAATTCTTATTATGCCAAAAGAGTATGCAGTAATTATTTCAATAGTTTCAAGACTTTGGGCAACAGTTGCTGAACTTATATTAATTTTAGTAGCTTTTATAGCTAATAAAATTATTGATATTAAGTCAAAAAAAACTAATCCTACACTTGAAAATCAGTCAACAAAATAATAAGATAGTATTATATTGTTGAACGGATTTTAAAAAAGATAGGAGGCGGTTATATGATACAAAGCAGAATAGTTAAATACTACGCAAAAAAAGATCCTAACATCGCAATTAAGGTAATTCCGGGACATTTTGTTTCAACACATTCACACCTTAACAATTACCTTGATATGACAACCATGAAGACACGTCAGAACGAGGCTGAACGAATAGCCATCGCAATGAAAGATTACTACAATGTGATGGGCAAGCCTATTGACACAATAGTCTGTATTGAAGGCTGTGAAGTCATTGGTGCATTTCTTGCAAGTGAATTAAGCAGAGCAGGAATTTTATCAATAATGCTCACAAAACAATTTATGTTGTAACACCTGAATTTAACAATAATGGTCAGATGATTTTCAGAGACAATCTGAAACCTGAAATTGCAGGCAAAAACGTACTTTTGCTTCTTGCTTCAGCTACAACAGGCAAGACAGTTCGTAACAGCATAGAATGTATTCAATACTACGGTGGAATTCTTCAGGGAATTTCTTCTATCTTTAGTGCTGTTGATTCTATTGACGGACATAGAATTGATGCATTGTTTAGAGCCGATGACATTCCAAATTATGAAGCGTATACTCATAATGATTGTCCTCTTTGTAAAGCCGGCAAGGCTGTGGAGGCAATTGTCAACGGTTATGGATACAGTGAATTATAATTTTATACAAAAAGATTTTTTATAACAGAAAAGCTTAGGTTGTTAACACCTAAGCTTTTTGTCATTATATAAAAATATTGTTTTTCATATAAAATGTTCTCATATAAATTGCTTCCAAATAAAATACTATGCTTTTTCTTTCCACAAACCGTCAGCTTTTAATTTGTTCCAATCTGCTTCTAGAATTTTTGGCTTTTTACCATGGTATTTCTTTTCAGTCATATTCAAATACTTATTATTCATTAAATCGTCTAATGCAGCCTGAATTCGCTCTCTAGACACACCACTGTGTGCTGAAACGTTCTCAACAGTTTTTGAATAAGTTGCCATTTTGCGTCTTTTCTTTAAAATATATAAAGACTGTAAAATTGCGTCATAATAATATTTTCTTTCCTGATTTGATCTTGGCATCTCCACATATGAATTTGCTGAAGCTTTAAGCTTGTTGCTAAGTGAATGTTTTACACCATATACAATAACTTTTTTCTTAAGCTCTCTTAAATATTTTATTGCTAAATTAAAATGTGCATCCCCCGTAAATATTATAAATACTTCTGGTGAATTCTTCTTAGCAGCTTCACGATATATCGCATCCAAAATAATAAAATCTGTAAAGTCCTTGTCCACACCATCTTTTGTGCTGGCCGTATGGACAACATTTTTTGATAACTTTTCTAATCTTTCTAAATCTCTTTCAATGGAACTTCCATGAAAATCTCCGAAAAATGTAATTGACTTAACATTATATTCTTCTTTAAGTTCCTTGTACCATTCCTCAACGTTTGGACGCATTGCAAAAATATTTTTGTATCCATAATACCAGTGTTCGTAATCTACAAATACTGCTGCGGTACTTTTATTGCTAAATAATCCGCCTAACATGTTCTCCTCCTTTCTGTTTTTCTAGGCAAAATCTCATTTACCTATTATATTGATGTGCCAAACACCTATTATATTATAACAGAAAAAAGAAGCTAGGCAACATATAAGTCCTTTTGAGGCTAATGATGCTGAAAGCTCCTTTGCCATTTTCACCGAAAAGAAACAGCTATGGGCCCATATCAATGCTCATAGCTGTTTTGCTTTTAGGAGAGTTTTTTACCTCCCCTTAATATTTAGTCTATTTAATTATTCAAAATTATAAACTCTTAATTCTTTCAATTGCTTTAAGTGTATTTTCGTAAGTACCAAATGCTGTCAGTCTAAAGTATCCTTCTCCACTTGGTCCAAATCCTGAACCTGGTGTACCTACTACATTAGCCTTCTCTAAAAGATAATCAAAGAATTCCCATGATGTCATCTTATCAGGAGTCTTTAACCAGATATATGGTGCATTGACACCACCTGATACTGTATAACCTGCTGACTTTAAGCCCTCAAGGATAGTCTTTGCATTATTCATATAATATGCAATCTTTCTCCTGTCTGCTTCTGTCCTTCTTCTGTGTATACAGCCTCACCAGCTCTCTGGATGATATATGGTGCACCGTTAAACTTAGTACCATGTCTTCTAGCCCAGAGGCTGTGAAGCATAACATCACCACACTTAAGGTCTTTAGGAATAACTGTGAAACCAAGTCTTGTACCTGTGAAGCCTGCATTCTTAGAGAATGAACGAAGCTCGATAGCACATGTTCTTGCGCCTTCGCACTCATATATAGTATGAGGTACATTTTCTTCTGATATATAAGCTTCATAAGCTGCATCATATATAATAACTGCGCCAACCTTATTAGCATAGTCAACCCATCTCTGAAGCTCATCTTTGTTATAGTTGAACCTGTAGGATTGTTAGGGAAGCAGAGATAAATAATATCTGGTGTTTCCTTTGGAAGTTCTGGTCAAAGTTAGTTTCTGCTGTACAAGGCATATAGATAACATTGCTCCACTTCTGCTGTTCTGGAATATAATCGCCTGTTCTTCCTGCCATAGCATTAGTATCTACATATACTGGGTATACAGGGTCACAAACAGCAATCTTATTATCAACTGAGAAGATGTCACCGATATTACCTGAATCAGACTTTGCTCCATCTGATACAATATCTCATCTGCTGATATATCACATCCACGCTTCTTGTAATCATGGTCTGCAATTGCACTTCTTAAGAATTCATATCCAAGATCTGGTGCAATCCGTGGAAAGTCTCGGCATGTCCCATCCATCAACTGACTTATGTAATGCATCAATTACTGCTGGTGCTAATGGCTGTGTAACATCTCCAATGCCAAGTCTGATGATTTCCTTATCTGGATTAGCCTGCTGATAAGCTGCTACTTTCTTACCGATTGTTGAAAATAAATAGCTTCCTGGAAGCTTTAAATAATTCTCATTAATCTTAAACATTCTTCTCTCTCCTTATCCAAGTAACTTTTGATATTTGATGTATCGGTATTGCTACATTACTTTGCAATCCACTCAATCCTTACATCATATTATATCCACATAGATATCGTTGTAAAATATCCGTTGCTATTATACAACACAGTTTACATAACAACAATAAAAACAAGCACAAACCTAACAATAATAACTATTATTGTCAGGTTTGCGCTATGTCCCAAGGTAAAATCTTAATAATCTTTATATTCTTCATTAATTGCAAGTACTAAGTCATTATCTCCATTCATATTATCAGGATGATATATCTTTAAAAGTGCCTTATAGCGCTTTTTTAAAGATGTTGTATCCTCAACCCCCTGAAGAATATCTTTACATTTTCAGCATTAGACATACTGCGCCTTGCTTCACGATAACCTTGTCCTTATATATAAGCTTTTCCCGCTCGAACTTATCTTTATCAATTGCAAGCTGTCTGGTTTCTCTCTCCAGAATATTCCATTTTTGTTCAAATAAATCTCTCTGACTCTCAAGCTGTTCTTCAGCAGCATATTCTTACTCTGCTGTCTCTGAAGCATTCCCATCTGAATCTCAATGAGTTTTCTCTCATTTCCAGATTTCTGCTTAATTCCTGCAGCCTTACATTCTCTTTAAATAGCCATTTCTTCTTCTCATCTTCACTGCTTAGTTCATCAAACATTG
>ERZ859980.318-NODE-318-length-33487-cov-1.685212_pt1 | contig 33487 bp, 41 predicted proteins | sample MGYA00509984_ERZ859980 | MGnify/ENA primary metagenome ERZ859980 (study PRJEB30046, sample SAMN00715173) | human gut metagenome | study: EMG produced TPA metagenomics assembly of the A metagenome-wide association study of gut microbiota in type 2... | reverse complement strand
AGTAAATTTACAATACTTTTACATAAATATCCCATAGACTCTTTAATATTATTTCCATTTTTATGTAATAATACATCTTTCTTTCCCAAGCCTACATTAACAGTTCTATAACCATCTTCGTCAACTTTATATGTCATATCATTTAACTTTTGTTCATTATATAAGTAATATCCCTTTTGTAATATTTCTTCAATTTCTTTTGGATTTTTTCCTTTTAAATCTATAGTGCTCATATATACTTCTGCAGAAACATCTGATAATATTGTGCTTAATTTTGATAAGCTTTCATTACATTCGTAAAAATTATTTCTGGAAGATGTATTTATCATGTTTAATACATTTTCAAATTCATCTCTATTATTTTTAAATATGTTATTTTTTGAATAAACTTGTAATGCCTTTGATTGAATCAAGGCCTTTTGTAATTCATTATCATCTAGTTTTAAAATATTACTTAAATAATATTCTGAAACAACCTTGCCATCCATTCCTTCTGGAATATTTGAAGAAATTATTTTTTCTAATCTTTCTTTTAGTTTCTTTGGAACTTGTAAACCTCCAGGAACTTTGTTAATACTACTTTGACTCTTTTTTAGGTATTTATAATATGGTTTCAGTATTTTCTTACTTATTTTATTTTGAATTTTATTATTTCCATCTATTATATTTTTTTCTATAAAATTTAGCTCTGGAAAATCGTATGAAAATTTTACTATTCCATCATTTGAAATTGTTCTATTTATATTTAACACTAGTCCATTTACTTTTTTTTGTCCTAGAACTTTAGATATTTGAGAACTCGTTAGTTTCGGATTAGAACTAAACAGGATTTTTATAATTTCCCTTAAATCATCTTGCATTATATCTTTTTCTCCGCGAAACTAATAACTTTGTTTCCCACTCTGGCCCATCTCCTAGTACATAAGTTGGTTTTAATTCATTAACAATTAATTCTATTAAATTATTAACACCAATATTATTATCTAATTCAAGTTCAGAAAATCCGCTTTTTGATGATAATTTACTTTTTATCATTTGTCCAATGTTATTCATATTTTCTCCTACAAATTTTTATTGCTCTTGTGCTTGAACTGCAGTTATTGCAATTACACCTACTATATCATCGCTTGAGCATCCTCTTGACAAATCATTTACAGGTTTTGCAATTCCTTGACATAAAGGACCATATGCTTCTGCTTTTGCTAATCTTTGAACTAACTTATATCCTATATTTCCTGCATCTAAGTCTGGAAATATTAAAGTATTTGCTTGTCCAGCTACAGGACTTCCAGGTGCCTTTGATTCTGCTATCTCTGGTATTATAGCTGCATCTAATTGTAGCTCTCCATCACATATTAAATCTGGTGCTTTTTCTTTTAATATGCTTGTTGCTTCTACAACTTTTTCTGTAAGTGGTGATGTTGCACTTCCATATGTTGAATATGAAAGCATTGCTACTTTTGCTTTTTTACCAACTAATTGTTCAAAACTTTTACTTATGAAATTGCAATTTCTGATAAGCTATCTGCATCTGGATATTCATTAAGTCCACTATCTGAAAATATAAAAGTTCCATTTTCTCCATATTCACAATTTGGAACACACATAACAAAAAATGCAGAAACTAATTTTGTTCCAGGTGCTGTTTTTAAAATTTGAAGTGCTGGTCTTAATGTATTAGCAGTTGAATGACAAGCTCCAGAAACTAGTCCGTCAGCATACCCTAATTTAACCATCATCATACCAAAGTAAGTTTCATCTTTTAATATTTCTTCTGCTTTTTCTAATGTCATACCTTTTGCTTTTCTAAGTTCATAAAACTCATTAGCAAATTTTTCAAATCTTGCATCTTCTACAGGATTAATAATTTTTACACCATCTATGTTAATATTATGTTCCTTAGCCATATTTAAAATTTCGTCTTTATTACCAAGAACAATAACATCTGCAAATTGTTCTTTTCTAACCTTTTCAACAGCCTCAATTGTTCTAATGTCATTTCCTTCAGGTAACACAATTGTTTTTATATCCTTTTTAGCTCTTATTTTTATACTATCAATAAAACTCATCAAAAAATCCTCACTTTCTTACTTTACCACTACTCCTAATAGTTTTGATAATTCAACTGCTTGCATTTCATTTACAATTAAACCTTTTATATAGTCTTGAGAAATCGCTACCCCTGTTATATCACAATTTGAAACATCTATTCCATTTAAATTTGTTCTGCATAATTGTGATGCTATTAAATTTGTTTTATCAAATTCTACATCTTTAAATATTACCTCTTGTATTACAGAATTTGATAATTTTGATTCTGCAAAACATACTTCTTTATATGTTCCAAGTGACATATTTGCATATGACACATTTGTATTATCTATTAATATATTGTACATATTTACATTACAAAGGTTTGATCCTACTAATTTACAATTTCTAAAAGTTACTCTCACAAAATTGCATTCATAAAACATTGTATTTGAAAAGTCACAATTTTCGAATAAAACATCTGTAAAATATACCTTTTCAAATTTGCTATTTAAGCATATACAATCCTTAAATTCGCATGAACTAAACTCCATTTTGTCTGTTTCGACATTTGCTTCATAACATTTGTTAAAAAAGCAACAAGCAACATCCATATCTCTTATTTTTGCCTCTCTTATTACTCCTTTTATTGTGTTACACTCTGTAATTCCATCTAAGTTTGGTTTCATTATTTCCATTTTGCAATTCCTCTTCTTTCTTATGTATTAATTTAGTGCATATAATTATTTAAAATTTCAAAATTTCTTTTAGTTCATTTTGAACATTCTCTAATGGTTTGCTATTTTCAATATTATATACATGAATATTTGGGTATTTTTGTTTAATTTCTTCTGACATTTGTAAGTATACTCGTTGTTGATTTACACTGCTTTGAGCGCTGAATTTTGCATATGCTGGCTCTACTTTTCCATCACGTTTTAGTCTTTCTTCAAATAGATTTTCATCTTTTAAATATAATGTAATATAGTAGATTTCAAAATCCATTTTACTAAAATCATCTAACAATTTATTATATACATCTGTAAATGAATACTCTTTAAATCCTAGTCTGCAGTAGTTTTCTTCTGAAAAAAAAGTTCTGTCAAATAATAAATTTATGTTTAGGTTCTCCATTTTTTTTATGTATTCGTTTAAGTCTTCGTACATTTTTTTAGATTTTTGTAGTCCTGCTTTTGTACTATCACTTATTCCGCTTAGTCTGTATAAATTTGTATGTTTGACACTATTTCTTAAATAATCTGTAATTGTAGTTTTTCCTGCTCCTTGAGCTCCTTCTATTACTATGATTTTTGAATTTGCCATCTTATTTTTCCTCCGTTTTTTGAATACATAAGATTTTATTATTTTTTCATTGCATTTTTTATGTATTCTATTTCTTCCTCTTTTTCAAGTCTTACAAATAAAGGCTCTCCTTTTGATATTACTTTTGTTTCTGGCTTTATTTGATTGTTGTTATTTAATGTTTCCCAGTCTTTATCTTGCTTTGTTAAACCTAATTGAACTAGCATTTTATTTGATGTTTCTGGCATTATTGGTGTTATTAATATTGCTATTTTTCTTAAGTTTTCTGCTAAGTGGAACATTACTGATTTTAGTTTTTCTTTTTCCTGTTCATTTTCTGATTTTGATAATGTCCATGGTGCTGTTTCATCTATATATTTGTTTGTTCTTGCTATTATTGCCCATATGTCTGATATTGCATTACTTATATGATATGTATCCATATTATTTTCTACTTTTTCAATTTGACTTTTTGTAAATTCTTCTAATGAATCATCAAATTCTGTTCTTTCTTTGATTTCTGTTGGTATTGTTCCATCAAAATATTTGTTCATCATTCCTATTGTTCTGTTTAATAGATTTCCTAGATCATTTGCTAAATCTGAATTAAATCTTTCTACAAAATCTTCTGGTGTAAACATTGAATCTTGTGCAAAGCTCATTAATTTTAGTAGATAATATTTTGTTGCATCTAGTCCATATCTTTCTATTAATGTTTCTGGATATATTACATTTCCTACAGACTTTGACATTTTTCCATCTTTCATTACAATCCAGCTATGTGCATATATTTGTTTTGGAAGCTCTAGTCCTAATGCGTGTAAGAAAATTGGCCAATATATTCCGTGAAATCTTATTATTTCTTTTCCTACTAGTGTAGGTCTGCTGGCCAATATTTTTTGAACAAAGAATCATCATCTGACATATAACCTAATGCTGTAATATAGTTTGTTAGAGCATCTAACCATACATATAATACATGTTTTGGATCATTTGGCATTGGAATTCCCCAATCAAATGTTGTACGACTTATACATAAATCTTCAAGTCCTGGATTTATAAAATTATTAAATATTTCATTTTTTCTTGATTCTGGCTCTATAAAATGTGGATTTTCTTTGTAAAATTCTTTTAACCAACCTTCATATTTTTTCATGTTGAAGAAATATGATTCTTCTTGCATTTTTGTTACTGGTCTGCCGCAATCTGGACATTTTCCATTTACTAATTGAGTTTCTGTAAAATAGTTTTCACAAGGCATACAGTACCAGCCTTCATATGTTCCTTTGTAAATATCACCATTTTCTAGGAATTTTTCTACTATTTTTTGTACTGCTTTAACATGCCTTTCATCTGTTGTTCTTATAAAGTCATTATATCCAATATCCATTAATTTCCATAGCTTTTTAGCATCAGCTGCCATTTCATCTACATGCTCTTGAGGTGTTAATCCTCTTTTTTCTGCTACAGTTTGAACTTTTTGACCATGTTCATCAAGACCTGTTAGCATATATGTATCAAAGCCTCTAGCCTTTTTATATCTTCTTATACAATCTGTTAATGTTGTTGCATATCTGTACCTATATGAAATTTTCCACTTGGATAATATATAGGAGTTGTTATATAAAATTTTTTGTTATTATTCATTAATTATGCCATCTCCTTTTTATAATTAAAATTCCCTATGATTATATAATCATAGGGAATTTTAGTCAATGGGAACAGGGGAAAAAATTTAAGTTTGCTGTAGGTTAGTCAATCATTTGTCACAAATTATTTAAAATAAATACTTTGAGCACCTATATTGCAAATAACGATTCTTCTTGACTTTTAGATTTTTCTATGAATTCTCTGGGACTCAGCCATCCTAACGGTCTCATCGGAAAATTATTATATTCTTTTCTCCATTCTTTTCCTTGATTTCTTAAATCCTCTAAACTATAAAATATTCTTTTATAATAAAATCTTTCTTGATCCTTTCTATGACTTCTTTCTGCTCTTCCATTTTGTTTTGGCGTATGTGGCTTTATTACTTTATATTCTAATCCTAATTCTTTTAGTGTATTTTCAAACATTGTTTTTTTATTTTTCAAAAATGCTTGCCAACTTAATCTATTTGTAAATTCAAAACCATTATCTGTTTGTATTGTTTTTATTTTAAATGGAAAATATCTTACCAATCTTTTTACGAATTCACTTGACGCATACGTATCATGTGCATTTGTAAACCATGTATATCTTAATCTCGAATACTCATCTATTGCCGTATATTGATAAAATTTTTCACCTCTTTCTTGTAACTCTTTACTCATACATTTTTTTGGCACATATTTTACATCTACTTGTATTTTATCTCCCGGATATTCTCCTGATACCCACTCATTTGGCTCACTTTTTTTCTTTTTACTTGCTGTCTTTTTGTATATTCCTAATCTTTGCATTACATGATATAATCCTTGTATTGTTCTTGTATATCCTGCTTGGCGTAATTTTATCCATAATACTACTAATCCTGTTTCTTTATTATTCTTTTATAATTCTTTATTAATTTTATTTCTTCCTCTGTATGCTGATTTGGATGCGAATGTGGACGTCTTGATTTATCTTTTAAACTTTCTAATGTTCCATCATATCTATTTTGCCATCTATATATTGTTCTTTTACATTCTCCAAATTTATATGCTGCTTTTGCCACTCCATATTTTCTTGAAAATTTTACTATTGACTCTTTATATTTTAATCTATCTGTGATATTATTACCCATAAGAGAGCACCTCCGATATGTTTATTTTTGGTCATTTAAACAATATCATTTTTGTGCTCTCTTTTCAATATTTTATTTTCAATGTATTTGTGACATATCTATTTTAAACCTATAAACAGGGGAAAAAATTTAAGTTTGCCAAATAACATTAAGCATAGAAAATATCTATGCTTAATATCATTTAGATTTACTATTTTATTAATTTGCTATTTTCATATAACTCATTTGGATCTATATCTTCTCCATTTGTCCATTCTACAGTGGCACCAACTGATTTTACCAGTTTAAAATAAGCTATATTTTTTAAATTCTTGTAGAATTCTTCTTGTAAATTTTTTTTCATATCATATAATTTTTCTTCACCATTTACATATGTAATTTTTAGAAAGAAATCATCTAAAGCTTGTACTTCTTTTATTCTTGGTGGTATCATAATTTTAACCTCCTATTGTAAAGGTGCAATTTTAAAGATTTCACCATCATTTTGACATACCTTCCATAAAGCTTTTAGCTCTTCTTTATGAATTTCAATCCACGCAGTTACTAATTTTTGTTGTTTTATTGGTAACATTCCTTCTAGAATTTTATTATCTTCTATGCTGTATACTGCATCAAATTCATTATATTGAATATGTATATGTGCTAAATAATGTTGCTCTGTATCTTTAAAATACATCCTTATAATTATTCCATAAAACTGTGAAATTACTGGCATTTATTCACCTCCAATTATAGCATATAATTTTGATTAAAAACAATGTTTTTTTGAAATTTTGGCAGATTTGCCGGATTTAATTATTTTGAAAAAATCTAAATGATTGTGGTAAATATTACCATAGTTTTACTTTAGTGTCAAGTACTACATTTTGGGCAAAATTATATATATTGGTTTTGCATCTATTTTAGAAACTACAACAAGACAAAAACATCGGAAAGTTTATAAAAACTTTCCGATGCTTTCGAATTTTATTCTGTTTTTCACATATTATAACTCATTCTTTTTAAACCAACTTTTTATTTTTTTAATCGCTCTTTTAAACCAATTTTCCTTTTTAACTTTAACAAGAGCTTCTGTTTCTTTTACTGGTTCTATCTTTGTTGCTTGTTGTGTATTTGACTTAAAAATATTTTCTGGATTATATTGCTGTTTCTTTTTTATTTCTAATTTTGCCCTTTCTTCTGATATCATTTTTTTTATTTTTTTTTTTTGCTCTGGTGTTGCTAAATAATTTCTAAATATGTTGAATATTATTGCTCTTGTTTCTGGTAACATTGGCTGATATTTTAGCTCTTGATCTTCATCTACTTCGTAGTAATATTCTTCATTCCTATTTTCTTTTAGTGCTTGTATTACTTCTGGTGGTATTTTTAAATATTCTTCTTCGTCTAGCTCTTGTAAAATTGTGTATGCCTCTTGATATGCATTTTTACGATTGTTGCTTTTGACCATTTTTGCCTCCTTTTTCTTCTGTTTTTGATATTAGTGTATCTAAAGCTTGTTGCTCTGAATCTAATAAATCTGGGTCTGTTATTGCAGGAAAAGCTGCTTCAGCTAGCTCTTTTTTTGATTTGCTTTTCTTTTCTAATGATATTCCTAACTTTTTTAATTTATCTACTTCCTCAGGTGTTGGAGGTTTTCCGCGTTGTAGTTCTTTTTTTCTTTTTCCCCTCTGCTACATCTCTTGCATCTCTATAGCAAAGTCCTATGTCTGTTTTTTGTTGTCCAATTTTAAATGTTGAATCTAAACCTGCTTCTTCTATTTGCTCTTCGCTTATTCCTAATCTTTCTGCTAATTTTCCTATGGTATCTTTCTGTTTTATTTCTATTACCTCAGGTTTATCTGTTTCAATTAAATTAATTAGTGTTTCTATCATTCCAATAAATCGCTTTACAGTTCCTTTTTCTTCTTCCTCTATCTCCTCTTGCAATTCATATAAATCTCTCATTGTTCCTTCTAAATAGAATTCTATATTTTCCAATTCGCTCTCATTTACTTTTTTTCCATCTTTTCCTATTCTGTCTGGAAATTCTATTTCCCATAAATCTATTTCGGATCCTTTTTTTATTATATTTTGTATTTCTTCTATCTCTTCTTGCTCTTCTTCGTCAAAATCATTGTATAGTTCTGGATTTTGTAAATATTTTTCGTACTTGCTTTGTATTCTTTTTAATGTAATAGCTCTTCTTGCTTCTTCTCTGCTATTGCTGTTTATATCTGGTATATATCCATTATGTGCTTGTACCCATTCTACCATTTCATTTAATAGCTCTAAGTCATCTTTTTGTGTATATGTGTTTATTGTTTTTTGTAAATCTACATTTAGTAAATTATTTGGCAAATCTATTACTAGTGGTCTATCTTCATCTTTTACTGGCTTTTGTGGATCTATACCATATATTGCTCTTCCTAGTTGTTGTAATAATAATATTTTTGAATTTTCATCTAGTGCTCTCGTCCATATTATTCCGTCAATTCCTTTTACGTGAACACCTTCATTTAATTTGTTCATTACAATCATTATTTTTGTGTGTTACTATCAGATGTTTCAAATTCATTCAGTTCACTAGCATTTCTGTTTTTACTATATTGACCTAACATTGAATATATTTCTGGACCATCTATTATATTGCCTTGTTCATCATATTTTGTTTCATCTACTCCTTGTAGCCATTCTCTTAATTGCATTTCAGCTTCTTTTATTTTATCTTCTGGATTCTTTTTGCTTGATTTATTTCCATATTCATCTTCTAAATCTTCACCATCATCTGAAACTGGTATGAAAACAATGTATCTTCCGTTCTTTTTTTGTATATTTTGAGCTAATAGCTCTGGTATACCTTGGGCATTAGATAATTTTCCTCTTAAATTTTCATATTTTTGCATTAGCTCTGTTTTTTTAGTTTCATCTTCTATTTCATTTATTCTTTGTAATAACTTTTCTAATGTACCTCCATGTATTATATTATATTCACATGATACTATTTTAGGATTTACTACTATACCAAGTCTAATTGCTTCTATTAAGTCCATATTCATAGCTATATGTTTTCCTACTTTTACTTCTTCCTCAGTATATGCTTTGTTATATTTTTTACCAATTTTTAAGGCTAATTCATCCGCCATATTTCTGCCATCTGTATCACGTTCTGGTGTTGCTGTTATTCCTAATATTTTTGTTTGCTCTTCTTGTGATTCTAATAATAGTTCCAATTTCTTTTGCCATTTTTCTGCTCCAGTTCTGTGTAATTCATCTAATACCATAAAGTCATATTTACTTTCTTTTAATATATCACCTTTTTTATGTAATAAGCTTTGATATGTGGCTAGTTCTAAATTTGGAAATACTTCTTTTATTATTTGATCAGGTGTTTTGTTTAATGTTCCTTTTGTTCCGTGAATATTTTCTATTATATATTTTCTAATTTGATCTATATTTCATTTGATGGTGCTAAATACAGCATTCTTTCTTTTTTATGCGCTAATAGCTCTGTCATTGCAACAAAACTTTTTCCCGCTCCTGTTGGTAATATTATTGATGCAAATTGTCTTTCTTCAAACTTTTTATTTGCATTATTTACTGCTCTTTGTTGGTACTCTCTTAATACTATATCTGTTCCAGGTACATCATAATATCCTAAAAATGTTTCTACTTGATCAATTGATAGATCTTGTGTTAATTCTTCTGTATGCTCTTTAATTTGCTCTTCAAAATTATCTGCATTTAATATATTTGAAAAATTTTTATTCATTGCAATATTTAATATTATTTGCGATATTGTTTTTTCTGGCAAATTCAATTCTGTTAACTTTTCGTATAATTTTATTATATCTGTATTTTTTAACCTTTTTTCAAATTCTTGTCTTTCTTCTGGCCAAACCCAATTCCTGTTTTATTCCAATTATACGAATCCATAACTGCCTTCGCATAATATGTTTGTTTATCCATCGGTGTATCATACATTATTTTAGAAAATCTTTGCCTTACTATATCTGATTCTATAATTTGTGATTTTGATTCTATTATTTCTATTATTTTTTCATCTGGTAAATTTTGTATATCTTGTATAAGTTCAATTTCTTCCTTATTAGCACCTATATTTACTGATTCACTTAATTTATATCCACTTTCATTTCTTCTTGTTATTATTTCTGGCTCTATTGAAAATGCTTGTGATTTAATGCTCTGTATTATACCTGCATATTGTGAGTCATTTTCTGTTATTTCTCTTAAAAGATTTGAAAATGCTATTGCTTTTCCTTTTGCTTTATTAGCATAAAACAACATTTTTTGTACTTGCATTGCCGATTTATAATCTATCTTACCTTGTGTTATTTCATACATATCTTCTATCGAAATATCTGGTAATTCTTTTCTTGTAGCTCTAATAAACTTTGTGATGTTCCATCAATACTGATCATTTCTTGACCATTTGTAAATACAAGCTCTCCATTGTTGTTTTGTATCTCATATCCTTTACTTGCGTATTCCAATAGCTTTTTTTCTATTTCATTTATTTTTTGTGCTTCTTCTGGAGTTTTTTCCTTTACCTGTTGCAAAATAGCAAACATATCCATAATGTCTTTTGAAACTTTCGTTATTTCGCTTCCATCTATATCTCCATAATGTATAACTTCACTTGAAGAAAACGCATTTCCAATTGTTCTTGCTAAGTTTGAATTTGTTGTTGTGTTTGGTATTATTGGCTTCATTACACCATTTTGTTCTAATACTGTTAGTATTCCCATTATTTTATTTTTTTCTAATGTTTGCTTTTCATTTAGAGCTTGATAATTGCTAAGTCTTGCTCTTGCTGGTACTGCATCTGCTCTATCTTTTATTTTTGTTCCCATATAGTTCATTTGACTTGTTGTATTAAGTTTTTGTGAACTCAATATTGAGTCTGCTATTTCATCCGATGTTGTGGCATTTCTTATTTGGTTAATTAAATTAAATAATTCTTCGTTTTCTGTTTTATTTAAACCTTCTATTGCTTCATTTATACGCTTTTCAACTTCTTCAAGCATATACTGTCCTGCGTTTACAATGTTTTTTCCCACCTCATTTTTTGGAACTTTTACAATTACATATTTATCTGTATATGAACCTCTACCATATACAATTGAAACATTCGCATTACTTGATAAAGAGATACAGTTTGTTTCTTTGCTGTATCTCATTTTTATATGATCATTTATTTGTCTTAGAGATAACTCAGCCCTCTTATCATATCTTGGTGCTCTTTCTGTATGGGTTTCCTCCCATCTTTCTCTATCTGTTCGAATTCTTGTTATATTTCCATTTTCATCTGTTGTAATATTGCCATCAATATCTGCGTTATCAGCCATATTTAGTGCTCTAAAGAAGTAATAATTATCGTTATCTTGTATTATATTAAAATTTTCTATATTAAAAACATCATCCATAGCTTTATCTCCTGTATATAAATTTAATATCATTATATAAATAATAAATTTGATAGTCAATATCAATTTTAGGCATTTGGTCTATAAACCAAATAGAATAGAAAATTTTAGTTTGCTAAATAATATTAAGCATAGAAAAATATCTATGCTTAATGTTATTTATATTTTTAAATTACCTTTCCTTCTTTGTAACATTCGTATATGTAGTCTGGATTTTCATAATACATACTGCTATTATAATTGTCTATTTTTTCTATAATCCACGATGATAGCACACTATATAGAGTATTGATGTATTCTTTTTCATCATTGTTTACCATTAAAATTAATCTTTTATATACTTTTCCAATATCCCAATATGTTGGAATATTATACTTACAATTACCTATAATGTCGTAGTTTCCACGCTCTATTTTTGATTGTTCAATTATTTCATCTGATACTTTTTTAATATTTTCTGAATGATATACTTCAGCTAAATTATATATTTTTGTAGTAATTCTTTACCTATTTTTTTACTATATATGACTTTTTATTGTTTGTTTTTCTAGCTATATATTCTATAAAACTACATACAAAAAATAAGTCATTTTCATTTTGTGGCTCTCCCATTTTTTTCTCCTTATATTTTATCTGTTCCTATAAACTTAATACATTGTAAAGCTTTAGTAGTACAAAATGCAATTTGATGTGTAGGGCATTCCATATAATGCTTTTTATTTTTTTACCTCATCCCCAAGTTTCTGCTCAATTAAACTTGCTATTGTTTGTGCTTTTTGTTTTATGTAGTCTTGGTCTTCGCCTTCTATCATTACTCTTACTAGTGGCTCTGTTCCTGATGCTCTTATTAAAACTCTTCCGTTGCCATCAAATTCTTTGTTTAATTTTTCTATTGCTGATTTATTTCTTCGTCTTTGTCAAAGTCATATTTTTTATCTGATGATACTTTGGCATTTATTAATACTTGTGGATATGCTTTCATTATTGATGCAACTTCTGATGCTTTTTTGCCTTGCTCTAATATTGCTCTTATTATCATTAATGATGTTAAAATTCCGTCACCTGTTGGATTGTAGTCTAAACATATTACATGTCCTGATTGCTCTCCTCCAAGATTGTATCCGTTTTTTAGCATTTCTTCTAAAACATATCTATCTCCAACTTTTGTTTGAACAAAGTTTAATTCATTTTGTTTAGCATATTTATTTAATCCTAAATTGCTCATTACTGTTGCTACTATTGTGTCTTTGTTTAATTTTTCTTTTGATTTTAAGTATTGTGAAATTATTGCTATTATTTTATCTCCATCTATTTCATTTCCATTTTCGTCAACAGCTAAACATCTATCTCCATCTCCATCATATGCAATTCCTAAACTACATTTTTTGTCTATTACATATTGTTTTAACATTTCTAGATGTGTAGAGCCACATCCGTCGTTTATGTTAATTCCATTTGGACTGTCATTTAATATATGATGTTTTATTCCTAATACTGTAAAGACTTTATCTGCAACTACTGATGTTGCTCCATTTGCTGTATCTACAGCTACTACAAAGTCATCTCTGTTTAATTTTTCTAAATCTTCTTCAAAGTTTTTTCTAAAGAAATAAACATATTCGTCTAGTAATTCTGTTGCTATTTCTGATGTTCCTATTTTATCATTAACAGCTGTTAATTCATTTATTTTTCCAGAATCCATAACTTCTTCAATTTCTTCTTCTAATTCATCTGGAATTTTCATACCTTTGTTGCTGAAATATTTTACTCCGTTAAATTCAAATGTATTGTGTGATGCTGATATAACAACACTTGCATCTGCTTTGAATTTTTTTGTTAAATATGCAACTGCTGGTGTTGGCATTACACCTAACATTTTTACATTTGCACCATAGCTTAAAAATCCAGCTGTCATAGCACTTTCAATAAGTGTTCCTGATATACGTGTATCCCTTCCTATAAATATTGTTGGCGCATGGTCTGTGTGTTTAGATAACACATACGCTCCTGCTTTTGCTACTTTATATACTAATTCAGGAGTTAATTCTGTATTTGCAATTCTCCTGATTCCATCTGTTCCAAAATATTTTCTCATCTGTTGTACCTCCTTATAAAATCTTGAATTATTATATATTCATAATTACTATAAGTCAAGTGGGAAAATGGGACGGTTCTCTTTTCCCATTTTTTGGAAAAAGGGACACATTTTACTACTCTAAATTTAAAAATTTATTATCTCAAAATGTATCCCAAATTTCACAAATGCTGAATTTAGAGCCATCCATTTTGGCACACTTAATTTTCTTTGCAATTTATTTCGCAGTTGTTATTATTGCAATTGTTTGATTCTGCATTTGTACTATCTATACATTTTTGTGGTGTTTTAAATGTTAAATACCAATTCATTCCGTTTTTGGTTTGGTTTATATAATCTATCATTTCTTCCTGTTTGCATACTGTTGTTGGTGCTGGATTTACTATTGGATTACATGGCATCCAGTTGGCAGGTGTTGCTCCTTTGTTTTCATCTGCTGTTTGCAGTGCTGTTAATGCTCTTAATATCTCTGGTATACATCTACCTACATTTAGTGGATATACTAATATTAATCTTATTACTCCGTTTGGATCTATTATGTATACATTTCTTACTGTTTCTGTATTGCTTACACTATTTGATATCATACCATATTTTCTTGCTATTTCTCCGCTTCTATCTGCTATTATTGGAAATGGTATTTTTACTCCTGTTTTACAGTATATGTCAAATACCCACGCTAAATGTGATTGATTGCTATCTATACTTAATCCTAGAAGCTCTGTGTTTATATTTTTTAAATATGAACAAGCTTGCGAAAATGCTATCATTTCAGTAGTACATACGGGGGTAAAATCTCCAGGATGAGAAAATAATACAATCCATTTTCCTTTGTAATCGCTTAACTGAATATTTCCAAATGTCGTTACTGCTTCGAAGTCTGGTGCCATTTGACCTATTCTTACAGTTCCGTTCATCATTACTTCATAATCCATATAAAAAATCCTCCAATTCCATTTTTGTATATTTTATGGAATTGGAGGATTTTTGTTACTGTTTGTGTTAATATAAAAAAGAGGATGGTTTTAGATTATCTTCTTTTACATTAAATCATTTATATAAATTTATCTACATACTCAATCATAAATAATGGTATATTAATTATATTTCCGTCTTTAGACAAATTTCTCATTGAAAATCTTATAGACAAATCATTTTTATACTTTTCATTGTATCTTGTTAAGCTAACATTATTTGTTGATTTATTTGCTTTTACTTCTATAGGGATTATTTTATTTTGATATTGAATTATATAATCAATTTCATGTCTATCAAAAGTAAAATAATTTGGAACTTTATCAAATTTAGTTGTTAACATATTTAATACATAATTTTCAGTAAAAGCTCCTTTGAATTCTTCAAATAATCTATCTCCTTCAATTACAATTCTACTGTCTAGGTTAGCCATATTCCTAAGTAATCCTACATCATTCATATAAATTTTAAAAGCACTTAAATCATTATATGCTATTAGTGGTAAGTCTGTTTTGGTAACATTATAAACTTTATATATTAAATTTGCATCATTTAACCAGTTTAAAGCTCCTTCATATTCTCTTGCTCTTGCACCTTCTTTTATTGTTTGATATAAGAATTTTTTGTTTTCTTTTGCAAGTTGTGATGGAATACTATTCCAAATTAATGATATTTTATTTGCTTCATTATTTTGAGTATGTTTTGAAAAATCGCTTTCATATGCTTTTAAAATATTTTGTTGAACACGTTCTACTAATTCTATGTTTTTTTCATTTACCCAAACTTGAACAGCTTCGGGCATTCCTCCAATTATAAAATAAGCCTTTAACTTTTCTTCTAACTGATTAAAGAATATGTCGGGAATTTTTTCGATACTTTTTATAGATTTCATATATTCGACTAAATTTTCACAATTATCCGCTATTAAAAATTCACTAAATGTCATAGGATACATATTTAAAAATTCAACCTTTCCCACAGGAAATGATGTGTGTGATAGCCTTATTCCTAATAAACTTCCCGCACAAACTATATGATATTCATTTGCTTCTTCTTGAAAATATTTTAAGCTATTTAGTGCATTTGGACACTCTTGAATCTCGTCAAAAATTATTAATGTTTTCTCTGGTTTTATCTCTTTTTTATATATAAAAGTTAATTGTTCAAGTATTCTTTGTGGATTTTTAGAGCTTTCAAATAAGTTTTGTAAATCTTCATCATGGTCAAAATTAAAATATGCTATATCTTCATAATTTTCTTTTCCAAATTGTTTTAATATATATGTTTTCCCAATTTGTCTTGCACCTTTTAATATTAGTGGTTTTCTGTATTTACTGTTTTTCCATTTTATTAATTCTTCTAATATAAACCTCTTCAAATTAATCATCTCCTATTATTAATTTATGTTGATTTATATTAATTATACGCCTTTGTCACATTTTTGCAAGTATTTTTGCCGTTTTTATCACATTTTTGCAATTTAATATACCTTCACCCTAAAGCAACATCTAATACCATCATAAGTACAAAACCAATTGTAACTCCTATTGTTCCAATGTTTGAGTGCTGTCCTGTTTGAGATTCTGGTATTAATTCTTCTACAACTACATATATCATAGCTCCTGTTGCAAATGATAATAAATATGGTAAAAATGGGACTATAATATTTGTAAGTAATATTGTTATAATTGCTCCTATCGGCTCTACAATACCTGAAAGCATTCCATATAAAAATGCTTTTGGTTTTGGCATTCCTTCGCTTTTTAATGGCATTGAAATTATTGCACCTTCTGGAAAATTTTGTATTGCTATTCCTAATGCTAAAGCAAATGCACCTGCCATTGTAATTCCTGTATTTCCTATTAATGCACCTGCAAATGTTACTCCTACTGCCATACCTTCTGGTATATTGTGCAAAGTTACTGCAAACACCATCATTGTTGTTTTTTTCAATTTTGCTTTTATTCCTTCTGGCTTATTGTCATTTAAGTGCAAATGTGGTATTAAACTATCTAATAGTAATAAAAATAATATTCCTAAAATAAATCCTATTGCTGCTGGAAGCCATTCTATTTTTCCTTGCTCTTTTGCCATATCTATTGATGGTATAATTAATGACCATACAGATGCAGCTATCATTACACCTGATGCAAATCCTAATAATAATTTTTCTACTTTTAGACTTAATTTATTTTTCATAAAGAACACCATTGCTGCTCCTAAAGTAGTTCCTAAAAACGGAATTGCTAATCCTATTGTTAAATCCATATTATCCCTTCTTTCCTACAATTTAACTAAATATAATTGTTATGCGAATGTGAATTTTTTTTCATATTTATATTGTAATTATATTATTCTTTTGAAAAAAGTCAATATAAATTTTTCTAAATGGATATATATAGAAAATGAGCAATTTATAACTTTTAAATAAACTTAAATTATTTTAAAGTTACCAATTGCTCCACTTGACGTCTACCGTAAATTTTGAATTATTACTCAATCCATATTATTGCATTTCTTTTAATAAATTCTAATTGCTGACTAAATAATTTTTCTTTTGTTGTTGTGAATAAATTTAAATTATTATTTTTTTGTAGTATTCTTCTAATGTTCCATAAGCCAAGACCATGTGAATCTTTATCAGCATTTTTTGTGCTATAACCTTTTTCGAAAATTTTATCTATATTTATATTTTGCTCTTTGTATGTATTTTCGATTATAATTAAATTTCTTTTTACTTTAAAATCTCTTCTTACTTGTATATTTATAATTTTTTTCTCACACATTTTTGCTGCTTCTATTGCATTGTCTAATAGTATTCCTAAAATTCTGCATAGTTCATATGTTGAAATATTTAAATCATTAAAATCTAACATTATTTCCATATTCATTCTTATGTTTTCTTCTTGTGCTTTGTAATATTTATTTGTAATTATACTATATACAGCTGGATTATTTATAATTTTAGGATCTAATATTCCTAAATTGTTTATTTCTTTGCATTCACTTAGTACTTCATTATTCATCTGTCTAATACCTTCAATATTATTTGTTTCTACATACCCATCTAGTGCCTGTATAAAATTATTAAAATCATGTCTAAATCCTCGTATGCTATCATACATAATTGTTAATGTTTTGTTATATGACTCAAGATTTTCTACCTTTTTATACATTTCTTCTAATTTTGATAGCCTCATAATATCTTTCATACTTATATAAAAATATACAATTAAAGAAATGATATCTAGCCAAAATACAGTATAAGGAAAATTGCTTATAAATAACACCATCTCAGCGGCATTAAAGTAAATTAACATACATCCAATTATACATATAAAAACGATTAAACATCTATTTTTCTTACTTAAATTTGGACTTAATATTATTCCTATATCCTTTTTGGTTATTATAAATAAAATAATTGCTCTAAATATAAATACCAAAAATGCAATTGACAATCTATATGAAATGCTTGATATACACTCTGAATATGACATTGAATCTGAGTGAATTAGCCAAAATACTTTTGAGTAAATTAACTCTATTAGCAATACTATAATTGCGTTTATAACCTCACCGAATGTACACTTTTCTATTTTTTCATTTAATACAAATTTGAATATCATCACTGTTAAAACCAATATAATTGCTCTATTGTATGGAAATGGAATTACCGAATTAATAACTATCCTTGCTATAGATTCTGTTGCAATACCTGTAATTATTTGCCATTTACTTACCCTAGCTTTAAATATTTTTACAAATAATACAACATCAAGTGAAGCAAAAAGAATTGCAATTGATAAATTTGGCAAGAGCCATCCAAAAAAATTACTATTTATCATGAGACTTTGTACCTCTAACATATCCCTCATTGTTATACACCATCCTCTTATGTATTTTTTATCTTTTTAGATTCTATCACCTACATATTTCCAAAATCAATACAAAAACCTTATAAAACTGCACTTTTCGTCGTGCTATTTTGCCTGTTTTTGACAGCATTCGACATTCTTTTACCTATTATTTATTCTAATTTACATTGTCAAATATTATGTTATTTATTTTTTCTAAAAAAAAGACTCAAATTGTTAAACATAATTTTAACAATTTAAGTCTATTTTAATTTTTTATGTTATATCTCTTTTTCTAAAACTATCAAACATTGTTACTATCATAATTACTGCACAAACACCTAATACTGATAATGAAAATCCTACCGTGATATTTCCAGTTATCGTATTTACTAAGCTTGATGCAGAATATGAAATATCATTTGTAAATATTTTATCTGCTAATGATAGATTATTAAATGGTATAAATTTTATCCAATCAGCTGTTACAAACATATTAATTATATTAGTTATTGTCGCTCCACCTAGATATGCTGCAATACTTATACCTACTGATACTGCTGTGTTTCTTGCTACTGTTGATAACATCATTGCTAATAATAAGAATATAAATATATCTATTGCACTTACTAAATTATATAATACATTATGTATCACATAATTTGTTGTATGTACACTTCCTGCACTTACATATAAATAATCTTGACCACTTCCAAAGAAAATATTTCCTACAACAGTACTTAATAAACTAATTATAATTGTTGTTACTAACAAAATTCCTGTGTTTACAAATAATTTTGATAGCAATATTTTCCATCTTTTATTTGGTGTAAATGACCAGAATTTTATTGTTCCCTTTGATATTTCTGACGATATACTAGATCCAGCGATTATTATTATCATAACAGCTAAAACCATCATAGTTAAACTGTTCATCATATAATCATAAATTTTTCTAGTTTTTCCAATTGAACCTCCTGCAATAGAGCCTGACATAAATGGTGGCATATTATGCTCTAATCTGTATTCGTTAATTTTTATATTGTTTTCAGCTTTTGTTAAATCTTTTTCGGTTAGTGCTTTTGCTGTTGTTGTATCTAGTCCTGTCAAAATATTTTGTTTTAATGTTGTAATTTCATCAAGAGTTGATTCTTTCCATGAATCTTCTGAATTATATGTTTTACCAATTTCATATTTTTGTTTTAGCTCTAGCTCTGACAAACTAATATCATAATCATCTTTTGTTATAGTTTCATTATTTAAGTCTGTTTTTAAATTTTCTTTTTTTATATTAATATATCCGGTTAAAATCGTCATTTTTCAATAGCTCTATTAATTTATCTACAGTAGTTTGTTCTTTTGTTGCCAATTCTTCCTGTCCCATTGCTTTGTAGTTATATATGTTTCTTTTTAAATTTGTTATATCATTTGTTATTAGCTCTGTTTTCCAATATGTTGTATATATATTAATATCATTATCTATTGCTAATTGAAAAGCGTCAATTTGTGCTTGTATTGAATTCTTTGATGCTTCATCTAAATTCTCTTCTGACATTTCAGTTTTTAATGATTCTATTTCGGATTTAATACTTGACTTATAATCTATTGATGAATATATATCATCTGTCATACTATACATTTTTTTAGTTAATACTGCCATTCCTGCAGATGCAAAGAGCGATAATATTAATAATATTAGCATAACTTTTGTTGATTTCTTTTTCATGATTTTTGTTAATTCACATGAACATAATCTAAAAAATTTACTCATCTTTTTTATCCCCCTTTGTTACATCAAAAAATAGTCTTCAAGTGTATGTTCATTTTCATTTGCATACTCTACTTCTACATCACTTAATACTAATGTTTTTATAATATTTGGTAATTCACCTTTATTTGCTGTTACATATACTTTTCCGTCTTTTAAATTAGCTTGTTTATTTAGTTTTTCTTTTATTATATTTATTGCATTTTCTGGTGTTTTAACTTTAAGTACACATTGCACAGTTTTTACTTCATTAGTATTATCTTCTTCGTTTTCTTTTAAGCTTTCAACTTTAACTATTTTTCCTTGATTTATTACAGCAACTTTATCACACATAAGCTCCATTTCACTTAATATGTGTGATGATACTAATATTGCTGTTCCATTTTCTCTGGCCAATTTTTTTAATATATCTCTTAATTCTTTAATTCCAACTGGATCTAATCCATTTGTTGGTTCATCTAATATTAAAACTTTTGGAGAATGTAATAAAGATAAAGCAAGTCCAGCTCTTTGTTTCATACCTAAAGAATATTTTGATACTTTTTGGTTCATGCTTTTTTTAAGTCCAACCAATTCTAATACTTTATATACTTCGCTATAATTTATATTTCTTATTTTTGCAAATAATTTTAAATTATCTACAGCAGACATATAGCCATACATATCTGGATTTTCTACTATTCCTCCAATATATTCCATAGCTTTTTCAAAATTCTTTTTTACATCAAATCCATTTACCTTTATTGAACCTTCATCTATTGAAAGTAGTCCTAAAATCATTTTAATTGTTGTTGTTTTTCCAGCACCATTTGGTCCTAAAAATCCTAATATTTGGCCTTTTTCTACGCTAAAGCTTACATTATCAACAACTTTATTTTTTCCGTAATATTTGCTTACATTTTTTATTCTAATACAGATTCAGACAAAATTTTCACCCCCTACATGTTATATAATGCATTTATATTGTTAAATTGCAAGTCTGCATATACAATTTTCCAAGCACCATCTTTTTGCTCTAGTGTAATTGTATCTCCTTCAGTATCAAATGTTGTTTCATTTACTTTTTCTTTACTTGTGTTATCTTCAATATTTATATCTTTATATTTTTGTTTTATTGTAACTTTAGAATTAAATGTTACTGTTACTTGATTTCCGTCAAATTTATACTCTGAAATTTTTGTTATTTCTCTTTTAAAGCTTACTGTTATTTTGCTTGTATCTACTAATTGATTTTTTAAGTATTCTGTTAATATTGTTTTTTGTAATTTTGTTGCTGAGTCATTTATTGTTTTAGTTTTTAATTCGTTTTCCATTTCTGTATAGTAATTTGTTAAATCAACATCTTGACTTTTTTCTCCTATTGTTTGATAGTTTTCTGGTAAAGTGTAGTATTTATCTGTTATGCTTATGAATTCTTCACATGATTTTTTTATTTCTTGTTTTGATGCTTTTCTTTCATTTTCAATATTTACAGAATAGATGATTACTGCTAATATTGCTATTATGGCAAGTACTAAGCCGATATTTAGTTTTTTGATAAATTTCATTTGTGGTCCCCTTTCTAATTAAATTTAGCTAAATTATAGTTTATGTTTGAAATGAAGTCAAGCTTTCGTTTAGTTTTTCCCAGTCGTTCATGTTGGCTTCTAATTTTTGGGTTAGGTCTTGGAGTTGGGTTTGGATTGTGGTTAGTTGTTCGTAGTTTGTGTAGATTTCTGGTTTTGTTAGTTGGGCGTTTAGGTTGGTTATTTTGTTTTCTAGGTCTGTTATGTCGCGTTCTATTTTTTTTATTTTTGCGTTGATTTTGTTTTGTTCTTTTTGTTTTAGGTAGGTGTTGTTTTGTGTTTTTCCATCTTTTTCTTTTTTTTCTGGTTGGGTGTTTGGAGTTATTGGGTTAGGTTCTGTTTCTGTTTTTGTTGATTCGTATTGTTCGTAGGTTCCGTTTGAATTGTTTTACTTGGTGTTTTGTGAATATTAGTAGTGTGTCTGCTATTTTATTTACGAAGAATCTGTCGTGTGATACGAAAATTATTGTTCCTGTATATTCTTTTAGTAGTAGCTCTAGACTTTCTTTTCCTATTATGTCCATGTGATTTGTTGGTTCGTCTAGTATTAGTAGGTTTGGTCCTTTTTTTAGTATTTTGCATAGTTGCAATCGTACTTTTTCTCCTCCTGAGAGCATGTTTATTTTTTTGAATACGTCTTCTCCGTAAAACATGAATGCTGCTAGGGAGTTTCTTAGCTCTGTTGTTGTTAGATTTTGAAATTCTTCGCTGAAATCTTCTAGTACTGTTTTTTCTGAGTCTAATAGTGCCATTTGCTGGTCAAAGTATCCTATTTGTACATTATGCCCAAATTCAAATTCGCCACTTATTTTGGGAATTATTCCTACTAGTGTTTTTAGTAGTGTTGATTTTCCTATTCCATTTTCTCCAATTATTCCTATTTTTTGACCTCTGTATACATTTAGTGATATTTTTTGTAGTGTTTTGTCATATCCTATTTCTAGATCTTTTGCAAATAATACATCTTTTCCGCTTTGTTTTTCTATTATGAAATTTGTTTTGAATGTTGTTAAATCGTATTTATTTGGCGCTTCTATTTTTACCATTCGCTCTATTTGTTTTAATTTTGACATTGCCATTTTGGCTTTTGTTGGTTTGTATTTAAATCTTGTTACTATATCATTTAAACGTTTTATTTCTTTTTGTTGATATTCGTAATCTTTTAATTGTTTTTCATAATTTATCTTTTTTTGCTCCTCAAAAAATGTATAATTTCCAGAATATGCTGTTGTTACACCATATTCAATTTCGTAAACTTTATTAACAATTTTATTTAAAAACATTCTATCATGAGATACTATTACTACCGATTTTGAATAGTTTTTTAAATATTGTTCAAGCCATTCTATTGTTTCAATATCTAAATGGTTTGTTGGTTCGTCTAATAATAAAATATCTGGTTTACTTAGCAATAATTTTATAAATGCAATTTTTGTTCTTTGTCCTCCTGAAAACTCACTTATTTTTTTCAATTTATCTTCTGATGAAAAACCGAATTTATTTATTGCTGTTTCATATTCTTTTTTATATGTATATCCATCTAAAAATTCATATTTGTCCATTGCTTTTGAATACTCTTTTGCTAGCTCTTCTGACTTATCTGTTTGCATCTTTTCTACAATTTGTTCAATTTTTTGCTCTAAATTTGTTATTGGTTTATATACTTTTAAAATTTCGTCTATCATTGTAATTTGGTCATCTTCAAATTCCATTTGTTTTAAATAGCCTATTACCGGATTTCCTTCTTTATAAATATTAAATTTTTCTTCACCTGTTCCTTGTGTTAATAAATCATTATTTATAATAGCTTTTAATAAAGTAGATTTTCCTGCTCCATTTCTTCCTATAATTGCAATTTTTTCTTTTTCTTTTATTTCTATATTTATTTCTTCTAAAATTGTTTCAGCTCCATATTCAACTGAACCATTTGTTATTTTAAAATTCATATTAATTCTGCAAAATATGCATTCTCCTTATTTTATTTAGGTTTTTATGTTTCCTATGAACAATTATTTTATTTTTTTCAATATATCTTCTTTTGTTATTTTCCCTTCTCTTAAAATTGTAATTTCGTTATCAATTACTTTTACAATTGTAGATGAAAGCCCTTGATTTGCTTTTCCTCCATCTATTATTGCATCTACTTTTCCGTCAAAGTCTTTTATTATATCTGTAGCTTCTACCCCACTTGGCTCTCCTGAAATATTTGCACTTGGTGCTATTATTGGAAAGTCAATTTCGTTTAAAATTGAGCTTACAATTTTGTGATTTGGTATTCGTACACCTATAGTGTCATTTCCTGCTGTAAAATACGTACCAAAATTGGGCTTTTTTTTCAAAATTATTGTAAGTGGTCCTGGTAAAAATTCATCAATTATTTTTTGTTCCAAATTTGATGTAATTTCTGTATATTTTTTTATTTCACTTTTATTTGAAACCATTATATTTACAGCCTTTGCTCTTGGTCTATTTTTCGCATTATATACTTTATCTATTACTTCATTTGAAAGAGCATTTCCTCCTATTCCATATACTGTTTCTGTTGGAAAAATTATTACTCCATTATTTTTTAATATTTGAACTACTTCTTTTAGCTCTTTCTCATCTATTTTTTCTTTCCAATTATAAATTTTAGTCATTTTACCATTTCCTTTCTGCATTATAATTTAGCATATTTTTCATTATTTATCAATAATATTGGAAAAGAGCGCCAAAACTTGAGTTTTAGCGTTCTTACTTTTTAACTACATAGCAGCTCTATATAAATTAATAAAATCTTCTTTTGTTGTATCACGTGGATTTCCTGGTCTACATGGATCATTCATTGCTTTTTCTGCTAGCATTTCTAAATCTTCTTCTTTACATCCAGTATCTTTTACAGTCATTGTAACTCCACATTCTTTTGCAAGTTCAGATATTTTCCATACGAATGTATTAATTACATCTTGTTTTGATAAATTTGCTGCATCTGGTCTTCCTATATGAATTAAAATTTCTCTAAATCTTTCCCAAGAAACTTCACCATTAAATCTCATTACAGTTGGTAATAATATTGCATTAGCAATTCCGTGTGGTGTGTCATATACAGCACCTAGTTGATGAGCCATTGAATGAACTATTCCTAAACCTACATTTGAAAATCCCATTCCTGCTATATATTGTGCAAGAGCCATGTTTTCAATTGCTTTTTTATTTTTTTCATTTACTGCTGCTGGTAAATTTTCAAATATTAATTCTATTGCTCTCATATGGAACATATCAGACATTGTGTTATGAGCTTTTGTTATATATCCTTCTACAGCATGTGTTAAAGCATCCAATCCTGTTGCTGCTGCTGTCATTTTTGGTAAACTTTCCATTAATTCTGAATCTACAATTGCAAGTAATGGTATATCATGTGGATCAACACAAACCATTTTAACTTGAGCATCTTCATCTGTTATTACATAATTTATTGTAACTTCTGCTGCAGTTCCGTGTGTTGTTGGAAGTGCAATCATTGGTAATCCTTTATTTTTGTATTTGATAATCCATTTAAAGATTTTACATCTGCTCTATCTGGATTTTTCATTAATATAGCTATACATTTTGCTGTATCTATTGCAGAACCTCCTCCAACTGCAACTATAACATCTGCCTTTATTTTTTTACAAATTCCATATCCATCTAATGCATTTTTTATACTAGGATTAGGTTTTACTTCTGAATATAATGTATAATCTATTTTTGCTTCATCTAATACATCAGTTACTTTTTTAATTAATCCACAATTTACAAGACCTTTATCAGTAACTAAAAATACTTTTTTGTAACCTCTACCTTTTATTTCTCCTGGTAGCTCTGATCTACAACCCCTTCCGAAAATTGATGTTTCATTTAATACGAATCTTTCTGACATATTATTTCCTCCTTTGATTAATCTGACACTAAGTCAATATTTGTTTTTTCAAACTGAAATTATTATATCACATATTTAAAATAAAATTACAAGATTAATTTTATTTTTATTGCTATTTACATAATTGTATGATATACTTCAAAGTACTTTCCTTAGGAGGTGGTACTTATAATAAACCATAATAAAGTTATAGGTTTACAACGGGACTTAAATAACTTAATATCTTATATGTACAAATATACAGGTAGTCTAAATTTAAGTCATCAACAAGCTCAAGACTTTGTACGAAAAGAAGTTCAAGCCTGGATTAGACTTAAACTTAAGGAGTGTCGAAGTCCCCAAGAGACAAAATTTCTCAGACAACATTTGAAAAAAGACATTTATTAAATAACACAAACAAAGAGACGATATTTTCAATCGTCTCTTTCGCTTTTATATAAGCCTTATTGAAATAAATAAAATATTTATACTAAATACAAATTTTTAAACTAATTATCTAATAATTTAGTATACATTTTATCCATTATTTTTCTTAAATATACTTAAAACCTTTCCTACAAATTTTACTATTTGAGTTGAATTATTTTGTGCAATTCCCTTTCCTATTGCCTTTCCACCTATTGTTAATGAAGCAACTATTGCACTTATTATAAATTGCAAATTAAATTCTATATTTAATGCACTTGTAATTTTTAATGCTATTAAAGCACTTATAGATCCACTTAATACTCCGGCTATATCACCTATAACATCTGCACAAATATTTGCTACTTTTGCAGAATTATTTATTAAATTTAATGATGTTTTTGCTCCAGGAACCTTTTTTGATGCCATAGCATTAAAATCTGATTCTTTTCCAACAGTTACTGCAACACCTATTATATCAAAAAATATACCTATAAAAATAACCAGTAATAATATAAGAATTGCTGGTATAATTGATAATCCTGTTATTGCTGTTGTAGATATAAAGGAAAATATTATTGATAATACAAATGCTGTAATAAAAATTGTTATAAACCATTTTAGCTCTGATGAATCCTTTTTATCATTTTTATTATTATTTTTCATTCTTTATTTTTTATCTCTCCTAAATAAAAGTTGTGGTGGTAAAATTTAAGTAAATTCTACGGTTTAGGTCTGGTCGAATTTCTCTATTTTCTACTAACCATTACTGTTTAGCCGTTTCCGTTTAAAGAAAATAATCAAAAGATTAATTGATTACCAGATTGCCACTTAAGTCCGTACTTTAATCCTTAAATTTTTATGCTTACGCAAACATTCTAGAAGTTTTCCTTAATATACTTAGCTCTATTACTAGTCTCTTTTGCAGTAGAAATTTCATAACCGATATAAATAATTATTTTTGGCCAAATAATAATTACCTCAGATGTTAATCCCAAAACTACCACTCAAGACAGGCTACGCTATATATTGTGTCTTGGCACTTTATATAGGTTATACTTGAAAGCACTAAAAAATTTCAAGCCTCCGCGACGATAGGGGATTATTATGTATGCCATTACATAATTCCCTATAATCTTACTTCCTGAAAACACACAAAACTGGCATTCCGCGCATCAACAAGAAACTTCAACGATGTGCCCTTTAGTGGATTTTTAGCCCCACCCTCGTAGTAGACAGTATAACTAGAATAATGCACCACCTTTTTCTATGGTAGCATATTTTTCCAAAATTTTCAAGTAGAAAAATTGTTAAAAGTTTTTATTTTACTATATCAAAACATACACATTCTTTCACATTCTCAATGTGCAAAAAAGCAAAGCTTTTAGAATTCTTAATTTTTTAAGTCAAAATATTCTCAATATAGTTTATACTTTCAAAAATGAGAGACGGTGACAATCTTTTTACAGAATGTCACCGTTTTGATTTACAGTTTTTGTTTAAAGTTTTCTTAGTGCATTTTCCATTTCCTCCGTGCAGTCAGCAAGCTTACTCACATTTTTTTTCATGTAATCATTAACTTCTGCAATCTCGGACGTCCTAAAACAGGATCTTGCATCTTCCATAATAGAAGCATTTCTTCTAATCAGCTTTTGCAGTGTTTCTACTGCCTCTACAATTTGCCGATTATTTCTCCTCAACTGACTCAAAATTTCTTCTCTCATAACTCTTTTCCTTTCCTTCTCTTTTGTACTACTCGTTGGATTTATAAATTTCCCCCGAGTGCTATATACGAATCCTTACTGGAATCTATATAATTATAACATACTTTACATAATTTTGCAAGTTGGCGTAAAAAAGTTTTTGCCCAAAATACATAAATCTTTTAGAGCTTATTCACTATCTTTTGCCCAAAGCCAAAAAAAAACTACTTGAATCTAAATTCAAATAGTTTTTTTACATTAAAATTATGCGTTTTTTGCTATTTCAGCTATTTTAGCGAATGCTGCACTATCATTTACAGCTAATTCAGCTAACATTTTTCTGTTTATTACAACATTAGCTTTTTTTAGTCCAGCTATTAATGTGCTGTATGTTAATCCATTCATTCTTGCAGCTGCATTAATTCTAGCTATCCATAATTTTCTAAAATTACTCTTTTTGTCTTTTCTTCCAACATAAGCATAAGCTCCTGATTTCATAACAGCTTGTTTAGCCATTCTGAATCTATATCCTTTTGCTCCATAATATCCTTTTGCTCTTTTTAATACTTTTTTATGTTTTTTACGAGTAATCATTGCTGTTTTAACTCTTGCCATTTATTTTCACTCCAATCTTTCTATAATTTAATCTTATTTATTACCATATGGTAACATTTTTTTAATTCCTGCCTCGCAAGTTTTGTCTGCATACGCATTCATAACTTTACCAGATTTCTTTTGTCTTTTTGTTTTGTTTGCAAATAAATGTTTTCTATTTGCTTTTGTTCTTTTTACCTTTCCTGTTGCTGTGTAACTATATCTTTTTTTAGCTGCTTTGTTTGTTTTTAATTTTGGCATAATTAAACTCTCCTCTCTAATTATTTATCAGCTTTTTTAGCTAGTATTATAAACATGTTTTTACCTTCTAATAAAGGCTTTTTTTCTAGTGAAGCTATATCTGATAAATCTTCAACGAATTTATTAAGTGCTTCTTCTCCTAGTTTTACATAGTTAAGCTCTCTACCTCTAAATTTAACAGTGATTTTTACTTTGTTTCCATCTTCAAGAAACTTTCTAGCATTTTTTGATTTGAACTCAAAATCGTGTTGCTCTATATTTGGAGTAACTCTGATTTCTTTTGTTTCAAGTACTTTTTGCTTTTTACGAGCTTCTTTTTCTTTTTTAGCTTGCTCAAATTTGTATTTACCATAGTTCATTATTTTACAAACTGGTGGCTCTGCATTTGGAGCAACTAAAACTAAATCTAATTTTTTTTCAAAAGCCATATCTAATGCTTCATTTAAAGTATGCTTTCCTAATTTTTCTCCGTTCTCGTTTATAACTTGAACTTCTTTTGCCCTTATTTGTTCATTAATTGGTAATTCTTGTTTTATAGTAAAACACCTCCTACTAGTTATATCGCCAAATTTTATTGTACAAATCTTTATTTTTGCATAAAAAAATTGATTTGTTTAAGAACAAATCAATCCACAAAATATTTAATTTATAATTGAATGCAATATTATTGTAAATATTGTATATGTAATATTATAAATTTTAACCTTTTTCTATTCGATAAGGTGAGAAGTGGATTGCTTCTTCTTTAATTGACTTAATTATGATACTACATATACCTGCAAATGTCAAGGATTTTTTAGTGAAAATTTTCTTTTATTGGTATTTTTTCTTTATAAATTCAACTTTATCTTGTATACTTTGTCTATGGTGAATCATAGAAATAATATGTATTACATCTTCGTCAATATAATAAAATATTCTATGTTTTTCATATATTAATTGTCTAATAATATGACCTTTCGCATATAAATATATTTTTCCTATTCTCGGTTGTTCTTTTAAAACATCAACATATCTAACTATTTTAGATATATACTGGTTTATATTAGATGATTTTGAATACTTCTAAAATTTTTTAAATCTTCTATTGAAGTTTTATTCCACTTTATGACCATTTCTCAATCTCCTTTATTAATTCTTCAGTAGTTAATACTTCATCTGATTTTGTGCTTTCAATTCCCTCTTCTATTTTTAATCTAACATAAATTGCATCTATAATATCTTCAAACGTAGCTGTATCTGGAAGTGTATTAGTTGCCTCCATTACTAACTCTTTTATCATAAAAATCATCCCCTTCTTTTTTACTTTTTTGATTATTAATATTATATCACATCTTTATTGATAATAATATAATAAAAAAATTATTTTTATGATTCGTTTCTATTTTAAAGTACTTCGTCTAAAACTTTAGCAAGATATTTTGCACTTGTTTCGCATTCTTCTAAGGTGTTCCCTGTTGCTCCTATTTCTATTATGTTAGCTGCTTTTGATAGGTGTTGGTTGTATCTTGCATTTCTTAATAGTATTGGTTTGAATAAACCTGGATATAATTCATTTGCTTTTTGCTGTACTTTCATTGCAAATTGTAAGTTTGTTGCCAATTGTCGTGTGTTAATCCGCTTCCATTCGTGCCTATTACAAACATTATTTGTGCTGCATATTCATCTCCTATTTTTACTTTTGGTGCATATGAATCATCTCCTATTGCATCTCTGTGTAGGTCTATTACTACATCTGTATCTTTATTTTGCGATAATATGCCATTCACTGTTTTTAATGATCTACCATATGAACCTGTGTATGCTGGATAGTCATGAAATGTTTTGTTATGTATTACATTGTGTCCATATGATGTTAAATATTTTTGCAGCTCATCTCCAACTCGTACTACATTATGATTTAAATCTGTTGTTCTATAATTTCCTGTTGATTCATATTTGTTTGCATCTGTTTGAGTATAACTTTCACATGTATGAGTGTGAAATATTAATATGTTTTTGCTATTTACTGTTATATTAGTTGATAAATTCATATTTGCTAAATCATAGCTTGTTTCATTTTTTATTTTAATTCCATTTTTTTCATAATTATATGTATTTTTATATTTTGAAGCAACAGTTTCTGTTTGTATATCAGTGCTAACTTCTGTAATATTTGATGTATCAATGTTTTCTTGATTAACAGAATCATCTATATTATTTGTAGTATTAATATTTCCTACATTATCTTGATTTTCATCTTCTTCATCTACAGATGTTATATTTCTTGATGATACAGTTGTTGACATTCTAAATTCGCTTTCTAACATACTTTGTGGTTTTATTTCAAATATATTTGCTCTTTTTAATTCCCCCATTTCTGTTATTTCTTCGGCTATGTATGAAATACATTGTGTTGTATTTATTGTTTCAGTTTCAAAATTCTTTTTTGAATAATTGTATATTTTTAATATTATAAATAAAGCAGCAACTATAACGCCGAGTTTTATTATATATTTCCAAATATCTTTTGTAGAAACTACAGATACTTTTATCATATGCGTCTCCTTTGTATGATTTATAAAAATTCAATGAATATAGTTTTCATTAATTGACCTTATTATAAATTATATGCTAGATATTGAATATTTATGATTTTCTATATATAATAATACTACTTTAAGGAGGTGATTTTTTTGGAAGAATTAGATAGTAGAAAAGTCCTTTCAAAAACATTCTTTTGGATGTTTTTAGGATTACTTGGTACAGGTTTAGTTGCTTTTTACACTTATAGCTCTGGATTGTATTTATCAATTTTTACTTCTGTTAGCTCTTTGGCAATTTTAGCTTTAGTAGAGGTCGTTGTTGTTATAGTATTTTCTCTTTGTTTTAGAAAGCTTCCACCTACTGTTGTTGGAATACTGTACTTTGTTTATGCATTTTTAAATGGATTTACATTTTCTAGTATTTTTGCAGTTTATGAAATTAGCTCTATAATGTATGTATTTTTATTAACATCTATTTTATATGCAGTTTTAGCCTTTTGTGGTTATAAAACTAAAATTGATGTTAGTAAATGGAGTACTATTTTATTTGTAGCTTTAATAGTTTCATTAATTGCATCTATTGTAAATTTATTTTTAGGAAACACAATGGTTGATATTGTAATAAGCTGGATAGTTATATTTATATTTGCAGGTTACACAATTTATGATATGCATGTATTAAGAGAGCTATCAAGTGACCCATCTATAAACCAAGATAAAGTTTATATTTATTGTGCTATGCAATTATACTTAGATTTTATAAACTTGTTTATACGATTACTTCGTATATTTGGAAAAAGCAGAGATTAAAAAAATGCAGATATTTTATCTGCATTTTTTATCTTTTATAGGGCAATATTCACTTATTCGTTTTTCAAAATAAATAAATTTTGCATGTTAGATACTGCCTAATTCAATGTGTCCCTTTTTCCCTAAAATGGTAAAAGAGAACCGTCCCCTTTTCCCAGCTATTGCACACAATTTTCATCTTTTACATAATATTTTGTTCCAAGCATTTTATCTGGTAAATATTGTTGCTCTACATAATGACCTGGATAATCATGTGGATATTTGTATCCTTCATGATATCCTAATGCTTCCATTCCCTCTACTGGAGCATTGCGTATGTGCATTGGAATTTCTCCTGTATCTTTATTTTTTACATCTTCTAAAGCTCTATTTATTCCTAAATATGAGCATTAGATTTTGGAGATGTTGCTACATATGTTGCGGCTTCTGCTAATATAATTCTTGCCTCAGGCATTCCTACCATATGAACTGCTTGCATCGCTGAATTTGCCACAACTAGAGCATTTGGATTTGCCATACCTACATCTTCTGCAGCTGAAATTACAATTCTTCTTGCAATAAATACTGGATCTTCTCCTCCATTTATTGCTCTTGCCAAATAAAATATTGCAGCATCTGGGTCACTTCCCCTCATAGATTTTATAAATGCACTTATATTATCATAGTGACTATCTCCATCTTTATCAAATAAAGCTTTTCTATTTTGAACACTATCTGCTGCAATTTCGTTTGTTATATGTATATATCCATCTCCGCTAACACTTGTTGTAAGTACTGCAACTTCTAATCCATTTAATGCTGTTCGCACATCTCCATTTGCTGTATCAGCAATTTTTAGTAGTGTTTCATCTTCTATTTTTATATTATAATTACCTAATCCCTCAGGACTTTGTAACGATTTTTTTAGCACAGTAAAAATGTTTTCTTTTGTTAATGGATTTAATTTAAATATCATTGATCTTGATATAAGAGCCTTATTTACTTCAAAATAAGGATTTTCTGTTGTTGCACCAATTAATATTACAGTACCATTTTCTACATATGGCAATAATGCATCTTGCTGAAGTTTGTTAAATCTATGAATTTCATCTATAAACAAAATACATTTTCCAGATGGATTTAATAGCATATTTTGTGCTTCTTCAACAGCACTTTTTATATCACCAATTCCAGCTGATACTGCATTTATTTTTTTGAATTTATATTTTGTAGTATTACTTATTACTTTTGCCAAAGATGTTTTACCACATCCAGGAGGCCCCCATAAAATAATACTTGATAATCTATCAGCTTTTATTGTTCTATAAAGGATTTTATCTTTCCCAAAATATGCTCTTGTCCAACATAATCATCTAATGTTTTTGGTTTCATTCTATATGCCAATGGTTCATTATAATTCATTACTTTTCCTCTCTTTTAAGTTTATTTTTTATTAAAAAAGGAAAAGAGCTCTTTTCTCTTTTCCCTAATATCTATATTTTTGTTTTATGCTCTTGGATGTGTCTTTT
>ERZ859980.302-NODE-302-length-34784-cov-1.500677_pt1 | contig 34784 bp, 48 predicted proteins | sample MGYA00509984_ERZ859980 | MGnify/ENA primary metagenome ERZ859980 (study PRJEB30046, sample SAMN00715173) | human gut metagenome | study: EMG produced TPA metagenomics assembly of the A metagenome-wide association study of gut microbiota in type 2... | reverse complement strand
GTATGTCATAAGCATCTGTTAAAATTAAATTATCTAATAGATATTATTTTCATCAAGCCACTTTTTAGTCATATTATATGGCTCACTGTATTCTCCATTATCTCTGCCAGTAATAATATAAATTAAATGTCCATCATTATGAAGTCTATCTATATATTCTTTTGCTTTCTCTTTAGCCTTTAATTTCTTAGCAATACCTTCAATATTGTCCTTGTAAAATGAAAGTTCTTCTTCATTACTCCAATCAAACATACCAGTTCGTATGTATTTGGCATTTGGATTTATAATCCCTGTATTTCTTAATTCTTTGTCATGTATTAAATATGTTTCTAATAACATTTCATTAAAGTTTGAAATAACATTATCTATATCAATACCTATTCTCACAACTTACCTCCGCTACTTCTAATCAACTATAGCTAGTATACTATTTTTAATATATTTTAGCAAATATTTCATATTTTCCAATTATACTAAAAAATTAGACTTAGCTTCTTAAATATTATTATTCGAATGAATAAATATATATATATTATCTTATAAGGATAAGTGATTTTATGAATATAATAAATAACAAGACAGTTTCAGTAGCAACTAGTAGCGAATTAAAGGAAGGCTTGGAAAATAATAATGGGTATGAATATATTTATTTAGAAAGTGATATTACTTTAAAAAGTGGTATTACAATAAATTCTAAGAAAAGTAAAGTAATTATTAATGGGACATATCAAAATATCACCATACTTTAACAGGAATGAATAGTTCTAGTGATTCGGACACTATTGTTGCGACTGCTCTTACAAAAGAGGTTCAAGTAAAAAATATAAAGATTATAAATCCTAATATAAATGGTATTATATGTGTACCTGAGGTGGATAGTTATGATGAGATAGTAACTATTTATGATAATATTACGTTTAATGGAGTCCAATTGTCATTTAATCCCTATGGTGTTGTTAAGATAAGTAATTCAGTGATTACTATTGAAAATACTAATGGTATTGAATGTCAGGACGTATGTGAAGCAGAGCGTGTTATAATAGTCGGAAAAACTAATATATCAAGTGATTCAACTAATTTTTCTCTTTTTGCGTTTAGGAGTGATTCGATAAATCCTTCCCTCGTCTTTTTGTGTAAGAGTGATATTATTGTAGCAACATATATTCCAATCTCATTATATCCACATTTTATACTAATGTAGTCCCCTATTATATTAACTAGTGATGAGATAACTGTTGTAATCCAAATCTTGTTTGCTTGCTTATTTACTTTTAAAATATTTTTAGGAACATAACCTAACGCTAGTAATGGCAGTTGAATGGCTTTTAATTTTAGGATTATAGATAATATTTCTCGGGCGTTATTTTCTAGATGATAAACATATGTTATCTGATTAGAAAATGTGAAAATTAAAATAGAAATTATTATAGCGCTCACCAATTCTATTAGCATAGCAGAGGTATTAATTTCTTTAGAATCTTTATTTGTCCTAGCTAAAACTATCATATGGGCACTACTGACGCAGGTTTGGATTGTGTTGATGGCCCAGTTTAGAGTTATAAAAGAAGAAAAAACTATGATTGCTGTTGTGCCGATGGAATTAGACATTGACTTATCTATTGTAACTAATAAAGTATTAGTAAATTCTACTAATTGTAAGGTAAAACAAAAAGAAATGTCTTTAGAAGTTTTTTATCAAATATTTTTTTCATACTTACTCCACTAATATTTTTTAACTATTTATTAAATTAGCATATAAAATTTTAAAAATCCATCTAGATATAAAGATAATTAGTTTGATATTAATACTTTTGATAGTATAAAAAAATATTATGCTTTAAACATAATACCCTTTTATTAAAACATTTATGGTAGAAAATAAAATATTACTTGTATTTTTATCACCGGTAATTTCGGTTTTAATTCGTAGATTGGCTGGGGCTGTTATTTCGGCAAAAGCAACTTCAGAAAAGTCCATATCTTCTGTATTTCCTTTATTTAACTCAAATGATAAGTCTGTTAAGTCTTTTCCTGTGGTAGTATTCATAAGAGAAAATTTGCCTCCTGTTTCAGTTGTTACACCAGATATTCTGCCACATACTGTTATTTCAAATAGGCCTGTATTATTTATAGTTATATCTTTATTATTTTTAATTTGTATTATATTAGCAGTTCCTGGTATTATTCTGTAAGTATAAATAGATGCATCTGTTGATTCTGTTGTACTAGCATATCTTATAAAGCCTATGGTGCTGTAGGATGTCGGACCCATGTTTCCTTTTGGTCCGGTCGGGCCTATTTCTCCCTGCTCTCCTTTAGGTCCTGTTGGTCCTATATCACCTTTATCACCCTTGGGACCGATATCTCCTTTGGGTCCTTGTATTCCAGATGGTCCAGTTGGGCCAACTTCACCTTGAACTCCGGCAACACCTTGATCTCCTTTTAGACCTTTTTCGCCTTGTTTTCCTTTTGGAATTATAAAATCAAGAATATGCTTTTCTCCATCAAAATTATCTATGACTTGCGCTTTGTCATTTTCCTCTCCTGTAATAGTATTTCTAATTTCGATTTTTTCAGACGGTCCGGTTGGACCCTTAATACTTTCTGTTTCCATCCATTCTTTTTTATCTTGATTCCAAATATATAAAATATCTCCTATGAGATAACAATCGCCACTATTTCCTTTGGGGTGTTTTTCTAATAATTCCTCATATGTATCGTAACTATCTAATATCTCTATTCCCTTTCCTCTAGGGCCAGTTGGTCCTATCATGGGATACATTCCTGCATTATATAGTTTTTCTCTTATTATTTTATTTTCAAAAATATTTTTAATCTTATCATCATTCATAAAATCACCTCTTTTTTAGTATTTTATGAAGTTTTTAAATGAATGATTATAGTAATAGACTATATTAGATGAAAAGAGATTCATCTAATAATGGAATTATATCTATAACTGGTTCTTCATATGGATGGGTATCTCTTAGAGCTTTAAGTACTGTTTTGACGTTTTTAATATCACATACAACTTCTAGTCTATCCTCTTCTACAAACTCTAGATGATTACATTTACCAATGTGTGGATTAGCATTGTTATTTGGGATAAATGTTCCAAGACATTTGGTTGATGATGAACAATAAGTATAATTTCCAATAATTCCTGCTCCAGCATTGCAAATAGCGTCTCTTAATTTTTGAGTACTGTTTCTTGGAACAGTAACAGCTATTTTTACTTTTTGGATATTTATAGATATATTTTCTTGCATAGCTAATTATCCTCCATTATCCATTCTTGAAGACTTTTTATTTCTTTTCTACAATATGTACAATAACCCTTAGTAGCATCAATAGATGCAACTAGGACATTTGATAAAGTTTATGCCATCTTTAAGTACAAGGTGTTCTTGGTTATTTTTTTTCATAATATAAGTATCATTGATATATTTAGGAAAGATTTTATTATTTTCAAAATATATTACTCTAATATCAACTGATACTTTTACAAAATAACCATCGTCTTGTTCATAATCATCAAAACTCATGTAATCTAAAATGTCATAATCTACTACATTGTCCTTAGAAAAATATTTTTTTCTAATATCATAATTTAAGTTATTAAAGAATGTTTTCTTATCTATTTTAGTTCTATTCCAAAAGTCAATTTGTTTTTTATTTATTTTATCTTTATAAGATTTAATCGGAGACAAAATGATGTAAGCATCTGCTATATAGAAAAAATAGTATAAAACAAGTGATAAAATTAGGCCATAAATAAGTATTTTTAAAATATCATAGTTATTAAAAGTTCTAGAAGTTAATTTTATAAAAATAAAGGATAATATAAGACTTATTATTATATCTATTATGGCGGTAACTATACGATAGGTCTTATTTTTCAAAATCCTATCATAATGGTATTTACTTCCCAAATCTTTATCAACATAGTCTATATTGTAATGTGTTCTACAATATGGGCAACCATCAATAAAATCTTTTATTTTACCATTCATTCCACAGTTTGACATTTATAATCCCTATCCTCTTGTTCTTTAGAAATATAAGTATATTCTATTCTAGAATCAAATAGTTTTTCGGTATGAACTAAACTTTTTCCGAGATAATAATCTTTTTGACATCTTATACCACTTACTATATCGTCATTATGACTATCATCAGTGTTTCTTTCAAGTATTTTATTTCCAACTATATACTTAGTTTTTATATTTATATTTAATTTATTTAACTTATCTTTATGGTACTTTTCAGAAATTAATGGCATTTTAACACATCCTATCTATTATTGTTATTATTATTGTTGTTATTGTTATTGTTTGATGAGCGGCCATCTGAAGGGGATGATGAAGTCGGTACGTAATGAGGAATTAGGCCTAGATATTCATTGTTCATTTCTACACCATCAATACTTGGATCAATACATTTGGCATTAATTACCTTTTTTATTTGAGAATTATCGTCTGGTATAGATAGACATAAACTACTTTTTCCACCTATTACTTCTCCTTGGGGATTTTCTGTTAAGAAGATATATATTTCATCTAACTCTTCTTTAGACAACTCATAGTATTTTGTTAAATCAATACATCTTTTTGTTCTTATTAACTCTTCATAAGTTTCTGGTTCTTGTTTCATCTTTTTAACTCCTTATCTAAATAATAAAATTCTATATTTTGAAATGGTAAATTTATGGCTTGGATATGATAGTAAGCATTATTTTTTTGCTTAGTATAGTGATAGTCTCTTAATGACTGTGTAGTAAAGAAAATATTATTGGCATTTTCTAGAGAATAAAGGTCTTTATATTCTTTAATAAAATTAGTGATGTTATAACAATAATATCCTTCTTTATCTGATTTGATGTTATCTAGGACACCCTTATAAATTTGTGATGTCGCTAAATGACGCTGTTTCGTTCTATTTTCATCGCCATAGTTACTAAATTACCACTTAAAAGTATCATATATAGAGAATTGTTTTCAGGGTAATCACACTGTTCAGAAATCAAGTTTTTCTTCATGTAGATTGTAATCTTATCTTTTGGGGTGATGTAAATAAGTTTTCTTGTTCGTTTTAAAATTTGTGATGAAAGACTATATTCATGATTATTTAACTTTAAAATAAACGAAGTAGGATCATAGATATATTTAAGTTTTTCATCACTCTTAATTATATCTTCTAAATCTGGATAAAGTGAATTTTTCGTTTTAGGAATATATGGAGCACTACTTTCTTTTCTCATATTATTTACATATTCATATACGGTCTCATCATTTCTTTCATCTTTTGGATAGTTTCTATCTTTATACATTTGTTGCTGCAACTTACAAGTGTAACTTTTATTAGTTTGATAGTTATTTTTAACAAATGGACACCCCGTTTTGCATAAATAAAGATAACCACATTTGATGCATTCTTCATTAAGGCTTTCTTTGTTGTGATTTAGAAAAATCTTTTTACGTGCTGTATCAAGTATTTCTGAAACAGTATTTTTAAAAATATTACCATAATAGTAATCTTTATTTTTTTGTCCTCTTACACAAGAATATATATCACCATTTTTTTCTAGTAAGAAAAATTTTTCCCCACAGTTATCGCAATTTGAACAATATTCTGGTCCGAATTCATCAAACCAAGGTCCATTAACACCGTAGTCTAAGTCACTTCCATCAAACTCCTCATGCATCTTCTTATAAAACTTTACTTGCTCATCCTCACTAAGATGATGGAGAATACCATTTGAATTATAATCGAAGCCTATCATGAAATTAAAGTCATTCATATCTAAGCAAGTATTTTTATGTAAGAATTTAAGATCCTTTATTATTTCATCTATATGTTCATAATGTTCTTTAAAGATAGTTGAAGATACTTTTTTCTTGTTGGGTATATCTTTTAACAAAGCAATATTTTCTAATATTTTATCAAGAGTTTTTTTATTACCTTTGGTTACTCTATATTCATCATGAAGGGATAGTGGTAAATCAAGACTACCAGATATAGAAACATTGAATTCTTTAATAGTATCCATATGTTTAGAAAGATCATACATATTTGTTTTAATATGCGGTCTTCCTATTTTAAAGCCATTTTCACTTATTATTTTTTTATTGTCATTATAATATGTAGCAATGAACTCAATAAGATCATGGAACTCTGCTTTAGAAAGAGTTGTAACTTCTCCACCATGTAATGAGATATTAAATGGGATAACATTTGACTCTTTAAACTTTTTAATGGCATATTTTAGAGTTTCAAGGGAGTTAAATTCTTGCCAATTATCTTTTGTATTATCTTCTAAATAGCAGTATTTGCAATTCATATTGCAGGCCATAGTCGGAACATATAGTAAGTGTATAAATTTGTTTTTCATTGTTGGTCCCTCCTATTTAATTATAATATAGTCTTATTGAAATTGCAGATGTTCTTCTAAACATTTCTTCTCCAGATATTTCAACAGCTAAGTTTTCATTTATTACTTTATATGGTACTGCTTGAGATAAAGTAAATGTTAATTCACCATTTGGACCACTATACTTTATGTTAAACTCATTTCCGCCATTTAAGACATTAACACTTTCTATTTTTAAAGTTACATTTTCTACGTTAACTGTTGGATAACGTTTTCCTATTTTAGTTTCTACACCTTGATATAAATAATCAAAGGTATCGTATTTATATTTGCCAGCATCTATAAGATGTCCATAATTTATTTCACCAAGGTAATTTATGTTAGTGGGACTATCTTTAAAGGCCCTTTCATTAACAGATATATTTTTAGGGATAGTTATGGAATAAAGACTATTGCATTCTCTAAATGCAGATGAGCCAATTTCATTTAGCTTACTGTTAGGAGTTAACTCTACATTAGCAAGAGCTGATGCCCCAAAGAAAGCGTGTCCCCCTATTCTTTCAACATTATCAGGTATTCTTATTTCACTTAAAGAAGTACAGTACTCAAAAGAATTTCCTCTTATTTCTGTTAGATTCTCTGATAACTCAACTTTAGATAATGAGCTGGCATGAGAAAATGTTTCTCCTCCCATATATGTTAGTGTATCAGGTAGAGATATTTCAGTTAATGAAGTACAATTAGAAAATGCTCCTCCACCTAAGTATTCTAACTTATTAGGTAATGTAATGTTTTTTAAATGTTTATCATTTTTAAACGCTTGACCTCTTATTTCAGTAATAGTATCTGGAAGGCTAACCTTCTTTAAAAAATACATATTGGAGAATGTATTACCACGAAGTCCAACAACATTTTCTTTCTTATATGTTTCTGGAATGCTAGCAGTAGTAAAATTGGTTAAACCAAAAGTATAAAATCTAACGTTATATCCACCATTAGTTTTTTCATACATTATTCTTGGATCTTTAAAGATAAGTAAAGGTAACAAGAAAGCAGCAAAAATCATTAGAGGTCTTACCTTCTTCAAGTTGTCCTCGACAATACTATTTTTAGCACTCATAACTATATTGGATATTTTCTCTCCTGGTCTTCCTTTAATCTCTTTTTTTAAATAAGTCATAAAATCATATCTTTTGGTATATTTATAATATATGAACAAAATTATTAATCCTATGATATAAGTCTTCATTGGAAAATGAAAAAATATTAATGAAATATATACAAACACTAAAACGGTAAAGATAATAGTAAAAATATTTTTTCTTTTTAAAATATCACTTGTTACTATTTTTTTATCTGGCTCAATGCCTGCTTTTTTTAGTTCTTGATCAATGAATTTATTTAATAATTCCTCTTCAGAATTATTATAAATTGGATTAAAATTATTAGGAGTAACAACCACTTTTGTTACTGGTGGTCCGGTAGTGGTTCATTTGTAGTACTAGCTATTTCCTTTCCACATTTTGGACAAAACTTATATGGTCCTTTTAGTTCAGCACCACACTGGCTACACTTTTTGTATGTTGCATCTAATTGTTCAATAGGCGTTTGTTCTGTAATATTATTATTCATAAGTTTTTACTTCTTCCTTTCTACTAAAAAACTTTGGTACTATTATAAAATATTATTATCTCTATTTTATTATAACAAACTTTTATATTTTTTTATAAATTATTTACTATTATTTTTATATTATATATAATTAGTTTAGTAGAAAGGATTGAGGAATATGGAATTTCAAGATATGAATATTTTATTTATTGTAATATTTTCGGTAATTATACTAACTTCTATTGGAATATTTATAGTCGTAATTGCTTCTATTTTTAGTCCTAAATTCCAGGGCAAAATGATGGGAAAACAAATTAAGGCTACCAAGTATATGATTGATGAGACCAAGGATGATATCGAAAATATAGCTACGACAATGGGAAATGTGGGGATTAATTCCAAGAAAAAAATTTATGATGAGAATTATGACAATCTTCGAGATATGGCAACAAAGAAAGCCAATATTCATAAAGAAGAAGTAGAAATTACTACAAAAGCAATAAAAGATGGATTAAGTGATAATAAAATGTATTGTAAACATTGTGGTGATTTAATAGATAGTGATTCAGAATTTTGTAAACACTGTGGAAAAAGGCAATAAAAAGACATGTGATTTTAAAATCATATGTCTTTTTAGTTTTATTCCATAAATGAACTAGGATGATATGATGTTATTCCTAGGCTTTCAGCTTTTCTTAAAGCATCAAGTCTATCATCAACGAAAACTACATCTTTAATATTAATATTATAATGTTTACAGTAAGCTAATATAACATCAGGTTTTAACATGGTGTTAGATATAAAAATAATATTTTCTCTTTTTATATTTGGATAGTTCTCATTTAACCACTTATATTTTTGATTTATCTCATTATTAGTTACAATTGTGCCTAGAATAAATGCCTTATTAGGATCTAAGTTGTTAATTAGACGTTGCATTGTTTTTAATGGTCTAGCATGGTAAAATAGATCTCCAAAAAGAAGATTATCAAGAGATTGACAACCTAAGTCATAACAGCTACCCTCATATAATTTATCATTAAACCTATATTCTGAAAGTGTTCCATCAACATCAAAGAACACATACTTATCTTTTAATTTATTAATCATCTTCTACTCCTTATCTCAATTAATTTAAATATGTCTCTTCTATAATACTACCAGAAATATCCTTTAAAGTAATCTTTTCGCTATCCATAATAATATAAGAATGGCGAGTATTATTCTTAGGTAGAGAAAGGGACCTGGATTAGCAAAAATTAAGTTATTCTTTTTTCTAATAAAACCAGTATGGAAATGACCATAGAACATAATATCAAACTTCTCATCAGGTAGAACATCTTGATTATATTTATCGCCATGAGTAAAATAAATTCTTTTGTTATTGATAGTAAGAAGTAGATGATCATGAAAATTAAAATCAGATATAGTCTCATCTACTAAAGCATCACAGTTTCCCCTTACAACCTTTAATTTTTCCTTTAAACTATTTAAAATATTACAAACATCCATAGGACTATAGTCTTTAGGTAGAGGATTCCTTGGGCCATGATAATATAGGTCTCCAAGAATAATTATTTCGTCAGCTTTCTCTAATTTAAATATTTCAGGAATCATCTTAGCATAATATGATGATCCATGAATATCAGATATAATTAATAATTTCATATAAATTCTCCTTAAGTATATTATACATTAAAAAAAAGAGATTTAAAGTAAAATCCCTTCATTTTAATTAATAGCGTTACCGTTTACATATAACTTGTAACCATTAAAATCAATATTAGAATAAGTAGTATCTTCATCTGTTAAGCTAGTAACATAACTATCTACAGTTAATTTTATTTTAGATGACTTATCTAGAGTTAACTTAATACTTTTGGCTGTTTTATCTTTATTAATTGTTCCTTCGTATGAAGATGAATTTTTTAGAGAAAATTCTAAAGTAGAAATAGAGTCAACAACAATATTGCCTTTTACTTTTTGGAAGAGAAAGAATTTAACTGAATATTTACTCTCGCAACTAACTCTTCAATATGAAATGGTTTCGTTATGTAATCATTCGCACCATTTTGTAATCCTTCTAGCTTACCATCTAGCGTAGATTTAGCGATAAGCATTATAACTTTACTTGCAATTTCTTCTTCACGCATCTTCTCCATCGCCAGAGATGTCTATAACATATTTTTCTTTTTCTAAACTTTTTCTTATAACATCCGCTAAATTAAATTCATCTTCAACAATCAAAATACGCATATTCTTCACTAACTTAACTTAATAATACTTTTATTAAATAAACATTTAATAATTTAATTTTCTTTATGTACTAAATTATACATTCTTAAAAGTAGTTCTTTATTAGAATCATTATTTTTACCAGTGAGTTCTGTATCAAGGTCAAAAAATGTTTCTTGTTGTTCTAATTTTTCTTTGGTAAAATCTTTTAATAATTTGTCATGTTCTTTTCTTAATTTATTTATGGCTTCTCTACTTTGACGTAGGACGCCATCTTCCCACCACGCTAACATAGTTTGAGCTACATCTTCTTTTGGCTTAAATGCATCTTCCATCATAGACTTATATCCAGAAATAAAAGATTGGGTGGCTTTTACACTTTTTAGCTTTTGTGTTTAGAAATAATAATAGCGTACTCTATTCTTAAAGCCTCATTGAACTCTTCTTCTGTAAAATCTTTACCTAAAAGATTAGCTGTATACTTTTCAATTAAAGAACTAAGTTTTCCTAGTTCAACACCTGTTTTATAAAATAGATTTCCATTTAAAATATAGGTTTGAATATCTAGTGGTAAATTAGTGAATGCTAAAGCATCTTTTAAAACATTACTACTAAATTTATGCTTATTTTGAGAGATAAAATCTTTTTGATCATGCCATTTACCAGTAGAAATTCCCAAATAAAAGCACTCTATAATCGCAATAGCTCGCTCTTCTATACGTGGTTCAGAATGAATGTTTTCATCTAATTGAATAGATAATATTTCTTCACTTGTTTTAGCATTATGAACTTTAGTATTTATTTTAGAGTCCACTATATTATCATCTTTTATAATCTTTTTAATAGCTTTTAATCTTGTATGTCCCGCCACTACGACATAATACTTTTCACCTAAAGAAGGATAAGCACTATAGTCGATATTTTCTTTCCATATTTTATTTATAAAATTTATATGATTAATAAAACTTTCTTTATCTAAAATTACTATATCTATAGGATTTATTAGTCCATTACTTCTAATAGAATCTACAAGTTCTTCTATCTTAGCATTTTTAATTTTTCTTACTTGTGGAAGAGTTACTAATTTATCTACATCTACATTGATATAATTATATTCACCAAAAATCATATTTTCACCCCTAAATTAATACAGCTATATTTTAACAAAATACTTCTAATAAGTCAAAGAATCCAGTTATAGTAAATAGTGTAAAATGGTTTTGAAAAAAGACAAAAAGAGAAATATCTGTTAAAATTACTGTTTCTAATATTCTGGTAGTCTTATTACAAATTTATTTTGAATAAATAATGGGGCAAATAATAATAACAAGCATAATAATAGACCATTAATTTTTCTCTTAGGAGTCGCTTTTCCATACAGAAAATAAATGGAAATTTTAGTATCATGTAACATGCTAAAGAATTCTTTTATTTTCTTTATATAAATCTATTATATTCATTTGATGATTACCGAAGATTGTATAATAAATTCCTTATCTGTATTGTAACAAGAAGTATATATTATAGCTTCAAATTTATTTTCTCCCAAATCGCATCATCTTCTTTGGGGAGCTGCTAAATCAAACATATGAAATGATTGACTAGATTTTTAGTAGATAAATGTCTATCGTATATTATGCTGATGACTAGTAACTATTATTTTAATCTATGCTATAGAAATGAAAACTATTGATACTCCATTCATTTTTGTATTTGACTATATTGTGATTCTCTATTGTCTATTAATTCAGTGTCATAATAACTGCAACCAGTCAGTCCAAAGATAACAATCACACATATAAAAATAATTAAAATTACATTTTTCATATCTAACCTTCCATCATTATTTTTACTTATAATATAACATAAAAAGAAGCAAATTTTATAAAAAATCTGCTCTTTTATTAATTATTCTCAAGTATTATTTGACCATCTATGATTGGAATATTTGGGAAACTTGCATCCATTAACGTAAAGTTTCTAATAGGTGCCTCTGGATTTGCTATTTCAACTGTTTCTGATTCCTCAGTCATTGTGATTGATTTAACTGTATCATCAAATGTATGTCCGCCGTCGCCAGATATTTGCTTATAATATATTTTATTACTTCCTGAGGCGGCAAACGGAACGTTATTAAATACGGCATTTCCATCATCATTAGTTGAAATTTCTGGTCCATTTATTGTTCCCGTACTATCAGTTCTTACAAATTTTGCACCAATAATTTGTACTCCAGTATCTGGATCTCCTGTATCTGTTACATGAAGTGTTAAGGTTCCTTTAGCACTTATTGTAAAAGCGTATGTATCTGTTTCATCTATAATGGTAATACTGCTTGGACTAAGTGTTGAAGGGTCATAACCTCCAGCTACAGCAGTCGCGTTATACGTTCCTGTGACAAGTTCAATACTTCCTTTACCATTTGTTATTGGAATTGTATGTCTTGCCATAATATCATCTTACCTCCTTCTATTTTGATATTTGGATAATTCTTATCCATTAGCATAATTGTAACAAGATGTTTTCTTTCTTTATTATTATCAATATTTACACAATATATTTTATCTTTTCGTGCAATTAGTGGTACTATTATAATTATATTCGAATATATAATTAAGTTATATAGCTCATTATCACATATTGGAATTTTTATTTTTCCTAAGTTATTTGTTATTCCCTTAAAAACAATCTTATTACAGTTGTCTTTTAACATAATTTTTAAACTATTTTGACTCACATTCTTATCACTGTAAAGGTTAATATAAATATAATCTTTTTTCATAATTCACCTCATTACAATATATTTTATGAATTAATTTACTTTTTTATAAAGACATTATTCCTCTATACTCCAAATTATCATAGTAGAATAGTCTTCATCTTCCAGTAAATCTTTAGTAGGACTAATTAATAGACCCTTATCAGTAGAAAATGTAATATTACTTACTCCAACAATTCCATTGTTAGTACTTGATTCATACACTAATTTTTTATTTGTTGTTAATTTAAAGGATTCATTATCAAACTTTTTAAATAGCAATGAGTCTATTAATACTTTTCCACTGCTATCTATCATAGGGTTTGTAAAATTTATATATAATTTCCAATTTGTACTGTTTACTCTGCTATCAATCACTGTTATTACTGTTTTATTTTTTTTATGTAAAACAATAGGATTACTGGATAGTGGTGTCATACTAAAGGGAATATTTTCTGTTACTTTTAAAAGAGTTAATTCTCCCATGAACGGAACAGTTACTTTTCTTTCGGTATAACAACTATTTAAACAAGATGTTACTTTAACCCTTGTATTATCAGGAACAATAGCATCAATATTTACTTCAAATAAACCATCTTTATCTGCTGTTGCAGTAAAAGCTTTATTACTATATTCTATTTTAACATTTGCATATGGTATTGTATGACCTGAGATGGAATTTATAGAATCTGTAATTGGATGAATGTTTATTTTTAGCATTCCTATTGTTAATATCTTTATACCTTGAAGTGTAAAACTATTTATATCTGTTGAAGAAATTAATCGCTATCTGTAAAATTATGGGATGTAACAGTAGTACTATCTTTATTAAATATTCCAGTTATTTCTGCTGGTGTATCTTCCTTGTACCAATAAAAAGCTGGTGTATCATCCAGTGTACAAGCATTTAAATAATCTAAAGCATATATCCACATATTTATTCTACTAAATTGAACGAAAAATCAACAGGATTATTAGTATATACCACATTAGCATTTTTGGTATAAATATTTATGTATTTTGGATTATCTAATATAAATTTTTGATTAGAACCTTTAAAATAAATGTTATAATTATCGGTTGGAGTATTCATATATGTATTAATTACTGATAAACTTGCACCTTCTAAAACTTTTAAGTCTCCGAATACATTCCACATTGGAACTCTTTGATGACTTTTTTCGATAAATGTAAAATTGGCCATTTCTTCTATTAAAACGTTTCTAGCACCGTGTGTAGTCGTTATTGCAAAACCGTTTCCGGTAGTTAAAAGAAATTCTGATCCATGTCCAACTGTTAAGTCAAGTCTATTTGTTCCATTCATAAGTTCCTTATTAGTAGTAATATTTACATTACTATTCGGAACTATTTTTATATACGATGGTATGACATCATTAAAAAAGAATACTGGGTTTGTATTAGAATTACTTGTAATTGTAGTATTTCCTCCAATTAAAATTCTATTAGAATCACAAACTTTTTTTACGGTAACCCATTCGTATCACTACCAGATATAAGTGAATCAATTATTTTGGTTATACCATAATAATTACAAGAAAGTTCTACACCACTAAAATTAATATTATTATATTCAACACTCAAATTGGAATAATTAGGATGTGATGGAACATAAACTATACCATATGTATGTGAACTAATTATGTTCATATTTTTTAAAGTAATTTTTCTATTTGAAGTACTAGCTTCTATTACATCAGATGATTCATTTAAATTATTTGTATATGTATATTTAACATTATTATATGTTCCATCTATTATTAAATTCGTTTTATTAGCATTTATGGTAAAGCCACTTGTAAGAGTAATATCATTGCCTAAATAAATATAATTGTAGTCATTTTCTTCACTTAATGCTTTTTTGAACTCTTCGCTATTATTCACTACAACAGTATTATCATCTATTATTTGCATATTATCACTTTCCTTTATATAATTTATTCTTTAAGTGAAATTTAGATTAATTAATTTATAACAATTACTTTGAAAAAAATAATTGATACTATTACTAATGTATTTTGATAACGCTAAGCATAGCGTTTGTACTTCCATTAAATTTTATATTCACTGTTTTTGATGCCTTAGCGTTTAAAGTTACAAGGTCATCACTTTGTAAAGATATAATAGTTGAACCACTTATACTATTTATCATCTGGGCTTGAAACTCACTTGTTGTATTTGTTGCTGGTTGAAGTAAACCATTTGCTCTAACTGACATAGTTATAGAACATTCTTCATTGGGTGCTCCACACAATAGATAAGATACAAGATAAACCCCAGTTTCTCTTATCTTAATTGAATTATCATCAGGATACTCTGTAAATAGTGCAGTACCTTTTTCAGGTAGAGGAATTACTGTATCAGTACCTTGTGATACACTTAATTGTGTATCTGTCATTGAATATCTTATTCCATATGAAGATATAAATCCTGTACCCGGAGGTCCTTGTGGGCCTATTGGTCCAATATCGCCTGTATCACCTTTTTCTCCCTTAGGAATTTTAAAATCTAATATTACATCTGTAGTTGTCCCTACATTCTGTACTTGTGCTTCTTTGTCAGATTCGAGTGTTTCAGTTTTTCCAACCTTTATAGTTGCTGGTCCTTGCTCTCCCTGTGGACCAGCAGGTCCCCTTTCACCAGTTTCACCTTTTTCCCCTTTTATACCTTGTTCTCCTTGAGGGCCAATGTCACCCTTTTCTCCTTTATTTCCTTTAGGAATACTAAACTTTAGAATCAAATCTTCGGCAGTTCCAATGTTTTCAACACTAGCATTACTATCCGGCATAACGGTTTCTGTTAATCCTACAGAAATACTTGCAGGTCCTTGAGGTCCACGTGCTCCTGTTTTTCCTGGTTCTCCTTGTTCTCCTTTTGGCCCCTGAATGTAGCAATATTTGATTTTGGAATTCTTTTCATCTAGCTTTCTTTTTATGTTTTCATAATTGTCATTACAATTACACCCACTCATTTATTTACCTCCTAATTAATATTCTTTATAATATAATTTATGATAAATGAGTACTTTTTGATAATAGATTTAAGATTATTACAAAAGCATCAATAAATACTATTGTTATTGATGCTTTATTGTAAAATATAACATTTCTCTAATTATCCTATTTTTGCTACAGTTAGTGTAGCATTTGTAGTTTCGTCGAATGACATTGTTATGTTATCTGTTGCTCTGACATTTAAGGTAATAATACTATTAGCGGGTAATGCTGCTATTATGGTGTTACTAATATTTGATTTATATGTTGCTTCGAAATTAGCATTTATATCACTGCCTGGCACTATTTTATTTTCATTCATAACAGATAAGGTTAAAGTGCAATCCCTGTCAGTAATGCCACTAAGAAAATATGAAATGATATAAAATCCGCTTTGATTAATTTTTATGGCATTATCAACTTGATAGTCAGTATTTTTATTTGGCCCCACTTCATTGAATGAAATGATAGTATCAGCTAGTTTTGCGAGTGCAATTTGCTGATTGGATGTTAAGAATCTCATCCCATATGCAGGAGGAATTGTTATTAAGCTACTTTCTCCTTTTTCACCCTTATCACCTTTTAGGCCTTTTGGAATCTTAAAATTAAGAATGAGATCATTTTCAGTTCCAACATTTTCAACTGCAGCTTCTTGATTTGATTCTACAGTTTGTGTTTCTCCAATCTTGATAGTTGTTGGACCACTCCTACCCCGCGGTCCCTGTGGGCCTTGAATGTAACAGTACTTTACTTTTGAATGAATATTATTCATTTCTTTACAGCATTTGTTGAAAGAGCAATCATTTGCCTTATTGTCCATATTTTTCTCCTTTCGTGTTATCTTATGTATTTAAAAGAAAAAATGAAACGGCAAACATTTAGTTAAAATACAATTGATCTTTACTATAATTAAGATTTTTATGTATACAAAGTTAAATCTTCCCATAATAAAATGGGAAGATTTACTAATTTTTGTTATATTCCTCTACCTAAATATTCAATATTAATTGTAACTAAAGAATTAACAAAGTAAGATTTGGAATTAATATCTTTTATATCTGGGCTATTCAAATAGAATTCTTTTTTACCTAGATTTATAATCTCAAACGTATTGTCTGTGTTATTTATAGACAATATTCCTTCGGCTACTATTTGAGAAGCATATTTATTTTGTCTCCACTCACTAGAGCCTATATATATTTCATCTGTATCTACTAATCTAAGTCCAAATGATATAAAATCATTTTTAGAATCAAAATTAGGGTTTGTAGGATAAATTGAAGCTGACAAAATAATTGAAATTTTGTAGTAACCTATATTGTTAAATTTTAAGGTGCTCTCATTTTTATTTAATGTAATAATATTGTCTGTATCTATTTCCACTCTGTTTATCGGAATTCTTTTACCTGATGATATGTTTACTCCTTCTGTTATAGTGCCATCATTATATGTAACTAAATATGCCCTTTTTATAGATAATGGTCCACTAGGTCCTATAGGTCCTTGTGGACCCCTTGGTCCTTCCTTTCCCCTTGGACCTTGCGGGCCTTGAATATAACAAGAATTACATTTTTTTATATGCTCTGTAGACATTCAGTTAACCACTCCCATTATATAATATTACTTAAAGAAAAAAAAATACCTTAAAAATTAATTTTATATTATTTTACTTTATAATATGTTAAAAATTCATATCATACTCTAAATAACTAAAAACAGAAGTATAATCATTTTTGATATTTTTCTATTACATTGTACACGTCCCAATGCTGTATTCAATAAATAAAATTTATTTTGGAACTAATTATCAGATAGAATGACTTTTGTCAGACATTTTAATTTTTATAAAAATGTTATATAAATAAGGTGTCATATTACTAGTTGCCTACGAATTCATTGATATTTTTATTAATCTTTTCTATTAATTTTCCGATATGAAATCCATCTGTAAAACCATGATGAGACATGATCATTAGATTAACAAAGCACTTATTATCTGTTAGTTCAAATTTATCCCAAATAAGCTGAGGAATAGTAATATTTTTATCAAATGGTGGAACTAAACTTGAAAAGTGATACCAAGGTGAGCATGATACCCAAAGTTCTCCCCCTTCTTTTTTGATAGATTTATTAGTTATTAAAAATTCTTCTTCTGTTTTTTTGAACTCGTTAATAAAGTCCTTATAGTTATCCTTTATAGAACAAGTAAAATAACCAATATTTCCATCTTTAAACATTTGGGTAAAACCAATATTTAATTTATCATATTTATATATTTTGCCATTTTCATAACGATATTTGAATTCTTCTATCTCATTCATAGCTGAACCAAAAACATACGCAATAGTTGCATAATGGTATTTATGTATTTTGCAATAATCATAAATATTTGTTATATCTATTTTTGTCGTGACAAATACAAAGGGATTACTTCTCTTATGGTAATAATTAAATAAATCTTGTCTATAATAATTTTTTATTTCTTCTTTCATAATTACTCCAATATTTTTTATATTTTTAGATAAAACAAATTAAAAAGAAGCATTGCTTCTTAATAAATCATCTTACTTTTTAAAACCTCTATTACTGGTCGTACTCCTAATTCATTACCTGTTGTAACACTACTCGTTGGTAAATAACCAAGCCTTCTACTAGTAGCCATTATTCTAAAGCATAATATGGTGATGAATTCTCTTGATTTTCAAGCCAATAGCCGGTAAGAAAATTGGTACTAGCATGATAATTTGTGTTTTCCAACATGAATGTACATTTTAATCTAGTACACCATTAGTTGTAATTGATGATCCGCAGGCAGTTTTTATTTCTTGAATTGTTAATAATCTTGCGGCAAATCCTGAATAACTAAACGATGAAACTACTGTAGTACCAGACTCATCTTTAATTGTTCTTGTAGTGCTGTTTAAGGTTACTTTTGTCCATTTAGTAGTTCTAGGCATATAGTTTTTAGCTACAGTTGGTCCTGATTTAATATTATTGCCTGTATTATATGTCGCTGTCTGATTCGCTGCTGCATCACCATTGGAGTTTGTATTATTATAATATATGAGAACAGCTCTGGAACTGTTAGTACTTAGATTACCAATATAATAAAATCTTTCTGTTGCTGAATCATATACTCCATCATTATTTACATCACAGTCAAAAGCATCACCTACACTAAGTGCTCCTGTAGTTCCTAATTTTCCGTATGTTATCGTTTTTGTTTTCTTACTACCACTTGCTGAATAGCCGGCGGCATAACAGCCACCACTACTTAAAGTACATGTTTCTGTATGAAGAGTGGTTGCCCTCTGACAAATTCTGTCAAATCCAGTAACTGTAATATTTGAAAGCTTGAATTTAATGTGCTAGATAAATAGGCATAGCCAATTCCTATACATAGAAAGAGAATAATAATTACTGATAAATAATGTTTTTGTCTTTTTTTCATTCATATTCTCCTTTATTAATATATCATATCTGATTTTAACACTTCTATTACTGGACGCACTCCACATAAGCTAGTAGTTGAAGTTCCATCTTTTGGTATTGCCGAAAGTAATGTACCGTTAGGGTTTTGAATTGCAAAAATTTGTTTACTATTGGCATTAGTATGTGTTGTATTCAGCCAAATACAACTAGCTGCCGATCCACCAAAATTTTCCCAGAAAAATGAGTTATCAGTTATTTTTCGAAATTCTTGATATGTTAACAATCTAGCAGCAGTAGTATAAGTATATTTAGGTAGATTGTGGGTAACAGAAGTAGTAGAACTAGTTTGTTCTGTGACTGTTGTCCCACCTTCATAATTATAAATTTGTGCAGTTCTAACAATAAGTCCAACCCTTGGCCATGCACTTCTTGTTGGTAATTGGTTTACAGCTGTAATTGGCCCACTGTATATATTACCATTTGCATAGTATGTGCTTCTATTATTAAGGCTAACACCAGTTGATGAACTATTACCATAGTATACTAAAACTGCTGTATTTTGATATGTTGTTAAGTCTGTTACATAATAAAATCTTTCTGTCGCTGAATCATATACACCATCACCATTTACATCACAATCAAATGCATCACCACTAGCTAATGTACCTGTCGTTCCTATTTGTCCGAAATTAACTGTTGTAGAACCAACTGTTCCAGAGTGAAGTGTTGTTGCTCTTTTACATAGTTTAGCTCTTGCTACCCCTGTACCTTTATCTTGAACATAATTTAATTTAAATGTCATGGTTCCTATTGATTGGCTTGTAGATGGAGCATTTGATTTATTATCATTATATTTTATGGATATTCTTAGAGTTTCAAAACTACCTGCTTTTAAAAGATCATTTTGTTTTATTGGTCTATTAAAAGCATATGTAACATTATAACTTAAATATTGTTGTTGTGCTGGCGATAGACCTGATTTTACTAGGCTAGATAAATTGGCATCTATTGTTCCACCATTTACAACATTTACATATACTTCATATTCTGATCCTGGTGATGATAGTGTTATTCCTGACACCGTTAAGGTAGTATTATTATCACTTAATGTGGCACTAGCAGCACCAACACTGTTCCCGCCCTTTGTAACATTTGCAAAATGTACATCCCATTTAGCTGACGTTATTTGTGTTGTACCATTAATACTAATAGTAGAAGTCAAAGCAGCATAGCCTACACCTATGCTTGCAAAAAGAATTAAGATAATAACAAAATAGAAATGATTTCTTCTTATTCTTCTTCTCACATTTTTCCCTCCTACTATTAAACTCATTATTATGGTACCCTATTATCTACGATATTATTATTATACTTTTTTTTGAAATTTTTTTCAATATGTTTAGATAATATAATTATTTTTATTAATATAAATTTTTAAAGCAACATAGTTTATACATATGCTGCTTTTTTTAGTTAAAAAATTAATAACTTATTCTTGACTTTGGAACTTCTATAACTGGTTTAACCGCAGCTGTTCCGGTGGAAATATTTTGATAGCGTATAAAATGAGCTTCGTATGTTTGATTATACAAGTAGTATGCATTATTTTGATCATAGATGTCTTCCAGCCAAAATACTCGATAGTCAGTGCCAGATGCTCCTGGAGAAAAGACTATGTTATTATTTACACATAATTCTATCTCACTTTTAGATGGAAGACGAGCTGCATATCCAGAATAGCTAAAGTTTACTATATTACTAATATTTCTTACTGGATTACTTAAACTAACGTTACTCCAATCAGAAGTTGTTGGTAAATAGCTTCTTGCAATTGTAGGTCCATTATTTACATTAGCTCCGTATTTTACATACCCAGATGATGTATAGCTACCATAAAGTAAAACAGCTGTATTAGAATCTAAATCTGTAATATAATAAAACACTTCTGTTGATGAATCAGCTGTTCCATCACCATTTACATCACAATAAAATTCGTCAGCTAATGTTAATTTTCACTTGTTGTAACATTTGTTCCTCTTTTACAAAGAAGTGACGGTTTTGTTCTTGTCTGTGCTGTTGAATCAGCTTGAACATATGTTAGTGTTGCTGTTAAATTTAAGGTTTCAGCTGATGAAGGTAAATCTGTTGCTGTCAGATCATCTCTAAATCTTACTCTTACCCTTATTGTTTCACTAGTGCCTTTTTTTAAATAATCTTTTGTTGAGATAGTTGCACCATCACTATAAGTTACTGTGTAGGTTAAATACTTTTGTTGATCTGTTGTTAAGGAAGTAGCTGAAAATCCCGATAACATAGCATCTATTGTACCTTTATTTACAGCATCAACTGTGAATTCATAAGTATCACCTGGTTTACTTAAAGTGATATTAAATGATACTTTTGTTTTAGTAGAATCAATTGTAGGTGCTGTTGTTACTACACTAGCACCATTATCTACTATTACTAAATTTTCAAAATGAATATCCCAACTATTTTTAGAAAGTGTACCTTTACCAGTAATACTAAGAGTAGTTGATAATGCAGCATAACCTACTGTTACACTAGCAAAAACGAAGAAAACAAAATATAATAATGGCTTATTAACTTTTCTTCTGATTTTCTTCATTTTATCACCTCTCTTAGTACCTAGCTTAAACTTTTATAATGTTTCTATTTGACTTTCATCAATTACTTTAGTTTTCTTCTTTATTGGAGATACCCTAAAAGATTTCATGTTGCTTAATTTTATAATTGTTGTTCTTTCTATATCTGCTAGAAGACTTTCATCAATATCAGCATGTTTTTCATATTCAGCTATTATTAATTCCAATGGTGATTCTACTTCATCATTCTTCTTTAATATATAGATACATGCTTCAGTATTATCTAGTAATACAAATGAACAAGAATCTTCTCCTTCAATCATATAATAAATAGGTTTTCTTAACTCTAATTGAGCATCCATCAAATCTTCTAAATTAGTTACTCTAATAATATTTTTTCCACTTAGTTTAGGAAAGTTATAACTTTGTACTAGAATAGCATCATAATTTTTTAATATCTTTCTTAGAGTACTTTTATAAATAGATTCCTCACTTCTTGTATTTCTAATAAATACAATTAAGAATATTAAAGTTACTAAACTTATTGCTCCAAAGACTATGGCATATGTCATTAAATCTTTAGAAAACATGTAATATGTTAATCCTAATGCTCCTATTAATACTAATACTATTAATATTATCTTTACTTCTCTTTTCATCCTTTTTTCTCCTTACTCATAAATTCTGATAAATATACACTTGGATAAGCTATATATGGCACATCAAATTTTACTATTCCTTTGACATCTTTTATAGTTAAATCCATATAATCTGGTGTATTATTAGCATCACCTTTTGTACGATAATAAACTTTATTATCTTTTTCTTCAATCTGTATTAATCTATGTACGTATACTTTATTTCCTGATTTGAAGGCTATTACCTGTCCTACTTTTAATTCTTTAGCGCTTTTTATTTTATGTATTATAACGGCATCCCCTTTTTTTATTTTAGGATACATGGAACCTGATCCTACTCCTATTAGGTAATATGGGAAGAATCCTGAAACTAAACATACTAATACTACAATGAATGCTACTACTGGTATATCAGCTATTTTAAATGTTTCTTTTCGATATTCTCTTTCTATTCCATTATAATATTCATTTAAGGCTCGTGATGTATATATGTATAGTATGAATGGTAATCCTATTCCAATCATGGAATTTAGATAGTCGCCTAAATCTGGTATTATTGGCATTATGTATACGTAGATGTCCATTATTAAGCGATAAGCTAGTCCTGGTTTAAATCCTACTTTATAAGATAAATAACTTAAGACTAGGTTTTTAGAGATAATCGGTAATATAAGTGCTGTTGTTATTTTAAATGTTCCTGCTAAATCACTTGGATCTATTCCTTTAACATTTAGAGCTAACTCAAACAAAATAACTACCACTGTTGTTAAGACAGTCATAATTTTATTATTTTTGTTACCACTTATTAAGACATATCTAAATAATTCAGTACAAATAATTATGACTATGGGAGCAAAAGTGTTATCAATAATTGATGTAGCATTTAATGAGTAAGCATTCTTTAAGAAACCTACTACTAATCCTGCTGCATATGATATTGCAAAGAATACGACTATAATTGTTAGTGTCATTTTAGTAACGTATTTTTTGATTCTATTTTCTTTATCTTTTTGAAAGCCTAATATTAATATGGCGATTCCAGTTAATAAAATTATCAAAGCTGCGGTTAATGATTCTGAATATTTTAAATAACTTTTTAGAATTATGAATCTATAGATAAATACATATACTAGTAACACCGATAATAATAACCCACTTTTTATATTCTTTTTTTGCATATTATCTACTCCTATGATACTTGTTTTATCTCTTATATATATTAACTAAAAAATTAATATATATAACAAATAATAAGTCTACTACTCGGATATACCGAGTAGTATTTCTTATTTAAATTATGCTTGAACGAAGTTCATTGCGTATGTTAATGATAATGCTTGATCTGCTGTTGGTAATTGAGCTGCTGTAATATCTTTTTTGTATTCAACTCTTACTTTAACTGATCTTGATGCTCCGGCAGCGATTGTATCTCCTGCTGCTGGTGCTTTTGAGGTATCAGTCCATACTGCTGTATAGTTTGTATATACTGCTTGAGTTGTGCTTAATCCTCCTTTTGTTGGAGCAGCACTTATTTAGCTCCTAATGTACCAGCATTTTTAACTGCTACTGTGAATTCATAGAATTGTCCTGGAGTATTTAATGTTACTGCATATGATACTTTTGTTTTTCCAGTATCTATTGCTGCAGGTGTTGTTGCTGTTGCACTTCCACTAGTTACTGTTAATGTATCAAAATATACACTCCAAGTTTGTTTTTTGATTGTTGATGTACCATTAATATTTAATGTTGTCGATAATGCAGCATAACCGATACTAATACTGATTACTAACAATAATAGTAATGGGACAGCAAAACTACTTTTCTTTTTACTCTTATTCATAATTAATTCCTTCCTATTTTTACGCCTGTACTATTGGCAAAGAAAATTTTAGTGTTAATGTTGTATCTGCTGTTGGTAATTGAGAAGATGTTATGTCCTTCCTATATTGTACTCTTAATTCATTTTCTTACTGGCTCCAGCTGCTAAGGTTGTATTGGCAGCAATTGCTGTTCCATCTGACCATGTTGCTGTATAAGTCATAACAGCGCTTTGATATTTCCTGATAATGTTGGGGCTGCTGATGTTTTGGCAGCGATTGTTCCATCATTTACTATGTTTACAGTAAATTCATAGAAATCCCCAGGCTTTGGAAGTGTTACAGTATATGTTATTTCAGCATGATTATTAGTTGTAATCGCTGCTGGTGTTGCAGCTGTTACGCTTCCACTGGTTACTGATAAGTCTTGAAAATGAATATTCCAAGTGTTTTTAGTAATTGTTGATGTACCTGTAATGTTTAGTGTCGCTGTGATAGCAGCATAACCTACAGATAATATTACAACTACTAAAGCAAAGATAGGTAAAATATAGCTTTTTCTTTTAATTCCTCTCATATTTTTACCTCCTCTGTTTTCTTATTAAGCTTGTACGTATGGTATTGAACAAGTTAATGATAATGCTGTATCAGTTGATGGTAATTGAGCTGCTGTAATATCTTTCTTATATTCGATTCTTACTTTTGCAGTTTTTTTAGCTCCAGCTGCTAATGCTGTATTTGCAGTAATAGGTGATCCATCAGACCAAGTAACTGTATAATTAAAGATTGTAGGTTGTGTATTTCCCCCCAATGTTGGTATTGCTGATGTTTTAGCAGCGATTGTACCACCATTTACTACATCTACTGTAAATTCATATACTGATCCTGGTTGATTTAGAGCAACATTATAAGTTATTTCTGTTGTTTTTCCTTCAGTAATCGTTGGTGCTTTTGTTACTGTTGCACCAGTAGTAGTTGTTGCTTTTACGTTTGCAAAGTGTACATCCCAAGTTTGTGTTTTAATTGTTGATGTACAATTGATATTTAATGTTGTCGATAATGCAGCATAACCGATGCTAATAGTTACTATTAATAATAAAGCTATTACTACGAAACTTGAATTTTTCTTCTTTTTCATTTCTAACTCCTATTTATTATTTCTTTATTTTATTATGCTTGAATAAAGTTCATTGAAGCTGTTAATGTTAATACTTGATCAGTTGTTGGTAATTGAGCAGCAGTAACATCTTTATTGTATTCAACTCTTACTTTTGCAGTTTTCTTTTGACCTGCTGTGATTACATCTCCAGTTTTTGGTGCTACACCAGTATCACTCCATACTACTGAGTATTTTGTATATACAGCTTGAGCAGCACTTACTCCTTCAACTGTAGCATCTGCTGATAATTTAGCATCTAAGCTTCCTGCATTTACTACGTCTACTGTAAATTCGTAGAAAGTTCCAGGTGTTGGTAATGTAACTTCATAAGTTACTTCTGTAGTTTGTCCTGCTGTAATTGCAGCTGCTTTAGTAGCTGTTACTCCACCAGCTGTTTCGATAACATTTGCAAAATGTACATCCCATGATGATTTTCCGATTGTTGTTGATCCATTAATATTTAATGTAGTTGATAGTGCAGCATAACCAATACTAATTCCAAGTACTAATACTAGAACTAAAATTGCAATAAAACTGCCGCGTCCTTTTTTTTCATTGTTCATATATAATCCTCCATTTTAATTTATAAATCCTTATTGAACGAGTTAACTACCCAATATTGAGTAGTTAATTACTTTTTTATGCTTGAACAAAGTTCATAGAAAATGTTAATGCTAATGTTTCACCTGTTGTAGGTAATTGATCAGAACTTACATTTTTATCATACTCTATTCTAACAACTGCTGTTTTTTTATCTCCAGCTGCGATTTCGTCTCCTGTTGCAGGATCAGCTTTTGAATCTTTCCATTTAACTGTATAATTCAAATATACGTCTTGTGCAGCAGATACTCCACCTAATGTTGGTGCTGTAGAGATTTTTGCTGGTAATGTACCAGTATTTTCTACATCAACTTCGAACTCATAGTAATCTCCTGGTTTAGTAAGAGTTACATCATAAGTTACTTCAGTTGCATTACCAGATGTAATAGTTGCTGCCTTAGTAGCTGTTACTCCACCAGCAGTTTCAATTATATTAGCAAAGTGTACGTCCCAAGATGCTTTTCCAATTGTTGATGAACATTAATATTTAATGTTGCTGATAAAGCAGCATAACCAATACTAATTCCAATTACTAATACCAATAATGCTATTACAATATAGTTGGTACGACTGTTTTCCTTCTTCATCTTTTTCTCACCTCCATATAAAATTTTATATTATCTTCTGTTTTGCTAGTTGCAATGTCCATATGGACTCATAATAATTAGGTCAGATAAATATGCTAATGAGATATACTACATTATAATCCCTACCCTATTATCACAATTAATGATAATACAAAATTTTACTTTTTTCAACTGGTAAATAAAATTTTTTAATAAAAATTAAATTTATATCTAAACTATTTTTTTAATAGTTTGTTATTAATATTTCCATATATTGTTATAAATATACTTAAGTATTATTTTATAATTCGTTCATATTGCTTATTTTAATAAAATATAATTTTATCGGTAGGTGAATTTTTATGAAAAAGAAAATATTTTTTGGTATTTTGGGTATAACTATATTATTAGCATCTTTTATAGCTTTATCACATTTTACTAAAAAAGATGATGTTTCTAAGACTAATAAGTTAAATGTTTTTGTTCTTAGTAAGAGTAGTTCTAGAGTTGTGGTACAGGATAGTAATAATTTGATTTATACTTTCAAGAATAATGATTTGGATTTTGATGTTGGTAGTCAAATAGTTATTTCATATACTGGTGTCTTAAGTAATACTAGTTCTTTACAAAAGGCTTCTATTGTTAGTTTTTCTACTGTTCCAGTTTCTGAGGATTATGAATCTATTCCTGAGTATTCTTCTGATAATGGTATTTTTAGTCAGTTTTATAAACTTGCTAAACAAAAGATTGATACTTTATCTTTAGATGATAAGATTGCTCAACTATTACTTGTAAGATATCCAGGAGATAATTATATTGATGAGTTATCTAAGTATAATTTTGGGGGATTTGTTTTTTATGAGAATGATTTTAAGGATAAGAGTGAAAATGATGTTAAAACTATGATTGGTAATTTGCAGAAAAGAGCTCGTATTCCCTATTTAACGGCGGTTGATGAGGAAGGTGGAAAGGTTGTTAGGGCTAGTAGTAATCCTAAATTAATTAGTTCTAAGTTTAAGTCTTCTAAAGAACTATATAATAGTGGTGGTCTTTCAGCTATTAAGGAGGATACTATAAATAAGAGTGATTTTTTAAATAATCTGGGTATTAATCTTAATTTGGCCCCTGTTGTTGATGTGACTACTAATTCTTCTGATTATATGTATGACAGATCCCTAGGAGAAAATACGGCTGCTACTGCTGAATATGCTAAGACTGTAATAGAAGCTAGTAAAAAGACTCATGTTTCTTATACTTTGAAGCACTTCCCTGGATATGGTAATAATACTGATACTCATTATAATAGTTCTGTTGATAATAGAACTTATGAGAGTATAGTTAGAAATGATTTACCTCCTTTTGAGGCTGGTATTGATGCTTTAGCAGAAAATATTCTGGTTAGTCATAATATAGTTAAGAGTATGGATGCTAATAACCCTGCTTCTCTTTCACCAAGTGTACATAATTTATTACGAGGCAGTTTGGATTATTCCGGTATAATTACAACGGATGACTTAGATATGGGTGCTGTTAGTTCAATTCCTAATAAGACTGTTAAGGCTATTCTTGCTGGTAATGATTTAATTATGGTTACTAATTACAAGGAGAGTTTTGACGAAATAAAAAAGGCTGTTAATGATGGTACTATTAGTGAGGAACAAATTAATAAGCTTTCACTAAGAATATTAGCTTGGAAATATTATAAGGGTATGATGTTTGATATACAAAAATAACATAGCTTTGCGCTATGTTTTTTTATTTTAGTAAACTATATACCAATAGGAAATGATAATAGGATCCTAATAAACAAAATATATGAAATATTGAATGCATGTATTTTTTTGTTGAACCTATATAATATAGAAAAGAACCTACTGTATAAAATAATCCCCCACCAAAAAGGTATCTTAATTCTTCTATATTTAAAGATCTTAATAATTTTTAAATACGAATAGTACTGACCATCCCATTATTAAATGTAATATTAGAGATATATTTTCATATTTATCTACATCGATTATATTTATGATTATTCCAATAATTGTTATTAACCATATAATATAAAAGTATACTATACCTATTTTATCTGATAAAGCGATAAGACAAACTGGTGTAAATGTTCCTGCTTCTAAAATAAAAACATTGCAATGATCTATTACTCTCATGATTCTTTTTATTTAGAACTTTTAGGTAATCCATGGTATATAGCAGATGCGGTATATAATAAGAATAAAGATATGCAAAAGATAAGTCCTGAAATTAAAGATATTTTTTCTTTTGTCAAATTAGTTACTATAAATGTTCCTATTAGCGATAATACTGCTCCTACTCCATGTGTCATACTATTTATTACTTCTTCTCCTTTAGAATAAACTGGTAAAGATATTTTCATATTTTCTCCTTGACAGTAACAAATATATGATAATGTTTTAAATAATAGAACAAAAAAAGTATCCATAATGGATACCTTTTGCTTATATTTTATTTACATAGAGCGACCATTTTGATGAGTCTTACTTCTTTGTGCTGCCCTAACTCGATTTTGTACAAGATATAATTTATTAGCTAAATCTTCTACTTCACTCTTATATGATTGTTGATTACTTTCCATTGCATTAACAAAATCTAAAGTATTACCTAATTGTTCAAATTTAGTTCTTGTAACTTCATCTAACTGTGATATATTTTCCATATCTTTACCTAAATTATCATATAAAGCATTTAAAACGTTTAATAGATTATCTTCCTTAATAATTTCACCTTTAATACGATCTGGAAAGTCATTTTGAAATCTATTGTATTCTGATATACCCATCAAATTAGTTTCACCCTCTAAAATTGGGGAATTTAATTGAACCAATTCTCCATTTATAGTTTGATCACTTTCTTTAATTGGTTGAGTAAAGTGTACATATGTGTAATCTGAATTCATTATTTTACCTCCTTATATTTACATATTAACCTGTTTTCTGTTAAATGTCTTCTTTTTTTGCCTTTATAATTAAAAACTAGTTATAAATTTCTTATATAACTAGTTTTCTGTTTTTATTATAAACAAGAATTTAATCTAAATTGTCTGTTTTCTTTTTCTAATACTTCTAAATAATTTGCAGATAGCATATGGCATGGTCTTTCGCCATTTAAAACATTGTCATATAATGGTGCTAGTTTTTCTTCATCAAGACCTTGTTCATAAATATCAAATTTTTCATCATTCATAACTTTTGTGATTTTATTATATAATTGTGCTAACTCTTCTTTACTCTTTGGTTTTGGAGTTGTTGTTTCAATATAATAGATTTTTTCAACTTCTTGATCTATTTCACCATCATCTTTTTTATAGATTGACTTATAAATATCTAGATAACTACCAAGTAATAACTGAATTAAGGCTTTTGATTCACTATCACAATTCTTACTATTTCTAGTAACATCACTAGACATTCTAGCAAGCGCTAATGTACAATATGTCTTTGAAATTTGTGACATTCTTAAATCAGCTTGCTTAAATACAACATTAAATAGTTTTTGAACTAAATATTTTATGTCTTCATCTGCATCTACTATAGCTCTTTCTTCATATACATCTATAAAATCATATAATTCAGTTATAGTACCATTATTCCAATTTACAAATTTTTTTAATCCTTCTAACATTTCCTTTTCCCCCTTAAATGTGTGCTAATTATAACACTTTTTTGATATTTTGTCAAATTTTACATTCAGGAGGTATTAAGATTATGTATCCTTTCACCATATTTAATATAATTTTTGTTTATTTTTTAGTACTTTTAAATGGTATTACTTAATAAAATTAAATTTTAGAAATTTTGCTACCTAAAAACATATTTTTAAAATAACAAATACTTAAAAAACTTATATTTTCTAAAAAAAGTAGCCGGTATACTTTAATATGCCGACCTTTAGGTGAAATTACATATGTTTATATTTCTTATTTTATTTTTAGTATTTTTTTGCCCTCTTCTACTGTTTCTTTAATAATCTTTTTGGTATTGTCTGAATATTCATCTATTACAATCATTAACAAATCTTTAAACATGTTTTTTGATTTATAGTCCATATTTTTACTTTCTTTGATGAGGTTTATAATACCTATTATTTTTTGTTTTTTGATATCTAACAATGTAGTTATGTTTTCTCTTTCGAAGATAGAAAATAACTCCTTAGTTAATTCTTCTTTTTCTTTGTTTGAATATTCTTTTAACCATTTATCGGTAATTTCTTTAAATCTAATACTAGAATTACTTAGACTATCTTCTATAAATTTGTCATTTTCTACTTCCCATGTTAAAAGATCGTGTGCAAGTATTCCTTTTTTAGATGACTTTATTACTTTATCATTATTGGGATGATTAAGTATAAGACCTACTATACTATAACTTGGAATGATATGGATATATTTCTTGCTAATTCTTTTTAAATTCTTGGATTTTAGTTCTTCTTCTAATATACCTGGTCCATCATTACTATAAACATTTATTATTTTTCTTCTGATAAAAAAGTTACAGTACATAGCGGCAATTAGGGCTAAGTTTCCGCCTTTGGAGTGTCCTCCTATAATAATTCTTTTGTCATTCCATTTAATAGATGAATTTAGATAATGAACGGCGTCTATGTGTGATGGTACAGGAAACTTATACGATAACTCAAAGTCCTCTTTCCAACCACTTATTAATTCATCTGTTCCTTCATAGGAAACATATACCAAGTCTTTTGTTACTTTAATACAGATAGCACAAAATTGTTTTTCTTCATTCTTTTCATAGATGTAATTATATAAAAGAAGATCTTGATATCTTTTATAGTCCTTAATCTTTTCTAATACTTTTATTGCTTCTTTTATAGATAAAATATTATTTGATATATCTTCTTTAGTATATTTGGTAAAAAATGATGCAGCAACATCTTTTAATGTTTTCTTTTCTTTTACATTATTAGAAACTATTCCATTAAAATCTATATAAGCTAATGCTGATAGAATAACATTATCTACTTCTGTAAATTTCTTTTCATAAAAGTTAAAGTTTCCATATTTTTCAATGTATTTAAATAGTGATATCATTTTTCTTTTTGTTTGTATCTTATAGTTTATTAAAAAGAAACTCACTTAGAGTTTCTACTTATTTCCTATTTATGCGTTTTTGTTCCTACATATTGGTCAGAACCGAATCCTAGGATTAACATAAAGATAAAGTTTAAGAATATTAATCCAACAGCGAATCCAGTTGATTTACCAAATGATTTTGCTAGATTAACATATAACATAATCATTATAACAATGTTAACTATTGGAAGTAACATTAATAAAAACATCCAACCATTCATTCCTGCAACTTCAAATAATGTATACATATTGTAGAATGGAATAATTGCTGCCCATCCTGGTTTACCTGCTTTAGTAAATATTTTCCATTGAGCAATAATTGAAACTATAGCAACTGCTAAAGCTGCAATTACTGTACCAGATGAAATATTTTCTAATCCTGATGTAGAATAACTTGTACTATAATACACAAACACCTCTCCTTTCCTATTTTAGTTATAACATATTTTTATATTCTTGTATATAGTTTTAATTGGTATTACTTTTTTCATAATTCCATAAACCTAACTTTCCTTTTATCTTTATGGGGTGTCTATATTTCTTGATATTTTCAAGTTTCCAGGCATACTTTTCTACGTGATTACTCTTTCCATACACAATTTTATCAATATTACGTAATTTTTCATTAAAATCTCCATCTACTAATATACAATCGGTTAATTCGGCTTCTCCTATTATTTCCCCGCAGCGACATTCAAGGTTGTAGTCTTTAAATCTTTTTAACATGTCTTTTTCAAGACTCATACCTGCGTGAATTAATATTTTGCCACGATACTTTGTTTTCCAACTTCTAAATTCATATTTTTTATAGCCATCAATGATCAAGGTTGCCCATGGTTCTTTAATTGTTAATACTTTCATAATTTTTCTCCTAAATTAAGTATAGCATTTAATTATTTTGATGCAACAAAAAAAACAGATATTAAATCTGTTAATCTTCGTCATATAATTCTTCGTATTCAGCTTCTGCTTCCAAAGCTTCTATAAAAGAAAGTTTCGCTTCATCTGCTGCAAGTAGAGCAAGGGCGATACAGTCAGATGTATATTCTAATCTATCATCTATATATTTTTCTAATTTGGCTTTATCTCTAGCCTCTTTTTTATCGGCTAATTTAGCTCTTCCTTCATTAATACTTTCTTCTATTTTATTTAGGTAATTGGCAAATGTTTTTTTACCTTTTGCTTGTTTTTCTTTTAGTGTTGTTTTTGTTTCATTTAACTTTTCACGAGCTTCTTTTATTTTATCATCAAGCTCATCTTTAGCATACATTCCTTTTATAATAGCTGTATCTGTTGAATCCTTTAGTTTTTCATTTATATTATTCAATTCATCATTAATTTTATTTATCTTTTCTTTTAATTCTTTTCTGTCATATAAATTTCCTTTCTTTTTTATTATTTTATTTTTATTTTAAATTATACATAAATGTGTAATACTTTGTATTATGTATTACAATTATTATTTTATTATTCTAACTTTTAATAGTAAAAGGCAAAAAAAGACAAGTGTCAAAATTAATGACATTTGTCTTTCTTTGTCAATTTGAGATAGTTACTTATATTGCCTGTTAAAAGTAATTGTACTTTATTTATGATATTATTAACATCCTCTTTCATTCCATTTTCTATCCAGTTTATGATGAGAGAGCCTAAAGCACCTGAATAAAATGAACATAAGAACTCTTTATCATCTTCTTCGATATTAAATTCTAAACTTTTTTGGTCTATAACATTTTTAATTATTGGTTTAGAATGACGAGTGATAAAATGTAGTAAATAATTTTGAGCTTCACAGTTATAAATATTTAAAACCATATTCTTATTAGTTAAGCAGTAATTAAATAACTCTTTATACTTTTCTATCCATGTATCATCTTGTTCTATTTTTAAAACTACTTCATTTAAATACATCCATTTAATAAGATCATATTTATCTTGAAAATAATTATAAAATGTTTGTCTTTTTAAACCGCAATTAGCTGTTATTTCTTGAATAGTAATGTCCTTTATTTCCTTTTTTGCCGCTATTAATTTGAAGAAATTAACAATGGCATTTCTTGTAATATTACTCATTTTTCTACCTCTTGATATTAATTTTGATAGTCTTAATTTCTTTTTTCTTTAGGTATTCTAATCCCATCAATTCCTGTGACATACTATCTGTCCTCCTAAAATCTATTTCTTTTTGTTTTTTATAATCTATAAATTCTTAATCCATCAAATATCTTAAGCATAGCCGGCATACATTCCATATGGTCTGTATCCTTATCCTACTCTGCCTTATTTAATCTTTTATAATTCTCTTCTGCGTCCTCATCTGACACTTCAAACCCTGAGAAATCCGGTATCATATCCCAGTACTTACGTTCAAGGTCACGTTTAGATTTTTCAGGATTACCATAAGTCCAGCCCATATCATAATGCTCCTGAAGCCATCTTTGATGTTCTGACCTACCTATAATAATAAGTTCTTCATCAGAAAACCTCTCAACCTGCTCAAAATCCACATCTTTGTCAGTATAAAAGCATCCTATTTTATTCATATATTTAGCAAATGCTTTCGCCTGATTAATATTTGACAGCTTATATTCTAATGAAAGCGACTTAAAGCTGTCTGTGAATTCATTCACAATTTTACTATCGCTAAGGTACTGCTCTTCATGCCCTGCTGCTTTTGCTTTCAGCCTTGTAGGTGTCCGACGTGAAACAATAGGAAATCTCGAAAATGGCAGGGATAATCCTTCTTTAAAGCTGTCTATTGATATTGCAAAAGTGTTTAATACTACAGTAGAAGACATATTCACTTTTGAAGATTATAAGCGAGTACAGCATACCTACCGGCTGCCCTGATATCAATTT
>ERZ859980.298-NODE-298-length-35055-cov-2.487571_pt1 | contig 35055 bp, 28 predicted proteins | sample MGYA00509984_ERZ859980 | MGnify/ENA primary metagenome ERZ859980 (study PRJEB30046, sample SAMN00715173) | human gut metagenome | study: EMG produced TPA metagenomics assembly of the A metagenome-wide association study of gut microbiota in type 2... | reverse complement strand
GCGTCCCTTGGGACGCTATGGTACCGACGTCTGCTTACGGCACTGCTTATTCTTACACCCAGCCGGGGCTACTGGTTTGTTGGGAAAAAGTTAAAGGTATCTTTGAAGGCCAATGATATAGAATACAGTTTGGTTTTTTTGTCAAAAGGCAGGGTGAACGGTTTGACAGAATGGGCAGAAACGCTTACAATTCAAGTAGTTATGCTGTCTGTGACACGAAGGAGCCTGCAGGATGGAGAACCGGAAAGAGGAATTTCTGAAAATTGTATGTCAGAGTTATCTGATCGTTATTCTGGCAGTGCTGCCTCTTTATTATATTCCCTGGAATGGATATTATAAACTGGGTGATACCAAATATTACCTGTATCGTAATGTTTCACTGCTTTGCCAGGGGATCGCATTGCTGGCAATGTGTGTCTTTGCTGTAAGCAGCCGGTGGACAGGGGAACATCGGATTTTTGCCAGATCTCTGGCTGAAGTAGTGAAAAAATCGGTCGATAAATGCAGAACACATGCGGTAACGACGGCGGTCTGCCTGTACGGAATCTGTGCGTTACTCTCTGCAATCTGCAGCCCCTATGGCAGTATCGCGTGGAACGGAGAGCAGGAATGGTACATGGGAGCTGTCACGATCTGTTTGATGATCGGAGGTTTTTTACTGACGGCGAAGTACGGAGGTAGTTGTAAAACGGCGATATGGTTAGGAGAGGCGGCTTTTGTGGCGGTCACCCTGATCGGTCTGTTGCAGAAGCTGGGCTATGATCCTCTGGGACTTCTCAAGGGTTACGTTGTGGGGGACTGGGAATTTACCCATATGTTGACCACGCTAGGGAACAGCAACTGGCTCAGCGGGTATTACAGTGTGATGTTTCCCTTTTCCATGACGCTGTTTCACCGGGCAGTGGAAGCGGGGAAAAAAGGTCCCACACTGCTGGCAGGAACGTGTAATATGTTGGCCATGATGCTTCTGCTTTTACAGGGAAGTGACAGCGGTGTGATCGTGGCATGCACAGTCATGGGGTTGTGCTTTTGGCTCGACCGGAAGCAAACCGGACATTGGGAAGTATATTTCCTTTTTCTTGCAGCGGTGGCGCTGGGAATGTGCCGTTGGGGTAAATGGATGTTATATCTGGGAACGTTTGACATTCTCCTGCAGGATGGCATCGCCAAAAAACTGGCAGCCTGGCAGGGATGGATTCCGGTTGCAGCAGGGTGTCTGCTGCTTTGGGGAGCCTGTCGCAGGATTCCGGAGAATAAGAAAAAAATATTGCAAGAGGGAGTATTGTGTTGTGCACTGGCAGGAATAGCGGTAGTGCTGGCATGGTATCTGCATCGGTTGTCGGTAATCGATTTTGCGGAATGGGGCAATCGCCGGGGAAGATTGTGGCAGATGGCATGGATGGGTTTCCAGAAAGGAAATCTGCATCAGAAGCTGTTGGGAGCAGGCCCGGATTGTTTTGCATCGTATCTGGGAGAACTGTTGCCGGGAGGCACGGTGCTTTTTGATAAAGGATATTTTGAAGGCTCTGTTTTTACCAATGCACATAATGAGTGGCTCACCACACTGGTCAATATGGGACTGCTGGGTGTGGCTGCCTATGCAGCTGTTTTTATCACGGCGCTGCAGACATACAGGAAGAATTTTCTCGCAGTATTGTTACTGCTTACCTACGGGATACATTCCCTGATCAGCTTTCAGCAGGTGCTGAATGCGCCGCTTTTCTTCCTGATACTGGGATTGTGTGAAGCGGCGGCCCGGGGAGAAAAGACCAAAACCAATCAAATGGATACGGATGAGGAGTTGTTAGAAGCTATATGAAAAATATTTGGAAGATTTTTACCCGAGATCTGAAAAAACTGGTGAAGCAGCCTTTTGCGCTGGTTATTATTATCGGGTTGTGCGTGATACCGTCGCTGTATGCGTGGTTTAATATATTTGCCAACTGGGATCCCTATGCCAATACCGGAGGAATTCCTGTGGCGGTAGTATCCCTGGATCAGGACTATACGCTGAAAGACGGATCGGTGGTAAATATGGGAGAATCCGTACTGGAAAGCCTGCATTCCAACACCAGTGTAAAATGGATCTTTCTGGATACCGAGGAAGAAGCAAAAGAGGGCGTGGAAGCCGGAAAATATTATGCAGCCGTCGTCATTACCGATAAATTTACTTATAGTATGTACAATGTATTTTCGGATGATTTTGAGAATCCGGCGCTGATCTATTATCAGAATCAGAAGAGCAATGCCATTGCCACCAAAATCACGGATACGGTGGCAGGAACTCTGCAGAATACCATCAATGAGACCTTTATCAAGGTGGCGGCTACCACGGTATTTGAAGAGGGCAATACGGTGTCGGATCAGGTACAGGGGGACAGTTATGTAGAGGAATTCTGTTCCAAACTGGAGGAACTGAATGACAATCTGAAGGAATACAGTGCCATGATCGACTCCTTTCAGGCAGGCAATGCGCGGCTGGAGTCTGCCATCACCCATGTCAACTATGAGATTCCCGCGATGCAGAAGAAACTGGACAGCACCACAGCCAGTCTGAACCAGAGCAGTCAGGATCTGTCTTCTACCAGAGACACCCTGGGCAATTTCAGCAACAACATCGATACTTCCATGAGCAATATCAATAACTCTCTGGAAAGTATCAAAAAGGCTCTGGATGAAAGCAAACTGGCGGAGGATACCGCTCAGATGACGAGAGATCTGAACCGGGTGGCAAGAGATACCAATACGCTGAACGGACAAGTAAATACACTGCTGGCGGCACTGATCCAACAAAAGCTGGAAAGCGTCTCTGACGGTAATGCTGCGAACGGCGGCACCGGCAGCAATATCAACGCAGCGGCAACTGATGCGGCTATGGAAGCATTGAAAGCCATGCAGAAGGAACTGGATCTGATGAATACCGTAGTGGGCAGCGTTCTGGAATCCACGGACGACAAGGCTGCGGAGAATGCAAAGGTCAATGTCAACAATGCCATGAATAATTTAAGGAGCGCCATTGACAGCTGCGAGACTTCTGTAAGTAATATGCAGGGAATCTATAAGAATAATCTGGTGCCCCAGATGCAGAAGGTTCTGACAAATATGTCAGATTCTCTGAATCAGGTGACCAATCTGGTAAATACCCTGAGCAATACGGTGAAAAATGTCGGAGTTGTCATGGAAGGTGTCGGTGACACTGTGTCCGGAACCAGTGAGAGTCTGGGACAGATCAAAGATGTGGTAGATAATATCAGCGCCAAACTTACAGATCTGACAGAGAAGCTGGACGGTGCATCCGAAGAGGAAATGATGGATATTCTGGTGCGTTTCCTTGGAGGAGATCCGGATAGTCTGGGGGCATATTTTGCATCTCCCGTAACCATGGAGACCATAGCCATGTATCCGGTGGCTACGTATGGTTCTGCCATGACACCGTTCTATTCCACACTGGCGATCTGGGTAGGTTCTACGATCCTGGTGGCACTGGTGAAAGTAAAAGCCTCTCCGAAAGGGCTTGAAAATGTACAGAGCTATCAATTGTATTTCGGCAGATATTTGCTGTTCTTCTTATTGGCACAGATTCAGGCAGCCATCATTGTGGCCGGAGATCTGTGGCTGTTAAAAGTAAACATTGTGGAACCGGGGCTGTTTTTCCTGGCGGCAAGCTTTACGGCTACGGCATTTTCCCTGTTGATCTATTCTCTGACACTGGCATTCGGAGATGTGGGCAAGGCCGTCTGCGTTATTGTTATGGTATTGCAGATCGCTGGTTCCAGCGGTACCTTCCCGATCGAACTGCTACCGGACACCTACCAGAAGATTTATATTTTCTTTCCCTTCCCCTATGCCATCCGGGCCATGCGTGAGGCACTGGCGGGTATGTACGGTACTGCCTATATGGAAGCACTGGCAAAATTGAGCCTGTTTATGATCGAGGGACTGTTGATCGGCCTGGTGATCCGGATCCCGTTCGTAAAACTGAACCATTTTGTGGAAGAGCGTATGGAAGACACTGAGTTAATGTGACACCTGTTCAGAACCATGAAAACGAAAACTCCGCAGGAGTGGGTTTGTGAATGAAGTTCCGAACAGGCAGAAAGGTAAAATCATGGAGAGAAATTACGAAGAAATTTTTCAGAAGGTTCTGGATTACGAGCAGGCCCTTCATGAGAAGAATAGAAAAAGAATAAAGAGCGGTCTGAAATGTATCTGGATCGTCCCCTTGTTTTTTCTGGCACTGTTGTTCCTGACTGGCAGCAACAAGGTCATCTTCCTGATCCTGTGGATCGTGTCGCTGTTTGCCCTGTCAATCTATCTGATCGTTGTGGAATATATGGATTATAATCTGCAGGAGAAGATCATGGAGCTCAAAGGAGAAGAAGGCGATCTCAAAGCGGTGACTCCGACAGACTTTGACCGGGCGGCGCAGATCATCCGGGAGACCCGGAAACTGATTGGTGAAGGCCTGAATTCCCCGGCCGAGACCGGGACCGAAGAGGATCCGGAAGACGAAACCGAAGAGGAAAACGAAGACGAGACCGAAGAGGAAAACGAAGACGAGACCGAAGACTGGGAGGATGGTGAATAGTATGCATAATATCTGGAAAATATTTACCACCGACATCCGTCGGATCAGCAATAATGTGGTGGCGGTCGTTATTATCATGGGACTCAGCATCCTCCCGGCACTGTATGCCTGGTTCAACATTTTCTCCAACTGGGATCCTTACGAGCCCGCAGCTACCAGTCAGCTGAAAGTAGCCGTGGCTTCCGATGATGCCGGGGCGGAGATCATGGGGCTGTCTCTGAACGTGGGAGACAGTGTGCTGGAGGCTCTGGGAGCCAATACCACTATCGGCTGGGTGTTCCCGGAGACCACGGAGGAAGCACTGGAAGGCGTGAAGAACAGTGATTACTATGCGGCATTGATTATTCCGGAGACTTTTACTCAGGAAATGCTGGGATTTATCGACGGTGAAGTGGATCATCCCACCATTTACTACTATGAAAATGAGAAAAAGAATGGTATTGCCCCCAAAATCACGGGCAAAGCGAAAAATGCTGTGCAGGAACAGGTAAATGCCACCTTTATCAGTACTGTGGCAGAAGCGGTGATGAAAGCGGGAAATGCCCTTTCGGTGGTGAATGCCGGCGGGCAGACCAGTGTGGAAGAATCTCTGGATACCATGCAGGCACAGTTGCAGGATTATGTGGTTATGTTACAGTCCTTCCAGAGTATTATGACCTCCGCGGAGATGATCATGGAGACCAGCCAGAATATGCTCCCGGATATGGATAATATGCTGGAGAATGGACGAAATACCATGATCGGTATGCAGACCATGATCAATTCCAGCGTCGATGCGGTTGACGTTATGGGAGATATGGTGAGCAGCAGTATGGACATGGTCACGGAAGCGTTGCAGTATCTGTCGGTCTTTTCTGATGGATTGCTGGAGCAGATGGGCAGCAACAATGTGGGAAGCACCACGGACACCGGATTGGGCACGGCCATCGGACTGGTACAGGGCATGCAGGCCAATATGGATGTGCTGGGAAGCCTGATCACCGGACAGGATGCTCAGATTCAGGAGATCAACCAGTCTCTGAAAACGATCGAAGCGGATCTGAAACAGCTGCAAGACAGCAAGGGAGATGTGGATCATGATATCAATACTCTGCGGGCACAGATCCGGGAACAGATCCAGATCTGCAACAAACAGCTGAATAATCTGATGAGTGATTACAATAACAATGTCAGACCTTCTTTCCGGGCTACCGGCAAATCCATGCAGCAGGCTTTCCTGAATGCCGCAGCGATGATGAACGGTACGGATGTGAATATGGATGAAATTTCCGATATTCTGAAAGAGTATCAGCAGACTTTGCAGGAAGGTAATGTCAGCCTGCAGGATTCCCTGGTGATCGCACAGGAACTGCTGGACAAGGTCAGCAAAATAGCAGATAATATAAAACGGATCACCGGTGCGGAGACCTATGAGGATATTTTAAGCGCTATGGCTGCCGATCCGACGGCGGTGGCAGACTTCGTATCTTCTCCGGTCAGACTGGAGACGGTACCTGTTTATCCGGTGGATCATTACGGCTCTGCGGCATCGCCGTTCTATACGATCCTGGCAATCTGGGTGGGAGCGCTGTTCCTGGTGGCTATTATTCACGTGGGTGTGAAACCCATTGAACCGGGGGATCATTATAAGGCGCATGAGAGATATTTTGGCAGATATCTGCTGTTTTTCCTGATCGGACAGGCACAGACACTGCTTATTGTTCTTGGGAACCTTTATTATATTGAGATACAGTGTCAGCACAGGTTTTTATACTGGCTGGCGGCAGCCGTGGCCAGTGCGGCATTCAACTGCTTTATGTATTCTGTGACTTTCGCTTTTGGAAACGTGGGTGAGGCACTGGCTATTGTAGTCATGGTCATCCAGGTGGCGGGAAGCGGCGGAACGTTCCCTATCGAGGTTCTTCCGCAGGTATTCCAGTGGATCTATCCTTTCCTGCCGTTCCAGTTTGGCATGAAAGCGTTTAAAGAATGTATTGCAGGAATGTACGGCGTGGATTATTGGATCAATGTAGGAAAAATGACACTGTTCCTGATCGTAGCATTGCTGCTTGGTCTGGCGTTGGAGCCGCCGTTCCGCAAGCTGAATCATATGATAGAGAAGAGTAAAGAGAAGACAGGATTAATGATTTGATGCAGATGAAAAAAATGACTTCGGAAAAGAAACATAAAATTACAACCATTGGCTTATGGCTGATCCTCATTCTGTGCACGGCGGTATTGTTCTCCCTGTGTCTCAGTGAGGGGATCGACTATGATGAAGCATACAGTTATCGCACCGCCCATGACAATACGATGATGGGAATCATTCGCGTGGTACTGGCGGCCCATGATACGGATGTGCCGGTATGGTATATGGGATTGCGGCTGTGGTCGTTTCTGGTAGGAGACGGCATTATTGCCTACAAAATGTTTGCATTGCTGGGAACGGTATTGTCCATGCTGCTGGGGCCTGTTGTGATCCGCAGGCAGTGGGGAGCGAAGACAGCAGCCCTTTATATGATCATGGTAAGCCTGACACCTGCAATGATGAAGATCAGTGTGAACAACAGAATGTATTCCTGGACGGTGTTTGGAGTTACCGTCTGCGGACTGACCGCTTATTTCCTGCGGGAGCGGCTGAACAGTAAGGCCCTGTGGACGATATTGTTTCTGACGACCTTCTGCGGTATTTTCAGTCATTACTTTACCGCGTTCAGTTACCTGTTTATCTATCTGTATCTGGTGGCGGTGATTTGGCAGCAGGACATAAAACAGATCTGGAAGCCGTTTGTCTGTGGTGGTTCCGTTGTATTGCTTTTTGTGGCATGGCTGATAAAATCCGATTTCTTTCATCTGCTGGTTTCTGATGGAAACCCGACGAACCGATCCAAATTCGGTATTTACGAATTTTTTGATTTCATTTTCGGAACCAGAGTGAAGTATGCGACCAAAATGGGAGAACTTCTTTTTGTACTGACACTGGTCTGCGCGATCCTCTTTTGGAAGCGGCTGGGGAGAAGAAACGGTGTTTTTGCGGTTCTGTGTACCTGTATTTTCCCAGTAAGCTATTTGATGGCGGCGCTGCTGGCATTACACGCGTCCCACTTTTTTACCTACCGCCATGTTATGCATAGCATGGGATTGTTCTGGCTGGGAATGGCTATCATTTTATCCAGGATCAATTTACAGGAATGGATCGCCTGTCTGTCCTTCACTGTGTGGATGGGAGTGTCGGCCTACGGAATCTCTTATCATGAAGAATATGGTACAATCTCATATCTGGAAGAGACGAAGGCATTTATAGCGGAGAATATGGAGCCGGGAGATGTGGTCGTCTACGATACGGATTCCCGCTTCGGACAGCTATTCGGATGCTATATGCCGGACCAGATCTTTTATACCATGGAAGAGGTGCCGGATCTGGAAGAACTGGTGGGGAAAAGAGTCTGGTATTTCCAGTGTTTCGGACATCTGCTGGAGGAATCGGATAAATATACCGTAACCTATGAAAATATGGGACATTATGGATTTCAGTATATGGATGGGAATACGGATTTTGATATTTTAAAGGTGAACATAACGGAGGAAACGGGAAATGATTAAATGGGTGGAAAGAGGAGTCCTGCTGGCAGCGATACTTTCCATGCTGTTTGTATGGCCGTATGGAGGAATCCGTGAAGATAAAAAGGACAGTTCCTTAAGTGAGGATTATGGATATACAGAGCCCCTGCAGGTGGGAGAATATGCTTCGCAGTATTTTGTTGCGGAGACAGATTTTCTGAAAACACTGGAAATCGCGGTGAATTATAATCAGGAGGAAGAACGGAACGGACTTCTGGGTCTGGAGATATGGAAAGAGGATCAGAAGATATATGAAGGTGTGATTCCTTATGATGCCATGGAATCGACAACATTTTTCCCTGCCGTCATCGAGACCCGGCTGAAAAGGGGCGCTGTATATGAATACCGGATCGTGAATCAAAGTATTTCCGAGAATCTGCCGCAGGTAGTATATACTATTACGGAAAAGGCGCATGTACCGGAAAATCAGCAACTGGTGGTACATGAAGCAACTGTGGACGGACAGGCATTGAACCGGTACACCTGGAGAGAGAAGCTGGATGCGGTCAGCGTATTGGAAATCGACAGTTTTATTGCAATCGTGGCTGCAATGATATATGCTGTGTTGGAACAATGGAAAAGAAAGGAAAAAAAGAACAATGAAGTGGGTTAAATTCAGAATAAAGACGGTAACGGAAGCGGAAGATATTATTATCAGCACCCTGTACGATCTCGGACTGGAAGGGGCACAGATCGAAGACAAGGTGCCCCTGACCGCCATGGAGAAGGAGCAGATGTTTGTAGATATCCTGCCGGACGGACCGGAGGATGACGGCATTGCCTATTTAAGTTTTTTTGTAGAGGAAAAAGAGGACGGCAGTCTGGAAGTGGCCGGGGAGAAGACCACGACCGAAGCTGTACTTGCGGATGTAAAGCGGGAACTGGAAGACTTACGCCAGTTTATGGATATCGGCGAGGCATCTGTTGTGGTAGATGAGACGGAGGACATTGACTGGATCAACAACTGGAAACAGTATTTCCACCAGTTCTATATCGATGATATCCTGGTGATCCCTTCCTGGGAAAATATCAAACCGGAAGATACTGACAAGATGGTGCTTCATATCGATCCCGGTACGGCATTTGGCACCGGTATGCATGAGACCACACAGCTGTGTATCCGTCAGCTGCGTAAGTTCATCACTCCTGAGACAGAGCTTTTGGATGTCGGCACCGGCAGCGGTATTCTGGCAATTTTATCCCTCATGTTCGGGGCAAAACATGCCGTGGGAACCGATCTGGATATCTGTGCTGTGGAAGCTGTGGCACAGAACTGCGAAGTGAATGGAATCGATCCGGCACAGTTTGACATGATGATCGGCAATATCATTACAGACAAAGAAGTGCAGGACAAGGTAGGCTATGAGTGTTATGATATCGTGGTGGCCAATATTCTGGCAGATGTACTGGTACCGTTGACTCCTGTCATCGTACATCAGCTGAAGAAGGGCGGTATCTACATCACCTCTGGCATCATTGATGACAAGGAGCAGACCGTGGTGGAGGCTGTGAAGGCCGCTGGATTGGAAGTACTGGAAGTGACCTACCAGGGAGAATGGGTCAGCGTTACCGCAAGAAAGAATTAAGCGCTTAAAATAGGAGTTTCTATGTATCAGTTTTTTGTAGAACCGGAACAGATCGACGTGGCAGCGAAGAGCGTTATCATCCGGGGAACCGATGTGAATCATATCAAAAATGTACTGCGGATGCGCCCCGGCGAAGAAGTGGCTGTCAGCAATGGAATCGACGGGAAGGAATATCGCTGTGGGATCCTTGCACTGGAAGAGGACTGTGTCCGTCTGGAGCTTCGTTTTATCAAGGAAGACGGAGTAGAGCTTCCGGCGAAGATCTATCTGTTCCAGGGACTGCCCAAGGCGGACAAGATGGAGCTCATCATCCAGAAGGCCGTGGAACTGGGAGCCTTTCAGGTGATCCCGGTGTCCATGAAGCGCTGCGTGGTCAAGCTGGATGAGAAAAAAGCGGATGCAAAAATCAAACGCTGGCAGGGAATTGCGGAGGCAGCAGCCAAGCAGAGTAAGCGTGGCGTGATCCCCACGGTGGCACCGGTTATGAGTTATGTGCAGGCGGTGAAAACGGCTTCTGAAATGGATCTGAAACTGGTACCTTACGAGCTGGCGGAAGGAATGCCACAGACGAAACAGCTCATCGAAAGCGCAAGACCCGGACAGCAGATCGCTATTTTCATCGGCCCGGAGGGCGGATTTGATCCGGAGGAGATAAGACTTGCCACGGAGGCGGGAATTCAACCGATCACTTTGGGAAAACGGATCCTGCGGACGGAGACGGCCGGATTTACGACTATCGCATGGCTGATGTATCAGTTGGAAAATTAGACAGCGGACGGCACGGATCGCCTGCCTGCGGCATATTTTAATCATAAGAAGAATATAGTAATTATTCAGAGCAAAAGGAAAGCCCGGAAGAGTCGATTTGGCGAATAGGGCGCTGAATAGTTACTGAAGAGATAGATAGCAAGGAGAAGAAGAGAATGGAAGTCTATATGGACAATTCCGCTACGACCAGAACTTTTCCGGAAGTGGCAGAATTGATGACGAAGATCATGTGTGAAGATTACGGTAATCCCTCCAGCCTGCATATGAAGGGAGTGGAGGCAGAGAAATACCTCCGCTATGCCAAGGAGACTCTGGCAAGGATTCTGAAGGTGGAGGAGAGAGAGCTTTTATTTACTTCCGGGGGAACGGAATCCGATAATATGGCACTGATCGGCTGCGCCCTGGCGAATTGCCGCAGAGGCAATCATCTGATCACGACGCAGATCGAACATCCCGCTATCCTGCAGACCATGCGTTATCTGGAGACCCAGGGGTATCGTGTCACTTATCTGCCGGTGGATCCCTGCGGACGTATCCGGCTGGAAGACTTACGCAGAGCCATGACACCGGAGACCATTCTGGTATCTATCATGCACACGAATAACGAGATCGGAGCCCTGCAGCCCATTGAGGAAGCCGGAGCTCTGATCAAACAGATGAACCCGGATACGCTGTTCCATGTGGATGCGGTACAGGGATTCGGAAAATCCCGGATCTATCCCAAGAAGATTCACATTGATCTGCTGTCCGTCAGTGGACACAAGATCCACGGACCGAAGGGCGTCGGACTGCTGTATGTAGGGGAACGGGTGAAGATCCAGCCCATCGTATTCGGTGGCGGACAGCAGCAGAACCTCCGCTCCGGTACCGAGAATGTGCCCGGTATTGCGGGACTTGCAAAAGCAGCGGAAATGCTCTATAGTCATTTTGATGAGGATCATGCCAGACTCTGCGCCTGCAAGAGACGATTCATTGAAGGTGTGGAAAGACTGGATCAGGTGAAGGTCAACGGACTTTTGCCGGATGCACCGTACGGTGAGGGAACGGCGGCACACATTGTCAGCGTATCTTTTGCCGGCGTCAGAAGTGAAGTGCTCCTGCATGCACTGGAGGACAAGGGAATCTATGTTTCTGCAGGAAGCGCCTGCTCTGCACACAAGCCGCAGCCTTCTGCTACACTGAAAGCCATCGGCATCGATAAATCCCTGCTGGATTCCACCATACGTTTCAGTTTTTCTGTATTTACCACGGAAGAAGAGATTGACGTATGTCTCCAGGCATTGTACAATATAGTACCTATGTTACGCAGATACAGTCGCAGATAAGCGATTTGAGAAACACTCAGAAAGGAAACGAACGTGTTTACATCATTTTTGATAAAATATGCCGAGATTGGCATTAAGGGAAAGAACCGTTACCTGTTCGAAGATGCTCTGGTACGCCAGATTAAGTATGCACTGAAAAAGTGTGAGGGAGAATTCCTGGTGCACAAGACACAGGGCCGTATCTTCGTAGATGCAGAGTCAGAATTTGACTACGATGAAGTTGTGGCACACTTACAAAGAGTCTTCGGAATCTCCGGAATCTGCCCGGTAGTGCACGTACAGGATGAGGGCTTTGAGAAGCTGTGTGAGACCGTGATTGACTACATTGCAAAAGTATATCCCGATTGCAATCAGACGTTCAAGGTGGCAGCGAGACGTGCCCGGAAAAATTACCCCAAGGATTCCATGACCATCAACATGGATATGGGAGAAGCTATCCTGAAGGCTTATCCCAATATGAAGGTGGATGTACATCATCCCGATATTATGCTGAACATTGAGATCCGTGAAGAAATCTATATCTACTCCGTGATCCTGCCCGGTCCCGGAGGAATGCCCGTAGGTACCGGTGGCAAGGGAATGCTGCTTCTCTCCGGTGGTATTGATTCTCCCGTGGCAGGTTATATGATCGCCAAGAGAGGCGTCAAGATCGATGCGGTATATTTCCATGCACCGCCTTACACCAGTGAGCGTGCGAAGCAGAAAGTAGTGGATCTGGCGAAGATCGTTGCCCGTTACACCGGACCGATCTATCTGCATGTGATCAATTTTACCGATATTCAGTTATATATTTATGAGAAATGTCCTCATGAGGAACTGACCATTATCATGCGCCGCTATATGATGCGGATTGCGGAGCAGATCGCGAAGGAGACCGAGTGCCTGGGTCTGATCACCGGTGAGAGCATTGGCCAGGTGGCATCTCAGACCATGAATTCCCTGATCGCTACCAATGAAGTATGTGAGCTGCCGGTCTACCGTCCGCTGATCGGATTTGACAAGCAGGAGATCGTAGAAGTATCCGAGAAGATCGGGACTTATGAGACTTCCATTCTGCCCTATGAAGATTGTTGTACCATCTTCGTGGCAAAACATCCCGTGACGAAACCGAACGTGAAGGTGATCCGCAGACATGAACACAATCTGGATGAGAAGATCGACGAACTGGTGAAGACCGCACTGGAGACCAAAGAACTGATCATTGCGGAAGCATAAGTGCGAATGCAGAGTAACTATTCAGAACCGGGGAAACAGAGGTACTGAATAGTTACTTTTTTGAAATGGCATATAAAAAACACCTCAAGAGGATTGCGTCTCTCAAGGTGTTCTCTGTTTTACTATGTATTCGGAATTCCGAATCGGTAACTTATACCAGATAAGGCTTTAATACTTCCAGAACCTCATCAGCGCCATCCTCTGCATGGATGTTCAGGTCGATAGGCTTGGAAAGATCCAGGCTGAAGATACCCATGATGGACTTTGCATCAATTACGTATCTGCCGGATACAAGATCGAAATCATAATCGAACTTAGTAATATCGTTTACGAAAGATTTTACCTTATCAATAGAATTTAAAGAAATCTGAACTGTCTTCATGTTGACTACCTCCTTAATGTGTGTCATACCTTCTGACTTTATATTAATGGGGGAACGCTCAAAAGTCAAGACGAAAACAATACAAAAAAAGTGAGGAATCCTATGAAAAGTGTAGCATTACACAACCTTGGATGTAAGGTTAATTCCTATGAAATAGAAGTAATGCAACAAATGTTACAAGAAAAAGGTTATACTATTGTACCATTTGATGAAACCGCAGATATTTATATTGTAAATACCTGCACAGTTACCAATATTGCAGACCGGAAAAGCAGACAGATGCTTCATCGTGCGAAGCAGAAAAATCCGGCGGCACTGGTGGTGGCTGTGGGATGCTACGTGCAGACCGGAAGGGAAGATGTGGAGCAGGATCCCTGCATCGATCTGGCGATCGGCAACAACCGCAAGAAGGATCTGGCATCTATTTTGGAAGAATATTTACGGGATCTGGAACAGGAAGATGCGGTGGCGGAGAATGCAGAAAATGCCGGGCATGGTGTGGACAAGACTCTGCATGACACTACTGTCATAGATATTAACCATACCGCGGAATATGAAGAAATGACTCTGAAACAGACGGCAGAGCACACCCGAGCCTATATTAAAATTCAGGACGGATGCAATCAGTTCTGCTCTTACTGCGTTATCCCCTATGCCAGAGGCAGGGTCCGCAGCCGCAGGGCGGAGGATATCATCCGGGAGATCACCGGCATGGCACAGAACGGATACCGGGAGATTGTACTGACAGGTATCCATATCAGTTCTTATGGCATTGATTTCGACGAGGAGGCCTGGAAGCGGGGAGAAAGTGTCTCCGTATTAAAAGAAGATGAGGAGAGAAGAGATTATTCCGGCAGCAGTAAGCTGATCGATCTGCTGGAACGGATCCATACTATTGAAGGTATTGAGCGGATCCGTATCGGTTCCCTGGAACCCCGCATTGTCACAGAAGAGACCGCAGCCAGAATGGCGGCACTGCCGAAGCTGTGTCCCCATTTCCATCTGTCCTTGCAGAGCGGCTGTGATGCCACGCTACGCCGTATGAACCGTAAATATACTTCCGAAGAATATGCGGAGAGCGTTGCGCTGCTCCGCAAGGTGTTTGATCATCCGGCCATTACTACGGACGTCATCGTCGGATTCCCCGGGGAGACTGAGGAAGAGTTTGCGCAGACAAAGGAATTTTTAGACCGGATTCAATTCTTCGAGATGCATATTTTCAAGTATTCCAAACGGGCAGGCACCAGAGCGGCCGTGATGTCTCATCAGGTGCCGGATCCCGTGAAGACCACCAGAAGTGCGGAACTTCTGGCTATGGAGAAGGAACAGTCGAAGCAGTTCCGGACCCACTATGTGGGACGGGAGGCGGAGGTGCTTCTGGAGGAGACCAAGGAGATCGGCGGAATGGAATATCTGCTGGGACACACGAGAGATTATGTCAAACTGGCTGTCTCTGTGAAGGAAAATAAAAAAAATGTTGCAAATACCGTGATATGCGGCAGGGTACAGGGGTTTTTGACGGATGAAATCTTATTACTATCACCCCTTGAATTTTCAAAGTAAATGCGGTAATATAAGGCATAACGGAAAGATTTGCCCTATGGCAGAAAAAGAGGATCGTATGCAGGACTTAGGAAATACACAATACTTCAAGGTAGAGACAGAACCTGAGACCGGCGTGAAGCTGGTGCTTTCTACCGTATATGAGGCACTGACGGAAAAAGGATATAACCCTGTGAACCAGATCGTAGGTTATATCATGAGCGGGGACCCTACTTATATTACCAGTCACAAAAATGCCCGCAGCCTCATCATGAAGGTAGAGCGTGACGAACTGGTGGAAGAACTGCTCACGGAGTATATCAGGACAAAACACTGGAAATAATTACAGTTATCAGGAGGACCCACATGCGTATTATGGGGTTGGATTTCGGCTCACGTACCGTGGGCGTGGCAATCAGTGACAGTCTGCTGTTGACAGCGCAGGGTGTGGAGATCATTCGCCGCAAAGAAGAAAATAAATTACGACAGACATTGGCCCGGATCGAGGAACTGATCGTCGAGAACGAAGTGGAAGAGATCGTACTGGGACTTCCCAAGAACATGAACGATACCGAGGGTGTCCGCGTGGAACTGACCAAGGAGTTCAAGGAGAAGCTGGAGCGCAGAACCGGGCTCCCGGTATACTTCTGGGATGAGAGACTGACTACCGTAGCTGCGGACAAGGCAATGATGGAAGCGGGGATCCGTCGCGAGAACCGCAAGGATTATGTGGATATGATCGCAGCAACCCTGATCCTGCAGGGATATCTGGATCGCAGGAACAATGAGAAGAAAAAGGAATCAGAATGAGTAAATTGGAAAAGATCACATTTCGTCCGGAGGGCGAAGAACCTGTAGAATTTTATGTACTGGAACAGACCAGGATCGGTGGACACAATTACATCCTGGTAACCGATGTGGAAGAGGGAGACGGAGATGCCCTGATTCTGAAGGATATGTCTCAGGATGGTGAAGAAGAGAGCATTTATGATGTAGTCTCCGATGATGAAGAACTGGAAGCGGTATCCGGAGTATTTGCGGATATGTTAGAGGACGTTGATTTAATTTAGATCATATCCTATGGATTGTTCCGTGCTATGCACTCACAGAATCCGTTCCAATATTCGCATATCGCGAAGCATTCGCTCCGCTTTTATGCTCATATTGGGGGCAGGTCATTAAGCCATAAAATCACTCCCGTGCAAGCACGTCGTGTTTTCAGGCTTATGACCTTGATATATGATAAATACAGGCGGTTCTGCGAGAAGGACGGCCTTATATTTATATATGATTTGTATGATTGGCAGAGAGGGATATTGGAGGCTTTGCCGGTTTCAGCATATAATGGTTTTGTGCTAAAAGTGACAGGGAATACACGAAGGGCATGAGAGATGCCGTTATTTTGATGGAATCGTAAGATCTGGGATGTCTGATCTCCACGGGAGTCTTTGAGAAGAGAGCCGGAAGGAGCAGGCGTGAAATCACAGATCTTTGTTTGCAGAGCATACTATCTCATTCTAATGCCGGAATACATACACGAAGCAAGATGTATAGACGTATAGAATTTGGAGGTAATTTCGTTGAAAAAGAAAAAAGAGAATAGTAACGTTTCAGGTCTGAAGATCATTCCTTTGGGAGGCCTGGAGCAGATCGGTATGAACATTACTGCCTTCCAGTATGAGGACAGTATTATTGTGGTGGACTGTGGTCTGTCTTTCCCTGCAGATGATATGCTGGGAATCGATCTGGTCATCCCGGATGTGACTTATCTGAAGGACAATATCGACAAGGTAAAGGGTTTTGTCATCACCCACGGACATGAGGATCATATCGGAGCACTGCCTTATGTGCTGCGGGATATTAATGTTCCCATCTACGCTACCCGCCTGACCATGGGTATTATCGAGAACAAGCTGACCGAGCACAATCTCATGAAGAAGACCAAGCGTAAAGTAGTGAAGTTCGGTCAGTCCATCAATCTGGGCGATTTCCGTGTGGAATTCATCAAGACGAATCACAGTATCGTAGATGCCGCAGCACTGGCCATTTATTCCCCTGCCGGTATTGTGGTGCACACCGGAGACTTTAAGGTAGACTACACACCGGTATATGGAGATGCCATTGATTTGCAACGTTTTGCAGAAATCGGCAAAAAGGGTGTACTGGCACTGATGTGCGACTCCACCAATGCAGAGCGTCCCGGCTTTACCCCTTCTGAGAAAACAGTGGGTAAGACCTTTGATACTTTATTTGAAGAACATAAGAACACCAGAATTTTCGTGGCAACTTTCGCATCCAACGTGGATCGTGTACAGCAGATCATTAATACGGCATACAAATTTGGCCGTAAAGTGGCTGTGGAAGGCCGCAGTATGGTAAATATCCTGGATACCGCCATCAAGCTGGAGTGCATCAATATCCCCGAGAATACACTGGTGGATCTGGATCAGATGAAGAATTATCCCGATGAGCAGCAGGTGATTATCACCACCGGAAGCCAGGGCGAAAGTATGGCAGCCCTGTCCCGTATGGCCAACAATATGCACCGTAAGATCACGATCGGTGCGGGGGATACCGTAATCTTCTCCTCCAACCCCATCCCGGGCAATGAAAAGTCCGTCACCAAGATCATCAACGAGCTGCTCCGCAAAGGCGCAGATGTTATTTTCCAGGATGCTCATGTATCCGGACATGCCTGCCAGGAAGAGATCAAGCTGATCTATACCCTGATCCATCCGAAGTACGCAGTACCCGTGCATGGTGAATACAAGCATCTGAAGGCACAGGCCAAGATTGCAGAGAGTCTGGGCATCAGTAAGGACAATATCTTCATCCTGTCCTCCGGAGATGTATTGGAAGTCAGCGAGGAACAGGCCAAGGTCAACGGCAGAGTACCCGTAGGAGCTATTCTGGTCGACGGTCTGGGTGTCGGTGATGTCGGAAATGTAGTATTGAGAGATAGACAGCATCTGGCAGAAGATGGTATTATGATCGTGGTCATGAGTCTGGACAAGGCCAGTGGAGAACTGGTAGCAGGTCCCGACATTGTATCCAGAGGTTTTGTATATGTGAAGGAATCCGATGAACTTATCGAGGAAGCCAGACGCACCGTGGATGATGCACTGCAGGCATGTCTGGATAAGGGAATTACGGACTGGGGTAAACTGAAGACCACCACCAAGGATGTCCTCGGCGATTATGTATGGAAGAAGACCAAGAGACGTCCCATGATCCTTCCGATCATTATGGAAGTGTAATAGCAGCGATTGCTGGAAAGGTCGTAAGCAGATGAAGATTACATCGGACGAAAATGTAAATCAGGCTGTAGAGCAGATGGTACAGGCGATTCGTAATACCGACGCTTATCTGGAATATCAGAAGCAGCTGGCCCGCGTGAAGGAGCAACCGGAACTTAAGAGACAGATCGATGAATTCCGGACCAGAAATTTTGAATTGCAGACCAGCAAGGACACCAACTTTGATAAGCTGGATCAGTTTACCAGAGAAAACGAAGCTTTCCGGGAGAATCCACTGGTGTCGGATTTTCTGGCGGCGGAGCTGGCATTTTGCCGTATGATGCAGGGGATCGGACTTTACGTTACCGATCAGATGCACTTTGAGTGAGCAAAAGGAAAGTCTCGAAGAGACGATTTTGCGAATGTATGGATCGAAATGCGGATTACTTGGATAAGAAAGGACAGAACACATGAAGGCAGCAAATTTGGCAGGTGCCGTATTGGGCGCTATCTTAAAAGTGGCATTTGCAGTGATCGTGGTATATCTGGTGTACACCGGAGCGTCTACATGCTACGACTATGGTTATCGTATTTTCACAGAACCGGCGGTCTCTGCCGGAGAGGGACGTAAGATCACAGTAACCCTGACCTCGGACATGTCCGCAACGGAGATTGGCACAATTATGCAGGAAAAGGGCCTGACACGTGACAGCAGACTGTTCGCATTACAGTATCTGTTATCTGAGAATAAGAAGGACTGGCAGCCCGGAACTTATGAGCTGAGTACTGCCATGACCGCAGAGGAAATGATGGAAGTCATGGCCGGACAGACGGAAAGCGCAACGGAAGAGACAGTGGAGACTATAGACAACGGCAGTGCGATTACCGGTGAGACACAGGATACCACTGCAGTTGCACAGTAAAGTGTGAAATGAGGGACAGTATGATCATAGACGAGAGAATGTCCGCGTTTATCGATTCCCTGGACAGCGGGAATCCGGCGTGGCTGAATGAGATTGAAAAATTCGCTCTGGAGACACAGGTTCCCATCATACGCAGATCCATGCAAAGTCTGCTGAAATTTTTGCTGAAATTTACAAAGCCGAAGAGCATCCTGGAAGTTGGGACTGCTATCGGCTTTTCTGCGTTACTGATGAGTGAATATGCACCGGGGGATTGTCATATCACGACGATCGAAAAATATGAGAAAAGAATTCCTATCGCAAAAGAGAACTTCCGTAAGGCAGGCAGGGAAGACCGGATCACTCTGCTGGAGGGTGATGCTACGGAGATCCTGCGGGAACTGGAAGGCACCTATGATGTGATTTTTATGGATGCGGCGAAGGGACAGTACATTCATTTCCTGCCGGATATCTTACGCCTGTTGCCCCCCGGCGGACTGTTGATCTCCGACAACGTATTACAGGACGGTGATATCATAGAATCCCGTTTTGCCGTAACCAGAAGGAACCGGACCATTCATGCAAGGATGCGGGAATATCTGTATGAATTGAAACATCATCCGGAACTGGAGACGGTGATCCTGCCGGTAGGTGATGGAGTGACACTGAGTACGAAGAAAGAGGAAAGCACGGTTACTCAAAATAAATAACATAATAATACGGGTATTCCCAGGTCTGGTAAGCCAGTCCGGACTCTGACAGATTCTGCAGGAATTCATTGTTCTTTTTGTATACCACATAGACGGAAGAAGGACTGATCTTCGTGGAATAGTCGGTGAGAAAATGATAAGTGTGTATACCGTCGGTAAAGGTTTCTTCATCCTGAGTATCATAAGGAGATGCGGGATAATAAAAGAAGAAAAACTCCTTCATGTTGACCAGATCCACATAGAGATCCGCATAATCCAGGTTGAGATTCACATCATCCACACACTCCCGGAAGGAGATGGAATACAGATAATTCGGGCAGACGTCGGTCATGGTATAGACCCGGAAATAAAAGCTGCAGAAAGAGATGCACCATAAGAGATAACCGGCGGACAAAAGGAGCATAAAGGCTGTGTGATAAGAGGACAGGAAACGGCAGCAAAGGAAAAGTCCTTTTATCAGGAAGAAGAGATAACAGATAAAGAAACTGTTAGCCCGGTAGACATAGCCGGATCCGGACAGACCAATGGTGATGAGACCGCTGAGAAAGAACAGCAGATAGATACTGTCGGCCTGAAAAGTCCGCTTGTACAGAGAGACAAGAAAACTGTAAACTGCACCGATAAATCCCAGAACAATAAAAGGAATGGATAAGGGATAAAGCGTGTAAAATTTAGGTACGGCATCTAAACGGTAGGAACCACATGTCAAGGTAATCTTTATGATATCTTTTATATTTTCCCAGAAAGAAGTGACTCCCACATCGGACATGCGCTCGGAGGCGATGGGAGATATGGTAAGCCCCAGAAAATGAATGGTTTCCCAGTGGAATAACAGGGAGCATACAAATAATATTACGGGCAGAGCTGTAATACATACACATGCAGCCCAGAGCAGAACCCGGCGGAAGGATATTTCTTTCGTGTATAGCAGATACAGGGAAATGCAGATCAGAAAAATAGGGATCAGGAAGTAACTCAGTGCATACGAATACATCGTGATACCAAAAAAGACTCCGGATAATATAAGGTTCCGAAGGGTCTTAGTCTGTGTGAAACGGATGAGAAACAGCAATGCTACAGCTGAGCAGCACAACATAAGATTACAGTCCAGGGCAAAACGGGCGGACATGATATAATAGGGGCAGATTGTCAACAGGAAAGCAGCAGCAATACTCCATTTTTGATCATCGAACACCAGACGGATACTCTTGGTCCCGACAAAAAACAGCAACAGGCTTGCAAGGACGGCGGGAATTTTGAGAAGCGTAAGAGACAGGTTGCCCTGTCCGACTGTCCGGATCAGCAGAGCCAGTAAGTAGGTATAAAGAGGACTCTGACCACCATAAAAATTCTGAGGGTAAAAAGGGCGTACATTGAGATACCGGTCGGTTCCGTAATGAGCCAGACACCAGGCATTATAACCCAGTCCTGCTTCATCGATATGAAGAACGTCAGGCAGGCTTTCCAGACGATAAACGCGCAGGAAGACCGCAATGAGAAATAACAGCAGGATGGCTGCGGAATACCAGTATTTTTTCGCCAGAGATTTCAGATCCTTCATTTGTGGATACCTCGCAATCAATCAAAATAAAATAAGTAATACGGTGAAAATTCTACCGTATGGCAGGAAAGTCCGGAACCGTTCAGATAAGAAATAAATTCCTGATTTTCTTTGCGGACAATGTAGGCTGCGGAAGGAGAGAGCGGAGTGGAAGCATTCAGTATATAATGCTTGGGGATTTCATCGTCTTCTTCCCGGGTGGACAGGGGAACGCGCTCATAAGGAGAAATAGGATAATAAAAATACAAAAACTCCTCTACATCAACGCAGTCCGCATAGATTTCTTTATCCCCGAGATTTTCGTCAATATAGGTGACAATGTCGGAAATATCGGCAAAATAGAAGGAATTTGCATAGGTATGCAGATCCAGCACGGAATATATAGTGTAATAGTAACGCATAAACGAAGCAATCCACAGCACATAGCCATAAGCCAGAATGCGCAGAAATGCTTTCCGGTAAACGGTAAGAAAATCGCAACATGCCCGGATACCACGGAGAAAAAAGAACAGATAACAGATATAGATGCTGTTGGCACGATATAGATGATCTGTAGGTGTCAGAGCAACCACAAAGGAGCAGCTGATGAAATAGAACAGATATACTGTGCCGGAATGAAAACAGCGTGTCCGGAAGGAATTTCCGAAGTCATAAACGGAACATAACATTCCCAACAGGATAAAAGGGATGGAAACCGGGTATAAGGTATAGAATTTATCCACGGAATCCATAGGATAAATACTGTATGTCAGAGTGATCTTAAGATTGTTCCACAGATTTGCACCCAATGAGGAAAAAGAAATTTCATCCATGCGGTTGCCGGAAATAGGAGAAATTGTAAAGCCGAGAAAATGAATTGGCTCTGCATGGAAGAGAAGTGTGTAGGCAAAAAGGATCACGGGCAATGCCGTAATGCAGACACTGACCGCCCACAACAGTATTCTGGGAAACGTGATTTTTTTATGGTAAAGCATGTAAAGAGAGATCAGAACCAGAAAAATAGGTATGATCAGATAACTCAATGCATAAGAGTACAAGCTGATACCGAAGCAGACTCCGGACAGAAGTAAAGTATGCAGTTTTCCTGTTTTCAGATACAAAAGCAGTACAAGAACAGAACAGGAAATGCAGCACAACATCAGATTGCAGTCCAGGGCATAACGTCCGGACATCACAAAATACGGGCAGAAACACAGAAAAAGAGCAGCAGCGAGGGTGATTTTTTTATTATCAAAGATAAGGGACATGCTCCTGGTGCCGGTGATCCACAGAAGAAGACTGGCAAAGGCAGCAGGAAATCTTACCAGAAAAACGGACAGATTCCCCTTCCCGAAAAACTTGATCAGCAATACGACAAGGTAAGTATAAAGAGGGCTTTGGCCACCGTAAAAATTCTGCGGATAGAAAGGCAGCACATTGAGATAACGATCGGTACCGTAATTGGCCAGACACCAGGAGTTATATCCAAGAGCGGCTTCGTCTATATGTAAAACATCCGGTAAAACGGTCAGTTTATAGAATCTTAAAAATACTGTGACACAAAACAGAAAAAGTAATGTGATCTGATACCAGTTTTGTTTGCATAAATTCTTCATCTCGTGTATCCTTATATATTATGATGTCGGGGTCAAAAGAAAAAGAAAATCAACAAGGCAGAGGTCATAGGAAAAGGTCTGCTGACGGTGCTGCTCATTGCACTGGAATTAGCCATCTGGCCGGGATACCTGGTGTATAATAACTATATGAGCAGCTCTTACAGTGAATACAGTGTGTATAGTGAGCCCATCACGGAACGGACGGAGATCACACAGTATTTTAAGCCGCTGTATTCCAGATTGGATCAGATAGAATTTGCGCTGGGATTTGAGCAGGAAGCGGTGACAGATCAGGTATTGCATTTTGTACTATATGATGAAAAGAATACAGAGCTGATGTCACAGGATTTTCCTCTCGGAAGTATGAGTGCGGATCATTTCTACGCACTTCCCCTGGGGGTGTCACTTTCCGGAAAACAGACATATCATTGGACGCTTACAATACCGGAAGCCGCAGAATGCAATATCCGGTTTATGTATGCGGAACATGGAAACGGTGTGGCCCCGGAGAATATACGTCTTGAAAGGAACGGCGGGTTGTTTGCTGCGGAAGATGCACAGGCTACAACCAGATATTATTATAAGATACATCCGGATAAAGTGATCATAATAGGTGGTTACTGGCTGGGAAATGCTTTGATTTATCTCATTCTTTTGGAAACTATGAATAAAGCGTTCAAATATTGGAGAAATAAGAAGGGTACAGCAGATGAAACAGTTGCTTAAGGAAAACAGTAAATGGAAAAACGTTGGATGGTTTTTCCGGATCTTATTCATGATATTTGCGTTGACACCGGGCTGTCTGACAACATTGAGTGACGGATTGGACGGTCTGCATGTGGAAATGGTTTTTCTGACCATGGGTGTGGGAGCAGTATGCTGGATCACGAAGGACGAATCTCTGAGAAAAAACAGATGGCTGCATGTTTTGTGCGCCTTTTTTGCGGTTACTACGGTAATGGGGACGAGCTATCATGAGCAGGGCAGCTGGAACTATGTGTTTGGAAACTTTGCTCAGTTCCTGTTGGCGCTGGTGGTGATGGCCGGTTATTACAACCTGTATGAGAGTCTCATTGCGTTGGGAGCCTATGTGTCGGAACATTGGGAAGGAGTGCGCAGGAGAGAAATAAAGGGGAAAATAGAGAACTTTATTTTCGAAGCCCATCCCTTCTGGAGTACTTTTGCCATAGCAATGCTGTGTGCGCTGCCCTATATGATAAGTTTTTTCCCGGGACCGATTCAGGCGGATGCATTTGAACAGGTGTGGAAGTACATGGGAATTATTGAAAACAGCAATAAACACCCGGTGGTATCCACAGCAATCATGGGAAGATGCCTGGCTTTCGGAAGAGTGGTACTGGGATCCGACAATCTTGGAATTTTTACCTATACTTTGATACAGTCCCTATTGCAGGCAGTTGGAATCTCATATCTAGTCTGCGTTATGAAAAAAATGAAAGCTCCGGTCTGGATCCGTTGGTTCGGACTTCTGTTTCTTACTGTGTTTCCGCTATTTCCCATGTGGGGATTTACTATGGTGAAGGATGCACAGTACTATATCAGCCTGTTGTATTTTGGAGTGTCATTTGCGGACATCCTGGTAGATGGAACGGAAAAGAAAAAATGGTGGAAACAGATCGTATTTCTCTGTGCTTCTTACGGTATGATACTCTGCAGAAAAGAAGGCAGATACCTTTTGGTTTGTGCGCTGATCTGTCTGTTTTTCTATCATAAAAAGCAGTGGAAATTATACCTGTTTACAGCAGTAACCGGTTTTATGATCCTGTTCTATATAGAGCAGATATATATGCCGGCACATGATATTGAAGAGGGAAGACTGGCGGAAGGACTATCGGCCCCTATTCAACAGACGGCAAGATACCAGAGGGATCACGGAGCAGAGGTCACGGAGGAAGAACGGGCGATTCTGTCGGAATTGTTTGATGACTATGATCAGATGGGAACGGCACATTATTCACCGGAGATATCCGATGCGGCCAAAGACCAGATGATATCCCATCCCACGAAGGAACAACTGAAGAATTATTTTAAAGTCTGGTTTGCACAGTTCTGCAAGCATCCGGATACTTATTTCCAGGCATTTTTTAACCAGACTTACGGATATTTTTATACGGACCGGAAGGACAGACTGGGAACGCCGATCATAGAGACTACGGTTGGCAGAGAGCAGCTTTCGATGGAAGAGTTCTATATGGAAATAGGATTTCCTCCACAGCTGAAAGGCATGAGAGAATTTCTGATCGGCATGATACATTTTGTAACGCAATTCCCGCTGATCTCCCTGTTGTATAATGCGGGATTTCACGGATACCTGCTGCTGGGATATGTGGTGTATCTGCTGGGATCGAAAAAGGGAAAGCGGATTTTGCTGATAGTACCCACACTGCTGGTGTTTGCGGTATGCATTCTTTCCCCGGTCAACGGAGAACTGCGCTATATGCTGCCGGTGATGATAATGCTTCCGCTAAATCTGACATGGTGTGCTTATCAGGAAAGAGAATCTGTTGCAGAAAAAGAGGAGAAATAAAATGACATATAAAAAACCGGAACTTTTAATCCCGGCCAGCAGCCTGGAAGTATTAAAAACGGCTGTTATTTTTGGCGCGGATGCTGTTTATATCGGCGGAGAAGCTTTTGGACTGCGGGCCAAGGCAAAAAATTTCAGCAGAGAAGAAATGGCGGAAGGAGTTGCATTCGCCCATGCACATGGAGTGAAGGTTTATGTGACGGCCAATATTCTGGCGCACAATTATGATCTCGAGGGAGCCAGAAAATATTTTGCCGAGCTGCGGGATATGAAGCCGGAGCAGCCGGATGCGCTGATCATTTCCGATCCGGGAATGTTCATGATCGCCAAAGAAGTCTGGCCCCAGGTGGAGGTGCATATTTCCACGCAGGCCAACAATACTAATTATGAGACATATCTGTTCTGGTGGAAGCTGGGAGCCAAAAGAGTGGTGTCTGCCAGAGAACTGTCACTGGTAGAGATCAAGGGAATCCGGGAGAAGATTCCTGCGGAAATGGAGATTGAGAGTTTTGTCCACGGGGCAATGTGTATCTCTTATTCCGGCAGATGTCTGCTGAGCAATTTCTTTACAGGAAGAGATGCCAACAGAGGTGCCTGTACACATCCCTGCCGCTGGAAATATGCGGTGGTGGAGGAGACCCGTCCCGGAGAATATCTGCCGGTCTACGAGAATGAGCGGGGAACATATATTTTCAACTCCAAGGATCTGTGCATGATCGAACATATTCCGGAGCTGGTGGAGGCAGGAATCGACAGTCTCAAGATCGAGGGGCGTATGAAGACCGCATTGTATGTGGCAACGGTAGCCAGAACCTACCGGAAGGCCATTGATGATTATTTTGCCGATCCGGAGCTGTACGAGAAAAATATGGACTGGTACAAGGCAGAGATCTCCAAGTGCACCTATCGTCAGTTTACGACGGGGTTCTATTTCGGCAAGCCGGATGAAAATACGCAGATCTATGATAATAACACTTACGTGAACGAATATATTTATCTGGGAATTGTGGAGGCAGTAAAGGATTCTCTGTGCCGGATCGAGCAGCGGAACAAATTCTGCGTGGGCGATTCCATAGAAATCATGAAGCCTGACGGCACCAATGTACCGGTCACGGTGGAAGCTATGTACACCGAGGAGGGAGAAAGTGTGGACAGTGCACCCATCCCAAGCAGGTGCTGTGGATAAAGTTATCCATGCCGCCGCAGGAATTTGATTTGCTGCGTCAGAAAAATGCTGATTGAGAAAGAGTGACCGGAGGTAACGCCTTATGAAAAGGGAAGGCAGAATTCATAAAGGAGTGTCCATAGGTGCCTATAGTATTCTCATCGCTTTTATGCTGTTGCTGTTGTGGACAGTACTCAGGTATCCGGGGAATCATCTGATCCCATGGCAGATGGCTCTGGGGGTGGCGGCTGCTACAGTGTTGCTGCTGGCGGCCGGTGCGGCATGGAATAAAATATATACGGTGACAGGCCGGAGAAATTCGCTGTATGCCGTAGCGCTGGTATTGTTTGGGGTGCTGCTTTATGTGGTTTCATTGAGCCGGCAGGGGAATGAGAATACTCTGCTGGATTACACCTATGTCTATCGGGATGCCCTGAATCTGGCGAACGGGAGAGAACTGGAAGACACCAATTATTTTTTGACCTATTCGAATAATCTGAAGCCGATGCTTTTGCTTTCCGTTCTGTTTCGGATGGCATTGCTGATGGATGTGTCCCCGTTTTATTTTGTTTTGCTACGGAATGTAATTCTGGTGATGTTGGTGGCATGTGCCTGTGGTTATCTTGCGGAACGGAATGGGGATACTTGCTGGAGATTTCCGATCCTGCTTGCCTTTGTATTTCTGCTTCCGATGTGGGAGATGACTGCCGTGTTTTATACGGATTCCATGAGCTTCGGTATGGGAATCCTGGGACTGGCTTTCCTGAAATTGGCGGCAGCATCCAGCGGGAAGCGCCGGCAGACCCTGTGGGCGCTGCTTGCGGCCGGTATGGCAGTACTGGCAGGCACATGGAAGATCACAGTGATCATACCGCTGATCGCATGCGCTGTGATCCTCTTGTGGCAGAGAGTGTTGGTGGACCGTCGAGTGACATTGCTGTTTGGAGGTTTTGTCGTGATTCTGGGAGTGGCTCTGCAGCTCTGGGCCAATTCCTACGAGATCACAAAGGAAGCATCTGAAACAGCCAATCCTGTGATCAGCTGGGTGGCACTGGGAATGAAGGAAGACGGTTCCTGGACCAACAACACAGAGTTTGTGGATCATATGTATGAGTTTTCCACCAGACAGGAAAAACAGCAATACAGTATGGAATATATTCGCGAAAACAGATCGGAATTCTGGAATCCCGTACATTTGCGCAAAAAGGCAAGCTATAATTTTGCCAACGGAAATCTGGGGGCCAGTGCATTTTTGAACGTGGAGTACAGCGATGGAACCCTGCTCTGGGAAATGTTTTCGCCCTGGGGAAAATATTACTGGCGCACCTGTCAGTATTGTTTCTGCTATCTGGTGTCCATGTATGTGCTGTTACTGATCGGAATGATCCTCAGCCTTCGCAATATTATCAGAGATCAGGAACCACCTGTAATGCTGATGATCTGTCAGTTGGGATTTATCGGTATCGTTGTTTTTTTAATGTTCTGGGAAGCCAGTGGAAGACAGATGTACAATCAGATGCCCGGAATCCTGCTGGGAAGTGTTCTGAGTATAGAGTATTTTTGGAAAAACTTATCACTAAAACCTCGAAAATAATAATTGACCATTATAACGCACATGTTGTACACTGTATTCGATATTATTTTATTGTATACCGAAGGGAAATAGGGACATGCGCGAAGAATTGAATGTAGAGGAGCTTTTTGCCAGCAAGGTGTTTACCCTGGGCAAGATGAAAGAGAGGCTCCCAAAGAGTACTTACAAAGAAGTGAAGAAGATCATGGATCAGGGAGGAGAACTTTCCCTGGCAACTGCGGATGTAGTGGCAAGTGCCATGAAGGATTGGGCATCGAGAACGGTGCCACTCATTATACCCACTGGTTCCAGCCGTTGACCGGCATTACCGCAGAGAAACATGATGCTTTTGTGACACATCCTGATGAGGATGGCCGGATGATCATGGAATTTTCCGGCAAAGAACTGATCAAGGGAGAGCCCGATGCATCTTCTTTCCCTTCCGGAGGCTTACGTGCTACCTTTGAGGCAAGAGGTTACACTACATGGGACATCACCTCCCCCGCATTTATCAAAGAGACCGCTACCGGTCCCACCCTTTGTATCCCTACAGCATTCTGTTCTTATAAAGGCGAAGCACTGGATAAGAAGACACCGTTACTTCGTTCCATGGAGGCTCTGAGCAAGCAGGCGATCCGTATCGTCCGCCTGTTCGGCAATACAGAAGCTACCAAAGTACTGCCTTCCGTTGGCGCGGAGCAGGAATATTTCCTGGTAGATTCTGCCAAGGCTTTGCAGCGTGAAGATATTATTTTCGCCGGACGAACCCTGTTCGGTGCTCCCGCCCCCAAGGGACAGGAGATGGATGACCACTATTTCGGTGTTATCCGTGAGCGTATCGGTGGTTTCATGCATGATGTCAATATCGAGCTGTGGAAGCTGGGTGTAACATCCAAGACCCAGCATAATGAGGCGGCTCCCGCACAGCATGAAGTGGCGCCCATCTACGAGTCTGCCAATGTGGCAGTGGATCACAACCAGCTGGTAATGGAGACTCTGAAGCGTGTGGCAGGCAAGCACGGTCTGCGCTGCATGCTGCATGAGAAGCCTTTTGCCGGAGTAAACGGTTCCGGTAAGCATAACAACTGGTCCATCACTACGGACAATGGTGTAAACCTTCTGGAGCCCGGCCAGACCCCCAATGAAAATATTCAGTTCCTGCTGGTACTGGCATGTATCATGAAAGCTGTAGATACCCATGCGGATCTGCTGCGTCAGAGTGCGTCCAATGTAGGTAACGATCACAGACTGGGCGGTTACGAGGCACCCCCTGCCATTATTTCGATCTTCCTGGGCGAACAGCTGGAGGATGTGGTGGCACAGCTGGTGGAGACCGGTAAAGCAGACAATCTGAAAGAAGGCGGTGTACTTCGCACCGGTGTATCCACATTGCCGGATTTTGTAAAGGATGCTACCGACAGAAACCGTACTTCACCGTTTGCCTTTACAGGAAATAAATTCGAATTCCGTATGGTGGGAAGCGAGGATTCCATCGGAAGCCCCAACACCACCCTGAATGCCATTGTGGCAGAGGCGTTCTGCGAAGCTGCAGACCGGCTGGAAGGTGCGGAAGATTTCGATATGGCAGTCCATGATCTGATCAAGGAATATATGACGGAGCACCAGCGTATTATTTTCAATGGCAATGGTTATGCCAGGGAATGGGAAGAGGAAGCAGCCAGAAGAGGACTGCCCAATATTCCTTCCATGGTAGCAGCAGTAGATACTCTGACTACTCCCAAGGCTATCCATCTGTTTGAAAAGTTCGGTATTTTCACCGAGGCAGAGCTGCGTTCCCGCGCGGAGGTACTGTACGAGACCTATGCAAAGACCATCAATATCGAGGCACTGACTATGGTGGATATGGCAAACAAGCAGATCATTCCTGCAGTAATGAAATACAGCAAGTCGCTGGCAGATGCTGTTATTGCTATTACGGAAGCTGGCGGAGACACCTACGTGCCTACCCGTATGTTGCAGCAGATCACACAGAAGCTGACAGAGATGGAAAAGGCATCCGAGGCACTTCTCGAGGTGGAGAAAAAGGCTTCCGCCATGGAGAGAGGCAAGGAGCAGGCATTCTGTTATCATGATGAAGTCATGGTGGCAATGAACGCACTGAGAAAACCTGCGGATGAACTGGAAAAGCTGGTAGACAAGAAGTACTGGCCGTTCCCGACCTATGCGGATCTGTTGTTTGAGGTATAGAGCACTTCAGAGATCGCTTCGGATGCAAAAGTAAAGCCTCGTAGAGGCGATTTTGCGAATGGAGTTCTGAATAGTTACAATTTTTTCAAAAAAGGTATTGCATTCAAAAAAAATCTGTTGTATAGTAATGAGCCATAGAGGAGCGATCCTCACAAGTTAATATTTTTCAATGCGAAACGAAGGCGTTTACACTAGGAAGTGTAGCGCCTTTTTTGTTGCTATTCAGAGCCGTAAATATTGAACATATTCGGCGAAGTAACCTCAAATGAGCAAACAACAAGTAAACTTGTTGTTCAGGAAAGTCTCGTAGAGACGATTTTGCGAATGGAGGTTCTGAATAGTCAGCACGGAATAGTCGCAGGAAGCATGGAAAATAGCAAGAATAAGGAGGAAACGAAGATGAGTGAAGTATTAAACGTGGAAGAAATCTTTGGCAGTAAGGTATTCACTCTGGGTAAGATGAGGGAAAGATTACCCAAGAGCGTATACAAAGAAGTGAAGAAGATCATTGATCACGGCGGAGAGCTGTCTCTGGCCACCGCTGATGTTGTAGCAAAGGCAATGAAGGATTGGGCCATCGAGAACGGTGCCACCCATTATACCCACTGGTTCCAGCCTCTGACCGGTATCACCGCAGAGAAGCACGATGCATTCGTAACCCATCCCGATGAGTATGGCAAGATGATCATGGAGTTCTCCGGTAAGGAGCTGATCAAGGGCGAGCCCGATGCATCTTCCTTCCCCTCCGGAGGCTTACGAGCTACCTTCGAGGCAAGAGGCTATACTGCATGGGATATCACCTCTCCCGCATTCCTGAAAGAGGATGCAACCGGCGTGATCCTCTGCATTCCCACTGCATTCTGTTCTTACAAGGGTGAGGCACTGGATAAGAAGACACCGCTTCTTCGTTCCATGGAAGCAGTCAGCACACAGGCACTGCGTATCGTAAGACTGTTCGGCAATACCGAAGCTACCAAGGTCGTAGCTAGCGTGGGACCGGAGCAGGAATATTTCCTGGTAGACAGAGACAAATACTTAAAGCGTGAAGACCTGATCTTCGCAGGACGTACCCTGTTCGGTGCACCCGCACCCAAGGGACAGGAGCTGGAGGATCATTACTTCGGTACTATCCGCGAGAGAATCGGTTCCTTCATGAAGGATCTGAACATTGAACTGTGGAAGCTGGGTGTAACCGCCAAGACACAGCATAACGAAGTGGCTCCCGCACAGCACGAGCTGGCTCCTATTTATGAGACCGCCAACATTGCGGTAGATCATAACCAGCTGGTTATGGAGACTATGAAGAAAGTAGCAGGACGTCACGGTATGACCTGCCTGTTGCATGAGAAGCCTTTCGCCGGAGTGAACGGTTCCGGTAAGATAACAACTGGTCCCTGGGAACCGATAACGGTGTCAACCTGTTGGATCCCGGCGATACTCCTAACGAGAACATCCAGTTCCTGTTAGTACTGGCATGTATCCTGAAAGCCGTAGATACCCATGCAGATCTGCTTCGTCAGAGTGCATCCGATGTCGGCAACGATCACAGACTGGGAGCTAACGAGGCACCCCCTGCCATCATTTCCGTATTCCTGGGCGAGCAGCTGGAGGATGTGGTAAAGCAGCTGGTTGAGACCGGTGATGCTACTCATTCCATCCAGGGCGGTAAACTGTTGACCGGCGTATCCACTCTGCCGGATCTGGATAAGGATGCCACTGACCGTAACAGAACTTCACCGTTTGCTTTCACTGGCAACAAGTTTGAGTTCCGTATGGTAGGTAGTGCAGACTCCATCGCCAGCCCCAACACCACTCTGAACGCTATCGTTGCAGAAGCTTTCTGCGAGGCAGCAGACATTCTGGAGAAAGCAGACGATTTCGATATTGCCGTACACGATCTGATCAAGAAGTACCTGACCGAGCATCAGAGAATCATCTTCAACGGCAACGGCTATTCCGAGGAATGGGTAGAAGAGGCAGCCAGAAGAGGACTTCCCAACATCAAGTCCATGGTAGAAGCTTCCGAGACTCTGACCACCGAAAAGTCTATCAAACTGTTCGAGAAGTTCGGTATCTTCACCAAGGCTGAGCTGGAATCCCGCGAGGAGGTTCTGTATGAGACCTACTCCAAGACCATCAACATCGAAGCTCTGACCATGGTAGATATGGCGAAGAAGCAGTACATTCCCGCAGTTATGGAGTACACCAAGACTCTGGCGGATACCGTACTGGCTGTTAAGAGTGCAGGTGCGGATGCAACCGTACAGACCACTGTACTGAAGAGCATTTCCGAGAAGCTGGCTGAGGCACAGGCTGCAGAGACTGCTCTGGAGGATAAGCTGGCTGAGGCAGCAGGTATCGAGGATCCCAAGAAGCTTGCTTTCTTCTATAAAGATGTGGTACATACTGCAATGGATGACCTGAGAACTCCCGTGGATGAACTGGAAATGATGGTCGACAAGAAGGTATGGCCGGTACCCACCTACGGCGATCTGATCTTTGAAGTATAAACAGCGTTGCAAAATACCATAATACGTTTCTCTCATTGTGTTGAATGAAAACGGGGCTTGCCATATGATGGTGAGCCTCGTTTTGCAGTTATGTATGTTTCTTGGCATTGCTATGGGGAAAATCCTGTGTTATGATAACTGCATGATGAAAAATATACTGAAAAATAAGAAATTTTGGAAAATTATCTGTATTCTTGCAATCATTGCATATACGGCAAAAAATTTATTTATTGGTGCAGATACGGACGAAGGCTATGGCATCATGGCGGGCTATCGTCTTGCCATGGGAGACCGGCTGCTGCTTGAAATGTGGGAGCCACACCAGACTTCCGCCATTTTTACGGCAGTTTTCATCAGGCTGTTTGTGATGCTGACCGGTGGAGTGAATTACCTGAACCTGTTTTTAAGGCTCGTATTTTTCCCGATTCAGGCAGGTGTCAGCGTCTTTCTGTATAAGACGATCCGCAGGACGGTGCCGCAGATGGATGAGAATGTGGCAGCACTGATGGGGCTTCTCTACTATGTGACAACACCCAAGTCCATTTTTATTCCGGAGTATTCCAATCTTCATAACTGGTTCTTTGCACTTATGGTGCTGTGCCTTCTGAGATACTTCGGAGCGAAGGACTCCGAGGGCAGACAGACAGCAGGAGAGCTGCGGTGGCTGGTGCTGGCAGGTATATTCATGACCTGTGATGTGCTGGCTTATCCCAGTATGGTACTGGTATTTTTGTGCTGCCTGGTATTTCTGCTGGTGCGCAGATCAGAGAAAAAATGGAAAGAACTCTGTGCTTATGTACTGCCCTGTGTGGCAAGTGCGGCAGTAATGTTTACATATCTTCTGAGTTATATGACACCGCAGAAAATGTTGGAGATGGCAGGCGAGATCCTGGGAGAGGGGTCCCATCAGACTACTGTGGGAGAAAAATTGTTGGGATGGGGGTCAAGCCTGGGCGAGATGGCCATGATCCTTCTGTGTGCCCTGCTGCTGTCTCTGGGGATCCGATGGTTTATAGAGAAGGTATGGAAGAAAAAACTTCCCGGACTGCTGCAGCTTCCGGGCATGCTGTTTTTCGTAATTGTATTTCTGATCCAGATCTGGTTCTGGCTGTTCAGTTCCTTTAATGCAATTTACCCGCAGCTTTTGCTGATGGCAGTATCCCTGACGGGATGTTATACCTATCTGCGCAGAGACAAGACGGAAAAGCTGTTCTATGAACTGATCCTGCTGGCATTTGTCAATTATTTTTCGGTACTTCTGTTGTCTAACTGGGGACCGATGCTGCTGGTCACCTATCTCATTATGGGAGCAGTGGCCGGACTGGTATGTCTGGGAGACTACTGGCAGAAGGAAAACACCGCAGGAAAGAAGGCGATTCAGATCCTGTGCCTGATCCTTGTGCTTGGGAATGCATTTTCCTATACCTGGCTGATTCTGGGATCCCAGGAATATCATGCCTATGTGATTCAAAATGTGCGTGGCATCAACAGAGAGGGATTACGCGCCGGAATCCTCACGGATTATATGACTGCATACCGTTACAACAATAATCTGGCTGTATGGCCGGAGGCCGTGCCGGACGGCAGTACCGTGCTTTATGTGGGACCGTCCCAGTTCTATTGTATGCTCGGAGAACATAAGCAGGCATCCCCTGATACGATCTGCTCTATGATCTATGATGAGCGTCTGTTGGACTACTGGAAGATCAATCCGGACAGATATCCGGATGTGGTGGTGTTTGAAAGCTGTTATGGAGATATTGCCCAGGAAGGAGAGAACAGCTTTATCTGGAACTGGTTGATGGAGGATTTCCAGCCGGCAGAAAGGAAGGACTATCCCTATATCACGGTGTTTACGCGATGATTTTACGGAAATTGTTCTAATTTCATATATTTTTTAAAATTTTTTTAAATTGGGTATTGCAAAATGGGAACAGATAGTGTATACTTCATCAAGTAAACGACATAGGGCTATCGCCAAACGGTAAGGCAACGGACTCTGACTCCGTCATTTCAAGGTTCGAATCCTTGTAGCCCTGCG
>ERZ859980.297-NODE-297-length-35081-cov-1.617998_pt1 | contig 35081 bp, 33 predicted proteins | sample MGYA00509984_ERZ859980 | MGnify/ENA primary metagenome ERZ859980 (study PRJEB30046, sample SAMN00715173) | human gut metagenome | study: EMG produced TPA metagenomics assembly of the A metagenome-wide association study of gut microbiota in type 2... | reverse complement strand
CATTCTTTTATTTAGCGGCATTCTGGGAATGCCGCGTGCTTATTGATTTGTTTACAAATCAATAAGAGGAGTGTCGTGCATAAAAAAGTCAGAGCAAAGGGAATGCCGCGTGCTTATTGATTTGTTTACAAATCAATAAGAGGAGTGTCGCGCGTAAAAAAGTCAGAGCAAAGGGAATGCCGCGTGCTTATTGATTTGCATACAAATCAATAAGGGGAGTGTCGCGTTTGAAAAGAAATTTTGATATAAAAGTGATTTTTTGCTCGAAATAATGTATAATTATAAATATTTTTGTGGGCATAACAAATTTATCGTATATTTGCTAAGTAACAATGCCCCAAAAAAACAATAAATTTATAGGAGGGTTTGTATGAGAAAGACATTCAAACAAATTATGTCTATTATGCTGGCAGCAGCATTAACGCTAGGTGGAACACCTTTCACAGCAAAGGCGTCTATAGACATAAAACAAGAAGAAAACAACAAAAACAAAAAGGAAAAAAGTTATGTAGAAGGACAGGCAGTCATTCTATATAAGGAAAGTGGAAAGAATGTTTCAACACAGAGTATTACAGACAGTAAGGTAAAAATTAAAGAAACATATGATTTCCAGGAAAGCAAAGGAAAGGTGAAAACTTATAGTAACAATGATGCTTCAGACGTGAAGGTTTCTTTAGTTGAATCAGATTCATATTCAACAGAAGAACTTATTGCAAAGATGAAGAACAAAGTTGGTGTTATAAGTGTTCAGCCAAACTATATTTATAAGGCTTCAGATTATAATGACAAGTATTATAAATATCAGTGGTCTCAGGAAAACGTTGGTCAAAATGGCGGCACAAAGGGATTAGATATTAACGCTGACAGCAGCGCTTTGGCTGACAAGGACAATAAGGAAAAAGTTGTTGCAATTGTTGACACAGGTGTTGATTACACACATGAAGATTTAAAAGATAAAATATGGAACAACCCTTATGATGAAAGTGAACTAAAAGGAAAACATGGATATGATTTTGCTAATGAAGATGCAGATCCATTAGATGACAACGGTCATGGTAGTCACTGTGCAGGTATTATTGCAGCACAGTCTAACAACAATGTTGGTATAAGTGGAACTGCAAAAAGTGATAACATAAAGATCATGGCACTTAAATTCCTCGATGAAGAAGGTTCAGGTTCAACAATAGATGCTATAAGTGCTTATAACTATATTTATAAAGCGCAGTCATTAGGCACAAATGTTGTAGCTGTAAATGACTCATGGGGCGGTGATGCAGACGAAACAGAAGATGCATTAAAAGCTGTTATTGAAATGGTTGGTAAGAAGGGTGCACTTTCAGTTGTAGCTTCCGGAAATGACGGTGTAAATGTAGATGATCAATACACAAGTCCTGCCTGTATTGACAGCGATTACATTATTTCAGTTGCAGCAAGCAACGAAAATGATGAACTTGCAACTTTTTCTAATTATGGAAAAGATAATGTAGACATTGCAGCACCGGGAACTAACATTCTCTCATCAGTTTCATATAATTGCTATAATCCATCTATTTACGAAAACCCAATGGATTTAAGTAGTACATTCTATACATACGACACAGAAAAAGTAGTTAATGTAGTTGAAGATGAAGCTATCGTAAAAGATGCAGCACAGGGGGAGGCTCCTTGGGGACATTCAAGTGATGATGAGGGTGCAAAATTCACAGCAACTACAACTCACAATTCATATTTTGGAGAAGCAAAAAATACAAACAAGTCCCTTAATTTATCTGTAAGCAATATTGCAACAGAAGAACAGTATAATTTCTATTTACCATACGAGTTGAAAAAATCTTCAACTCCTGTAACAGTAAGTGCAATGTTAAAGGTAAATGCGAAACCTAAGAAAGACAACACAAACATTACAGGTCTTTTAGATGAAGATACAATTGGAACGTATGGAATTTTTGATTGTGATGTAAAAGATTCAGGAGAACTTGATTTTGCTAATGCAGAAATGATAGGTATGTCACACTTAGAGCAGGATAATTGTTATACACATTTAAGTTTTTCAACTTCAGGTAAAGTTAAAAAAGATACTAAGAAAGTTCTTATTCTTGCTTTAGTTGCTTCAACAGATGGCGAGTATGGATTTAGTGTAGAAGATTTTGGTGTAAGCAAAGAAGATGTTAATTCAGACGAATTTGGAAAATACGACTTTTATAATGGTACATCAATGGCTACACCACATGTTACAGGTGCAGTAGCAGCCATTGCAAATATATATGGTAACAGTAATTCATTAGATGTTAAAAACAGAGTGCTTGGTTCTGTAAGAGAGATACCGGCATTAGCAGACAAAGTTTCATCAAGTGGTGTACTGGACTTAACAAAGGTTGACACACCTAGCATTAGCGTTGGTAAGATTCAGATGAACGCTAAATCACAGGTTGAAATTAAAGGTTCATACCTTAAAGGTGCTAAAGTATTTGTAAACAATACAGAAGTAAAACAGCTTTCAAACAATGATCAGACAGTTACATTTGACGGAAATAACTATAAGAATAAAACTTTAAATATTAAGATTCAAAAAGAAGAAAAAACAATAGAGAGAACATGTTACTTCTCATGTGGTAAAGCATTCACATCTGACAAGAAGTTCATAAACTCTATGTTAGGCGGTCAGTTAGTATCAACAGGTCAGGAAGTGGCATACATTACTGATGAAGGTATTGTTATGTGGAGTTCTTTATCAAATAGTCAGGATATTGATATTGATGAATTAATTAAAAAATTCCCTGAATTAAAAGATGAAATCTTAAAAGAACAGGAATCTTTAAAAGATGCAGGTAGAACTTCAGAACTTGATGAAGGAAGATTTCCATTTACAACAGAAATGTTCGGGGCAGAATATAAGTATGCATTAAACGGTAGTGTATATGCTAACAGCGATTTTGCCTACACAAACGGAAAGCTTTATGGAGCAGTAGGTTTAGATTTAGGTTACACAGAAGAAGAAATTCTTGCATACTATGATACTAATAAAGGTTGGAAGAAATTAACAGCAGTTCCAAAAGAATTTAAGGGGGCATTTGGTTACAATTTAGTAGCATATAATGGTGACTTATATTTATTCGGCGGAATTAAGAAAGATGGAAGTCTTGATACATCAGTTATGAAGTATTCTTTATCAGCAAAGAAGTGGACAACAGTTGCTAAGTTGCCAAGTGGACGAGCTTGTGCAAAAGCTGTTCAGGTTGGAAATAAGTTAATTGTAACATTGGGAACAGACGGAACAGAATCAACTCCAAAGAACTTGATTTTTGATGGTAGTAAGTGGACTGTGTCTAAAGCTACAATTGGAAAAGTTACAGATGCTTACAAGGAAACAATTAATGGTAAGGAATTCTGTATAACAGAAGCACAGATTGGTGCAATTTCTAACGGTGTTATTTATACAGATTTAAAGGCAGAAGGTCTTGGAGATACATTTACATACAACCTTAGTTCAGATTCCTACAAGGCTTCAGGTTACAGCTTAAACAGCGAAAACTTTAAGGCGGATAATGTTTTAGCAACAACAGTCCAGGACAAGTTATACGTTCTTTATGGTAACAATCAGATGGCCAATGATGACGACGATGATTGGAACTTTGGAAAAGGAACTACAAAGAAATCTAGTGCAGTTAGCATTAACGGTGACGAAGAAGAAGTCGCAGCAGGAATTGAATCAGTATACATTAATGTAACAAGTGGATATACAAATGTAGTAGACAGCAGTACAGACGGCGGTTATGTAGAAGGCACAGGCTACTATTTGCCAGGGGATACATTAAACTTATTGCAAAAGCTGACGATAACTTTACAATAACAAAGTTTACTGTTAATGGTAAGAATGTTGCTAAAGGTAAAAAAGGATATGTTTATACAGCAAGAGCTAATTCATTAGGCAGCAAGGTAACAGCAAAAGTTTATACAAAACAGAAGGTTGCTGTAACAAAGGTTGGCGCAACTTCAATTAAAAAAGCCAAGAGAACAGCAAAGAAACTTAAGCTTACTTTAGCAAAGGCTTCAAATGCAATAGGATATCAGATTGCTTACTCAACATCAAAGAAGTTTACAAAGAAAACAACTAAGTATGTAACTAGTAAGAAGACATCAGTTACTTTAAAGAAATTAAAGAATAAAAAGTATTATGTAAAAGCCAGAGCCTATACAAAAGTTGGCAAGAAATCTGTATACGGAAGCTGGTCAGAAGTTAAGACTATTAAAAAAGTTAAAGCAAAGAAGGCTAAAACTAAAAAGTCAAAAAAGAAATAAAGTGTTTGTTGTAGATTAATTTGAATATTTAGTAATAATAAAGCACAATATTTTGAAATCATAAAAAGCGATTAATTGGAAAAAATAATACCGGTTAATCGCTTTTCTATGTAATAAAAAATTTATTATTTGCAAAGATTTAGAAAGTTGTTATAATAGTGAACTGTAAGTGACAATATCCTAGTAAATGAATATGGTTGCAGGATAAGGCACACAATAGTAAATGAACCGGAGTTGATGATTATGCCGGTTTGGAATACAAAATCTTGAAGGAGGATACAGTAATGGATGTAAAGATTACAAAGGAAATGACAATGGGTGAACTTTTATCAATAGACAGAGGCGTAGCCATCGTTCTTATGGAAGCAGGAATGCATTGCATCGGATGTCCATCATCAATTGGAGAATCTTTAGAAGAAGCTGCTATGGTACATGGAATTAACCCTGATGAATTATTAGTTAATATTAATAAATATTTCGAGAAAAAAAAGTTGAAGAATAATCTTTAACTGTAGAGATAACAAGAGCAGTTGTGGGTATTGTTTATGCAAACAGTCTCACAGCTGTTTTTATATGTAATAAAAAATTACTTCAGAATTTCTTATTGCATATAAATCGTTCCACTAGGGATGTACACTCACGTGAAAGGAAGATAGTGTGGAAACAAAACGTGTGGTTGCGTGGAATGTGGCTGGCCACATTCGTGGTTCCTTATTAATCAAAAAGTTGAAATATTCTCCAAAAACAGGTAACATTAAATATATCAAAGATAAAAGGGTGTAATAATATGCATTTTAGAATGAATAAATTTATGCAGGAGGGGGCTTTTAAACAGTTATTTAAAAAGCAGACTCAGGGCATACAGGAAAAATATAATATAAAAAAAGCAGATGTAAGAATAATAGGTTATTTGAAAAGTTGTGGAGAAAATAATACAGCAAAGGATATTCAGTTTGTATCAAAAATGAACAAGGGGCACATATCCACAGCAATGGAAAATCTCTGTAATCAGGGGTATGTGAAGGCAATTCACGATGAAAAAGACAAAAGAGTGATACATTATGTTTTACAGGAAAAGGCAATGCCGATTTTGGAAGAACTGGATAAGATAATGGAAGAAACAGAAAATGAGATAATGAAAGGTGTTACTGATGAAGAGAGAGAGGTCGTAAAAAGAGTATCCGGGAAAATGTGGGATAATCTTAACCGACTTCTTGAAAATAAGTAACAAATGAAAAAGAAATGTAAACTTTTAATGAATGTTGTTGACATTTCTTTTTTTTAGGAATAATATTGTTTGAAAACAAACTATCACCAAAGAGTGTGGAGTGCTAAAATATATTGGTACATTAGAATAAAACAAAATAAAATAATATGTCCTATTAGTTGGTATATTATTAAGGAATAACAAGGAGGAATTATGGTTCGTTTACTTAAACATATGAAAGCAAAAGAATGGGCGATGGTTATTGTAAGCATTGCGTTTATTGTTTTGCAGGTTCAGCTGGACTTGAAGTTGCCTGATTATATGTCGGACATAACAGTGCTTGTACAGACAAAGGGCAGTGAAATGTCAGATATATTTACGGCTGGAGGAAAGATGATGGGCTGTGCCCTAGGTTCATTGGCATCAGCAATAGTTGTTGGATTTTTTGCTGCAAAAATAGCAGCTAATTTTTCAAAGAGATTAAGGGAAGATGTTTACGATAAGGTAATGTCTTACACTGATAAGGAGATTAACAGCTTTTCAACTGCCAGTCTTATTACAAGAACAACTAACGATATTACACAGATACAGTTTGTTATAGCTTTAGGTTTACAGGTTATGATTAAAGCTCCAATTATGGCGGTAATGGCAGTAGCCAAAATCAGTTCAAAGAACTTTGAGTGGACAGCGCTTACATTGGCTATAGTTGCTTTTGTAATTTTTATTTTATTGTTTGTGGTAATTTTTGCATTACCTAAGTTTAAGAGAATTCAGTGGCTTACTGATGATTTAAACAGAGTTACAAGAGAAAACCTGACAGGTCTTATGGTTGTGAGAGCTTACAATGCTGAAGATTATCAGGAAGAAAAGTTCGACAAGGCAAATAACAGATTAACAAAAAACAATTTACAGGCATATTTGGTAATGTCAATTATGAATCCGGGACTTAATCTTGCCATGAATGGTTTAACTTTAGGTATTTACTGGATTGGAGCAATATTAATAAACAATGTTGCACTTACAGGCATGGCTGCCATAAAAGAAAGAGTTGGACTTTTCTCTGATATGGTTGTATTCACATCTTATGCAATGCAGGTGCTGATGGCATTTTTGTTATTGGTAATGATTTTTATTTTGTTACCAAGAGCAACAGTTGCTGCAAAGCGTATTAACGAGGTTCTTGACACAGAAGTCTCAATGAAAGACGGTGAAAGAGAACAGGGTGAAGAATCATTAAAAGGTGAAGTTGAGTTTAAGAATGTTTCGTTTGCATATCCTGACGCAGCAGACAATGTAATTCACAATATTATTTTAAGGCACACAGAGGAGAGACGGTGGCTTTAATTGGTGCAACAGGTTCAGGAAAAAGTACAATTATTAACTTAATACCTAGAATTTATGATGCAACTGAAGGGCAGATATTGGTAGATGGAGTAAACGTAAAAGATTATTCAGAGAAAGCTTTACGTGACAAAATAGGTTTTGTACCACAGAAAGCATATTTGTTCTCAGGAACAATCGAGCGCAACGTAGGTTATGGTGAAGCAAAAGTTAATATGGATGATATAGAAAAGGCTGTTGAAATAGCCCAGGCAAAAGAATTTGTGGAAAATCAGCCGGGTGAATATGACGGTATGGTTGCTCAGGGAGGTGGAAACTTCTCCGGTGGTCAGAAGCAGCGTTTATCAATAGCAAGAGCCATTGCAAAGCAACCTGAAATTCTTGTATTTGACGATTCATTCTCAGCCCTTGATTATAAAACAGATAGAGTTTTAAGGGAAACAATTAAGAAGGAAATTGCAGATACAACAAATATTATTGTTGCTCAGAGAATTGGTACAATAAAAGACGCAGACAGAATTTTAGTTATAGAAGATGGAGCAATTGTTGGCAACGGAACTCACAGTGAATTAATGAAGAATTGTCCACTTTATCAGGAAATAGCGTACTCACAGTTATCAAAAGAAGAATTGGAAAAGGAGGAAGTGTAAAATGCATGGTAGAAGAATGACTTACGAAAAACCAACAGGTAACACCTTCCAATCTCTTGGAAAATTAGGGAACTACTGTAAACCATATTGGGCAGTAATGATTATTGCGGTTATATGCGACATGTTAGGTGTAGTTACAAAATTAATCGGCCCAAACAAAATAAGCGACATTACAAATAAAATCTCTGCAGGCCTAACAGGAAAAATGGACATTGACGGTATAGTGTCAATTTGTGTTTTCTTGGTAGTTTTGTATTTAGTGGGAACAGTTCTAAGTTACATTACATCGCTGATAATGACTATTGTCACCCAGAAATTAAACAAGGGACTTAGAACAAATATTTCTAAAAAAATTAACAATCTGCCAATTGGTTATTTTCATAAAACCACAACAGGTGACGTGTTATCAAGAGTAACAAATGATGTGGATACAATTGGTACAACAATGCAAAGTAGTATTACCACACTGGTTTCTGCAGTTACCATGTTTGTAGGTTCAATTGTGATGATGGTATATACTAATGTGGTTATGGCAATAACAGCAATTCTTGCATCAGTAATTGGATTTATTTTAATGTTCTTAATAATGGGTCATTCACAGAAATACTTTGCAGCTAAGCAAAAATGGTTAGGGGCAATGAATGGTCACATTGAGGAGGTTTACTCAGGTCATAACATTGTAAAATTATTTAATGGAGAAGCAAAGGAAAAAGAGAAGTTTATTAAATTAAATGAAAAAATGTGCGAAAGCGATTGGAAGTCACAGTTTTTCTCAGGCTTAATGCAACCAATTATGGCATTTATAGGAAATTTTGCTTATGTTGCAGTTTGTGTAATGGGTGCATATTTGGTAATGAACGACTATACAACTTTCGGTACAATTGTTGCATTCATGATTTATGTAAGATTATTTACAAATCCTTTGGCGCAAATGGCACAGGCGGCTACACAGCTTCAGTCCACAGCAGCAGCTTCAGGAAGAGTTTTCGAATTCCTTGAGTCTGAAGAAATGGAAGATGAAAGCCATAAGGTTGAAAGTCTGCCAAAAAGCATTAAAGGTGATGTGGAATTTGACCATGTTAAGTTTGGCTATACAAAGGATAAAGTTATCATACATGATTTTAATGAACATGTTAAACCGGGACAGAAGGTTGCCATTGTAGGCCCTACAGGTGCAGGAAAGAGTACATTAGTAAATCTTTTAATGAGATTTTATGAAGTTGATTCAGGCGACATAAAAATCGATGGCATTTCAACTAAAGATTTAACAAGAGAGAATATACATGATTTATTTGGCATGGTATCACAGGATACATGGACTTTTGAGGGATCTATCAGAGAAAATCTTGCTTATGGAAAAGAAAATGTTACTGATGAACAGCTTGATAAAGTATGTAAGGCAGCAGGGTTAAGTCATTTTATTAAGTCCTTACCAAAAGGTTATGACACAACACTTGATGAAAAGTTAAATATGTCAGCGGGACAAAAGCAGCTTCTTACAATTGCAAGGGCAATGGTTGAGGATGCTCCAATGATGATTTTGGATGAGGCTACAAGCTCTGTTGATACAAGAACAGAAATTAAAATACAGGAAGCAATGGACAAATTAACAAAAGGCAGAACTTCTTTTGTTATAGCTCACAGACTTTCAACAATTAAGAACGCTGATATAATTCTTGTTTTAAAAGACGGCGATATAATTGAAAGTGGAAATCATCAGCAGTTAATGGAGCAAAAAGGATTCTATGCTGACCTGTATAATAGCCAGTTTGAACAGGTGTATAAGAAAAATATTGTACAAAATTAATATAATTTTATAGGATAGCAGAAAAGGGCTATTTTTCATCATAATTTTAGAGTAGAATGGATATGTTTGGAAAATTGGGAACATAAGAAGGGAAAAACTATGACTAAAAAAATGATAAGAAAAATAGCCCTTGTTTTGGCTATTGCAATGATTACACAATGTGGGTTTGGCTTAAAATTATTTTCTATAGATGTAAAAGCTTCCACAGGGACAGCTAATACGGTAACAGAAATAGAAGCCGGTAGCATTGAAGTTACTACAGGTCAAAATGAAAATACAGGTAGCGGTGACTCAGGAGAAGTGGTCCCTACAGGAAGTGGCGGAGAGACAGTTGAAACAGCTACAGTTGAAACATCATCTGATTTACCTACAGAGACACCAACGGAAACACCATCAGAAACAGAAACACCAACAGAGCCTGTTACAACACAAAGTAGTGAAATAATTGACGGTTTATATAGAGTAAAAAAGGGTGTGCTTGTAGAGTATGTGGGAGACAAAGAGGACAAGACAATAACAACTCTTACAATTCCTGCAAAAGTAACAACTATTAATGAATATGTATTTGAAGACTGCAAGTATATTAAAACATTAAAATTTGCACACAACAGCAAAATTGCAACAATTTATAAATATGCATTTAAGGGTTGTGATGCTTTAAAAACAGTTACATTACCAGGCACATTGAAGACAATAGGTTACAAGGCATTTGCATTATGTCCGGCACTTAAAAAATTGACAATTCCAAGTTCCGTTACATATGGAAATCAAATTTTAGGGTCAAAATCGAATGTTACATCAGTTACTTTTAAGAAAGGAATGAAAACAATTCCTTCAAATATTTTAAAGAACGCTAACAGTGTTGAGACGGTTTCAATATCATCAACAACAGTAACAGTTGGCGCAAGTGCTTTTTATAGTTGCTCATCTTTAAAAAAAGTATCCCTTCCAAGCACTACAACATCTATTAATACATATGCGTTTTATGGCTGTAAAAACATGACAAGTTTTACAATGTCAAGTAACATTAAAACCATTGGTAAATACGCATTTAAAAATTGCTCAAAGGTTGAAAAGATAACACTTTACAAAACTATTGTTTCAATTGGTGACGGGGCCTTTACAAATGACAGTAAATTAACACTGCTTGTATATGCAAACTCAAAAGGAAAGGCTTATGCAAGAGCAAAGAAGTTGAAGTGGGATTACACTAATTCAGAAAAGAAAAGAAGAGCAGCAAATAAGAAAATTTACGACAATTATCTGGCAAAAGTAACTGCCGGTGACAAGAATAAATACAAATTAAAATATTTATCAGACTATGTACCCCAGGGGACCTGTGTTCTTGGAAAATATGTAATAGTTTCTATGTATCATAAGCATTTGGCAAAGCGCTCAATACTGGTTGTTTACCGTAAGTCCACCGGAAAATTTGTAAAAAATATTGTCTTGCCTAATTATGATCATGTTGGCGCAATTACCAATGTAAAAGGAAGACTTGTTGTTTCTTTAAATAACATATCAACACCTGATTATGGAGCTGTGTACAGTTACAGCAAGATAAAGAAAGCAAAGCATGGAAAAGTATTAAAACCTGGGTATCGTGTGAGATTCTCGGGAGATGCAGACTTTGCAATTTTTGACGGGACTTATTTTTGGGCAGGTAAAAGTGCTAATATAAACTATGCAACAATGCAGGGCTACAAAGTTAAAATTAAAAAGAAAAAATAACGTTCACAAGAAAGTTCAGTTATTATGTTCCGGCTAACAGTCAGGGACTAATTGTTCAGAAAATAAGTAAAACAAATAGAAGATTTATATTTGCTCAGTCTTATGGCAGATTAAAGAACTCATCCTTAATTACATACAAGAAAAAAGTAAGCAAGGCTGGTGGACTTGGCAGTCCTGTAAAAACGGAAACCTTGCCATGTATGCTTGAGGGAATTTGTATGAGCGGGAATAAGTACATATTCTTTACATTTGAATCAGGTGCATCGCTATATTGCGGAAATCCTGACAATACAAGTGAATTACAGATAAAATTTGTTTGTAGAATAAGTAAAAGCAAAATGGGATTTTAAAATTATAATCAATAAACATGGAACTCCTTTGATTAGTAGGTTGGAACTATTAATCGAAGGAGTTTTTTTTTGCCTGCCGTGTAAAACGTCATAAGAGTGCCATTCGTTGATTATAAATATCTACAAATGGAGAAAAATGTAATTTGAATAAAAATGTTTTTAGGAAACTTGCAATAAAAAAATCTAAAAACAAACCGGTTTTCTCAAATCAAAAATCAATATTGATGAAGAAAAACGTTGCAAATATTTAAGAGAAACGTTTCAAATGTGCAAAATGCACAAAAATAATCATAAAACAATTTCAAATTTGTAAGATTATTGCAAAAAACGTTTTTATAAGCTATTCTATAAAATGTGTTTTAAAATCCAAAACTGTTTTTTTGGATGAGAACGGGTATAGTGCTATATGATTTTATTTTTATTTACATGCAGAATCCAGAAACTGTATGTACCTTAGGAAGGGAGAAAAAATGAGGAGAGGTAATTTTTTTGCCAAGGCTAAAAAGACAACAGCAGTTGTTTTGGCTACAGCTATGGTGTTTGGAATGGCACCAACAAATTGGAACGTTAAGGCAGCGGACAATTCTCCGTATGTTATTTCACAGGGAAGAATGGTTTATGCCAGCTCATCAGTGGCAAACAGTGATCCAACTTACGCAATTGACGGTACAAGGGGAACAAGATGGGAAAGTGCATGGGGAAATGATACAGAATGGATATATGTTGATTTAGGAAAGGTTACAAATTTTTCGAGTATTAGTCTTCAATGGGAAGGCGCTTATGCTAAACAATATCAGATTCAAACATCAAATGATGAAGAAAACTGGAAAACAATTTACACAAATAATAATTGTCAGGGTGGAGACGAAAACTTAAATTTACAGGGAAGTGGAAGATATGTAAGACTTTATATGACACAGAAGGCACTTAGTGCATATGGATATTCACTATATGAATTTCAGGTTTTCGGAACTGACGGAGTTACAAAAAGACCTGAAAATTACGGAACAAACATTGCAGAAAACAAAAACGTTCAGTCATCATCACTTAGAGATGTTTGGTGGATGTATGACGATAACGGTGTAATTAATCAGTCGTCCGTACTTGCAAAAAATGCAGTGGATGGAGATGACAACACATACTGGTGCTCTGGAGAAAGCGACAAACAGTGGTTTATGGTAGACCTTGGTAGAAATTATGATATTGGACGAGTTGTAATTGACTGGAATTCTGATGCAGGAAAAATGTACGACATTCAGGTATCAACAAACGGAACAGATTGGACAACTGTTTATAGACAACAAAAAGGATACGGAAATGCAGTTGCTAATGTACCAATGTTTGCCAATGCAAGATACGTTAGAATGTACGGATATACAAGAGTTGAAAGTGGTAGCGGATTTAGCATAAAAGAATTTAAAGTTTATGAATATAAGCAAGGAGACAGCAAAACAAGTTACACAATTGAAGATTTGCCAAAATCATATGTATCATCAAATGGAAAAGGAACGTACCTTTCTAATTCAATGTACAATGAGAAAGCAAAACTTCCTGTATACAAGGAAGATTCAGTAAAAAGTCCTGTTGACAGTAATGATTGGTGGCAGTCAATTTTAATTAACAAGTTTGGTAATTTATTATCAACACTTCCTCTTAAAACAAAATACTCAACAAAGGGACTTGCAGTTTTAACAGCAACAGAAGGCTGGCTACCGGACATGGGAGAAACGGATGTAAATGTTTCAGTTAATTCTGAAACAGAACCGGATTTCTACATTTTACCGGAGAATCTTGACACATCTTCAGCATGTGACAAGGTTGCAGATTACAGTGATTTTGCTGTAACAGCAGAGTTATGTGATGACAATCATGTGGCAATGAAGAGTACACATGTAAAAGGTTCACCATACGTTTACACAGAATATGGTGACACAGAAACAGTTTATATTTCATCTTCAAGTATAACATCAATTTTTGATGGAAATGGAAACGAGATTTAGCAAATAATTTATCATCTATAAAAACAGACCATATTGGACTTGAAGTAACAGACAGCGACAACAAGGCAAAAACAAAAACTTCAAAAAGTTATTATTGTTTAACAGTGCCTGAAAATACAACATTTAAGAAAATCGGAAGCTATATTAGAATTACTTTCCCTGGAAAGAATGGCTACATGTCAATTGGATCAATGTTAAATAAGTCACAGATTGAAAAATTCTACAGACATGGATATGCTTTCGTAACAGATACAAAGGTTACTATGATTACAACGATGGAACTTCAAAAATTACATCTAACTACAATGTAACAACAACATTAAAGAGAAATGGATTTACAAATGAAACAATTCTTTGTATGTTGTCACATCAGTGGAAGAATTCAACAGATGACAATAGCTCATTTGCAACATATACATCTGTAAGAGGTGACTTAAAAGCAATTGAAAGTAATTCATTTAAGACAACATCAGAGTTTGCAGGACTTCTTCCAACTTTTGCACTTCCAGCAGATTCACAGTTTGATGGCGAAGCATTACTTGGTTATTTAAATCAGTTAGAAGACGCAACTAAGAACTTAAATCCTGCAGGTGATGCATACTGGGAAGGTAAGAACTTACATCCACTTGGAATGGGAGTGCTTATGGCAGACCAGATTGGAGTAACAGATTTAAGAGACACATTCTTAAAGAGAATGAAGAAAATTCTTGTAAACTGGTTCACATATGATGGAAAAGATGATATTAGTTATTTCATTTACAATCAGAACTGGGGAACATTATATTACGAACAAAGTGAATTTGGTGCTAATGCTTCAATTTGTGACCACCACTTCACATACGGATACTTTATGTTTGCAGCAACAGTTCTTGCTACATACGATGAAGAATTTTACAACGATTACAAGGGCATGATCGAAATGATGATTAGAGATTATGCAAACCCTTCAGATAATGACAGTGAATATTGCAGATTCAGAGCCTATGATTTATATGAAGGTCATTCATGGGCAGGTGGTTATGCTGACAATGACTCAGGTAACAATCAGGAATCAGCATCAGAATCATTATTCAGTGGGTAAGTATGTATCTTTGGGGTGTACTTACAGAAAATGACACATACAGAGATGCCGGTGTATTTGGTTTTACAAATGAAATGGAAGCAGTAGAGCAGTATTGGTTCGATTATGATAAAGACAACTGGATTGCACAGTGGCCATACGATGTAGTTGGGCAGGTTTACGGTGGAATAAACTTCTACGGAACATTCTTTGGTGGACAGCCATTATATGTATATGGTATTCAGTGGCTTCCAATTTCTGAATATTTAACATATTACGGAATGAACCAGACAAGATGTGCTGAAATTTATCAGGGACTTTTAAATGACACTGACATTGCAATGGACAAAGCAGTTAAGGCTGCAAACAAAGAAGGCAAGTCACAGGAAGAAATTGATAAGATGCTTAAGGAATATCCACAGGCAGACACAGGTTGGCAGCATATTACATGGCCATATTTATCACAGACAAATCCTGATCTTGCGTTAAACAAATTCCTTGCAAATGACACAAAGGTCCAGAAAACTGATACAGCTAATACATATTGGTTTATTAATTCAATGAAAGAATTAGGTGTTAAAACAACTGATATTGTAGCTACAGGAGACTGTTCAGCAGCAGTATACTACAATAAGACAACAAACAAATATACAGCAACAGTTTGGAATCCAACAAACAAGACAAAAGTTGTAACATTCAACAACAAATCAGGCAAAATCGGAACAGCTACAATTGGTGCAAAGGCACTTGTAAGTTTCGAAGTTTACAAAGATAAAGCATTTAATGTATCACAGGCTTCAACACCTGAAATTTCAGTCCCAACAGGAACATATGATGATACACAGTATGTAACTATTAAGACAGATACAGAAGGGGCAACAATTCATTATACAGTTGATGGCACAATGCCAACAAAATCATCACCTGTATATAATGGAACATTTGCAGTATCAAGTACAGCTACTGTAAAAGCAATTGCTGTTAACGATGAATATATTACATCAGCAATGGCATCATCAACAATTACAGTTGACGGTACACCTGTTTCAAAGGATACAAATATTGCTTTAGGTAAAAATATTCAGGTTTCATCAGCGGAAAATGCAACTGTTGGTGGAGACAAGATTGTAGATAATGATACAAGCACAAGATGGTCTTCAGAATTTTCAGATGATCAGTGGTTTGTAGTTGATTTAGGAAAGAATTACACAATTAACAAGGTTACATTTAACTGGGAAGCAGCCTACGCAAAAGCATACAAAGTACAGACATCAACAGATGGAAACAACTGGAATACAGTTTACGAAACATCAAACTGTAAAGGTGGAGAAGAAAGTATTGTATTTGATGCAACAACATGTAGATATGTTAAGATGCAGGGTGTAAAACGTGCATTAGACTATGGATATTCTCTATGGGAAATGGGCATTTACGAAGCAGTAACAGTACAGGCTCCACAGTTTAGCTTAAGCTCAGGAACATACAAGGGAACACAGAATGTATCAATTTCAAGTAACACAAAGGGTGTTGAAATCAGATACACAACAGATGGTTCTACACCAAACAAGAATTCAAAATTATATGTTCCAACAGTTAAAATAAGTAAGAAAACAACAATAAAAGCAATTGCTTACAAAAGGGCATGATTGATTCAGCAGTATCACAGGCAACTTATACTATAACAGGTGGCACAGAAACACCTGATGTACCGGATACACCTGAAGAAACAGATGCAAAAGCAATTACTAAAGGAATTACAGCTACAGCATCAGGAAGTGAAAGTGATGCAATGGCAGCAAAATACGCTGTAGACGGAAACACTGGTACACGTTGGTCATCAAATTTTGCAGACGATGCGTGGATTACTTTAGACCTTGGGAAAACATATAAAATTAGCAAAGTTGTATTTAACTGGGAGGGTGCTTACGGAAAAGCATACAAGATTCAGACATCAATGGATGGAAAAACATGGACAACAGTTAAGAGCGTAACTAATGGAAAAGGTGGCAAGGAAACAGTTTCATTTGATGCCACAAAAGCAAGATACGTAAAATTACAGGGTGTAGAGAGAGGTTTACCATACGGATATTCATTATGGGAAATGGAAGTTTACGGAAAATAAGCAAAACTTATAAAATATTGTAAATGTTTAATAAATAAAGAAAAAAGTTAATAAAATTAACAAAACACTAAATTTACTTGTGTTTTTTATATTCAAATGATAAACTTTCCAATGAACAAGGACGTTCGACAATTATTTGTCGCACGTCCTTGTTTTGCTTTTTGGGACATTTTATCCCCCCTTTTTAAGTAAAATGTCTTAATTGGAGATTAGAAAAATATGTATAGGAAATGGAGGTACTTGTTATGAACTCAGGAGACACAGGGTTTATACTCATTTGCTCTGCGTTGGTGTTTTTTATGACACCGGGGCTGGCATTCTTTTATGGAGGTTTAGTTAGGAGAAAAAATGTGGTCAACACCATGATGGCAATTGTTATGATTATGGGACTGGCAACAGTTATGAGGGCTTTGTTCGGTTATTCATTGGCATTTGGCGGAAATCATGGAGGCATTATTGGTGACTTTAGATGGTTTGGATTGGAAGGTATAGGTTGGAATGTAGGACCGTATGCAGATTCAATACCAAATCTTGTATTTTGTGCATTTCAGATGATGTTTGCCATTATTACACCAGCTCTTATAACAGGAGCAGTAGTAGGCAGAATGAGATTCAAGGCTTTGTTTATTTTTATAGCATTATGGTCTTTGGTGATTTATTATCCATTGGCTCATATGGTATGGGGCCAGGGCGGACTTCTTGCTGAATTAGGTTCAGTAGACTTTGCAGGAGGTGACGTTGTACATATTAGTTCAGGTGTAACAGCCCTGTACTCGCAATTGCTCTTGGAAGAAGAAAAGGTTACGAGCGAATGACATATAGAATCCACAACATACCGTTTGTTGTATTAGGAGCTACAATTCTTTGGTTTGGATGGTTTGGATTCAATGCAGGTAGTGCTTTAAAAGCAGATGGGCTTGCAGCCCATGCATTTATGACTTCGGCAATATCATCGGCAGCAGCCCTTTTGTCGTGGATGTTTATTGATATGGTAAATGATAAGAAAACAACTTTGGTTGGTGCATCAACAGGTTTGGTACTTGGTTTGGTTGCCTTACACCAGGAGCTGGATTTGTACCAATTTGGGCATCATTTATTATTGGAGCATTAGTTAGCCCAATATGTTATTATGGCGTTATTTTAGTAAAGAAAAAATTAAAAATTGACGATGCACTTGATGCATTTGGATGCCATGGCATTGGTGGCATCTGGGGCGGCATTGCAACAGGAATTTTCGGTAAAAGTTCTATTAATTCAGTAGCAAAATGGGATGGCCTTGTATATGGCGAGTGGAGATTATTTGCAGCACAGATTGAAGGAATTCTCATTACAATAGCAATAGCTGTAGTGGGTACACTTATATGTGTTGGAATTGTAAGAATATTTACCCTCTTAGAGTAACAGACCGTGAAGAAAAATTAGGACTTGATATTTCCCAGCATGGAGAAAGTGCATATCCAAGTTTCAACGGTATGGACCAGTAAATTGTGGAGTAGAAATATTTATATTGGAAATAGTTGATTATTAGGAGGATTAAATCATGATAATGAAAATAGATGCCATTGTCAGAGAAGAAAAGTTTGAAGATGTAAAAAACGCTTTGATGGACATAGAAGTAAATGGTCTTACTGTTTCACAGGTTATGGGCTGTGGATTACAGCGAGGCTACAAAGAAATTGTAAGAGGTATGGAAGTTGAACCTCAAATGCAACCTAAAATTAAATTTGAAATAGTTGTTTCATCTGAAGAATGGGCAGATAAAACTATAGATGCCATAAAAAAAGCTGCTTACACAGGAGAGTACGGAGACGGTAAGATTTTCTGCTATCCTGTAGAAAAAGCTGTAAAAATAAGAACAGGTGAAACAGGCTATGATGCAATTCAGCGTCAGGAATAAAAAAGTAAGGAGATGTGTAAAATGATTATTAAGGTAGAAGCAATTGTCAGAGAAGAAAAAGCAGAGGATGTTATTGCAGCATTAGATCACATTCAGGTAAACGGTGTTACAGTAACAAAGGTTGAAGGTTACGGCGCACAGAGAGGTGCTGATAACTGGGTTAAAGGCATGAAACTTGAAACAAAAGTAAGACCTAAAGTTAAAGTCGATGTAATTGTATCATCTGAAGATTGGGCAGACTTAACAGTAAGAGCCATTCAGAAAGCTGCCTACACAGGAGACTATGGAGATGGAAAGATTTTTACTTATGAAGTAAGAAGCGCACAGAAAATCCGTACAGGTGAGACAGGTTATGATGCAATACAGCAGCAGGAATAATTTAGGTATATAAATAAATAAAAGCACAGTAGCTTTATTGAAAAGCAGACAATGAAACTCATTAAAAAATGGACTATATATGTAATTGATCGTGGTAATATGAAAATCGTATAAGTATTACGACAAACTTTAAAGTCTTACATTTAGTGAGAAAGATTGTCTGCTTTTTATATGTAATTTCTTATTACATATAAACGTTCTACTGGAGATAGATTCTGGCACGAAAGGAAAAATATTGCTAAAGAAACACGTGCTTAGGGCGTAAATATAAATAAAAAAATATTTTTATACAAAAAGTGCATTGACTAAAACATAATAAAATGTTACAAAATATATGAGAAAGGCGAAAGCCGTAAAAAGAAGGAGATTATATAAAATGAGAAAACTTAAGGACAAACTATTAGAATTAAGCCACAATAAAGGTTTAATCAAAGTAAGAAACTACAAAAAAGGATATGTGAGAAAAGGAATAACTGCCTTATTTTTAGCATTAACCCTTACAGTATCATCTTTGGGAAGTGGAGATTTGTATGCTGTAAAAGCAGGTAGCAGTTGGCTTGATAGTAACATTTATGATGACGAAGATGAAGATCAGGAAATTACTATTGTAAATAAGGGTGAGCTTAAAGAAGATATGGAGGTGAAGCTTATAGGACCGGAAAACTGTATGTACAGATATTCTTTTGTCCCAAAGGAAACAGCCATATACACTTTCTATACAGTAGGTAGTTCAGCTACTTATGTTCGTTTGTATGACTCAAATGGAACACAAATACAAAGTGGCGGGAATAGTAGCAAGGTATTTCGTTTAAACTGTTGCATAAGTAAGAAGTTAATTGGAGGGGAGATGTATTATTTTGATTTACAGGAGAGTAATTTTCACTCAATTGCATGTAATGTAATAGTTAAACAAATGGATATGGATGAGACATATAGCTGTACCAAAGATATTGATAACTATGGATTACATGATCAGGAAATACAGTTTGAACCGGTGCTATATAATGTTATTGGTGAGGAAATAAAGAATCCAAAAAACATAACATATTTATGGTATAAAGGGGACGTTGATGAGGATGAAAAAGACGACAATATATGTTTAGGCACAGATAACAAATTTAAGACAAAATGTGATGGATATGCCGATTGCCGTGAATATTCAGCATTGGTGTATAAAAATGAAAAGTTCTTTGAAAAAGTATATTGCCAGACAAAGGTAATAGAGTACAAATATACAATGAACCAAGGAGAAAAGTTGGAAGATTTAGACGAGTATACAACATTATTAGAGTTTACTCCCGAAAAATCAGGTTATTATAAGCTATATACAACAGGACTTAATACAGGAACCTTGCGTTTGTATAAAGACAAAGACTACACAAAAAATTGTAAAATTACGTTGCGATGGCAGAAGAAAATGCAGAAGACTGTAAAAATGTCACCATAGAATATTATTTAAAAGCAGGGGAAACATATTCTTTTATAATGGAATATTTTTATTATAATGTAAGGATGTCAGTAGCCATTAATTTTGTAGGAGATGAAACCTCAACTACAGAAAAGAAAGAAAATAATGAAACATCTTCAAAGGTTGGTGAGTTGCCTTCAAAGGAAATTGGCATTTCAGAGAGAACAGATTCTCAGGTTCGTCCTACAACCGGAAACGTAACAGTAAAAGCACCGGTAAAAGTGAAAATCAAAAAAGCATATAAAAAGAAACAGAAAAACAAAAATAAAACTAAAATTTGTTTACTATTTAATAAAGTAGGAAATGCAAACAAATATGAGATTAAAATAAGCGACAACAAGAAATTTAAAAAGAAAAAAACTAAAACAAAATTAAGTAGGAAAACAAGTTACACATTTAGTGGATTGGCAAAAAGTAAAAAGTATTACATAAAAGTAAGAGCTATTAAAGTAATAGGCAAAAATAAAAAATATGGCAAGTGGAGTAAAGTTTATATTGTAAAATAATACAAATTATTAATATCCATTATTTATGGCGGATTGCTTAAAAATTCTATAAATGTTATAATGTCTAAAATACGGCTTAGTGTTTGCTAGTTTGAAAGGAAAGTATGATATGAAGGATTATATTATTAGTTGTTGTTCAACTGCGGATTTAACAGAAGAGCATTTTAAGGACAGAGATATTGAATGTGTTTTTTTTCATTATGAACTTGATGGAAAAGAATATTTAGATGATTTGGGAAAATCAATGAGTTTAGATGATTTTTATCAGGCAATGATTGATGGAGCAGAAACCAAAACATCTCAGGTAAATGCAGAAGAATACGAGGCACATTTTAGGGAATTTTTAGAACAGGGACTTGATGTATTGCATGTAACATTGTCATCAGGAATTTCAGGCACAATTAACTCTGCATTAGTTGCAAAGGCTAATTTGGAAGAAGAATTTCCTGACAGAAAAATTTATGTTGTTGATTCATTGGCAGCATCATCCGGGTTCGGTTTATTAATGGACAAGTTGGCTGATTTAAGAGATCAGGGAAAAACAATAGATGAAGTATATCAGTGGGCTGAAGAAAACAAAAAAAGAGTAAATCATTGGTTCTTTTCTACTGATTTAACATTCTACATTAAAGGTGGAAGGGTTTCAAAAACTTCCGGTATTGTAGGCGGTATACTTGGTATATGTCCATTGCTTAATGTGAATTTCGAAGGAAAATTAATTCCAAGAGCAAAGATTAAGGGCAAGAAAAAAGTATACAAGGCTATTGTGAAAAAGATGGAAGAATTGGCTGACAATAGATTAGAATATAATGATAAAGTTTATATAAGTAACTCAGCTTGTATGGAAGATGCTAAGGCTGTTGCAAACTTAATAGAAGAGAAATTTCCGAATACAAAAGGGAAAATTGAAATATACAATATAGGAACAACAATTGGCAGTCATACAGGTCCGGGAACAGTAGCATTGTTCTTCTGGGGCGACGAAAGAGTTGATTAAGTGCATTTATAGATTTTAAGAATGGAGAAAATAATGAAGATAGCAATTTTAACAGATAGTAATGCTGGAATTGATATAAATGAGGCAAAGGAACTTGGTGTATATTTAGCTTACACACCAATAATTATTGAAGAGGAAACTTTTTATCAGGAAGATGGTTTGACTAAGGAAAAATTTTACGCAGAATTGAAATCAGATAAAAACATAACAACATCTATGCCCTCTCCAGGAGATATAATGGATAGATGGGATAAGTTATTAGATGAAGGTTATGAGCAGATAGTTTATATTCCACTATCAAGTGGCTTGAGCAATTCATGCCATGCGGCAATTCAGTTATCAGAGGAATATGATGGCAAAGTTCAGGTAGTGGATAACCATAGAATTTCTGTTACTATGCGTCAGGCTGTTTTAGATGCAATCTGGATGGCAGATAATGGAAAAGATGCAAAGGAAATCAAAGAAGCACTTGAGGCAAATGCCTTTGATTCAATAATATATCTTACTGTTGATGATTTAAAATATTTAAAGAAAGGTGGACGAGTTACACCGGCAGCGGCAGCTCTTGGAGCAGTTTTAAATATTAAACCTGTCTTAAGAACTGTTGGAGAAAATTTTGACGCAGTAGATAAGGTTAGAGGTAGCAAGCGTGCAATTTCAAAAATGCTTGATTACACAGAAGAATATGTAAACAAACTTTTAGAAAATAATGATACATCTAAGATTCGAATTGGTGCAGCAGGAACTTTTGAAAAAGAAGAAGACGCTAACAGTTGGCTTGAACAGGTAAAAGAAAGATTTCCTAACATACCTGATATTTATTATGATCCGTTATCACTTGTTGTTGGGGTTCATACAGGTCCTGAAGCAGCAGGAATTGGCGTAAGTTTAATTTTGAGAGAAGAATAATAATGAGTTATAAATTTTTTTCAAACAAAGAGTGTGAGTATTATCCATGCCACAAAATAGCAGAAGGAGAAGAATTTAACTGCCTATTTTGTTTTTGCCCGTTGTACTCAATGGGAGAAAAGTGTGGCGGAAACTTTACAATTCTTAGCAACAACATAAAGGATTGCAGTAATTGTACTTTTCCACATAGAAAAGATAATTATGACAAGGTAATTGAAAAATTATCAGGCAATTAATTACAGGAAATATAATACGAAAAACATAAATAAATGTTTCACTAGGAATACACCCTGGTGCAAAAAGAATATAGTTGCGTGGCAACACGCACTCAGTACTTAGAATGTCGCTTGCGACATTCTTTTCTTTTAATAAAAATGACAAAATTTCAGTAATGTATAAAAATATATATTTTATACATAAAATAGAGTATACTAATAAACAGTGACAAATTAACAATAATACAAAGGGGAGGAGAAAATGTTAAGAATTGAAAATTTAACAAAGAAGTTTGGAGACAAGAAGGCAGTTGATAGTCTTTCTTTACATATTGAGCCTGGTGAGATTTATGGCTTTATTGGTCATAATGGTGCAGGTAAAACAACAACTATTAAGTCGATAGTAGGAATTTTGAAATTTGATGAAGGTGAAATTCTTGTGGATGGCATGTCTGTGAAAGAGAGCCCCATTGAATGCAAGAAGAAAATAGCGTACATACCTGATAATCCGGATTTATATGAATTTATGACAGGTATCAGTTATTTGAATTTTATTGCAGATATTTATAATGTAAGTTCACAAGACAGAACTGAAAGAATTAAGAAATATGGTGATTTGTTAGAATTAACTGATGATTTAGCACAGCCTATTAGTGCCTACTCTCATGGAATGAAACAAAAACTGGCAATTATTTCAGCCTGGATTCACAATCCAAAACTAATAATAATGGATGAACCATTTGTAGGTTTAGATCCAAAATCTTCTCATATTTTAAAAGAAATGATGAGGGATGTGTGTGACAAAGGTGGGGCAATTTTCTTTTCAACTCATGTGTTGGAAGTGGCTGAAAAATTGTGCGATAAAATTGCAATTATAAAAAATGGCCAGTTAATTAAATCCGGCACAATGGAAGAAGTGAAGGGTGACGAATCTTTAGAGGCAGTATTCCTAGAAATGGAGGCTGAACAATAATGATAAAAGCCCTATTAAAAAAGCAACTTAGGGAAGTTATATCTCTAATGTTTCGAAATAAGAAAAATGAACAGAAAATGTCAAAAACAAAAATGGCATCATACATAATTGTATACACAGTTTTGTTTGCAATTGTAGCTGTAGTGTTTTTTAGTATGGCAAATATATTCTGCAAGCCATTTTTACAGGTAGGATTGGATTGGCTGTACTTTGTTATAATGGGAATGGTGGCGATTACATTTGGAGTAATTGGAAGTGTATTTAACACTTATGCAAGCTTGTATCAGGCAAAAGACAATGATTTGCTAATGTCACTTCCAATCCCGGCACTATATATATTGCTAATTAGAGTTGCCGGAGTGTATATTGTAGGTTTGTTTTATCAGTTGTTAGTAATGATACCAACAGCAATAGTATACTTTTTTAATGCAGACATAACTGTGGAAAGAATTATCGGTTGTATTGTAATTACAATAATGAATTCGCTGTTTTTACTGCAATGTCATGTATATTAGGCTGGATAGTGGCAGAGGTTAGTTCCAGATTGAAATTCAAAAATCTGGTGACAGTAATCGTGTCCGTAGCGTTCTTCGGAATTTACTATTATATATCGTATAAAGCTTATGATGTAATGCAGGGGATAATTGCTCAGGCGGCAGTTGTTGGAGAAAAAATAAAAGGGGTAGCATATCCGTTGTATGCAATGGGTAAGGGAGCTACCGGTAATGTGAAATATATGGCAATATTTTCGCTAATGGTTCTAATTTTGCTGGCAGTTGTAATTTTTGTTTTGGCAAAAAGTTTTTTCAACATAGCTACTGAAAACAAAGGCGAAAAGAAAAAGGTTTATAAAATAAAAACTGAAAAGCAAAAAAGCGTCTCCAAAGCATTACTGTTTAGAGAGTTAAAAAGATTTACTTCAAGCGCAGTGTATATGTTAAATTGCGCACTAGGCTGTTTATTTATAATAGTCATAACAGTAGCAGTAGTAATAAAAATAGATGAAATAAACAGGCTCATAAGCCTTACAGGCATTAGAAGTGTATATCTTAGTTTTGGTATAACTTTGATGATTTGTGCAGTTATGTCAATGAACGATATTACCGCACCATCAATTTCTCTAGAAGGAAAAAGTATATGGATTGCGAAAACATTGCCTGTGGACACTTGGCAGATTTTGAGAGCAAAATTAAAACTTCATAATATAATAACAATCACACCTATGGTTATATGTAGTGTGATACTGGGCATTGAATTTAAACTATCAATATTGCAGATAATATTAGTTACAGTTGTACCCGTTATTTTCGTAATGCTTAATGGTGCGTTGGGCCTGATAATTAATTTGAAAATGCCAAATTTAAACTGGGTTACTGAGGCGGCAGCCGTAAAACAAAGCTTTGGTGTATTTCTTGCAATACTTTTAGCATGGGCAATGATTGCAGTAATGGCAGTGGTGTATTTGAAAGTATGTGTAGATTGGATAGGTGCGGATACATATTTAGGCATTCTAGTATTAGTGCTTCTATGCTTACTACTTATTGCATATAAGTGGTTAAAAGATAATGGGACAGAAATATTTAGAAATCTTTAGTTTGCATAGAAATATTATTAAAAAAGAACCTGTATACAATTTTATGTTAAGTCTTTACCGGATTACAAAAATCAGTAAGGAGAGTAGTATATAAAAATTGTATACAGGTTCTTTAATATTTAAATAATTAATCAGCAAATTTTACTTTTTTAACTTTGCTCCACTTGCCGTCACAGTATTTATTGTAGCCTTTTACTCTAATGTAGTAGTTTTTTGCTTTTGGTTTCTTCTTTAATTTAAAAGAATTTTTTGAAGCTTTCTTAATGGTTACAGTTTCAACATCATCCTTAAATTTTTTGTCAGGTGAATATTGAATCATATAGCCTGCGTCATATTTGGAAGATTGTTTTTTCCACTGTAATTTTATGCTCTTTGTCTTTTCAATTATCTCAGTAAAAAATCCTTTTGTAGGAATCGGTAATTTTTCTGTTTTAAGAGAAATTGTTTTACTCCACTTGCCGTCTCCAATATTGCTTTTAAAAGCACGAACAGAGAAATAATATTTCTTATTAAAAGAAAGACCTTTTATCGTAGTGCTTAAATTCTTTTCGTTATTAAAAATTTTGTATTTAACATTTTTCTTAAAACTTTTACTGGTTGAGTATTTCAAATAATAACCGGTAACATTTTTTTGACCTTCCCAGCCAAGTTTGATTTTGTTAAGTTTAACAGTCTTAGTTTTTATGGCTTCCTTTTTAGGAAGAATCATAAATGTGGTTGTGCAGGTACTACAAACTTTTTATCTAATCCCGTAAGTTTAACCTTGGCAACACCGGGATTTTTATTTGAAGAATATTTAATCTTATATTCGGAAGGGGAAACTACCTTGCCATTTACAACTAAAGAAACACTAGGAGTAATTGCTTTTCCCTTTGATCTGAAGACCTTGGAAGATAAAGCAATGGTTCCGTTCTTTATACATGTGTACTTGATACTTTCCTTATTAGGTGTTGAAATTTTTCCGTCTATAAAATTAAATACAACATCCTTATCGGTTGTTCTGTAAACCTTAACGAACTGCAAAGCAAGTCTTTTTAAAACAGAAGCTCTTGGAAGTCTTGCTGTTGAAGCTCTTGAAGAAGAAATTATTGCGTATTGCGGCTGAACGGCCTTTATAAAAGCGGTACAGGATGATGAACCGGCACCATGGTGACCAACTTTTAAGACGTCAGCCTTAAAATTATACCCTTTAGCAAGTAACTGCTTTTCCATTGTTGAAGGCAAATCGCCTGTAAGCAAAAGGGATTTACCACCACAGGTTACTCTTAGAACAATACTGCATTCATTGTAAGTTGTTCCCTGAAAACCATCATAAACAACAGTTACAGTCGCATCTCCAAGCTTCCAAGATTCTCCATCAATAGGATTTCTGTAAGGACAGCCCTTTTCCTTTACGCTATTAATGAATTTTGAATAAGTTTTGTTACCTTTAACGCAAGGCGAATAGAAAACCTGTCCAACTTCATATTTCTCAAAAATTTTATTGAAGTTACCAACATGGTCTCCGTCAGGATGAGTGGCAACTACATAATCTATTTTATTATCAGGTATATTTAATTTGCTAATATAATTGGCAACTAACTCAGATGCACTTGGTGGACCTGAATCAACAATCATGTAATGTCCCTTGCTCTCAACTACAAGGGCATCACCTGAGCCAACATAAATAGAATGAAATGTCATTTCGTTGTCGTTAGCCGATACGTGCATAGCGTAAAAACATGTTGAACATAATAATATGGCTAACACAAATAAAAGTTTTTTTAAAGTTACATAAGCTGTTTTCATTTTTCTTTTTTATTACTATTTAATAAGTAAGAAAATCTTATAAAAGCATTTCATCAGAAAAATACCATAAGTATAAATCAAATATTCATGACCATTAAAATTGAAAAATCAATTTAGCATAAATTATGCATTAACGGCTTTTTCATAAGATTGTTCTAAATAGTAATATACCCTCCTTAAAATTATCCAAAAAATTAGAATATCAATTACTAAAAGTCCTTCAGAAAATTTGCCTAAAGACTGTAAAGCACTATAGTCTGAACCAATCCAAAATACAAAAGTATTTAGGACTATAAGTACCATAGACACAAACCATGTGATTTTTCCCCATTTTCTTTCGTCTCTGCAACATACATCAGGACACATTGCAAATAACCCGCCTGTAAATAAAAAGGTGGTTAAAATAATTGAACACATATAAGCTATTCCAATAAACATGGCTAAATTACATAATAACAAACCATTGAAAACAAAAGGAAGTGCTTTTAATAGTATGTGCAATATTAAGCCACAAAATGTACTTAAAGAACCATAACTGAATTTTTTATTTACTTTTTTTAATAAAAAACATGCAATAAAAATTAAGATAAATCCAAGCCCATCATTGAAAATGTCAATATGTACAGTTCCAAAATATACTTTGTCGATTACCTTTGTCTGGGTTGTGCCTGTAGAATCCGTAGTGCCGGAAACCAAAGGTGTTTTTTCTAAGGCTGAATCAGAAGAACCAGAAGTATCAATAAGCTTATAAGTACATTTAGCACCATAGTTTGATGCAATATTGTAGTATTGAAATTCTCCAATAACATTATTGGAATTACTATAGTCATGTGGATACTTGACGCCTGTAGATACATCCACATCAAGTGCTAACAAAATAAATCCTATAGCCAATAGTATAAAGGCTAATTTAAACTTTGATTTCATTAATAATACCTCCGCCGTAGTATTTTAATTACAAAAAACGTTCCAAAACTCTAATGTATGTAATTATATATTAAATATAGGTAGAAAAGCAACATTATTACATTGTAAAAAAGGAAGAATGTAGTATAATTAAGAAGATTTTAAGTAAAAAACTAGCTTTAAAAATTAAAATGCAATGAGCAGGAGGAAATGAAATGAAGAAAATAATGACAAAAAGCTTATCATTATTCTTAGCTGTAGTTATGGTAATAAGCTGCATAACTGTAAGCAAACCAAACAGAGTTAATGCTGACAGTACAGCGTACACAATCAAGGTTAATTTAGGAACAAACTGTACAACAGTTTACAAAAACGGAAAAGCCATCAAGGCAATGATTTGTTCTCCAAGTAATGAAACACCAACAGGAACATTCTATGTACCTGTAAAATACAGATGGCATGAAATGATTGGAAACTGTTATGCACAGTATTGTACAAGAATCTGTGATCAGATTTTATTCCATTCAGTTTGGTATTACAAGAAGGGCGATAAGTCAACAATGTCTGTTGCAGCCTACAATGTAATGGGACAAAAGGCATCTCATGGATGTGTAAGACTTTTATGCAAAGACTCAAAATGGATTTATGACCATTGTGCAGTTGGAACAAAAGTAGTAATTTTCTGGGGCAAAAAAAGTGATGATCCAATAAAACGTCCATCATTTACACCAATTACAAACGGAAAATTCACAGATTGGGATCCAACTGATCCAGATCCAAAGAACCCATACAAGAAAAAAGTTCCTACGGTCAAAGCTAATAAGACTAAAATCGAATTTGGTACAAAAGTAAAATTAAAGAATTTAGTATCAGCAAAAGACAGTGCAGGAAATGCAATTGCCAAGAAGAAAATTAAGACAAAAGGAAAAATAAACACAAACAAGCTTGGTACATACAAAGTTAAATATACTGTAAAAGATTCTCTTGGAAACAAGGTTACAAAAACATTTAAGTTTAAGGTTGTAGATACAAAGGCACCTGTAATTAGCGGTGCGGCAGATATAAAGATGTTGCTCAGGGTAGCAAAGCTAACGTTTTAACCGGTGTTACAGCAAAGAGTGTACCGGGAAAAAATTTAACATCAAAGATTAAAGTTTCTGTTAAATATAAGAACAAAAAAGTTTCTGTAAAGAAAGGTAGCGTAAAATTCTCAAATAAAGGAACATATAAAATTACATATAGTGTAAAAGGCAGAAACAAAAAAGAAGCTAAGAAAACTGTTAAATATACAGTAAAAAGTCATAAAGTTAAGCTTACATTAACAACTTCAAAGGTAACTTTAGTTCAGGGTACAAATGCAGAATTTGGTTATACTTATGTTAAGAGCTTAAAGACTTATGATGACAAAGATTTGAAAATCAAAAAATATGTTACACACACAGGAAAAGTTGACATGAACAAGCCTGGTAAATATGTAATACATACAAGGCTCAGTACAAAAATCAGACTTACACAGCAGTAATAAAGAAGCTTACAGTTACAGTTAAGGCAAAACCAGCAACACCGGAACAGCCAACAACACCGGAACAGCCAACAACACCTGAAACAACAACTACAGCTCCTGAAACAACAACTCAGGCAAAGTAGGCGTAAAGAGGTAAATATGTATTCTTATAAAAAAAGAGTAAGTTTTAGTGAAATTGGAAAAGACGGTATAGTTCCTTATATGGAATATTGTATAATTTACAAGATTGTAGCACATTTCAGTCAGAGGATTTAGGAATTGGCATTAGCTACTTAAAAAAACACCACAGGGCGTGGGTACTTTTAGCTTACAAAATACAGATTTTTAAGGATTTAAGATTTGGTGAAGAAGTTGAAGTTGGCACAAGTCCGTTAAATTTTCACAAGGTAATGGCAACAAGACAGTTCTGGATTAAGGATGCAAATGGTGGGTACATTGTAAAGGCTGAATCTATTTGGAGTCTGCTTGATACAGAAAAGCGCATGCCCGTAAGAATAACTGAAGGTGACATTTCCAAGTACCAATTAGGTGAGGCTTTTGACTCACTTAAAGTGTCAAGAAAATTAAAGTTTCAGGGAGAAAGAGAAGTTCTTGGAACAACAAAGGTTTTCAAAAGTTTCATAGACACAAATGGTCATTTAAACAATGCAGATTATATGCGGATTGTTGAACAGTTTCTGCCAAAGGGAAAAAAATATAATCAGATTGAAATTGTATACAAAAAGGAAGCTTTAATAGATGAAGAAATAGTGTGTGTGGCTTACAATAATCAGGATTATCTTGGCATAAATCTTGAAAGTGCTGACGGTCAAATACATGGACAAATAAAATTAAAAAATATCTAGGTAAGAAACAGTTTGCAGATGTCTGTAAACTGTTTCCTGCCCCTTGGAGGAGAATCTAATGGAATTAGGAAAGACATTAAAATTAAAAGTGGTAAAGAAAACAGATTTTGGTATTTATTTAGGAACTGAGGATGATAAGGTTCTTTTACCAAAAAACGAGGTGCCACAGGGAACGGAGCTTGGAGATACTGTAGAAGTTTTTATTTGCAGGGACTCAAAAGATCGATTGATTGCTACAATTCACAAGCCGGTAGCAGAAGTTGGAGAAACTGCTTATGTAAAAGTAAAGGAAATAACTAAGTTTGGGGCGTTTCTTGACTGGGGCCTTGGAAAAGATTTGTTTCTGCCTTATAAGGAACAGACAACAAACATTAAAGCAGGCGACAAAATTTTAGTGGGCATCTATACAGATAAAAGTGACAGATTATGCGCCACAATGAAAGTGTACAACTACCTAAGCTGCAATTCCACATACGAGGAAGAAGATATTGTAAAAGGCGTTGTTATAATTACAATCCAAACTATGGAGCCTTTGTTGCGGTTAATAATAAATACCACGGTCTGATTCAGACAAAAGAACTTACAATGAAAGTTCATGTAGGAATGGAAGTGGAAGCCAGAGTTAAAAGTGTTCGACCTGATGGCAAGCTGGATTTGGCTCTTAGAAAAAAATCATATTTGCAAATAGAAGAAGATGCTGAAAAAATATTGCAGTTTATGAAAGAAAATGGCGGAAAAATTGACTACACAGACAAGGCATCACCGGAGGTTATTAAGCGTGATTTTAACATGAGCAAAAGTGAATTTAAGAGAGCTATTGGCAGATTGCTCAAAGAACACCAAGTAATTATTGGTGAAAATAACATATTTATAGAGAAATAGCAGTAGCCATATGCAAAATATACAAAGATTTTTTTGTTATTTTGTTTATTTGCCATATAGTATTTTCCTACGATGTGATTTAGAATATCAACATACAAAAGGTAGTGAAAACTATTTCTAGGAGGAAAAGATATATGGCAAGTTTATCATTAAGAAATATCTGCAAAGTTTATCCAAACGGATTTGCAGCAGTTAAGGATTTTAACCTTGAAATTAAGGACAAGGAATTCATCATCTTCGTAGGACCATCAGGTTGTGGTAAGTCTACAACACTTAGAATGATCGCAGGTCTTGAAGAAATTTCATCAGGGGAATTATACATTGGGGATAAGTTAGTAAATGACGTAGAACCTAAGGATAGAGATATCGCAATGGTATTCCAGAACTACGCTTTGTATCCACATATGACAGTATATGATAACATGGCATTTGGTCTTAAGTTAAGAAAAGTACCAAAGGCTGAACAGGAAAGATTAGTTAAAGATGCAGCTAAGATTCTTGACCTTGAACAGTTACTTGACAGAAAGCCAAAGGCTTTATCAGGTGGTCAGAGACAGAGAGTTGCTATGGGACGTGCAATCGTTCGTAATCCTAAGGTATTCCTTATGGACGAACCTCTTTCAAACCTGGATGCAAAATTACGTGTACAGATGCGTTCTGAGATCGCTTCCTTACATAACAGATTGAAAGCTACTATCATCTATGTAACACATGATCAGACAGAGGCTATGACATTAGGTACCAGAATCGTTGTATTAAAAGATGGTGTTATCATGCAGGTTGATTCTCCACAGAAATTATACAATGAGCCGAACAACTTATTCGTAGCAGGATTCATCGGATCTCCACAGATGAACTTTATCGATGCTGTATGTAAAGTAGAAGGTGAGAGAGTAACTCTTAACTTTGAGAAAACATCTGTGTTCTTCCTCCGGCAAAAGCTAAGAAATTAATCGATGGCGGATACAACGGAAAGACAGTTGTTATGGGTATCAGACCAGAAGATATCGGAGATTCCCAGATTGAGATCGAAGCTACAAAGATGCAGTATTCGAGACAGACGTAACTGGATACGAGTTATTAGGTTCTGAAGTATTATTATACTTCAACGTAGCCGGAACAGCCATGACAGAAAAGTTGATTCCAGAACAACAGCTCGTATGGGTGATCATATCACATTAGCGATCGATCCAGAGAAGATTCACTGCTTCGATAAAGAAACTGAATTGACAATTACCAACTAATTCGGTAAAATTAAATAAACTCAGTAGAACCGGGTGCATCATTTGTACCCGGTTTTTTCTGCAAAAAATAATTGCAAAACAAACATGTGTTCTATATAATAAATAACGAAAGGAATGGGGCGTATGATATCAAACCATAAGATACAGACTGCTTTAGACGAGATCAAGGAGATTTCCAAGATTGATCTGGCATTATATTCAGAGAAAGGAAAACAGGTTGCGGCTACTTTTGAACCGGAAGGAGATATGGAAGAAGCGGTAACTTCATTTGCAACATCGATGGCAGAGAGCCAGATGTTGTCCGGTTGTCATTTCTTTAAAGTAATGGTAGAGGGTGAAGTGGAATATATTCTTTTGACAAAGTCATCCGCAGAAGATGCTTATATGGTAGGACGGTTGGCAGTCTGCCAGATAAGGAATCTTGCAGCCGCTTATATGGAGCAGTTTGACCGTATAATTTTATGCAGAATATCCTGCTTGGAAATATGCTCGTGGTGGACATGTACAATAAGGCCCAGAAGCTGCATATTGAACAGGCAGAACGTGTTGTTTTTGTGATTGAGATTGACGGCAAGAAAGATGCAACCGCGATGGAGACAGTCAAGAATCTGTTCGTGACCAAGACCAGAGACTATGTGACAGAAGTGGACGAGCAGACATTGTCCTGATCAAAGATACCAGGGACATGAAAGAAGATGAAGAACTGCAGACATTGGCAAGTATGATCGTGGATAATATGCACACTGAGGCGATGGTGAAAGTGCGCGTGGGCTTTGGAAACCGTGTGAATAATCTGCAAGATATTGCCAAATCCTGTCAGGAAGCCAAGATGGGTTAGAAGTCGGAAGAATTTTTTATGCAGAGCGTGAGACGATTGCATACAGCCTGCTTGGAATTGGGCGTCTGATTATCAGCTTCCGATGAGCTTATGCGAGATGTTTATTCATGAAGTGTTCGGGGATGAAGTGCCGGATATATTTAATGAAGAGATTAATACAACCATCCAGAAGTTTTTTGAAAATAATCTGATCCATAATGCAGCGGTGGAAGCGGTGATTTTGACTGTTGCATTCTGGGCACTTCTTTTTCTGGTGGAGAAAAGGAAGGTGGCGGGAAGCCTGATGGAGTGGAACCTATATGAGTCAGATCCCATCAGACATCCGTATGCAGTAGCAGTTACGCTCATTTTCACAGTCGCCCTTATGACCTGTATTTTTGCAACATTAGACAATGCAGTGACATTAGGGCATGCAGGTGGAAGTATGGATATCGGACAGTGGCCAAGATTGATCCTGGCGGTCAGCGGACTTGTGTCAGGCGTGTTGTTTGATTATGAAAAAGGCAGATACAGGAACCTTATCATGTACTGCGTGACGCTGCTTTCCACGGTGTGTATACTTGTGATCGTTTCCGGCGGCTCTTTTTTGCTTGGGCTGATCGTATTTTATCTGTCGGCAGGCTTCTTTGTTGTGTTTTTCTCGACCGGTTTTGTGCGGCTGGCGGGGGATATGAGAGTGCCGCAGTTTTGGGCTGGCATGGGAAGAGCAGTGAACAATCTCTGCGCCATACTCATTGGAAGTTTTTCAGTAGCACTGATCCGGTCCGGCGACAGTACGAAGATCATGATCGCGTCGATCGGGTTATTTGTGCTGATCAGCATTGCGTTTTATATTTACACGGTGATGGGACAGACGGATGTGGAATTGCCTGATCAGGAGCGGAAACAGGAAGAGGAGCAGGATTATTTTTCAGCATTTGCAGATACCTATGCGCTGACAGAACGGGAGCAGGAGGTGTTGAAAATGCTTTTGGCATCGGATGAGGAGGGCAGGAGATCGCAAATAGGCTTTATATTTCAAGGGCAATGTATATCGATATATTTCATCGCTCAACAAAAAAACAGATACAAATTCAAGGATTGGCCTGATCCAGTTTTATTATACATGGAAACCGGAAAAAAAGGCTGATCGTGACGATTGAGACATATGTAAACTCCCGGATCGTGCAATTTTATGTTAAGCTTTTTTTAGTATATTCCTGGTATGGAGATAGGAGGCTTGAATGAGACATAAGGTGCGTGATCTGGGAGCCTTTTTTTGTCTTGCGGTGATGTTGTTTACTGAACTTCCTGTGGAAAAGAAGTGAGTGATCAGACGATCGCAGCGACCGAACAGAGTTCTGAAGAAAGACGTGTTCTATTTGTCATGGCAAGGGTGTGATCACGGATGATTGTATTCTCTGTCATGGAGCGAAGAAATGTACGGTATGTGGCTGAAGCGGAAAAGTGTAGAGAAGAGACCAAAAATGGGAGAATAAAATTACACTAAAAAGTAGTATAGGAGGAAAAGCAGATGAGAAAGGCGTGGAAGAAAGCAGTCAGTGTCCCT
>ERZ859980.295-NODE-295-length-35148-cov-1.868207_pt1 | contig 35148 bp, 37 predicted proteins | sample MGYA00509984_ERZ859980 | MGnify/ENA primary metagenome ERZ859980 (study PRJEB30046, sample SAMN00715173) | human gut metagenome | study: EMG produced TPA metagenomics assembly of the A metagenome-wide association study of gut microbiota in type 2... | reverse complement strand
CCGCGAACATAAAAATAGGTTCATCAATATTCTCCTTTATAAATTGCGATTTGTTAAGCTATCTATATAATATACAATATCATCTCTCTCTGATTATTACAATACCGACCGCCCTCGTTAGTTTTCAGGTCTAACGAAAGTGGTCGGTACATAAAAAAGCATTATTATTTTATTCCACTGCTTCCATAAAGTAAATTCGGGAGGAAAAATCCGGGAACAATCGGGTGTCGGAATTATATCCGGTTCCGGCGAAAGCGGGTTTCAGGGCAATACCCGCAAGCATCAGGGTATCTCCGTAAGCGGTCAGATCTTCTTTTTCGCCATCCATATTCACAAATCGTGAAAGAATCTCCTGTAATGCGGATCCTTGCTTGATATGCACCGGGGAAACGGTGTTCACAAGGTCTCCGAAGTCCTTCAGATTGTATTTGATATTCCTGCCGTAGAAATGATATTTCACATCAGGAAGTAACCCCACCGGGCGATACCAGTCATGGGATTGGTTCGGAGTTGTCAGGCGTCGGAAGAACAGCCCCACTGCTCTTCTGCCATCCGGGGACACGCAGGTCCAGGATAAGGTTTCCGAGTCGGAATCCTCGTTTTCTGTTCCACGGTAAAAGGTTCCAAACTGGAAAACATCCCGCCATTTTTTATAAAGTGCAATCTGTTCCCGGATTGCGTTAAGGTCACTTCCGGACAGATCCTTTAAATTACATTCATACCCTAAGATTCCGAAAGAGGCCACCTGAAAACGGGTCTCAAGGGGCGTGATCCTTAAGGTCTGATGATTTGGACAGGATGATACATGTGCTGTAAATACCGATAAGGGATATCCATAGCTGTAACTGTTCTGAATCCCGGTACGACATAGTGCGTCAGTATTATCGCTCGCCCAGATCTGCGGGAAATAGCTTAATATTCCCAGATCAAAACGATTTCCACCTGAACTGCAGCCTTCAAACAAAATCTCAGGGAAACGTGTGGTCAGCTCATCCATAATGTGATACAGCCCCAGCACATAACGATGTGCCGTCTCTCCCTGTTTTGCAGCCGGCAGATAAGGGGAATAAATATCACTGAAATTACGGTTCATATCCCACTTTACATAACGGATTTCTCCGGAGGAAAATACCTTCGTCATGGAATCTATTACATATTGTTGTACTTCGGGATTGCACAGATCCAAGAGTCGCTGATTGCGTCCCTCAGAGTGGGGATGTCCCGGAATCATCATTGCCCAGTCGGGATGTTCTTTATAGAGGTTACTGTTCTCACTGATCATCTCCGGCTCCACCCAGATGCCGAAATCCATGCCAAGTTCCTTTATTTTTTTACTGAGAGAGGCAATCCCTCCGGGCAGTTTTTTCGGGTCGGGTTCCCAGTCACCCAGAGACGAAGTATCGTCGTTACGTCCGAGAAACCACCCATCATCCATGACAAAGAGTTCAATTCCGGCATTTTTTCCGGCCTTTGCCAGCTGCAAAAGCTTCTTTTCATCTATTTTAAAATAGCAGGCTTCCCAACTGTTTAATAAAACGGGGCGGGGCTTGTGCTTCCAGACACCCCGCACAATGTGTTCCCGGATAAAGGAATGCAGCTGCCCGCTGAGTCCCCGGAAACCATCTGCTGAGAAGTTTAGAACGGCCTCAGGGGTATAAAAGGCTTCTCCCGGGGCTAACTGCCAGGAAAAACTCCGGGGATTGATACCGGCAACAAATCGAAACTTGCCATAAGAATCTTTCTCAAGGGCTTCATAATGATTCCCACTATAGATCAGATTGCAGCCGATACAGGAACCACTGGTCTCACAAGTATTCTCAGGGCTCAGGATCACAAAAGGATTCGCCCTGTTAGAGGAAGTTCCGGTATAAGAAGAATTAACGAATTTGCCGGAAGAAAGCGTGATCTGTTCTCTGTGCATTTCTCGTGCCCAGGCACCGCTGAAATGAGTGATCACGGAATAATCCTCTGTCAGATCTAACTGTGCACTGAGACATCGCTCCAAGGTGACAGATGCGTCACTATGATTGATCAACCGTGCACTTCTGGTAATGACATCACATTCTTCGAATACGGTATAAAACAGCTGCAACTCCAAATGATTCGTAACATCCTGCAAAATAATCTGAAGGCATTCCGCGGAAGCAGTTTCCGCTTCTGAATAACTGCGAGGGAGTCCGGAAGCCTGCAGGCACTGTTCTCTTTCCTTTAAAGTAATAACTTCATAGGAATCAAAAGTAAAGTCAGAGGTGACACTTCCGTCAGTAAATTTGACTTCCAAAAAAGGTTCCCGGATATCTCCCCTTCCCAAGGTGCCAACCTCCAGGCAGACATCTTCCATGGAGATCTGCGGATGTTCCTTGTCGTAGGTACAAGTATTTCCCGGAGCAAAGCCTCTCTGTATGACAAGGGGCGCGCAGAAAGCGGAATCCTGTGTATCCACAGTGATCCGTTCTCCGTAATATAGGTGCTCTAAATGCCCAGTCTCCATGACACGCATTCCGTAGGTACTGTGAGTCGTCTGTAAAAAGAACCATGGTCTCGTATCTTTTACGATCTGGATCATATCGATGCCTCCTGAATCTCCTTTAAGCGTTCATCGGTCAGTTTATATTTCTTATGAAAGAATATGACACCGATGACTAACAACAGAATAGGGAATAATGTCATGGTCATGCGAAGCCCGGCCACAGAGCCTCCGGAAGCCCCGGCAGCCGCAGATACGGTATCACTGGTATCGGAGTTCAAATGGCAGAGGTTCAGGCACAGAGAAGCCACTAACGCAGCCATTCCGGAAGCCAGTTTTACTACGAAGGTCTGCATGGAAAAAATGACACTCTCGTCTCTGCGATGATTTTTCCATTGACCGTAATCTACGGTATTGGCTAAAAATACAGTAGTCAGTACGGTCAGCATACCATTGGCGGCAAAGATCAGGAATCCGGGGATAAACAGTAAAAATACATTGCCTATATTGGTAAAACACAAAAACAACAATACAAAATATCCTGCAATAGCCATCACGAAGCTGACATAAAAGATCCGAATAGTACTTAAGAACTTACGAAACAGCGGGAACAAAAGCATCATGGAAAGGATCTGTACCGCTCCGCCAAAGGTATTGAACAGTGTATAGGAGTTATACCAGGTCTCTCCTCCGAAATCGTATTTGAAGAAATAAATTACCAGGTTGGAGGTGGTATAGACCGCGCAGTTGATCAGTACAATGGTAATTACTACTGCCATAGCCTGATCGTTCTGAATTAACGCCTTGAACATCTGACCGATGGAAGGGGCGTCCACATCTACCGTAGATTTTTCCTTGATATTTATACAGGTAATGGCAATAAATATCACGAACAGCACAGCAATGATCAGGGTGAACCGGGAAAATCCGACACGCTCTTCTCCTCCGCCCAGGGCATTGACGCAGAGCATGGTGATCACGGTGATGATGGCAGAGCCGACACCGGCGCAGGAACGTCCCAGCGTAGACAATCCTTCACGCTCTTTTCCGCTGTGAGTAAATGCCGGTATCATGGACCAGAAAGGAATATCCATCATGGTATAGGTCACACCCCAGAGAATATAGGTAACCCCGCATAAGCCACCAGCCCGCTGCCATCCAGCGCAGGAGGCGCTGAGAACATCAGAAACAGAACAATAGCATTGGTCACGGTGCCGATCATCAGCCAGGGGCGGAACTTCCCCCACCTGGTCCTGGTCTTTGCCACGATGACGCCCATGAAGGGATCGTTAAACGCATCGAACACTCTGGCAACCAGCAGGATAATACCCATAGCTACGGCATTTACCCCTAAAATATCCTGATAGTAATATAAAATATAGCTGGCGGACAGCATATACACCATATCCTTGCCGACCGCACCCAGTCCATAAGAAAACTTTTCTTTTCCACTTAAACTCATAATGTAACCCTGATCCTTTCTTTTGAAATCCTTTGAAATCTAACGCTCAAATGAAACCATTAAATCATAATCTGAAAAGGTATCCGTATTTCCCCTGCCGTCTGTGACTGCAACAGCAAAGCTCCCCGACCGGATCTTCCCGTACTCTTAACATAAGTTCCACCCATGCCTCCCTGTAAAGCAATGGTGTCAGGTCCGATGATGGAGATGTCACCTTCCGCAATCAGACGAACCGGCTCCTGATAAAAGGGAAGCACATTTCCATGGTCATCCACTGCACGGATCCGCACCAGTGCCACGTCGTAGCTGTGATGCTCTGTCAGATTCGTGTGATCCGCTTCCGCCTGCAGCCGGATCCCATTTACCGGCTCTTTGGTGACAGACTTTATGACTTTGCCGTCTTTGATGGCATCAAAACGGTATACGGTGGCGGTACCGCCCCAGTCACCGATGTATTTCGTGTAAAGCTTTGTCACCTCCGCAAAATCAATATGATACAGCAGTACCAGCTTTAAGGCGGTAGGATACAATCTCTTCGGAATATGGTTCAGACTGCCTCTGGCCACGATATTCATGGCATCCGCCATTTCTTTCGCATGTTTCGGACGGAACCGTTCGTTCTTCTCCAAAGCATCACCGATAAAGTCATCGATGAGAATGGGACCGTGCTTTAAATGCTTATAAGGGGACATTTCTGGCCGGTATTCCTTGATAAAACGGTCGTTTTTATACATTCTCACACTGTCGGCATTGGACAAAATATACAGGTTTCCGCGGTTGCAGCCGGGATGCTCTCCGATATCCATGGAGGAGGTGATCTGAAGCACGGGGATCTCATCCTGTTCACAGGCATAAACGGAAGCTGCGAGCTTCGGATTACGGAACATATCCATGACACCGTGATAACAGATCCGGTCACCGCTTCCGAAGTCCTTATGGGTATTGTAGTCGAACATACACCAGCCGAAGCTTCCGGCGATATCCTCCTGCCCCGACACGGCATCCAGTACGTTGGCATGGCGGATCGCATGTTCACTGCGGCGTTCCTCATTATCGAAGGCTTTTGTGGGATACATGTGTCCGTTGTATTCGCTGATCAGGTAAGGCTTGTCGGTATCGGAAGTGACCTTTTTCTTCGGGTCACAGCCGGGAGTCTCGCCGTCGTGCAGAAAATCGTTATAAGTATAGACGTCCTCCAACAGATGACTTTTCTTAATAGCCCGGACACCGCCGGTAGGTCTCATGGGATCCAGCTTATGTGCCACGGCATTGGTCTTTTCGTAAAACGGATCATCATCCGGGGATTCATTGATCCGTACACCCCACAAAATAATCGAAGGATGATTGCGGTACTGACGGATCATGTCCTCTGCATTGACCACCGCCTGTGCTTTCCAGGTGTCATCTCCAATATGCTGCCAGCCGGGAAACTCTGTGAAGACCAGAAGTCCCAGTTCGTCGCACCGCTCCAGAAAATAATGACTCTGGGGATAGTGGGAAGTCCGCACGGCATTCAGCCCCAGCTCTTTTTTTAACAGATCCGCATCCAGTTTTTGCATGCTCTCCGGCATGGCATAGCCACATAAGGATAACTCTGATGGCGGTTCAGACCCCGGATCCGCAGTTTTTTGCCATTGAGGTAAAAGCCGTCTTTTTTAAAAACTGCATCCCTGATACCGAAGGTGACCTCTGCTTCGTCCAGAAGCTGCTCTCCCTGCCAGAGCTGGGTCTTTAACAGATAAAGATGAGGGTGTTCGGTATCCCACAAAAAAGGATGTGGAATCGTTCCCTGAATACGAAACGGGGTCTCAGCCGTAGTGCCTGTGGGGACATTCTGTTCGCAGAGAAACTGCCAGTCATTATCTGATGTTACATCTGATACCACACCCGACATTACAGCATCGCTCTTTAACATATAATATTGTCTGACATTAAGGTCTTTCGCAACTTCATAAAAAGTGATTTCAGAAGTTACCTGAGCCTCATCCGGTGTGATCAGCGTGTGTACGAAAATATCCTCAAGGGCAATCTGGTCTTTTACTTCGAGATACACATCCCGGTAGATGCCGCCGTAGGTCATATAATCGATCACGTAACCGAAGGGAGGCACATTTAAGTCTTCTCTGCTGTCCAGCCGGACACACAGCACATTGTCCTGTCCGTAGTTCGCATATGCCGACAGATCTACAGTAAAGGCGGTGTAGCCGCAATGGTGCTCTCCCACCTTACTGCCGTTGAGATAGACGGTACTGTCATGACCGGCCCCTTCGAAGGTGAGCAGGATCCGCTTGCCCTGCCATTCGGTCGGAATATGCAGATGGCGTCTGTAGCCGCTGACCATCTGGTAGAGAGATTCGTCAAAATAGTGAAACGGGGTCTCCTTACAGGTATGAGGGATTCGGACGGGCTGCAGGGTCTCTTCCGGGTATTCTGTTGCAGTCATCCCCTCCTGAAAGTTCTCGTTAAAAAGCCAGTCTTCGCTTAAATAGATCTTCTGATTCATGGTTCGTTCCTCTTTCTTTGGGATATTATGGATTAATTCTGGATTATTCCATTGCCTCATTCTGATCTCTGTACGATGCCATACATGAGGATTTCCACAACTTCCTTCAGGGCATCTGCATAAGTCAGCTGATTTCGAGAGAGAATATCTCTCTGGAAGAACTGCTCAATGGAAGCTTCTAACATCATTTTCACCAGACAGATGGGAACCGGGCGGATGCTGCCCCCAGCCATGCCCATCTCGATCAGCTGGATTGTAGGCTCCCAACCTGTGGAAAGTCTGAGTTCTACCTTCTGGTAGATCTTCGGGTATTTGTCCCGGAGGGAATATAATTTTCGAAGATCGATATTCTGATAACCTTCCGGCAGCACTCCCAGGATGCGGTGCAGTTTTTCCACTACACTGAGGGAAGGATCGGTCAGGATCATCTGCTCGCTTTCCTTGATGGAGTCAAAGATATAATCTACCATGGCAAGAAACAGTGCTTCTTTATCATCGTACACGGTATAGATGGTTTTCTTGCTGATCGAGAGTTCCTTCGCCAGATCATCCATTGTGAATTTCAGCCCTTTTTGATCGAAGACACGCAGGGTGGCGTCGAGAATATTTTTTTGCAGACCTTCTGTGGTATCCATCGCTTCTATTCCTCCGTTCGGTAAGATTGTAATTGCAGTATGGAAACTGAAAAGTAAATTGCGGTTTCCTATAAAAATAGAGTAGCATTTTTGAAAAAAAGATTCAAGAAACGTTTTTGCCAAAAAGAGTTTCCGAGAATTGTGAAATATAACAAAAAACCAGCCAACAAAACGGTTGACTGATGAATGACAGAGTCTATAAATAGTTTTTCATGATGCATTCTTTTTCCGGAGAACATTTTTTCCATGGGATTTTAAAATACAAGAGAGGGATGCAAAGATTTTATAGATAGAGGTTTATCATGATAAAGTATGATCCGTTATGGGATACCTTGAAAAAAAGGGGGATCAGCCAGTACTCTCTGATCAAAGATTATGGAATTGATAAAGCGCAGCTGCAACGCCTGCGCAGCAATATGGTAGTAAAAACAATGATTTTGAACCGGCTCTGTACGATCCTGGACTGCCGGATCGAGGACATCATGGTATATGTGCCGGATGCAAAAGAAACCGAACAAAAACAGGAAAAACAGTAAGAGGTATCAGAAAAAAAGTCTGATACCTCTTTTGTTTAATTTTATTATCTCTTGAATTGTTCTGCCAGCGTGGGATGAGATTTTTTGCGGGTGATCTCCACCAATCCTAAAGGCGTCATATCCACGATGCGGGGATGCTGGGGATCCCCTGCGGTCAGATTCTTTAATGTCTCCAGTAACTCCTTCTGCCGTTCCTTTTCCGCCATATTGATGAAGTCCACAATGATGATACCGGACAGATTCCGCAGGCGCAGCTGTCTGGCTACTTCTTCGGCAGCCTCCAGGTTTACCGATAATAGGTGTCCTCTCCTGCTTTTTTCGCTTCGTTTTTACCGGAATTGACATCGATCACCGTCATGGCCTCCGTAGGCTCGATGACGAGATACCCTCCGCATTTTAACCAGACTCTCGTATCCAGTGCTTCCTCCATGCCGCGCTCCAGAGAATACAGCAGGCGTAAAGAGATCGCTGGATCATCGTAGAACCGAATGGACTTTTGTTTTAACAAAGGGTGATCTCCTTCCGACAGCTGACGATAGATCTGAGGATCATCGGTAAGGATCTCCGAATATTCCGAAGGATCCGCCATCTGCTCCAGAACCTCGTAAACGGCCTCAGAAGGCTTCGAAAGGCAGGTGAAGTACACTTTATGGTCTGCCTGCTCCCAAAGGCTCTGAAGGGCTTCAGAAGCGTTCTCAGGGGTGCTCCCGTTTTTACAAAGCAGCTGCTTCATCCGGGCAGGATCCGCAGTGGCGGAGGCACGCTTTGTCTTCTGGGCATCTTTGGTGACCATGACTATCAGCTCGTCTCCAGCTTTCAAGGTACCGTCTGCCTTACGATTGGTCAGATACGCCGCACCTGCTTCCCGCAGGGGTAGAAAGCACAATTCTCCGGGAAGGATCTCCACGAAGCAGGCATCAATATTTTTTGCCACATTCTGTATTTTCCCCAGATAGATGCCACCGATCTTACTGGCATCTGACCGCAGTACGCGTATAGCAGCCACGCCCCGGGCATTGACAAGCAGAGCTGCCCTGCGTTCCCGCAGACAGGTGAAGATCAGTTTTCCCTCCGTGCAATCCGTGAATTTACGGATCTGATTTACTTCTTTTTCTCTGGCCGGTCGTCCGCCGGTGAGACTGCGGCTCATTCCGTGTCACCGGAAGCTGCCCTGTAAGCTTCCTCACTGTCGAAACCTATGGCATCCAGGGGGAGAAGGGCGTCTGTTTCGTTTCTCAGATAGGTCTCTTCTCTGTTGACCAGAAGGGCATTTTCCTGCAGGGTCTCACCATTTTCGGAAAATAATGCTTCAATGACCTGAATGGGTTTGATATTTCCGGCACTGGAGGCATCCACCAGCAGATAAAGCTTTTCGGACTCCACCATCTTCATCTTATAGATACCTTCTTTTAAATTGATCTCCCGGCTTCCCTTTTTTGTCTCTTTGGTAATGAGGATCTCATCTTTTGCAAGAAAACGATCCACCGCGGAGCCCAGATCAAAATGAGGCCCTCTGCCCTCCCGGAAAGCTACCGTATATCCAGCGGCAGCAACGCTAGCCATGGCATTGCCGGCCTTGTCCGGCAGAATTTTCACCGAAGTGATCTCGATTCCCGGTACGGAAGCGGCATTCAACCGCTGCTTTACATCCTCACAGGAGGTCAGGGAATGCACTTCCAGGTCCATATATTCTCCGTTGCTGGTCAGTCCCACACCCAAAGGTGCGGCGAAGGACATGATCTGATGCGGGCTGAAGCCGCCGGTGTATGCCACATCCAGTTCTGCTCTGCGGTTGGCTTTCTGGAAGAAGCGCATTACATCCAGATGGCCAATGAAACGTACTGGTCCGTATTTTCTGAATTTGATTCTTAACTTCATAATTTCTGTCAGATTTCTATGAGGCCTTCCGTGAAAGACCTGAAATTTCCCTTTCTTCGTATTTTTCTACACTCTATAATGTGTCGCAAAAGCATGCCCCTTACAATCATCCTCTGGGCTCCACACAGATACCGCAGCCGAATCTGGCGGCACCGCAGCCCTGACATGCCTGTTTGCAGTTCGGTGAGATCGTCTCGTTTTTCGCTTTCTGCCATTCTCTCTCCAGAAAGGCTCTGGATACACCGCAGTCCAGGAAATCCCAGGGCAGGATCTCGTTCAGAGGCCGTTCTCTGTGGGAATAGAAATCCGGGTCCAGACCACAGGCTTCAAAAGCTTCCATCCAGATATCGTTGTGGAAATACTCACTCCAGGCATCGTAGAAGCAGCCCTTGTTATAGACATATAAAAGCACCTGGGACAATTTTCTGTCACCTCTGGCCAGAACACCCTCCAGAACGCTGACATCCGCTTCGTGCCAGTTGTACTTGATGCTCTTCTGGTTCAGCTGCTCGGAAATGGCCTTTCTGGTCAGATATGCCTTTTCCACGAACTCTTCCTTGGTACACTGGGGCGCCCACTGGAATGGCGTAAAGGGCTTCGGCACGAAGAAAGAGGTACTGGTAACAATCTGCACTCTGCCGTTGACACGTTTCTCCTTCGGCACCGTATCGAAGAAAGTGGCCGCAATTTTGTTGGAAAGCTCAGCGATTCCCCGGATATCCTCTTCGGTTTCCGTGGGATGTCCCAGCATGAAGTACAGTTTGACTCTGGTCCAGCCGCCTTCGAAGGCAAGGGCGGAACCCTGTAAGATCACTTCTTCAGTGAGTCCTTTATTGATGACATCCCGCAGTCTCTGGCTGCCGGCTTCCGGAGCAAAGGTCAGACTGGATTTCTTCACATCCTGTACTTTGCTCATGACATCCAGAGAAAAGGCATCAATACGTAAAGACGGCAGGGAGATATTGATATGTCTCTTATCACACTCTTCAATCAGGAAGTCAATCAGCTCCGGCAGCTTACTGTAATCGCTGGAACTTAAGGAACTTAAGGAAATCTCCTCATGACCGGTGTTTTTCAACATTTCCATGGCGTACTTTTTCAGAACTTCCACATCCCTTTCTCTGACGGGACGATACAGCTGTCCTGCCTGACAGAAACGACAGCCGCGGATACAGCCTCTCTGAATCTCCAGAACGACTCTGTCCTGTGTGACTTTGATATAAGGAACTACCGGCTTCATAGGATAAAAGCTGTCGGTCATATCCGTTACCAGCTCTTTGCGGATCCTTGCGGGAATTCCCTCTTCCGTAGGTCGAAAGGAAGCAATGGTGCCATTTTCATGGTAAGTGGTCTCATAGAACCGGGGCACATACATTCCCGGCAGCTTTGCCGCCCGGCGTAAGAATTCTTCTCTGCCGGTCTTCTCCGTCCGGCATTTCTTATAGAGATCGATCAACGGCCGGTACTGGGTCTCGCCTTCTCCGATATAGAAAATATCAAAGAAATCGGCAATGGGCTCAGGATTATAGGTGCAGGGACCGCCGCCGATAACGATGGGACAGTCCTCTCCACGTTCGGTGGCAAGCAACGGGATCCCCGCCAGATCCAGAACCTGCAGAATATTCGTATAACACATTTCGTACTGAATGGTGATTCCCAAAAAGTCGAAGTCTTTTATCGGATCCTGACTCTCCAGGGCAAACAGCGGAATGTTCTCCTTACGCATAATTTCATCCAGATCCACCCAGGGAGAATACACACGCTCACACCAGACATCATCCCAGGAATTGAGCATGCCATACAGGATCTGGATTCCCAGGTGGGACATACCGATCTCGTAGACATCCGGGAAGCACATACAGAAACGGACATCAATGCTGTCTCTGTCCTTCACTACGGCATTGACTTCGTTGCCGATGTAGCGGGCCGGTTTTTCGATCTTCATCAGAATATCATCATTTAACGCTAACTTTTCGTTCATATTTACCTCAGGTTATTGATTTTTACATATAATTTTTCATCTGCCGGACATCTCCGTCTGTGCAGGGGACAGCGGAATAACGGGCTTTTTCATAGATTTCAGCCATTCCTTCCACATCCAGCGATTTTTCGGCATCTCTAGCAGTATAAAATGGCAGGCTCATCTTTGCAAGCCCGCTGGCATTTATTTTTTTCTGATACATCCGCCTTATCTTCTGGCCGGCATCTAAGAAAGCAAAAGAAAACCATTTCTGCTTCTGCTTTGCGGCAGTATTTTCCGGGGCAGCCTCCAGGTGTTCCCGCTTGTCCATGCTCTCCGGCTGTTCAGAAACAGTGCCGGGGAGGGAAAACTGCATTCTGTCCCTGAGAAATGTGATCAGCTTTAAAATTCCGCGGTACAGCAGAAATACGCAGACGATCAGAAGTGCGATCATGGCCACATATTCCAGAATGACCCATAAAATAAAAGGATCTTCCGCTTCCATGGGAGGCATATCGCCACCGCCTGCCTGCTGTTCCACCACTACCGCTTCTGTCCCGGAATCCATGGGGAGCAGTCCGAACAGGAAACGAAGAATCGCAACCAGACCGTTTCGCAGTAACCGCAAAAAGGGCTTTAACCAGGCAAACTGTGACACTGCCAGGAGCAGAAGCCCCGACAACAGCACAAAGGCTGCGGTGCTGTGGAGCCCGGAACGAAAGATCTCCTGAAACGGGATCTTGCCGGTACTCAGCCTGTTTACCGTAAGGAAATCCTCATAGGACTGCAAAAACAAAATGACAGCATACAATAAAAACACCAGGATCAGACTCATACGATAATAGAGATCCCAGACGTTGTTTCCCTGATAATGCTGCAGAAAAAGACACAAAAAGGCAATTCCGGCGGCTAACGGCAGAGGCAGCGGATCGGAAGCAAAGTCCTCCGTCCGAAAACGCAGCCAGAGGGAATAGATCACAAAGCCTGCACCTACCAACAGCCGGATACCACGGTTTACGCCGTTGGCTGCCGGAATGATATAAAAACATGCCAGTACCAGTCCGTGCAGAAGGAGCAATACCGACAGATGCTTACAGCGTTTTCTGGCGTAATACAGAAAAAACACCGGCAGCGCCCCGAGCATCCACAAAGCCAAGGACGGACGGCTCGCCGGAGCCAGCGCGGCCAACAACGTGGACGTAGTCAGCGCCAGGGGATAAAAACATAATTGATTCATTAGATCAGTCAAAATTTCTTTCACATTCAGACGCTTTCTTCCCGTAGGGAGATAAAAGTGATCAAAGACTTTAACGCTTCCCCGGGATCAGGAGGTGTACTTTCGGAATAAGGATAAAACCATTTCATATCCGGGTGTTTTTCCTGATATTGCAGAAGTAATGCTGCAAAGTCTTCATAGGCATTGGGTGATACAAAGCAGGTATAGAGCGCATTGGACGCATCGGACATACGGGCGGCAAACAGCTCGGAAAAAGACTGTACCGGTTTAGACGTATCGATTCTTGCAAGCGTCTGCAGACAGACATTCCGCTGTCTGACTCCGCCGCCGGCTTCCAGAATACAGGGGTCTCCACTGATTGTGTCAATACCGTTGCAATACAGGGCAACCTGCATCCCCTGTTCCAGAAACAGCAATAACAGTGCCGTGGCAATCTGCAGGCAGGCTTCCACGCAGTCCTCTTTTTTCAGAATACCGGTGTCCTCTAAGTTCACAAAAATCCGAACGGATTTCTGGGAGGTATAATTTTTCTGGTTTACCTTCAGATCCCCGGTACGGGCCGTGGCTTTCCAGTTGATGCTTTTTAAGTCATCCTGTGGTTGGTAATCCCGAATGCCCCGGTATTCGAAAGGGTCTTCCAAAAGATGTCGTTTTGTCAGAACTTCTCCGTTTAACTGTTTTAAAGACCGTTTAAAATCCGGATGGGAAAAGGGCTTCGGGTACACATAGAGACTGCAGTGTTCGATGGGTGTCGTAGCCGTATACTGTGCTGTCAGGAACAGATCGGATGCGACAAGATCCGCCTCCTGTATGGTGTAATAACCTCTTCTTCCGCCGGTAAAGTGCAGCGCTCTGGTGACCTTCTCCAGACGTCCGATCTGGAAAATATCATTGCGGTAATAGCGATCCGTGGTCCGGGAGCCTTTGGTATCGGCAAACACCAGATGTCTGTCAGTCTGGAATTTGACCTTCAACATGGTAAGGGGCAGCCGTTTGCGATTCTCAATGATCTCCGACAGCTCGCTCTCCTGTCCTTCCCAGATGCCATCCTCCCGGAAAGAAAGGGAAACCTTCAGATCACGCTGCCATATTTTGGCGTATACATATTTCTGCCCCAGATACAGAAGCAGGGCAAAGACAATGATTCCCAGCAGTTGTATCATGGCTCAAACCTTTCTGTGGGAACCGGAACAGTGGAAAGGATGTTTTCCATTCTGCCTGCTGCGGAGCCGGTATCGGAACCGAAGCTGCATACCAGTCTGTGGGCCAGCACCGGAACAGCCAGGGTACGAACGTCATCCGGGATCACATAGGAACGTCCCTGCAGATAAGCATAGGCCTTGACACAGCGTAAAAGCCCAAGGGTTCCTCTGGGACTGACGCCTGCCAGAATACCGTCTGCCCGTCTGGTGGCTTCTGCAATCTGTACCATATATTCCCGGATGCAGGGATGAACAAAAATCTTCGCAGCCTCTGCCCGGGCAGCCAGAAGTTCCTCCAGAGAGACCACGGCAGTCAGGCTTTTCAGGGGATCTTCCTCCATGTACAATTCCAGAATCCTCAGTTCCTCTTCTTTGGTGGGAAGGTTCATGGACAGTTTTATAAGGAAACGGTCTAACTGCGCTTCCGGCAGAGGAAATACGCCGGCACTTTCGATGGGATTCTCTGTGGCAATGACAAAGAAGGGTTCGCCCGGTGTATAAGAGACACCCTCGATGGTTACCTGACGCTTTCCATACATTCCAACAGTCCTGCCTGGGTTCTGGGGGTGGCACGGTTCAATTCGTCTGCCAGTAAAATATTGGTAAATACCGGCCCCTTTCGCAGGGTGAATTCATTCTTCTGTCTGTCATAGACATTGATGCCGGTAATGTCACCGGGCAACAGATCCGGGGTAAACTGTACCCGGGAAAACCGGGCATTTAAAGATTTTGCCAGTGCCTTGGCCAGCTTCGTTTTGCCAGTGCCGGGGACATCCTCTAATAGTACATGTCCGTCAGCGATTAGGGCCGTCAGAAGAAGTTCTGTCACTTCCTCTTTTCCGACCAGGACTTTTTGAATATTGTTTTGTATTCTGGATGCTAATTCTTTTCCGTTTTGTTCAGCCATAATTGTTACCTTTTTGCTCATGAAGTTTACTCGCCCTATAAGCATTCCAAAATATTCTTACGAATACAAGTATTCGACGAATATTTACGAAGTGCTTACATGGCTCTGAATAGTTATCATTATACCTTATAAACTTAAGTTCTGCCAGTACCAAAAGGCACATAAATATGAACTGCGAAGATTGCAGATACCAGAAAGGAATGTAAAAGAGCATGGAAAAACATGATCACAGACATAAGGAAGAACTCTTACAGCAGATGCGCAGACAGGCAGAAATACGGCCAGAGCAAAACGATTCGGAACCTGCCGCATCTTCCGATACCGGTACGTTCAAAATCCGCCTTGCTCTGGCCGGAGTATTATTATTGACGATCATATTGCTGGATCAAAAAGGCAAATGCTTTGCCGGGATCTCCATGGATCAGGTGCTGCATTATGTCACCGATGTAGATTACGGCACTTATCTGGAGACCTGGGTGGAAACTGCAGTTAACGGTTCGCAAGCTCTGTAGTGATCTCTTCCCAGGTGACATCCTTTTCCGCCATCAGCACCATCATATGATACAGGAAATCACTGATCTCATATTTGACCTCGTTGGGGTTAGGATTCTTGGCAGCAATCACGATCTCTGTAGCTTCCTCTCCCAGTTTCTTAAGGATCTTGTCGATACCCTTGTCGAACAGGTAATTGGTATAGGAACCCTCCTTGGGGTGGACCTTGCGGTCCTTGATCACATCGAAGACTTCCTCGAATACCTGTAAGGGATTGTTGCTTTCCTCATAATCCTTTTTCGTGATCTCATTGAAGAAGCAGCTTCTGCTTCCGGTATGGCATGCAGCGCCCACTTGAGATACCTTCGCAAGGATTGTATCCATATCACAGTCCGCCACCAGTTCCTTCACATACTGGTAATGACCGCTGGTCAGACCTTTCAGCCATAATTCCTGACGGCTTCTGCTGTAGTAGGTCATCTTGCCCAGCTTCAGGGTCTGCTCATAGGCTTCCTCATTCATATAAGCCATCATCAGAACTTCCTGTGTCCGGTAATCCTGTACGATAACGGGTACCATGCCGTCACTGTTCTTTTTGAAATCTTCCCACTTGTAGGCAGCCTGGAAGGATTCAATGGGAATATCGTTCTCCCGGCACAGATCCTTCAGGGCTACGATCTCTTTCACATTGTCATTTATCGTATTGCCGGTGACACCACAGACATTCTCATAAGCAAAAATCTCCAGCAATTTATTCAATGCCACCTGATTGATCTGCACGAAAAACGGAAGGGAAAGAATGGCCTGAGTCTCCCGGATCTGATGAGGGTTCATCAGGATCATGGCAGAGATATATTTCTCAATCTTCTCCTTATGTAATTCCAGAACGGCCGGGTCGTTGTAAGAGATCAGAATCTTGTCCTTACCGAATTTCAGAGAGACCTCTTCGGTAATCTCAATATTACTCTCTTTCTCATAGTCGAGAACTGCTTTTTTACATCCGGCATAAAGTAATTTCTTAATGTCCTCCATACGCTTGACATTGCCGGCACCGATGACATCCACTTCCGCCCTGGTACAGATCTCCTTGATGATATCCAGTGCGGCATCATGCTCCGCGTCACCTTCGGACATATCGAAAACGATCAGCTCATCCGCATTGTGCTCACAGTAATAATCTGCCAGACGGACGGGATCCGTATCCACGATGGTGGTATCCGTAAGATTCCGCACCGCATGCTCATGATATAAATAAATACAGGGAACAAATTTCTTGATGATCATAGTAATCCTCACGTCTTTCTATACCTGCAAAGCCTATGCTGCAGGCACGTATTTTTTACAGACTTCCTTTGGTACTTAAAACATCCGTTACCTTCGGATTATAGGAAACGGCCTGATCCAGCGCCTTGGCAAATGCCTTGAACATGGCTTCGATCATATGGTGATTATTGCCCGGAGACAACATTTTGATATGTAAGTTCATTCCGGCACTGTAGGATACGGCATAGAAAAATTCCTTTACCAGCTCCGTATCCAGTTCACCTACCTTCGGTACAGTAAATTCACATTCAAAATTAAGATAAGGCCGGCCGCTTAAGTCAACGGCGCACAAAGCTAGTACCTCATCCATAGGCAGAATAAAATAGCCGTATCGATTGATGCCCTTCTTGTCTCCTACCGCTTTTTTGATAGCTTCACCGAAGACAATGCCGGTATCCTCCACCGTGTGGTGACCGTCCACCTGCAGATCACCCTTCACCTTGCATTCCAGGTCAAAAAAGCCGTGCCTTGCAAAGCCGTCCAGCATATGGTCAAAAAATCCGATGCCGGTAGACAGATCCGCTTTTCCGGTGCCGTCCAGATTTAAGGTGATGGCAATGTCGGTCTCTTTCGTTGTACGGGTCACAGTTGCAATTCGTTCCATAATATCCGATGACTCCCTTCCCAGAGGAAATGATTAATCTTCAAATCTAACTTTAATACTGTTTGCATGTGCGGTCAAGCCTTCACTCTTGGCGAAGGTCTCGATCTGGTTGTGCACCTTTTCCAGTGCCTGCCTGGAATAAGAGATAATACTGGTCTTCTTGATGAAGTCGTCCACGTTTACCGGGGAGAAGAACCGTGCGGTACCGTTGGTGGGCAGAATGTGGTTCGGACCTGCAAAATAATCACCCAAGGGTTCGGAAGCATACTCTCCCAGGAAAATAGCACCGGCATTACGGATACGGGTCATGGTATCAAAAGGATTCTTTGTAATGATCTCCAGATGCTCGGAAGCAATGGCGTTGGCGGCATCAATAGCATCTTCCATGTTGTCGGCTAACAGAATGTAGCCGTAATTGTCCAGAGACTTCTGGATAATGGGAGCACGCTCCAGTACTTTTACGAAGCCGTCCACTTCCTCGGAGACTTTCTCCGCCAGTTCCTTCGAAGTGGTAATCAGAATGGCACTTGCCAGTTCATCATGCTCTGCCTGAGACAGCAGATCTGCTGCAACGTATCTGGGGGTAGCGGTCTCATCTGCCAGTACCAGGATCTCGCTGGGGCCCGCAATGGAATCAATGCTGACATAGCCATAAACAGCTTTTTTGGCAAGAGCTACGAAAATGTTACCGGGACCGGTGATCTTGTCGACCTTAGGTACCGACTGGGTTCCGAAAGCCATGGCTGCGATAGCCTGGGCACCGCCGACCTTATAGATGGTATCCACGCCTGCAATATCAGCGGCTACCAGAGTTCCGGGATTGACCTTACGTCTTTTCCGGGAGGGGTGGTCATAATGATCTCATCCACACCGGCTACCTTGGCGGGGATCACATTCATCAGTACGCTGGAAGGGTAAGCGGCTTTACCGCCGGGGACATAGACACCGGCTCTTTCGATGGCGGTGATCTTCATGCCTAAGATCGTACCGTCGGGCTTGGCATCGAACCAGCTGTTACGAAGCTGCTTCTGGTGAAAAGCGCGGATGTTTTCCGCAGACTGTCTGATCACATCGATCAGATTCTCATCCATCTGTGCATAGGCTTCGGCAATCTCTTCCTTTGTGACACGGATATTCTCTGCGCTTAAAGCGAACTTATCAAACTGTAAGGTATAATCGAACAATGCCTTGTCACCCTCGGCACGGACTTTTTCGATGATCTGGTTTACAGTGCTCTCATACTGGGAATAATTGTTCGAACTTCTCTTTAAAAGGTCGTTCAAAATACTCTGCTTTGATTCTTTATCCAATGCTACGATTCTCATGACGGTACTCTCCTTTAAATACTTTTTATGACGATGCTTATCGTCTCGGTCAGGCCTGTATTTTTAACTGCTCTCGGATCGCACCCACCAGCTTGCGGATACGGTCGGCTTCCATCTGCATACTCACCGGATTGACGATCATACGGGCGGACAGAGGACATACCTCTTCCAGAACCTCCAGCCCGTTTTCCCTTAAGGTGGAACCGGTCTCAACGATATCCACGATGACGTCAGACAGCTCTACCAGCGGCCCTAATTCTACAGAACCGTTTAATTTGATGATATCTACGGTCTGATGCTTTTTATTATAGAAATACTCTCGGGCGATATTGGGGTATTTGCTGGCTACCCGGATCCGCTCATGGTGTTTCAACAACTCTCTGGCGGAAGCAGGACCGCAGACACACATCCGGCATTTGCCGAAGCCAAGGTCCAGCACTTCGTAGACATTCCGGTTTTCTTCCAGAATGGTGTCCTTGCCGACCACGCCGATATCAGCAGCACCATACTCTACATAGGTGGGAACGTCGGGACCCTTTGCCAGGAAAAAGCGTAATTTGTATTCTTCATTAACGAAGATCAGCTTTCTGGTATCTTTATCCTTCATTTCTTCACAGGTAATGCCGATCTGTTCGAAAAGCTCCAGTGTCTTTTTGGCAAGTCTGCCCTTTCCCAGAGCAAACGTAAGATATCTTTCTTCACTCATTACTGATCTGCCTCCTCGTTCTCTGTGATCTCGGGGGAAAGCACGGTGGGAATCCCTTCTTTTCTCAGAGTTATGACTTCGGAAAGCTTCGCCAGATAATCTGCCTCGTCTCCTGCCCGGTAATACACGGTTTTGCCGGAAGCGGGAATATCGATATTCACTTTCTGGCGGGATAATGCTTCCAACAGGTCGTCAATGACGATGACGAAACCGATAGCTGCGGCATTCTTGCCGAATTTCCGAAGCAGATTGTCGTAACGGCCACCCTTTACCACGGCATCACCGATACCGTAGGTGTAAGCCTTGAAGACAACGCCGGTATAATACTGATATTTGCTGAGCATTCCGAGATCAAAGGAAATGTATTCCGCCACACCGTACTGCTCTAAGCGTTCTTTTAACTTTTCCAGTCTTGCAATCGCCTGTAAGGATCTTTCATTTTTAACCAGTGCCTTGGCAGCCTCCAGAGACTCTATATTTTCGACATATCCGCCAGCTTTAACAGAATGCTGTGATAAGGCTCGGGGATCTGCTTCTGCTCCAGTAATTCCTGGGCAGCGAAAAAGTTCTTGCCGGAGATACAGGAACGAAGTTCCTTTTCCGTATCCTCATCCAGACCGGCTTCCTCACAGAGGCCGCGGAAATAATCCACCTCACCGATAGTCACCTGGAATCTGGTCAGTCCTGCGCTTTTCAGAGCTTCGATCACCATACTGATTACTTCGGCATCCGCCTCTACGGAAGGATCTCCGATGAGTTCTGCACCCATCTGGGTCACCTCTTTTAATTTACCCTGCAGATTGGAAGTGTTTGTAAACGTATTGCCGTTGTAACTGAAACGAAGCGGCACCTTTTCCTCCATAAAATACTTCGCTGCGCAGCGGGCGATGGACGGCGTAAAGTCTGGCCGCAGCACCAGCGTATTACCCTCTTTATCAAAGAACTTATACAGCTCCTTACTGGGAGTGGTTCCGATCTCCTTGGAGAAAACATCGAAAAACTCAATGGAAGGGGTCTGGATATCTTCGTAACCGAAACAATGGATCGCCTGCTGCAGTTTCTGTTCTATAGCCAGCTTCTTTGCATATTCTTTGCCGTAAATGTCCCGGACGCCCTCCGGCGTATGTAAAAGTCTGTTGTTCATAAGCGTTCCTCAATTCATATACTTTAATATATTAACGTGCTACCATATTATCATAGTAGCATGTGAAACTATTTGTAGTATACTAGGAGACCTCTCCGCTGTCAAGAAATTATTATTTATTATTCCTCCCGGTCTTCCAGATCCTTTTTCAGAATATCCAGATAGGGAACCAGGATTCCCTGATGCTTCGGGATAATATATTCCGGGTTCAGTTCCTCGAAACGGAAGCTTTTCCGGCCGCCCTCCTGTGCCCTGTCCCAGAAAAAGCGGAGCATTTCATAGGGAAGGTAATATAACAGATCCTTATGGCTGTAAAATATCAGGAAAAAGGCGATACCCCCCTGTTTCTCGAACTGATGCATGAACTCCACCTGATGGGGATGGATATTTTGCAGGGAAAAGGTGTCCACCGCACATTCCTTGGCATCAAAGCAGACCGGAATGCCCTGTACGACACCGATATAGTCTACGGTACTCTTCTGGTCGAAAAAGGCCAGGGTGATCTGGCGGCTCTCCTTATCCATTTTGACCGGGGTAATGGGGGTGGGGATCTTCTGAATCAGGGCCAGACCGGCCTCGGCATATTTTTCATTGGTGCGGTTGACCATATCCTCCAGAGTAGATCCACGAAGCCCTCTGGTATTCCATGTTGCCATTGTTCTTAGTTTTCCTTTCTAGCAGGCGGAATCCGGTGTCAGATTCAGAGCCTGTAAGATCTCTGCAAATTTATGGGGAAGCGGTGCGTCAAAAGTCTGACCGCTCACCTTTGCAAGAGGTCCTTCCGCTTCTTCCGGGAAACACACTCTTCCGGCATGCAGAAGCTGGTGGTGCAGAGAGTATTCCGATTGCATCCTGCGATTTAATTTGCTGTCTCCGTACTTGGTGTCACCAAGTAACGGATGTCCGGTGCTGGCCAGATGGGCGCGGATCTGGTGGGTTTTGCCGGTGACCAGTTCTACGGTCAGCAGGGTATATTCCCCAGCCACCGCACTGGGAGTGTAGATTGTTTTTATAAAGGAAGCATCTTCCGGAGCCTCCGCCATATCTGGAAATACCTGTACCGTATTGGTGCGTTCGTCCTTGTACAGATAGCCTTCCAGGGTGCTTTCCTGTAAAATCTTGCCCTTACAGACGGTCTGATAATATTTCTTTACGGAACGATCCTTGATGATCCGGCTGAGTGCCTGGGAACCAGCCAACGTCTTTCCGCACAATACGATACCGCTGGTATTGCGGTCGAGGCGGTTGCAGACCGATGGATGGAAGGTGGCAAGATCGGTTTCTTTTATGGCATAGGCAGCCAGTAGGTGGCCAATCAGCCATTCGTTCAGGGAAAGATCTTCCGGTTTGGCTTTCTGGGTCAGAACTCCGGCAGGTTTATTCAGCAACAGGATATTTTCATCCTCATAAAGAACGCTGATATCCTTTAAGGAACGGTAAGCCTTACGGTAATCGGAAGTATCTTCCGCTGCCCCGGCACCGGACAGAGAGGCATAAGTTTCCTCAGAGAAAAAACATTTTACCTCGTCTCCCTGGGCAAGGATTTCTTTACCTTCAGCCCTTTTCCCGTTCAACGTAATATTTTTCTTGCGAAGCATCTTATATAAAAATCCGGTGCCTGCATTAGGTAACGCTTTTTTTAAAAATTTGTCCAGACGTTGTCCCGCCTGATTTTTGCCAATGGTAAGCAACTGCATAGGACACCCTCCTTTTGAGAAGTAAGTTATAGAGATACGCTCTTTAAGGTCTGGCAGATCCCGGCAGACAGTTCCGGCTGTGAGGAAAGCTCCTTTAACTGATCACATCTTGTCAGATACTTGTCCAGATCGTTAAATATTTTCACAGAGACTTCTCTGTAATTGTCTTTTTTCAGAATGTCCTGAATGTGCTTGTAAAAAGCCTGTTCCGCAAATTTCGGATCCGTGGTGTAGCCGCAGACCGTATTACCGCAGACTGTCAGATGATAGATAACATAATTCTTTTCATAGGAAGTAAATACCATATCGTAGAGAGTGGTAAGGCCTTCTGTATGTGCCGCGATTTTTGCAGCTACCTGCTCGTCACAGCCCCGGTAGCGCAGGAACATGAACATTTCTACCAGACTCTTGCAGGCCGGAAGACATCCCAGTACCGCCACGATGGTCAGGAGATTCTCACGGCTTCCGGTGCTGACCCATCCGGCGATAAACAGAGACAGAGAGATGGCAAAATAAAGCACGGTTCTTAAAATCTCATAAATTTTCTGTGTGCGGAGATACCCGCGGGTTCCTCTATAGGCATCAGTGGTAAACATTCTTTTGAATTGCATGAAAAATAACTCCTTTATTTATGATTTCTTTCCAGCGGCAGACAAGACTTCGATCTCTTCTTCCGTCAATGCCCGGTATTCCCCTCTTTGCAGGGAAAGATCCAGGGACAGGGGGCCGAAGCTTACCCGCTCCAGTGTAAGTACCTGATTATCAACCGCCTGCAACATCCGTTTTACCTGATGAAACCGGCCTTCATGAATGGTCAATAACAGATCACCGTTTTCTGTAAGTCTGGCTTTGGACGGGGCTGTCGGTTTCTCATCACCGATGTCAAGCCCGTTTTCCAACCGGTGGATATCTTCTGCGGAAAGCGGCTTTTCCGGCTTTACCAGATAGGTCTTATCCACATGTTTTTTCGGTGACAACAGATCATGGGCCAGAGCACCGTCATTGGTCAGGAGCAGCAATCCCGTGGTATCCTTGTCCAGCCGCCCTACCGGGAACAGATCCTTTTGTTCCGGGACAGTAAGGAGACTTACCACGGTTGGGGCTGTATTATCGTTGGTGGCAGAGACAACCCCCTCCGGCTTATTTAACATATAATAGACATATTTCCTATAATGGATCGGCTGTCCCTGACAGACCACCGTATCGGTCTCTTCATTGACTTTTGTCTCCGGCTTTTTGATTATCTGGTCGTTTACTGTCACCTGACCTTTTTTGATGTACTCTTTCACCTGACTTCGAGTGCCAATATTGTTATCGCATAAAAATTTATCCAACCGCATGGGCTTTGATCTCTTTCTTAGACTTAATTTTTCTTCATCGGCATATAGTATACAAACCTTTCAAGGCAGACAGCCATGAAAAAAATATTCGGAATCTGTTTCTTTGTTCTAATGACCGGCTGTATTCTGACTCATTCTTCCCTGAGCCTTGCCTATGCTGCCTTGGGTCTGAATCTTTGGTATGAAAAAATGGTACCGGTGCTTCTGCCGTTTATGATCCTGTCCGGCACTTTGATCCGTATGGGCATGACGGACAGCCTGATCCGCCCAGTAAGTCCTTTGTTCGGAAGAATCTTTCGCCTGCCCGGACCGGGAATCTATGTGATCCTGGTGGGCTTTTTGTGCGGATTTCCCATGGGTGCCCGGACGATTGCGGATTTACGGAACCGACAGGAACTTTCTTCGGAGGAAGGACAATATCTGCTGGCCTTCTGCAACAATCTGGGACCAGTCTATTTCCTGGGATTTGTACTGCCGCTACTGCATAGGAAGCTGGTGCTCCCCTATGTATTTGGTATGTATGGCATTCCATTGCTATATGGTATTTCCCTGCGTTATAGCGTATACAGAAATCGGATTCCAGAGAAAACAGACCAAGCTTTCGGAAGAGACAACGCAGCGAAGCTTTTAGAACAGACCGATCCGGCCTGCCTTCCTGCCATATCTCTGCCGGATGCCCTGGATGATGCCATTACAGCAGCAGGAAGAAGCATCTTACAGCTGGGAGGCTACATGATTTTTTTCAATCTGCTGAACCTTCTGCCAAGGCTTCTGGTTTCCGACAGTTTCCGCTATGCACCGCTTTGGGAGATCAGTGGGGGGCTGAAGCTGCTGGGAGACAGATTCCCTTTGTATACGTTATTACTTTTGCCCTTTGGCGGCTTAAGCTGTATCGCCCAGACCGGAAGCTGTATCCGCAATACCGGGCTTTCTCTCAAGTCCTACATCCTTCATAAAATGGTACTGACAGTGCTTACTGCAGCTTATTATCTGGGATGGTTTCTGTTGTCTCCGGATACTTTTCTGCTTTGATTTTTCCGTCTTCGTTTTCTGTGTCTGCCCTGTTGGATCTGGTATAACAAAAAGACCAGCAACAACAGCACTACCAGAATCCCACAGATCACCAGAAAAACACCGAAATTCACTTCCGGACTTTTTTCGGAAGGCACCGGAGTATTTCCGGCGGCATCGGCCATGGTGATCACGGAACTGCCAGCTTCTGTGATCCGTTCCTCTGCAGCCCGGGAAGCTTCCGCTGCCTCCTGTGCCGCAAGACTTTCCTGTAATGCCTCTTCGGCAGCTTTTTCCTGATCAATAAAAGGCTGTGCAAAGGTGACAGGATCACTCTCTGTGAACAGATCCGCCTGATTGTAACCGCGGACGGTGATCACCGGCTGTTCCCCCTTTGTGAAGGTCACGGAAAATGTGAAGGTATCGGGATAGGTCCCGGCCATAATATCCAGTCCCGGCCAGGGAAGCAGTTCGGTATAAGTCCTGCCTCCATCGGTACTGTAATCGTAATACATCATGGGGCAGTCATAGTCGGCTGCCGTCACTTCCAGAGAGACTTCTCCGGTCTCATAGTCTGCATTCTGCAAAGTCAGCTGGCAGATATCCGGTTCGGTCTTGTCCCGCACAGTGGCAGGCAGAATGGATTGCAGCGAGACTTCCGGAAGAGCGTCTGCCTCTCCACTGTAGTCCACACCAAGACTTGCACTGGATAATCCGAAATATTTTGCAACAGACAAAGCATCCTCCCTGCCGAATTTCTTCCAGTCCTCTTCTGTCTGGCAGTAAGGAGTGTCTCTGCTCTCATCCACATGACAATGCTCGATGATGGCGGAGGGAATGGATCTGGAGGTACTTTCTCTTATAATTCCGTAATAGTCATCACCGTTATCTTTAAGTTTCGTCTTGACTCCCCGTAGAAACAGTCCCATGTCCTGCATCTGCTGCATCTGTTCCCAGCCGAACTGATAACCGTAAGCGTTGTAAGGCTGTACGGAAGAGATCCAGACTTCGGATCCGAACAGATCATGATCCATGGAAGCGTTGTAATGAATACTGAACAGGAAATCCGCATTCCGGTCTGCAGCAAATTGTGCCCGGTCTGCCAGAGACATGGTCACATCATCCGTATGAGTCAGATAGACATCCACATTATCATATTTTGTCAGTTCCTCGTACATGGCCAGCGCGGTCACCATGGTCATTTTTTTCTCCTGTGCAGGGCCTTCCAGCGTTCCCTCGTTATCACCGCCGTGTCCGGGATCAATGACAATGACGACCCGTTCTCCGGTCTCCTGCGCTCTGGGAGCCGCCTGTGCAGGCAGGGAATTTCCATAAAAACAGGCTGCCACAAGACTGACCGCACAGATCATTGTCCTGACTAACAGCCCTTTTTGCTTTTTCCATACTTTCATTTATCGTATTCCTTTATTTTTAAAAAACCAGCTTTCAGTAGAAAACTGGTTTTTCGTACTCGTTGTTTGGACATGCTTTACATAACGTCCAGCTTGTCTTCGGCATCCGCAGCAGTATCTACGTCATCAAGATCCTCATCTACGGGGTGCAGCTCACTGCGGTTGGACTGGATAATGTCACGATACTGGTTCAGATTGCCGATCAGAGCATCGTAATTGGCGCTGGCCTGCTGTGTGGAGGAAGAAATAATATTCTCCAGATGTGCCAGCATATCATCCATGTACTGCATGGCAGCGGATTTGACATTGTTGGCCTCAATAGTGGCATTGTCCAGAATCTCCTGGGCCTGCTTACTGGCCATGGTAACGACCTCGTTGGCCTGGGCGTAAGCCTGCTGCATGATCTCATGCTCGTTGATCAGCTCGTTGGTATGCACGTAGCCTCGTTGATCAATGCTTCTGCCTTGGCTTTGGCATCGTTTAGGATGGCTTCCTTGTTGCTGATGATCTTCTGGTAGCGCTTGATCTCATCCGGGGTCTTCATACGCAGTTCCCGCAGTAACTCATCAATCTCATCCTTATTCACGATGATTTCGGTACTGGACATGAACTTCGGCTTGCAACCCTCGATGTATTCTTCTATTTCATCAATTAACTGTTCGATTCTGCTGCTCATGAAACTCTCCTTATTTACACATCACTATGCTCTGAAAGCTTTTTCTCGCGATATTTGTCGTAGATCAGTTTCGCCACAAAATCCGGAACACAAGGGGTGATATCTCCATCAAAACTTGCAATCTGCTTGATGGCGGAAGAACTGAGGTAGGCATATTCCAGACTAGTGGTCAAAAATACCGTATCAATTTTGCCATGGGACAACATCCGGTTGGTCTGTGCCATCTGCAGTTCATATTCAAAATCCGTAATGGCGCGTAAGCCCCTTACGATAACATGCAGATCTTTTTCCCTGGCATAATCCACTAAAAGCCCACTGAAACTGTCAATCTGCACATTAGGCAGATCTTTTGTGGCTTCTTCTAGTATCTTAACACGTTCCTCTACAGAAAACAACGGTGTCTTTTCTTTATTGTTCAAAATGCTGACGATCAGAACATCAAATATTTCGGATGCCCGCCTTATGATATCCATATGTCCGTTGGTGACGGGATCAAAGCTTCCGGTGTAAACAGCTCTTTTCATAAAAATCATGCCTTTCAGTGTTACTTCTTGCGAAGGAACACATGCTTGTTGGTTTTGTATTTTTTCTCACGGATCACGTCAAACCCTAAGTCTTCCGCATAGGAGAAATCGGTATGCAGAGAGGCTTCTACCAGGATCAGAGTCTCTTCGGAGACATATTTGGCATAGCGCAGCTGCTCTAAGACCCTGCGCTCCTGCTCCTGATCGTAGGGTGGATCCATGAAGATCACATCCACGTGCTTTTCATAGATGCCCGTCAGTCCTGCGCAGGCATCCTGTTTTAATACTATAGCACGGTCTTTCATTTTCGTAAATGCCAGATTGTCCTCGATACATGCCAGGGCTTTCGGCGCATTTTCAATAAAATAGGCTTTTCTGGCACCGCGGCTTAATGCCTCAATACCAATGCCGCCGCTGCCACTGAAAATATCCACGAACACACAGTCCGGAATATAGGTCTGCAGCATATTAAAAAGGGTTTCCTTGATCCGGTCGGTGGTGGGTCTGGTATCCATTCCTTCCGGAGTCTTAAGGGGCAGACTTCTTGCAGTTCCCGCAATGACTCTCATATGATTACTCTCCGTTTTCTCTATAAATGTTGTATGAATGATTCTGTTTAAAAAGTTACACTCTCACTTTGGTGCCCTTGCTGTCACGTTTGCCGAGTTTCAGATTATTCAGGATGAGCTCCTTGCCCTTATATTCAATGGTGGTCTCTACGGCATTTTTGGTATAATATACGTTTTCCACTACATCCTTGTCAGCCAGTTTCATACCGCGGACACCGATGGCACCTTTCTTTTTCTCGGGGATCTCATCGATGGAGAAGCGCAGGAAAAATCCTCCCCTGGTCTGCAATACGATGTTCCGCTGGTCAGTCAGGGCAGCAACGTTTACAACGCAGTCACCCTCCGCCAGCTTCGTAGCGGCAACGGTACGTTTGGTCACATCGAATTCCCCGCCGTCTACCACTTTTAACATGGACTGGGCGGTGGCGAAGATTACCCGGCACAGATTCAGCTCCTTCTGGCTGGTGATGTATATGATCTCCTCGTTCTTCTGACTGAAGTTACTTACATTGTCAATGGGTGTGCCCTTATCACGGAACTTGCCGTAAGGCAGATCCAGCACCTTGATGGTATGCATCTGTCCGGTGCTGGTGAACAGGCAGATCCTTCCGGTATTTTTACAGGTGAAGACGTATTTATTTTCTGCATCTGCAGCTTCTTTATTCCGCTCGTAGGTGGAGACATCCACAGTCTTGGCATAGCCGAATCGATCCATGAGAAATACCACATCCATCTCTTCCAGTTCTTTTTCCTTGTAGACCGCTTCCTGTCCGTTCTCGATGACAGTTTTGCGGGGATGGCTGTATTCCTTCTTGAATCCGTCCAGTTCATTCATGATGACCTGGGCCATGGAATCTCTGCGGTCCAGAATATCCTCATAGCGATAGATGTTTGCCATGGTCTCTTCGTGTTCGTTGATCAGTGCTTCCAGTTCCAGACCGATCAACTTATACAGACGCATCTCTAAGATGGCATTGGCCTGTTTCTCGGTGAACATCAGCTGGGCTGCCATGATCCTGGATTCCTTAGACTTGAACTTGATGCCATCGACCTTACCCTCTACGAGACAGGCTTTTGCCATGGCACGATCCTTGGATCCGCGTAAAATTTCAATGACCAGATCGATCACATTGCAGGCCTTGATCAGACCTTCCTGAATCTCCTTGCGCTCCTGCTCTTTGGCCAATAGATTGGTATATTTTCTGGTAGCCACTTCAAACTGGAAGTCAACATTGGCCTTGATGATCTGCTTTAAGCCCATAGTCTCTGGTCTGCCGTTTGCGATAGCCAGCATATTGACACCGAAGGTATCCTCCAGACGAGTCTTTTTATAGAGCATATTTACAAAGTTCTCGGGATCGGCATCCTTACGAAGTTCGATGACGATACGGATGCCTTCCTTGGAAGATTGGTTGGAAATATCCACAATATCCTGTGTCTTCTTCGTCTCGGAAAGAGCGGCCACGTCGGATAAAAACTTCGCAATATTGGCACCGATCATGGTATAGGGGATCTCGGTGATCACTACATTGGTCTTGCCGGCTTTTCCTTTCTGGAATTCTACCTTGCCACGCAGCTTGATCTTACCGGTTCCGGTCTCGTAGATTTCTTCCAGTTCATCCTTATTGATAACGATGCCACCGGTGGGAAAATCCGGCCCCTTCAGGTAACGCATCAGTTCTTTTGTTGTGATCTCATTATTGAGCATATAAGCCTTTACGGCGTCAATAACTTCCCCGAGATTATGAGGGGGAATGCTGGTGGCCATGCCTACGGCGATACCTTCGGAACCATTAACCAACAGGTTCGGAATCTTTACCGGCAGTACGGACGGCTCTTTTTCCGTCTCATCGAAGTTCGGAACAAAGTCTACCACATCCTTGTCCAGATCTGCCAAAAAAGCTTCCTGCGTCACCTTCTGAAGTCTTGCCTCGGTATAACGCATGGCAGCGGCTCCGTCTCCTTCGATGTTGCCGAAGTTACCGTGACCGTCGATCAGAGGCATACCTTTTTTGAAATCCTGGCTCATGACTACCAGTGCCTCATAGATGGAACTGTCGCCGTGGGGGTGATATTTACCCATGGTATCACCTACGATACGGGCACTTTTACGGTAGGGGCGGTCGTAACGGATCCCCAGTTCATGCATATCGTAGAGAGTTCTGCGCTGTACCGGCTTCAGGCCGTCTCTGACATCCGGCAGGGCTCTGGCAATGATAACGCTCATGGCATAGTCGATGAACGATTTCTGCATCTCCTCGGAGTATTCTGTTTTTATGATTCTGCTGTCGTCCATTTCTAATCTCCGTTCTTCTGATATCTGATATTAAATATCAAGCGCCGCATCCGTAGCGTGATCGTAAATAAAGGCTTTTCTGGGCGGCACATCCGTACCCATGAGAAGCTCGGTCATCTCGGAAGCCATGCGGGCATCCTCGATCTCTACTAATTTCAACAATCTGCGTTCCGGATCCAGTGTGGTCTCCCACAGCTGTTCGGCATCCATCTCACCCAGACCTTTGTATCGCTGTAAGGTAAAGGGACCCTTGTGGGTCTTGCGGTATTTTTCCAGTGCCTTATCATCATACAGATATTTTTCTTCTCCCTTGGAGGGCATGGCCTTATATAAGGGAGGCATTGCTATGTATACGTGGCCTTCGAAGATCAGATCCGGCATGAAACGATAGAATAAGGTCAGCAGCAACGTGGAAATATGTGCGCCATCCACATCGGCATCCGCCATGATAATGATCTTGTCATAGGGCAGCTTACTAATATCGAAATCGTTGCCGTAGCCCTCGGAAAATCCGCAGCCGAAAGCGTTGATCATGGTCTTGATTTCGGCGTTGCCAGTACTTTGTCAATGCTGGCTTTCTCTACGTTCAGGATCTTACCGCGGATCGGAAGGATGGCCTGATACATACGGTTTCTGGCAGTCTTGGCACTGCCGCCCGCAGAGTCACCCTCTACGATGAAGATCTCACACTTGGAGGATCTCTGGACTCGCAGTTTGCAAGTTTTCCGTTGGAATCAAAGGAGAACTTCTGCTTGGTCAGCATATTGGTCTTCGCTTTTTCTTCGGTCTTACGGATCTTGGCCGCCTTTTCCGCACAGCCGATAATGCTCTTTAAAGTCTCCAGATTGCGGTCGAAGAACCGGACGATCTCTTCGCCGGTCACCTTGGCCACGGCCTTGGCGGCATCCTGGTTGTCCAGTTTCGTCTTGGTCTGGCCTTCGAAACGGGGATCCGGGTGCTTGATGGATACCACTGCCGTCATTCCGTTCCGGACATCGGCACCGGTAAAGTTCGCATCCTTTTCCTTTAAAATGTTCAGCTCTCTGGCATAGGTATTGATCACATTGGTGAACTGGGTCTTAAAGCCGGTAAGGTGGGTACCGCCTTCAGAGTTGTAAATGTTATTACAGAAGCCCAGTACATTCTCATGAAATTCATTCACATACTGGAAGGCCACTTCCACAGAGATTCCTTCGCTCTCGCCGGAAAAGAAAATGACATCATGGACGGTCTCTTTGGAACGGTTCATGTCTTTTATGAAGCCAATGATGCCTTCCGGTTCATGGTAGGTAACCTTCTCCGGTTCTTCTTTTCTCTTATCTTCAAAAATGATCGTAAGCTTCGGATTCAGATAAGCGGTCTCATGCAGACGGCTCTTAACCTCATCTTCCTTGAAACGGGTCTTGTCAAAGATGGTGTCATCCGGCAGAAAGTTGATAGTCGTACCGGTCTCTCTGGTCTTGCCCACTACGGGAAGCAGACCGTCCACCAGATCCATCACGGGGATACCTCTTTCATAACGGTCCTCATAGATGCAGCCACCACTCTTGACTCTTACAGTCAACTTTGTGGAAAGGGCATTTACCACAGAGGAACCTACGCCGTGCAGACCACCGCTGGTCTTGTAGGCGGAATTATCGAATTTACCGCCGGCATGAAGAGTCGTGAATACCAGGCGCTCCGCGCTGATTCCTTTTTCGTGCATTCCCACGGGAATACCACGTCCGTTGTCTTCTACCGTGGCGGAGCCGTCCGCCTCCAGAGTTACTTTTATCGTATCGCAGTATCCGGCCAGATGCTCGTCCACAGAGTTATCTACGATCTCGTAGATCAGGTGGTTCAGACCCTTGGTGGAGACACTGCCGATATACATTCCGGGTCTCTTTCTTACCGCTTCCAGACCTTCCAGAACGGTAATACTTGAGGCGTCATAATTATTGTCTTTTGCCATGAGATGGAACTCCTTATCAACACATGATTGTCTTTAGTATAGCATAGATTTTGTGTTTGGAAAAGAAAAAAATACAAGGGATAGCATAGCATTCTGCCAGAAATAAAAAACCACCAGTTCCCTGATTCTGAACTGGTGGTCAAAATTATCTGTTAGGAAATTCTTAAATTACACCGTGATCTTCTTACAGCATGCCAGTGCCAGGGCACCGGGGCCGATGTGGCAGGCAACACTTAAGGACAGTGGATCGATATGGATATCATAGCCGGGGAATTCCGCCTCTACCTCGGTGCGAAACTGTTCTGCTGCAGCTCGGTCGTGGGTATAGGCAATCTGCAGCCAGATATGCTTGTCCTCCGTCATGCCGCCAAAACGCTCGTTAATGTCCTTTTTGATGGCATTGATCATCATGGTCTTGCCCTGTGTGGTGGTTCGGGCCTTTGCGAAAGCATCCAGCTTTTCACCCTGAATGGTCAGCACCGGTTTCAGGCGAAGCATGGTACCGATGGCTGCGGCCGCCGGAGTGATCCGTCCGCCTTTTTTCAGATAATACAAGGTGTCCAGCATAATATAGATACTGCTGTTGAATTTATCATTTTCCAGGAATTCTTTGATCTGGGCCGCGTCTTTATCGGCTGCCGCAAGCTGCAGGGCATCCAGTGCAGACTGACGCTGGGTTACGGAGATTCTCTGGTTGTTCACGACCTGAACTCTGCCATCATAATCTGCCGCAAAGGCCATGGCACTCTGACAGGAACCGGACAGACCGCTGCTCATGGGAATGTGTACAATCTCGTCATATTCCTGCAAAAGCTTGTCCCACAGACTGGTGACACTGTCAGGAGACGGCTGGCTGGTGGCAATATTGGCACCGGATTTCAGCTTTTCATAGAACTGCTCCTGTGTCAGGTCAATATCTTCATAATAAGTGACTTCATCAATCATAAAAGGCATGGGAAGTACATAAATTCCAATTTTTTTCCCCTCCGCCTGCGTAATACCGCTGTTACTGTCTGTTACAATTGCTATTTTTGCCATTTGGTATCTAAACCTTCCCTTTGCATTATTTTGCAGAAATTACCCGATTCGCAGTTTGAAACTTTGAACCTAAAAGTAATTTTACTGTCAGATGGTCCGAAAGTCAACCATATTTGCCGAGCGATGTTCCTCAAAATATTGCCGCAACGGCTGCGTGTCTTCGCTACTCAGTTCCGGATCTGAGCATAACAGCGTATCTACGGCTTCAGAAGCCTCCTTTAACAGTGATGCATCCGTATAGATATCTCCCAGTACAAAAGAAAACTCACCGCTCTGCCGGATCCCGAAGATGTCACCGGGGCCTCTCAGTTTCAGATCCTCGGAGGCGATATGGAAACCGTCGTTCGAATGGTTCAGAATCTGTAAACGTTCCATGGTCTCTTTGGCTTCGGAGGTGCTGATGAAAATACAATAGCTCTGGAATTCTCCACGTCCTACACGTCCCCGCAGCTGGTGCAGCTGTGCCAGACCGAAGCGCTCTGCGTTCTCCACCATCATTACCGTGGCATTGGGAACATTGATGCCGACTTCAATGACTGTGGTAGAGACTAAGACATCGATCTTCTTATCAGCAAATTCTTCCATGATACGGTTTTTGTCTGCTGGGCGCATTTTTCCATGGAGGTAAGCTACTTGAACGGAAGGTGGCAGAGCTGCCCGGAGTTTCTCCGTATAATCTACTACATTCTCCAGGTCTTCCGCTTCCCCTTCCTCTACCATGGGACAGATGACATAAGCCTGTCTGCCGGCAGCCACCTCTCTGGCAATGAATTCATAGGCCTTGGGACGATAGGAAGTTCCTACGACGCAGTTCTTGATCGGCAGACGATTTGCAGGAAGCTCATCCACGACAGAAACTTTCAGATCGCCGTATAAAATGATGGCCAGCGTCCGGGGAATGGGGGTGGCATCATGACCAGTACATGGGGTTCTTTTCCTTTGGCGGCCAGTGTCTCCCGCTGTCTTACTCCGAAACGGTGCTGCTCGTCCGTTACCACCAGCGCCAGGGAAGAATATTCCACCTTTTCCTGGATCAGGGCATGGGTTCCAATGATCAGATTAGCTTCTCCGGAAGCAATTTTCGCATAAGCCTCCCGCTTCTCCTTCGCCGTCATAGAGCCTGTCAGAAGCACCGGACGAAAAGCAATGCCATATTTTTCTACATAGCCCGAAATGGTCTCAAAATGCTGTACAGCCAATACCTCCGTAGGGGCCATCATTGCTCCCTGATAACCATTAGCCGCACACATGAGAAGTGCCAGCACTGCCAGGATCGTCTTACCGGAGCCTACATCTCCCTGAATCAGGCGGTTCATGGCATAAGGACTTCCCATATCCTCCCTGAGCTCCCCCCAGACCTTTTTCTGGGCTTTTGTCAGAGGAAACGGCAGTTGCTCCAGAAATCTTACGGTATCCGCGGTCTCATACATGGGAAAATGATTCTCCGTCTTCGCCGCCAGATCTTTATTTTCCCGAAGAACCAGTAAAAAAGAAAAGAATTCTTCGAATACGATACGGTTCCTTGCTGCCAGCAGTTCCTCCCGGTTTTCCGGGAAGTGCAGTGAATTGACAGCTTCCCTGTGGGAAAGCATGGGTATTTTTTGCAATACGGACTGCGGCAGATATTCTTTTTCCGGGGGATAATATTCCAGTGCCTGGGCTACGGACTTCTGCACCGTCTGGTTGGTCAGTCCTTTGGTCAGGGCATATCTGGGCAGAAGCCGACCTGATTTTTTCTGATATTCCTCCCAGGTAAACATTCTGGGCTGCTCCATGATCTTATGAGTGCCCCTCTGCTGTACCAGACCACGGAACAGATAGAATCCGCCGGGTTTTAACACCTTTTTTAAAAATGGCATATTGAAAAAAGTTAGCTGAATGGAATCTCCGTTGTCATCCGTCAGCACAGCGTTCAGGATCGACAGATTCCGGACCTTCTTCACATTGGGAATGGCCGTGATCCGCCCATAGATGGCCTGCACACTGCCGGCAGACACCTCCCGGATGGATACCGGAGCATCGTAAGTCTCATAATCCCTGGGATAATGGCGGATCAGATCGTCTACGGTATAGACATTGATCTTGCCGAACAGAGCCGCCGTCTTCTCTCCCACGCCTTTTATTCTGTTCACAGGTATTGCATCCCTCATACCGGTTCCTCTTTTCTATACTAAATTGAAAGTTAGTTAAATACATTTGCAAAATCCACGAACTCCCGGAGCATGCGATACACATGTCTCGATGTAAGGTCTC
>ERZ859980.287-NODE-287-length-36259-cov-1.790355_pt1 | contig 36259 bp, 33 predicted proteins | sample MGYA00509984_ERZ859980 | MGnify/ENA primary metagenome ERZ859980 (study PRJEB30046, sample SAMN00715173) | human gut metagenome | study: EMG produced TPA metagenomics assembly of the A metagenome-wide association study of gut microbiota in type 2... | reverse complement strand
CGTGCGGTAAACATTTCAAGAATCCCGTAATAGCCGCTTCCGGCGCATACGGCTTTGGCGAGGATTATACCGACCTTTATCCGCTGTCGGCACTCGGCGGTATATCCTGCAAGGGTACGACCTTAAACAAGAAGGACGGTAATATCCCTCCGAGAATAGCGGAAACTCCGAGCGGAATATTAAACTCCGTCGGACTTCAGAATCCCGGTGTTGACAAGTTTATAAATTACTATCTGCCCAGACTCAGAACGCAGGATACTGTGGTTATCGCAAATATCGCAGGTGCGGTAATTGACGATTATATAGCTGTTGCAGAAAAGCTGGACGCTACCGATGTTGATATGATAGAGCTGAACATTTCCTGCCCTAACGTAAAGCAGGGCGGCGCTACCTGGGGCGTTACCTGCGAGGGTGCGGCAAGCGTTACAAGAGCGGTAAGAAATGCTACAAAGAAGCCCGTTATCGTAAAGCTGACTCCGAATGTAACGAATATCACAGAAATTGCAAAGGCTGTTGAGGCTGAGGGCGCAGACAGCGTTTCGCTGATAAACACTCTGCTCGGTATGAGAATTGATATAAGAACAAGACGGCCTATCCTGCACAACAATGTCGGCGGACTTTCGGGTCCTGCTGTGTTCCCTGTTGCAGTAAGAATGGTATGGCAGGTGGCGAATGCGGTCAAGATACCCGTTATCGGTATGGGAGGCATCGCAACGGCTGAGGACGCTATCGAGATGATGATGGCAGGTGCATCTGCTGTACAGATGGGTACGGCTATCTTTAACGATCCTTATGCGCCGATAAAGGTATGCGAGGGAATGGAGAAGTTCCTCGCCGAACAGAAAATAGAGAAGATAAGCGATATTGTAGGCACGGTAAAGCCGTGGTGAGTTTAAGTTGACACCGACTTAATTTTATGTTATAACAACCTCAGCCTGAAATCGTCATAAGACGATTTCGCCGCATAAAAATGCGGCGTTGCTCACGCAACAGTCCGAGAACGTTTTTGCTTACGCAATAACAACATCGGACAAAAAATCGTCTGTAGCCGATTTTACCGCATAAAAATGCGGTGTTGCTCACGCAACAGTCTGAGAACGTTTTTGCTTACGCAATAACAACCTCGGACAAAAAATCGTCTGTAGCCGATTTTACCGCATAAAAATGCGGCTTTGCTACGCAATGGCTGAGAACGTTGAAACACGATTTTGTTTTGTCCGATGGACAAAACTTGCGGCAAATTGCCGCTGTGCCTTGACGGCACATTAAAATCGTGTTATAATAACAGCAACGAATAAGCGGTGACTAACCGACAGAATTAACCAAACTGAAAGGCGGTACTTTAATGCCAGACATTCACGAATCGGGCGAGAACTATCTTGAAACTATCCTTGTTCTCAGAGAAAGAGGGGTAGATGTACGTTCTATTGATATAGTACACGAAATGGAGCTTTCAAAGCCGAGTGTAAGCCGTGCTATGAGCATACTCAGAAGCGGCGGTTTTATCGAGGTGGACAAGGACGGCTATATAACGCTTACAGAACCCGGAGAGGAGATAGCACAGCGTATATATGAACGTCACAGAGTACTTACCGACTGGCTTATCGGTATAGGCTAGACGAAAAAACGGCCGCAGAGGATGCGTGCAAGCTGGAACACGATATAAGCTCCGAATCTTTCGACAAGCTGAAAAAGCATATAAAAGAAAAGCACGTTGCCGCAGAAAATGTGTAACGATTTGGTTTTATATCACGGTTGCCTTAAACTAACTTGCATACGGCGGTTACGGGAAAGAAAAGAGGAATGTCAGAGTGGAGCAGGAACAACCGAAAATTATTGACGCCAACAGTATAATTACACAGGACAACAAATTATATCACGAGTTTGTGGAGTGTATATCGTCTGCACTTGATGCGAGAGATCCGTATACGGGAGATCATTCGAGGAGGGTCAGCGATACGGCTACGGTTCTTGCAAAAATGCTGGGACTTGCGGATGACGAAATACAGGAAATACATATAGCCGCTCACCTGCATGATATAGGAAAAATCGGAATACCCGATTCCATATTGCTGAAGCCGGGCAGACTTGACGATGAAGAATGGGCGCTGATGAAACAGCATCCGCAGATAGGAGCGGATATACTGTCAAAGTCGCCCAGCTTTTCGAGAATATCCGCAATAATACTTCATCACCACGAAAGATATGACGGAAAGGGCTACCCGTTCGGCGCAAAGGCGGATGAAATCCCAATCGGCGCAAGAATAATCGCCGTGTGTGATTCGATTGATGCAATGGCATCGGCAAGAGCCTACAGAAAAGCGCTTCCGCTTGATATAGTCAGAAATGAAATAGAAAAGAATATCGGACTTATGTACGATCCTGCGGTGGCAAAGAAAATGCTTGACAACTGGAGTATAATAAAAGAGATATACGGACACGGCGAGCTTTGCGGAGAGTGTCATTTCTGCCATGATAACGGCGAGGAAATCTGAAAGAGGGTCTTTTTTATGAAAACGTTGCAGCAGATTGTTGATGAGAGCAGATCTATAGTGTTTTTCGGCGGTGCGGGAGTGTCTACCGAAAGCGGTATCCCCGACTTCCGTTCGGCAGACGGATTATATAATCAGAAATATGATGTTCCGCCGGAGGAACTTTTAAGCCACGAATATTTCTTTGAGCATACCGGGAAATTCTTTGAATTTTACCGTGAGAAAATGCTGTGCCTTGACGCAAAGCCGAACAAGGCGCATTTAAAGCTGGCTGAGCTTGAAAGGGCAGGAAAGCTGACAGCGGTCATAACGCAGAATATTGACGGGCTTCATACGGCGGCAGGAAGCAAGACGGTTTATGAACTGCACGGAAGTGTTCACAGAAACTACTGCCTTAAATGCGGAAAAAGCTACAGCGCAGAGGATATTCTCAAGTCAGAAGGAGTACCTCATTGCGAATGCGGCGGAATAATAAAGCCTGATGTTGTGCTGTACGGCGAAAATCTCGACGACAGGACGGTAACCGGTGCGCTGGCGGCGATAGAAAGCTGTGACACGCTGATTATCGGCGGAACTTCGCTTACCGTATATCCTGCGGCGGGATTTATACGTTATTTCGGCGGCAGAAATCTGGTGCTTATTAATATGTCTGCCACTCCTTATGACAGCAGAGCAGACCTTGCCATACACGATAAGGTCGGAGAGGTGCTGGACAAGATAAATGTAAACTGACAAATACCCCTTGCAAATTTACTGCAAGGGGTATGCTTTTATTCTCCGTCAAATTTCAAGTTCCATTGTTTGCGGCAATTGTCCATAATTTCAAGGACGGCTCTTGTCTGCCACAGCGGATTTATATCGCTCTGCTTTTTGTTTTCGTCAAGACAGCGTTCCACCTCACGCACCTCATATTCATAGCCGTTGCAATCGTGAGTAATAGCAGGCTCAGCAACAAGGTTGCCAAGCTCATCATACAACTTTACCGAGCAAGTGCAGAAGAACCAGTTGCCGAAAACTATTCTGCCTTTATCGCCGATTATGCAGGCGGAATTGTCTTTAAGAAATCAAAACCGATATGTGAGTCGGCAAATTTTCCGTTTTCATATCTTAACAGCAGGGAAGCGTCATAATCTACGTTGCTTTTTCCGATATATGCGTTTGTTACTGTCTCTTTCGGTTTGTATCCCAGAAAGTCGCAGGCGAATGTCAGCGGATATACGCCAAGATCAAGCAGAGAACCGCCGCCGAGTGAATTTGTATAAAAACGGTCATACGGGTTGTCGGGATTGTAAGGGCAAAAAGATGACAGATCTGCACGGACAAGCTTTATGTCACCTATTCGTCCGGAGGCTACCCATTCCTTTGCCTGCCTGAATGCAGGAATAAACTTCATCCACATTGCCTCCATAAAGAATACGTTGTGTTTTTGGGCAAGTGCGATAAGCTCGTCAAGCTGTTTGCAGTTAAGGGTTATCGTCTTTTCGCACAGCACGTTTTTCCCTTTTTCGATACACATTTTTGCGTTTTCGTAATGCTGAGCCATAGGTGTGGCAATGTAGACAACATCGACATTTTCATCTGCCGCCAGCTGTTCATAACTGCCGTAATGCTTTATCGCACCGAATTTTTCAGCGAAGCCCTTTGCTTTATTTTCACTTCTTGACGCTACCGCATAAAGCACGGAGTTTTCATTGCTGTTTATGGCTTCGGCCAGCTTTGCGGCGATAGATCCGGTTGCGATGATTCCCCAGTTTGTTTTATTCATATAACGCTCCTTTAATAGAATTACTGCCGTGCAGTGAACGCTGCACGGCAGTATGTTATTTATTTACGTTGATACAGCTTTATGCTTTATATCGTTTACGCTTCCGAAGGCTCAAGAACCGCATAATTGCCGTCGTCACGTCTGTAAACTACGTTTATCTCTCCGGTCTTAGCGTTTCTGAACATGAAGAATGCGTGTTCAAGCATATTCATCTGAAGTATAGCCTCATCCTCCGACATAGGACGGAGATTGAACTTTTTATGTTTAACTACCTCGAAATCAGCCTGTTCTTCAACAACATCGTCAAAACTGCCCTTGAATGAGCTGTGAAGCTGTTTTTCAACTCTTGTCTTGTTTTTACGGATCTGTCTTATGATACGGTCTATGCAGGCATCAAAAGCATCGTTTTTGTCTGCCGCTTTCTGCTCTGAACGGAATATAAGTCCTGCTGTGCGGACTGTAACTTCGCACGTTATCATATTTTTCTGCTCGGAAAGTGTTACCTTGCAGTCTGCGTCACCTGAGAAGAAACGATCGAGCTTAGCTTCAATCTTCTTTGTTGCGTAATCCGAGAACGCCTGAGTAACCTGAATCTTCTTCGCTGTAATGTTTACTGTCATATAACTTTCATTCCTTTCGGGGCGATATACGCCTTGAACTTTATTTGCAAGCGAAACCGTTTGCAAGGGTCTGAGGGGTGATACCCTTTTGACTTGAGTTAATTGTATCATATTTAGCTAAAATATACAAGCCCTTTTTGGAGAAAAACTTAAATTTTATCTATTCTGTGCAAAAAAGTCGCATAAAATTCAACGATTTATCAATTGACTGTCACATCGTAAAATGGTATAATTAATAAGTAAAATGGTCGAAAACAAACGTTTTTTACCGTTAAAAGACATTCAGCCGATTTATACATATACATCAGGAGGAAGTATGAATAAAAAACTAATGAGAATCTGTGCTTCGGGTACAGCACTGGCAGTGACTGCAAGTGTGTTGTCGCTGTCGGTTTATGCCGCACCCGCTAAATACAGTGCGGTGGAGCAAGGTTATATAACATCTGTTAAGGATCAGGGAAACTGGGGTACTTGCTGGGCTTTTTCATCAACAGCCATAAGCGAGGCTTCGCTGATAAAGGAGTTCCCGGATAAGTTCAACGCAGAAAATACAGACCTTTCGGAAAATCTGCTCTCTTATATGCTGAGTCATCCGGCACTTTACGGTCAGCTCAATTCTTCGGGCGATACCGCCACCTACAATGAAGGATCTACATATTATCTTGAATACGGCGGTAATGTATGGGCTGCGGGTCTTGGCCTGATGAACGGCATAGGACCTTACAATGAAAGCAGTGATTATCCTTACAGCGAATACAATACGCCGAGCATTGCCGAAAAGAATTTTACCGAATCCGAGTATTATGAGGTAAGAAATTCTTCTGTTGCAAAAATCACGGGAGTGTTTCAGGCTCATATCAACAACAACAGCGACAACGACGAGTTCAAACAGCTTATTATGGATTACGGTGCCGCTTCATTGAGTTACAACGAAAACCATACAGATAATAAGTTCGGAGAAGATGGAAGCAGTTACTATTATAATCCTAATGAATATACTTCAAATCATGCCGTAACGGTTGTTGGATGGGATGACACCATTCCGGCGTCTTCTTTCAAGACAACTCCTGCCGGTGACGGTGCATGGCTCATCAAGAACAGCTGGGGAGAATATTCAAGAGATAACGGATATTTCTGGCTGTCATACTATGATAAGTCGATAAGCGGTGTCGGCATTGCCTATGACTTTACGGTCGATGGCGCTGATGATTACTTTGATACTCGTTACAGCTATGACGGCGGAAACAGCGTAGCCTCATTCGGCTATTCCAGACCTGATATATACGGTGCGAATGTGTTCACCGCAGATGAAGATTCGTATGTTACGGGAGCTGCAGCCTATACTTCCGCAGGAAATAACATCGAGCTTAGTGTGTATACAGGTTTAAAGAATGCAAGCGATCCCACTTCAGGCACAAAATCCGCCGTTGCCACAATGAGCAATGTCAAGTACGAGGGTTATTATTCGCTGAAGTTCGATACTCCCGTAAAGGTGAAGAAGGGAGAATCTTTCGCAATAGTAGCAAAAATAACTAAGGATTCCGGCACAGTCAGAATTTACAGTGAATACGGCTACAGTATGTACGGCCTTACATATGACCTTAAAGCTAACAAGGGCGAGAGCTTCTATACATATAATCCTTCGTACGGATGGTTCGATTGCACCGACAGCGGAAAAAATAATCTGATGATAAAGGCTTATGCCGTTTCCGATACCGAATGCACAGAACACACATACGGCGAATGGATAATCGACAGGGATTCAACCTGTACAGCAACAGGCGAAAAGCACAGAGTATGCTCAAAGTGCAGTCATATTGAAACGGCAACAATCGAAAAGAAACCTCACAATTATATCACTTCAGTGGTTGCACCGACATATACAACTGACGGATATACGATACATAAGTGTTCGGTTTGCAACAGCTCCTATATTGATAATTATGTATCAAAGCTGACTCTTGACGCTGTCGGTAATGTACGCAGGGTATCAGGAACAACAACATCTGTCGGAATATCGTGGGATAAGAATGCGGCTGCAAGCGGATATGAGCTTGAGATATATAAGGGCGGAAAGTGGACGCAGATACTGAGAACGTCAGGTAACGGCACAGTATCGTATAATGCAGACGGTCTTGCCGCAGGCAGTGTTTATACATTCCGCATAAGAGCATACAGAAACGAGGGTAGCTCGGTAGTATACAGTGATTACACAAGACTTGCGGCAGGCACAGCGGTTACAAATGTGGCAACGTTTGCAAAGAAATCCGCCACAAGTTCTTCGCTCACTTTACAGTGGTCCAAGAACGCATCTGCAAGCGGCTATATTGTTGAACAGTACAAGGGCGGAAAATGGACGCAGATACTGAAGACCGCTGACAACACAACGGTTACTCATACAGTAAACGGTCTTGCAGCGGGAACAACCTATACGTTCCGCATTAAAGCATATAAGACAGTAGGTTCAACCGTTCTTTACAGCGACTACACAAGACTTGCGGCTGTTACCGATAAGACTACTCAGCCGGGCAATGTAGCTTCATTTGCAAGGAAATCCGCTACAAGCTCTACACTTACTTTACAGTGGGCTAAGAATGCGAATGCGACCGGTTATGCTATTGAAAGATATACCGGCGGCAAGTGGGTTGAAATTCTGAGAACCGCTAACAATGCAACGGTTACTCATACGGTAAACGGTCTTGCGGCAGGCACGACATACACCTTCAGAATCAGAGCGTTCAACGGTTCTGCATACAGTGGCTATACAAGACTTGCGGCAACAACACTTCCTTCAAACGTTACATCGTTCATAAAGAAAAGCGGTACTGCTTCCACGCTGAATTTACAGTGGGCTAAGAACAATTCCGCTACGGGCTATGTTGTTGAGCAGTATAAGGGCGGTAAGTGGACGCAGATACTGAATGCGACATCCAACGCAACGGTTACCTGTCGTGTATCGGGACTTAAAGCAGGCACAACATACACATTCAGAATAGCCGCATACAAGACAGCAGGCGGCGTTACCGAATACAGCGGTTACACCAGACTTGCGGCGGCTACCGAGTGATAGGTATAATTAAAACAGCAACGGGTATCGGCACTTACCGATACCCGTTTTATATGTTGTGATTTTTTGATTTATTATATAAAATAGCATAAATTTACGGCAGGGATTTAATCGGGATACCTGCCGTTTGGTTATTGCTTATGTGACGTCCGTCATAATTTCGTCAAGCTCGGTCACCGTCGAGCCTTTAAAAAGTACAGCGTCATTATCACGCAGATTCAGCTTTAAAAATTCTGTAAGAGCCTGTCTTGTGTTCAGCTTTATTACGAATTTGCTTTTTAAATCGGCGGTTTTCATCAGTTCAGCGGCTGTTTCACCGTAGCAAACCGTAATATCTACGCTTGCCTTGTTGACGATATTGCCTACCTTCCTGTATATTTCAAGTTCATGCTCGTCACCGTCACCTACTTCAGACAATACCGCTATTCTTCTTGAATCGGGAGGAAGCTGCATGGTGCAGAGTTCCTTAAGAGCCGCACCTACGCTTTCAACAGCCTCGTTTTCAAAATCGGATATTACATAAATACCTCTTTCATTGCGTACTGTTGTAAGTCCTGTTGACGGGCGGTATTTTTCGATTGCCGGTATAATCTGCTTTGGCGGTATGCCCATAATCTCGCCCAGTGCAAATGTTGCCAGAGCCTGATATACGCTGTGCTTATCATCGGAATAAAGCTCGATATGATAATTATCCGCACCGTGTATTATTCAAACGAGATTTTATTATGGGAAAGCTCTATGTTATCCGCATAATAATCAGCCATTCTGTTATCAACGCCGATGGTGATAATATCCTGCGGTATGGTGAATATGCCTGCGAGATTCTTATCGTCAATATTTATGATGACCGCACCCGATTCGTTCATTCCGCCGCACACCTTGAGTTTTTCTTCAATAAGCTCAGGCTTTGTCAGTTCCCTCGGATTTTTGGATACGACAGTGCTTGTAAGAATAGCAACATCAAAGTTGGCTGTCTGCGAAACACGTTCAACGTTTCCTCCGTTTACGCACGAAACATTGATGACAGCCGCCTCGGTTTTAGGTGTAGAGGCAAACATTGCGTGAAGCATTGAATTATAGTTGTTTGTAACGGAAATTGAATGCACGGTTTCCATCTTGCTCGAAAGCATTTGTTCTATCATCGAAAGGGGATTTATCTTTTCGGGACTGTCCATAACAGCTACAGTCCACATTCCCCGTCCGACTTTATAAATACAGCGGTCCTGCTGAGAGCGGTATCAAGATTTGCCACAACGATATTTGGAATCTTCTCTATCGGCTGAGTTGTGATAATAACGGACGCACCCTTTTCAAATGCGGCAACAGCCGTTTCCTTATCGGCGGCAAAATATGCACAGCCGGGTTTTATTTTTTGTTTACCGAAGGCAAATGATGTGATCGGAACGTCTGCGGCATTGCGAAGCTCAGCATTAAGAATTTCACACAGCTTTCCTACTGTGGTAATGGATTTTTCCGCTTCGGAATTCTGCTGTTCCGGTTTTTTACCGCTGAGCGCTTCATAATTGTTGAACGTGAAGTCGAGCAGTGTTATTGCATCATAGAAAACGTATTTCATCTGCTTTGTGTTTTCCGCTCCTAGTATTATTGCAAGCACTTCTTCTCCGAATTTGTTTGCGGGCGGCAGGGCGGAGCAGGCAAGGCACGATTTTGAGCGAGCCGTATATCCGCTTTTTATGCCGATAGCCGTTTCATATCTGTATCTTCTGTTACCGCTGTTAATAAGAAGATTCGTATTCTGCAGATCCCTTGAGCCGTTTTTATTCGTTGCCGGGATTGTATATTTATCGGTAGCCGCTATTGTTCTGAACATTCTGTTGGTCATGCAGTAGCGGCAGATGATGGCAAGGTCGTATGCGTTTGAATACTGCTCCGCTGTAAATCTGCCGTCAGCGGTAGTCACAGTTGTATCCGCCGCACCGATAGATTTAGCCTTCTCCTGCATCATTGCGGCAAACTTGTCAAGGCTTCCGCATATGAATTCCGCAAGAGCAAATAAAGAGTCATTGGCTGAAACCAGCATCATCGAATAAATTAAATCAAGTACAGATATTTTTTCTCCTGCTTCAAGATTGATAGACGCCGAGCCTTTCCAGTTCGAAATCTGCTTTATGACGCTGTCCGATACTGTTACGGTATCATTAGGATTACATTTTTCCAGAGCTATTATAGATGCCATTATTTTAATAAGAAAAGCAGGCGACAGTTTCATTCTGGCATTCTTTTCAAGCAGTATGCGACCCTCATGCTGAGTAACAACGATTGCCGCCTGAGCATTTATCTCGGGCATTTCGGTTTTCTGAACAGCTCTGACTTCTGACATTAAGATTCATCCTTCCGTAGTTAGTTTATGTGAATTTCAGTATCCGTAAGCAAAATTCAACATATTAATTATAGCACCGGAAAACAATAAATGCAATGACTTTTGCGATTATTTTAACTTAATTCATAACGCAAAATGACGAAAAATATTTGAAGGAAGTTTTGATTGGAGTGATAACCAAATATTATTCGCAGGAACGTGAGAATTATTTACAAATTTAACGGTAATGCTTGACATTTTCGGGTTTTGGGTATATAATGATAATGAATAAAAGTATACTTGGTTAAAGAATACACACCAGTTTACAGAATTTGTAAGTTAAACAGTAATCATTCTTGATTAATGAAATATTAACGGGAGGTCTTTTAGATGCTTCAGAACAGCTACGACAATTACACACAGAAGCCGCAGCTCAACGCTAAGCTGAAAGTGCTCAGAAAGATAATCGCATTTGTATTTGCGATAAATATGCTGATCACCAGATTCTTCGGCGGACCTGCAGGCACTCAGCTCAGACAAGCTGAGGTGTTCACAGACAGTTCTGCTTCGCAGACATATGTGACCGACAGTGTTTACAGCACCGATTTGCCTTCGATTTTATCAGCGGAGGATTTTGACACTTCGGTAACCGCCAGCCAGTCTTCTGTATACAATAATCTCGTCGGAGATGTTTATAACGACGTATTCGGCTATGCTGCAGGCTTTACTCTGTTTACAGAGGGAGATTGCAACATTATGGGCGCAGACAGCGGTGGACGTATTGCGGCAGGCGGAGATTTCACAGGTCCGGGTTGGTATGATATAAACCATCAGGATCCGAACAGAAATGATCCTAACGGATGTGCTTCTCTTGTCGTAGGCGGCACGCTGAATAATTTCTGCACCAATAACGGTAACGTATGGGCAAACAACATCGGCGAGAATTACAGCAATTCAAATTATAAAACTGTAATCGGCGGCGTAAACAGCGACGAGTGCAAGTTTAATTTTGCCGATACGTTTGCATATTTACGTTCATCATCCGCACACCTTGCAGGATTACAGGCAAACGGAGTATATAACGGTGCATACGGAAATATTACGCTTGACGGCTATGATAAAGGCGTGAATATTTTCACCATCGATATGTATACATGGAATTCGATGGCGGGTAACGGCGGATACGCTCTTAATATCAATGTTCCCGAAGGCTCGACAATACTTATTAATATTACAGGTGGCGAAGGCGACAGCAGCACAACTCTTAACCTTGCTATGCACAGCCTTATTGTAAACGGTCATCATTTACAGAATAATGAGCAGACAGGCAACTTGCTCTTTAACGTTACCAATGCGGCGACTATTAACATAAACGGCTTTAACGGTTCAATTCTTGCACCCAACTCTGACATAAACGGCGGTGGTTGGCATCATGACGGTAACATCGTTTGTAAGTCATTCTCCGGTAATACAGAGTTAGGCAGTAACCCGTTCAATCCGCCCTTCGACGATGATGATTTCGACTACGGCGATGATGACACAGATACTGACACTGACACGGATACAGATACCGACACCGACACAGACACAGATACTGATACAGACACAGATACAGATACCGATAATGATCGTGTAAACGGTGATGAAGTTGACTTCGATGACAGAACACCTCAGGGTGAGCGTGTAAACGGCGATGACAGCAACGGTAACCTTGAGCGTACTGACTTTGACAACACAAACGGCAACCCCAATACCGGCGTTGGCATTGACGGAACGCTTGCGGCAGGTGCGGCGGCTACAGCGGCTCTTGCGGCAGCAGGACTTCTTCTCGGTAAGCGTAAGAAAAAGGACGAATCCGAAGAATAATCGGTGAATAACCAAACAGCTGTATGGCTAAAAACCATACAGCTGTTTTCTTGTATAAGGGCAAAAAAATAACGGCAATCAATACGATTGCCGTTATTACTGCTTTGTCAGGTTTTCTTGAACTGACTGTTGTAAAGCTCCGCATAGAATCCGTTCTTAGCAAGAAGCTGATCGTGATTACCGATCTCGATAATCCTGCCCTTATCCATTACCAGAATGGTATCGGCATTTTTTATAGTCGATAATCTGTGAGCTACTATAAAGCTCGTTTTGCCCTTTGTCATCTTTGCGAAAGCGTTCTGAATCTTCATTTCGGTCTTTGTATCAATGCTGCTGGTCGCTTCGTCGAGAATCAGCATTGGAGGCATTGCAAGCATTACACGGGCTATGCACAAAAGCTGCTTCTGACCCTGTGAAATACCGTCATTGTCGCTTATTATCGTATCATAACCGTCTTTCATACGCTTTATAAAGCTATGGCAGTGAGCGGCTTTTGCGGCGGCTACAATTTCTTCTTCAGTTGCGTCCTGTTTTCCGTAAGCTATATTTTCACGGACTGTACCCTCGAAAATCCATGTTTCCTGAAGCACCATACCGTAGCTGAGCCTGAGCGAATCACGGGTCACGTCCTTTATATTGTTGCCATCAACCGAGATACCGCCCTTATCCGTATCATAGAAACGCATAAGCAGGTTGATTATAGTGGTTTTACCGCAGCCGGTAGGACCTACAATAGCTATCTGCTGACCGCTCTTTACATCAAGATTAAGATCCTTGATAAGCTCTTTTTCGGGAACGTAAGAGAAGTCAACGTGATCAATCTTTACGTTTCCGCTTACATCTGTAAGCACCTTGTTGTCAGCGTCGGATATTTCATCGTCGCTTTCGGTGAGGGCGAATATACGTCTTGCCGATGCAAACGCCGATTGTAATTCGGTAACAACGCCTGAAATTTCGTTGAACGGCTTTGTATACTGGTTGGCGTATGATAAAAAAGCGGAAAGCTGACCTACCGTGATACCGCCGCCTATAGCGCTGAGTGCGCCGAAAATTCCGACACCGGCATATACAAGACCGTTTACAAATCTTGTGGAGGGATTGGTAAGAGCAGAGTAGAACTGCGCTCTTACGCCGACCTTATACAGCTTTGCGTTAAGTTCTTCGAATTTTTCTTCGCTGTATTTTCACGGGAGAAAGCCTTTACGACCTTCTGATTTCCGATATATTCTTCGGCAAGTCCGGTGATCTGACCTCTGAGCGCCGCCTGCTCCTTGAATTTCTTTGAGCAAAGTCTTGCTATGGTAGAAGCCACAATCAGTGATACAGGGGTTATAACGATAACTACAAGTGCAATGCCTACGTTTATCGAGAACATAAAGCAGAGTGTTCCTATTATAGTGACAGAGCCTGTGAATATCTGCTGAAATCCTTGCAGCAGACCGTCGGATACAGTATCAATATCAGCTACGACTCTGCCTATTATATCGCCGTGCGGAGTAGAGTCTATATATTTCAGCGGTACACGCTGGAGCTTGTTGAAAGCATCTGTTCTTAAATCCCTTACCGTTCTTTGAGTGAGTATGTTGGTGCAATAACCCATAAACCACTGAAATCCCGCACCTACGATTACCACAACGGCGAGCTTTATAATTATCGGCAGGGTTTTTTTGAAATCAACGTTGTTAATATCAATGATAAAGTCAACAGCCTGACCGATAAGCACGGGTGCATACAGCGTTGCTATTGCGCTTATAACAGCGCTGACTATCGTGAAAACGAGATAGAACGTATAAGGCTTTGTATATTTCAGCAGCTTTGCAAGAACTGTAAAACCGCTGTCGTTATTTTTTTTACTCATCGCCGTTTATCTCCTTTTCAAGTTCTTCCGCACTGAACTGAGTAAGACAGATCTGACAGTAATCGGTACAGCTCTGTAACAGCTCTTTATGTGTGCCTATTCCGACTGTTTTGCCGTCGTCAAGCACGATTATCTGATCGGCATTTTTGACCGTGTTTGCTCTTTGAGAAATGATAAACACCGTCATATCGGAGCAGTTTTCCTTGATTGCCGTTCTCAGCTTTGCGTCTGTAGCAAAGTCAAGTGCGCTTGCGCTGTCATCAAGTATCAGTATCTCCGGGTCTGCGGCTATTGCCCTTGCAATAGTAAGTCTTTGCTTCTGACCTCCCGAAAGGTTCTTACCGCCCTGAAGTATCTCGTAATCAAGTCCGTTTTCGAGCTTTTCGACAAACTCATAAGCCTGCGAGATTTTCAGCGCACGCCATATCTGCTCGTCAGTTATATTATCTCCGCCCCACTTCATATTTTCACGGATTGTACCGCGGAAAAGTACGGCTTTCTGAGGAACGACCGCTATCTTTTTGCGAAGACGGTTAAGGTCGTATTTTCTGACATCTGTTCCGTAAACTTCGACCAAACCGTCTGATGCGTCATAGAATCGGGGGATAAGATTTATAAGCGTTGATTTACCGCTGCCCGTACCGCCTATTATGCCTATCGTCTGACCTTTTTCGGCGGTGAACGATATATCTTCAAGTGCATATTCACTGTTATCGTGATAGCTGAAATATACTTTGTCGAATTTTACGGCAGGGGCAGAACTGTCGCCGTTTTCTTCGGTGTTGTCTGTTTCTGTAACTGACGGCTTTGTGTCAAGCACCTCGTTTACTCTTGCCGCACAAGCCGCCGACTTCGTGAATATAACAACAAGGTTTGCAACAACCACAAGGGCGAGCAGGATCTGATTCATATAGTTTACAAGTGCGATAACCTGACCTTGTGTAAGGTCGCCGACATTTACCGAGAATCCGCCGAACCATATTATTGCAACGATTGCAAGGTTCAGTATAATAGCGTTGACAGGGCTGAGCAGTGCTGAAATCTTGCCGGCTCTTACTGCCGCTTTTTCAATATCCTCAGCGTTATCTCTGAAACGTTCTATTTCGTGCTGCTGCTTTGAAAAAGCTCTTACGGCTCTTGCACCGACAAGATTTTCACGGGTGATGAGCGAGGTCTTGTCCAGTTTTTTCTGTATCGACTTGAAGAAGGGGATAGTCCTTGTTGTGACAAGCCACATAACAATCGCAACAAGCGGAATAACAAGAACGAAAATCAGCGCTAATTTCACATCTATCATAAAAGCCATTATCGTTGAACCGATAACCAAAAACGGCGCTCTTACTACAAGTCTTATCAGCATCGCAACAGCGACCTGCAGCTGATTTATATCGGAGGTAAGCCTCGTTATAAGTGATGGCGTGCCGAATTCGTCAACCTCCTTATGCGAAAGAGTGTTGATATGATGATAAAGCTCACGTCTAAGCTCTGTGCCGAAGCCCTGCGACGCAACCGATGCCACATACTGACATATAAGCGCAAATCCAAGACCGCATACACCGAGCAGAACAAGCACTCCACCCATCTTCCAGATATAACCGCTGTCTTTGTGTGCAATACCTATGTCTATTATCTTCGCCATAACCAGAGGAACGATAAGCTCAAATACCGCCTCGGTCAGCTTGAAAATAGGTCCGAGTATTACGTTTTTTCTGTATTTTTTAAGATACTTAACCAGTTTTAGCATATTTCACCGTCCAATAATAATGACATCGGAGCAAAATCCGATGCCATTACGAATATTTAATTATTATCAGCCAAGAACTTTCTTGATTTCTTCGGGAAGTGAGGCAGCGAAGCTGTCGCCTACCAACAGGCTGATCTCGTCAACGCTCGTTGTTATGAGCATTACATCGGCACATATGTTTTCGCAAGCCTGGAATACCTTAGCCGCAAAACCTGCCTGATCAACCATTTCCTCGCTCTTGATAACTATCTTTACATTACCGCTGTTTACACAGGGTGTTATTCCGTGTACTGCAGTTATTCTGGGTAAAACGGTAAGCAGTGTGGGTATATCATCATCGCTGAACGTAAAGCCGAATGAGAACATATCCGACTTAGGAGGTGTCTGCGAGATCATATCTACATTAATACCGCTTTCGGCTACCGCTGAAAGAGTAGTTGAAACAAAACGCTTTCTTGACGGAACATCTGAAAATGTTACGATTGATATGTTTTCGTATACTTTAATATCTGTCATATTGACCTCCGTTATGCTTCGGAAAGAAGATCCGACATCTGATAAAGACCTTTTTCACAGCCGCTTAAGAATACTGCCGCATTGACAGAGCCGACTGCGAATACCTGTTTTGAGCCTGCGCTGTGAGAAAGAGTTATCACTTCGTCACGTCCCGCAAATATAACATATGCTCGCCTACTATCGTACCGCCTCTTATCGAGTGCATACCGATTTCGGTTTTCTCACGGGGCTTTCTCACGCTGTGGCGGTCATATACATAGTGCATCTTGTTGCCGAGCTCTTCGTTTATTGCTTCCGCTATCATTATTGCCGTTCCCGAAGGAGCGTCCTTCTTGAGATTGTGGTGCTTTTCGACTATCTCAATATCAAACTGATCTCCGAGTACCTTTGTTGCACGCTTTGCAAGGTCAACAAGAAGATTTATTCCGAGCGACATATTGAATGTGAAGAACACGGGAATCTGACCCGCCGCTGTCTTTATCTGCTTTATCTGTTCATCGGTGTAGCCTGTCGTTGCAATAACTACGGGAACATTGTTTATCTTGCAGTAGTCGAGCAGCTCGTCAAGCAGTGAGGGGTGCGAAAAGTCGATTATAACATCGGGCTTTTCCGGCAGATCGAATAACTTCTTGTAAACGGGGAAGTCAGCGTACTGTTCACCTGCTATATCAATGCCGGCTGTTATTTCGCAGTCATCTCTCGTATTGACAATGTCATTTATTACTCTGCCCATTTTGCCGCAGGCACCTGTAATTACAATTCTCGTCATATTAACGTCCTTTTTCTGAATTTACTTTGTAAGACCGAGCTTTTCCATAGATGAAAACAGCTTAGCTATCTTTGCGTCTTCCATTCTTATAAGCGGAAGTCTGCACTCGCCAACATTTTTGCCCATTATGTTAAGTGCTTCCTTAACGGGAATGGGGTTGACATCTATAAACAGATCGTTTGTAAATTCAAGGAGCCTTAGCTGTAACTCAGCCGCTTTCTTATAATCGCCTTCAAGGCAGTAGCTTGCTATCTCGTGCGTTTCTGTGGGAAGGCAGTTTGCAAGTACCGAGATAACACCCTTACCGCCGAGCGACATTATAGGTACTATCTGGTCGTCGTTACCCGAATAAATGTCAAGGTCGGTTTCAGCCGCTATCTTGGCTACTACGCTTATGTTTCCGCTTGCTTCCTTTGCGGCAACTATGTTGTCCTTCTTTGCAAGCTCCTTGTACGTTTCAACAGAAATGTTCACACCTGTACGGCTGGGAACGTTGTAGAGGATTATCGGCAGGCTTACGCTGTCCGCAATTGCACTGAAGTGTGCGACAAGTCCTCTCTGCGAAGTCTTGTTATAATAAGGCGTCACAAGGAGCAGTGCATCAGCACCGAGCGTCTCGGCTTCTTTTGAAAGCTGAATGGCATAAGCGGTATCGTTACTGCCTGCACCTGCTATGACAGGAACTCTCTTTGCTACCTTTTCAACGCAGAAGCGGATACATTCCTTATGCTCCTCGTCTGTCATAGCCGCAGATTCGCCTGTTGTACCGCACACTACTATAGCGTCTGTTCCGCCGGCAATCTGCTCCTCTATGCGATCTGCAAAATTATCGTAGTTGATGCTCCCGTCCTCATTCATAGGGGTCACTATAGCTACTGCAGAGCCTGTAAAAATTGTCTTTTTCATCGGATACCTCCGTGTTCAATGAATCAAAATCAGTCGAAATAACCCTTTGCGGCATAAAGCTCAGCCATTTCAACTGCGCCGCCTGCGGCACCTCTTAATGTGTTGTGTGACAGGCAGACAAACTTGTAGTCGTACTGTGTGTCTTCTCTTAATCTTCCGATTGAAACTGCCATACCGCCTTCAAGGTTTCTGTGCAGCTTAGCCTGAGGCATATTGTCTTCTTCAAAGTAGTGAAGGAACTGCTTGGGTGCGGAGGGAAGCTCAAGCTCCTGCGGTGCGCCCTTGTATTCCTTCCAGATATTGAGGATCTCTTCCTTTGAGGGCTTGTTCTCGAAGCTAACGAATACTGCGGCAAAGTGACCGTTTGATACGGGAACTCTGAGGCACTGTGTTGTGATTGCGGGAGCGGCAGCCTTTACAATCTTGTCGCCTTCGATCTTGCCCCATACCTTCAGAGGCTCCTGCTCACTCTTTTCTTCCTCACCGCCGATATAGGGGATAAGGTTATCTACCATTTCAGGCCATGTTTCGAATGTTTTGCCGGCACCTGAAATTGCCTGATATGTGCAGGCGAGAACCTTTGTGATGCCGAACTTGCGTAAGGGGTTGAGAGCGGGAACGTAGCTCTGGATAGAGCAGTTTGACTTAACTGATATGAAACCTCTCTTTGTGCCAAGACGCTTCTTCTGAGCCTCAACGATAGCCATATGCTCATCGTTGATTTCGGGGATAATCATAGGAACGTCGTCTGTGAAACGGTTAGCTGAGTTGTTGGACATAACGGGGCATTCGTGCTTTGCGTAAGCCTCTTCAAGAGCCTTTATCTCGTCCTTCTTCATATCTACCGCACAGAATACGAAGTCGACCTGTGATGCGATCTTTTCAATATCGGCAGTAGCGTCCATAATAACAATGTCTTCCATAGCCTTGGGCATAGGCTTTTCGATGAGCCATCTTGAGCCGACAGCCTCTTTATAAGTCTTTCCTGCGGAACGGGGAGATGCGGCAAGCACCTTTACGTTGAACCAGGGGTGATTTTCCAGCAGAACGGCAAAACGCTGTCCTACCATACCCGTAGCACCGATAATACCTACGTTGTAGTTTTTCATTTTAGTTTCCATCCTTCTTTTTTGCTTTTAGCATATTTTCTTAAAAAAGCCGCTTGTAAAAATGATTACAGGCGGCTTTGTATGCAGATGTGATAAAGTTGTGTGATAGCTCTCCACCTACAGCTTAACCGCTTGATGACAATCGTGCATATATTAGACACACGACCAGATACATAAGCTCCGACACTTATGTTCTTCGGCGACAAAGCCTTTTCCCGCTGCAATCTGTCGGCAGATTGACGCAACGGGTACTTTTCTTTAATCGCACCTCTACCTGCTTTGTTTATATTATCATATTTATTGCTGTTTGTCAATGGCGAAGCGGTAAAAAATAATTTGATTTTTTTTCGTAAATGTGTTATTATAAAACAGTATGCAATATCCAGAAAGAAAAAATGCGTGAAAAACGCAAAAAACAGAGGAAAAACAATGCTTAAATCGGATTTTTATTATGACTTGCCGCAGGAGCTTATTGCACAGACTCCGCTTGAACCTCGTGACAGCTCACGGCTTATGAAAATTGACCGCAAAAGCGGCGAAATAACACATGACCGCTTTTATAATATATGCGATTATCTTGAAAAGGGTGACCTGCTCGTTCTCAACGACTCAAAGGTTTTCCCTGCAAGACTTTACGGCGTAAAGCAGGAAACGGGTGCGGCAGTGCAGTTCCTGCTTCTTCACCAGATTTCGCATAATCGCTGGGAGGTTATGGTGAAGCCCGGCAAAAGACTTAAAATCGGTACTAAGGTCGACTTTTCGGGCATTCTGACGGCCGAGATAGTCGACTATGCCGAGGGCGGCGACAGGATAGCCGAGTTTACCTATGACGGCGACAGCATATTTGGAGTGCTTGACCGTATCGGTCAGATGCCGCTACCTCCTTATATTACCGAAAAGCTGAAGGATAAGGACAGATACAACACCATCTATTCTCACGAGGTAGGCTCAGCCGCCGCTCTACTGCGGGACTTCACTTCACCGAAAACGTGTTTGCAAAGCTCCGTGAAAAAGGCGTTGATACAGCTTTTGTAACGCTCCACGTCGGACTTGGTACTTTCCGTCCCGTAAAAGAGGATAATATACTCGATCATAAAATGCACGTTGAGCATTACTCCATACCGCAGGAAACCGCCGATAAGATAAAGGCCTGCAGAGAGCGTGGCGGACGTGTCATTTCAGTCGGCACCACAAGCTGTCGTACACTTGAATCTGCCGCATCGCTTGATCCGAACGGCGAGATAAAAGCCTGCTCGCACGATACGGGAATATTCATTTACCCCGGCTATGAGTTTAAAGCGATAGACGGACTTATAACGAATTTCCACCTTCCCGAAAGTACGCTTATAATGCTTGTAAGCGCATTCTTAGGCAGGGAAAAGACGCTGAATGCCTATAATGAAGCTATAAAGGAAAAATACCGTTTCTTCAGCTTCGGAGACAGTATGATAATAATATGATGAACATCGTTAAAGTAACCCTGCCTGAAAAGTGCAGGATAATTTGCGTCAGTGATATACACGCACATTATGATGAGTTTGCAAGGCTTTTGCGTAAGTGCGACTACAATAATGAAAGCGACTATCTGTTCATTCTCGGTGATATTCTGGAAAAGGGCAGGCAAAATATCGAAACACTGCACTTTATACAAAAATTATCCCATGACAAAAAATGCGTATGTATCAAGGGTAACAACGATACGATGGTATCGCGTATGGCGTTTGACGATGAAAAGGAAAAGTTTCTCGAAAGGCTTATATATCGCCCTGTAAACGCTTATATGCAAATGGCGGAGAGTATAGGTATTACCGATTTCACGACAGATTTTGATAACAAGCGTAATGCTGTCAACCAAAAATTCGCTAAAGAACTGTCGTTCGTTTCGGGGCTTCCGACGGCTATAGAAACCGAAAAACACATTTTCGTTCACGCAGGTATAGAAAACCGCACGGACTGGGAAAACAGCTCAGAGCAGTTTGTCCTGTGCGCACCGTGGTGGATAAGAAGCGGTCACGCTCTTGATAAATATGTTGTCGTGGGTCACTTCCCGACCTATAATTTTGCAAGAGGAAAAAACACCAATCTGCCGATAATCGACACGGATAAAAGGATAATAGCGGTTGACGGCGGCTGTTCGGTAAAATCGGCAGGACAGATAAATGCTTTTATAATAACTAAGGACGGAGAAAGCTACAGCTATGACAACGTATTCGAGCCGTCCGAGCCGTGTGAAAAATGTACAATCATCAAGGATTATACAGCCGCTCGGCATTATTCTTATCTTGATTATGAAAAGAGCGACCTTGAAATACTCGGCAAGTCAGACGGACTGGTGTCGGTGCTTGATAAGCACAGCGGCAACAGCGGACTTATACTTGAAAACTATATCGCCCAATGGGGTGACGGACATTATCACGGATGGACTAATCTTGATGCGTTTGTTTGCGTTAATAAAGGCGAAACATTCTGCGTTTATTATAAGAATGAAAAATACTGCTACGGCATAGCACAAAGCGGAGAAGTAGGAATGATACCACTTGACTGCGTTGCCGTATTTAAGGAGAAATATGTTTAAAGTATTAAAAACAGACGGTGTAGCAAGACGAGGAGAATTCCACACACCTCACGGTGTTATACAATCGCCGTTTTTTATGAATGTCGGCACATCTGCGGCAATCAAGGGCGGTATATCATCGCTTGACCTCAAAGACCTCAAGTGTCAGGTGGAGCTTTGCAACACCTATCATCTTCACGTTCGTCCGGGAGATGATATAATATATAAAATGGGCGGACTTCACAAGTTTATGAACTGGGACAGACCGATACTTACCGACAGCGGCGGATTTCAGGTGTTCTCGCTTGCGAAGCTCAGAAAGATAAAGGAAGAGGGAGTATATTTCAACTCCCATGTTGACGGCAGACGTATTTTTATGGGTCCCGAAGAAAGCATGAGGATACAGTCGCATCTTGCCTCAACGATAGCTATGGCATTTGACGAATGTATAGAAAATCCCTCGCCTTATGATTATGTAAAGAAGTCGGTTGACAGAACGACAAGATGGTTGCAGCGCTGTATTGACGAAATGGCAAGGCTTAATTCTCTGCCCGAAACGATAAACCGTCAGCAGATGCTGTTTGCGATAAATCAGGGCGGAACTTATGACGATATAAGAGCCGAGCATATGAAAACAATAGCGAATATGAACGTTGACGGCGTGGCTATCGGCGGACTTGCCGTAGGCGAGCCTACAGATGTTATGTACAGGATAATAGAAACCGTTATCCCGCACGCTCCGACAGACAAGCCCCGTTATCTTATGGGTGTCGGTACTCCGTCAAATATAATAGAAGCCGTTTACAGAGGCGTTGATATGTTCGACTGCGTTATGCCGAGCAGAAACGCACGTCACGCTACCGTTTTCACATGGAACGGTATCACTCACGTCACGAATCAGTGCTTTGAAACCGATTCACTGCCGATAGACCCTGAATGCGACTGTCCTACCTGCCGCAATTTCTCAAGAGCGTATATAAGACATCTGTTTAAATCGGGAGAGATGCTTGGCGGAAGACTTGCCGTACAGCATAATCTATATTTCTACAATACGCTTATGGAGAAGATAAGAGCGGCAATCGACGAGGGAACTTTCGAGGAATTCAGAAATCACTATTCACCGCTTTTAGCGTCAAAACTTGTCTGATTTTCTTTGAATTATCACATAAGGGTGATATAATAACAAACTATGATTTAAAGCGAAAAGGAGAGCGTATGAAGCTTATAAATATAGGCTACGGCAACACCGTCAATTCCGACAGGGTAATAGCTGCTGTGAGTGCCGATGCCGCACCGGTAAAGCGTATCATATCGGCGGCAAAGGATAACAACACTGCCATAGATGCGACCTGCGGCAAGAAAACCAAAACCGTCATAATAACCGACAGCAACCATGTAGTCCTGTCGGCACTTGATATATCGCATTTCACAGGCATAACCGCAGGTGAAGAGGTAAATGAATAACAGGGGGAAGAACTGTATGAACAAAGGATTGCCTATAGTAATTTCCGCACCGTCCGGCTGCGGTAAGGATACGATACTTGAACAGCTTTACAAGAAAAACTCAAATCTCACACAGTCGGTTTCCGCTACCACAAGAGCAATGCGTGAGGGCGAAATTGACGGAGTAAGCTATCACTTCACGACTGCTGACGCATTTGAAAAGATGATAGAAAACGGCGAAGTGCTTGAATATACGCAGTATTGCGGCAACTATTACGGTACGCCTAAGAAAGCCGTTACGGATATGCTTGAACAGGGCAGGGACGTAATACTCAAGATTGAGGTCGAGGGTGCGATGAATATAAAGAAGATATTCCCCGAATGCGTGCTTATATTCATACTTCCGCCCTCAATGAGCGAACTTGAAAGAAGACTCAGAAAAAGAGGCACCGAAACGGAAGAAACTATCGCCGCAAGAATAGCGCAGGCAAGAAACGAGCTTCAGTTTGCAGACAAGTTTGATTATCTTGTAGTAAACGGCGAGCTTGAAAAGGCGGTAGATGATGTGAATACCGTTATCCTTGCGGAAAAGATGAACACGAAGCGTTCACTTTCGTTACTTGAGGAAATCAAGAAATCATAATGAGCGGCCGCTATGATAAGGCTATCGTATCGGTAGTAGTCGATAAGGCACTTTACAGCTTTGATAACGAGTTTGATTATTATCTTCCGCAAGGAGCTAAGGTCAGCATAGGTCAGCGTGTTATCGTGCCGTTCGGCAAAGGCGGTAAGAAGCGTGTCGGCCTTGTGACCGGCTTTAAGCAGAATGCGGATTACGGACGGCTCAAGGATATATACTGCGTTATAAATGACGGAGTGATACTGGGTGACGAGGCTCTGCGTCTTATGCACTGGCTGAAGGACAATACCTTCTGTACCTATTTCGACGCAGTAAAGACTATCCTGCCCGGAGGTATGGCTCTGAATGTATCTCAGAGATATGCTATAAGCGATGAGTTCAGAAAAACTCCGGACAGTTTTGCTCTTGAACCTGCGGAACAGGCGGTATCGGCTATGCTCCTCGGCTGTAAAAGCGACAGGGAGCTTAACGATATGATAGAATACGGCTTTGACGAACAGCAGAAAAAGCTGATTGGGCGTCTTTCGGAAAAAAGCGTACTTGTTTTGCTTGATATTATAAAACAGAGAGTAGGCAGTAAAACCGAAAAAAACGTCAGGCTGACAGACAGCTATCTCAGCGGCGAGTATGCCGACAAAGGCGGAAAGCCCCTTACCGCAAAGCAGAAAAAGGTAGCCGATTTTCTGACGGATGCCGATTCCGCATCGGTAAAGGAAGTATGCTATAATTGCGTTGTAACATCCGCCGTTATAAACAATATGGAGAAAAACGGCATTGTAGAATGCTTTGACAATGAAGTTTCCCGCTCGCTTACCGCAGGAGCAAAGGCGGTAAGGAGCATTGACGATATAGTGCTGTCCGATGAACAGTCCGCCGTATACAGCGGAATGTCCGAGCTTATGGACAGCGGCAAGCCGCAGTGCGCCTTACTGAAAGGCGTTACGGGAAGCGGCAAGACCACCGTTTTCTTAAAGCTTATCGACAAGGCGTTAAAACAAGGGAAAACAGCCCTTATGCTCGTTCCCGAAATATCGCTCACTCCCCAGATGGTGAGAAATTTTACCGATCTTTTCGGAAGTAACGTTGCGGTAATACACAGCAACCTTTCGCTCGGTCAGAGGACAGATGAGTACAAACGTATCGAAAAAGGCGAGGCAAGGATAGTCATAGGCACAAGAAGCGCTGTATTTGCACCGCTTGACAACATCGGTATAATCGTTATTGACGAAGAGGGCGAGCATACCTATAAATCCGAAAAATCTCCACGCTATCAGGCAAGGAGCATAGCAAAGCAGAGATGCTTTTACCACAATGCCACGCTTCTTTTAGCATCTGCAACTCCAAGCCTTGAAAGCGCATACTTTGCGTCAATCGGCAGATACAAGCTGTTTGAGATGAAAAAGCGTTACAGCCAGCCGGTACTTCCCGATGTGTATCTTGTCGATATGAAGGTCGAGGTCGAAACCGGCAACCGTTCCAATTTCAGCAGGGCGCTTGCCGATGAGATAAAGAATAATCTGCAAAGAGGAGAGCAGACGATACTTCTGCTTAACCGCAGAGGCTACAACACCTATATGAACTGCATAAAGTGCGGCGAGGTGTATAAATGTCCCAACTGCAATATTCCTCTTACATATCATAAGACGAACAATTGCATGATATGTCACTATTGCGGCTATACCGAGGTATTCACAGGAAAATGCAAATCGTGCGGCTCGAAGTTCATATACAGCACAGGTACAGGAACACAGCGTATAGAAGATGAAATATCGACGTTGTTTCCGTCCGCCAGAGTATTGCGTATGGATGCAGATACCACGATGAGCAAGTTTTCCTACGAAAAGAATTTCGATAAATTCAAAAACGGCGAGTATGATATTATGGTCGGCACTCAGATGATAGCAAAAGGGCTTGATTTTGAGAACGTGACGCTTGTCGGTGTATTGCTGATAGATAAATCGCTGTACGCAGGCGATTATCTCGGTTATGAAAAGACGTTTTCGCTTATAACACAGGTGGTCGGAAGATGCGGCAGAGGCTCGAAAAAAGGCAGAGCGTATCTGCAGACCTTTTCTCCCGAACATTATGTTCTTAATCTTGCGGCTGATCAGAATTACGATGAGTTTTTCAGACAGGAATGCGAGATAAGAAAAGCACTGCTGTTTCCGCCGTACTGCGATATATGCGAAATAGGGCTTTCATCGGTTGATGAAGCGGCCTGCAAAAAAGGCTCTGACAGCTTCGTAAAGCTGTTTATGAAAAATCTTGAGGGTCACGGTATCCCTATAAGAGTGCTTGGACCGTCCGCCTGCTCGGTGGCAAAGGTAAACGGCAAGTACCGCTATCGTATCATTATAAAATGTAAGAATAATAAAGAGTTCAGGTCGGTAATGCAGGCTACACTGCTTGATGCATATAAATCACCTGCACTTGATAAAGTCAGCTTCTTCGCCGATATGAACGGCGAGATTATATAAACAAAAGAAAGGATTTTTGAAATGGCAAAGAGAATAATAGCTAAGGACGGCGACGAATCGCTGAGAAAAAGATGTAAGGATGTTACCGTATTTGACGATAAGCTGTGGACGATGCTTGACGATATGTACGAAACAATGCAGGAGGCAAACGGCGTAGGTCTTGCCGCACCTCAGATAAGCGTACTGAGGAGAGTTGTGGTCATAGATGTAGGCGACGAACACGGAAAAATCGAGCTTATAAACCCTGTTATCACATCTATGAAAGGCAAACAGCACGAGCTTGAGGGCTGTCTTTCAGTGCCGGGTATGTGGGGATATGTTGACAGACCCGCAAAGGTAAAGGTAAAGGCACAGGACAGATACGGCAAAGAATTTGATATAGAGGGTACAGAGCTTTTAGCGATAGCTCTGTGTCACGAAATCGACCATCTGAGCGGTATTCTGTTTACCGATAAGGCAGATGAACTGCTTACGTCCGAACAGCTTGAGGAACGTAAAAAGTAAGGGGGAAATCATTTGAACATAGTATTTATGGGTACTCCGGATTTCGCCGTATCGGCACTGGAGGAGTTACACAAGCATCATAATGTCATGGCTGTTTTCACTCAGCCCGACAAGCCTAAGAACAGAGGAAAGAAGATGCAGGCACCTCCCGTAAAGGAGTGCGCCGAAAAGTACGGTATCCCCGTATATCAGCCTCTGTCGCTCAGAAAGGGCGAGGATGCGGAGAAGTCGCTTGAGCTTCTTAAACAGCTTGCTCCGGACTGCATCGTGGTGGCGGCTTACGGTCAGCTTCTTCCCGAAAGCATACTTGAGCTTCCGAAGTACAAGTGCATCAATATACACGCTTCGCTTCTGCCGAAATACAGAGGTGCCGCACCTATCCAGAAGTGCAACATAGACGGCGAAACAGAAAGCGGAGTTACAACAATGCTTATGGCAAAGGGACTTGATACGGGCGATATGCTGATGAGCAGGTCGGTTAAGATTACTCCCGATATGACCGGCGGAGAGCTTCACGACAGCCTTGCGGCAACAGGCGGAGAGCTTATAATCGAAACGCTGAAGGCCTGCGAGGAGGGTACGATAAAGCCTGTACCTCAGGATGACAGCCTTTCGTGCTACGCAGGTCTCATCACGAAAGAAATGTGCAGGATAGACTTCTCAAAAAATGCAATTGATGTATATAATTTCATAAGAGGTATGTCACCGTCGCCCTGTGCCTATACTTTTATAGGAGATAAAAGATTAAAGGTTTACTTTGCGGTTATGACAGATATTACCTCCGACAAGCCGTGCGGAACTGTCGTGAACGAAAACGACCTCACCGTAGTATGCGGCGACAAGAAATGTATAAGATTTACCGATGTTCAGGGAGAGGGCGGAAAGCGTATGAATACCGCAAGCTTTCTGAACGGCAACAAGCTACAGCGTGACACTGTGTTGAACTGATAGCGTCAAACGGAAAGGAGAACGGATATGGAATTTATACTTTATTTACTGCTGATAACAGCCTTTATCTTTTCTATATTCACCTCAATCAATGTAAAAGGTACTTTCAGAAAATACAACAAGATGCCAAGCTCAAGAGGAATGTCTGCCGCAGATATAGCAAGACAGATCCTTGACAGCAACGGGCTTTATAATGTTCAGGTAACAAGAGTATCCGGAGAACTTACCGACCATTACGACCCCAGAACAAACACCGTTGCACTTTCGGCTCCCGTCTATGACAGTGTATCTGTCGGAGCTATCGGAGTTGCGGCTCACGAGGTCGGTCATGCGATACAGTATGCCGAAAACTACACGCCTATAAGGATAAGAATGGCAATTCTTCCCGTTGCACAGTTCGGCTCATCTGCATGGATACTGTTCTTCATACTCGGTATTGTGTTTAATATTCCGATACTCAGAGGCATAGGCATCGGACTTTTTGCGGCAATAGTGCTGTTCCAGCTGATAACGCTTCCCGTTGAATTCAACGCAAGCCACAGAGCGCTTGCCACAATAAAGAATCAAGGCATACTGTTTGGTGCGGAGTATACAGGCGCAAAGAAAACGCTCACAGCCGCCGCAATGACTTATGTAGCATCGCTTGCAGTGGCTTTATTACAGCTTTTAAGACTTATTGCAAGCTCAAGAAGAGATTGATTTGGAGAGATGAATGAAAACCGCAAGACAGATAACGCTCGACCTTCTTATCCGTATGGATACGCAGGGGGCATACTCAAATATAATACTTGACCACGCATTCACGCAAAATGATGCGGACAGGCGTGACAAAGCCTTCTCGGCGGCCCTTTTCTACGGCGTACTTGAACGCAGAATGACGCTCGATTATCTTATACGCTATTATTCGGGAATCGAATTCGATAAGATAAAGACAGCGGTCGTTGAAATACTCAGAATGGGCTTCTATCAGCTTCTGTTCATGAATTCCGTGCCGGACAGCGCTGCGGTGAACGAATCGGTAGCACTTTGCGATTACTGCAACAGTACAAAGGCAAAGGGTTATGTTAATGCTATCCTCAGAACATTTCTGCGTAATGAAAAACAGATAGATTACGGCAACCTTACGGGAGAAGCAAAGCTCTCTATCGAATATTCCTGCCCGAAATGGCTTGTGAAGAAGTGGAACAGCGAGCTTGGCGAGCAAAGAGCAATGCAGATGATAAACTCCTGCTTCGGCAGACCGCCGATATATGCCAGAGTAAATACCGTCAGATACACGGTTGACGATGTTATAGGCGAACTTGAGTCCGAAGGCATATCCGCAGCAAAGAACAGCCTTATAGATGCCTGCATAGAGCTTGCCAACACCAAAGGGATAGAGCAAAGCTCCGCATATAAAAAGGGTATGTTTCACATTCAGGATATTTCATCGCAGATATGCTGTAAAATAGCCGCTCCTATGTTCAATGAAACGGTTGTGGATCTTTGCAGTGCGCCCGGCGGTAAAACGTTCACCTGTGCCGAAATCATGACGACAGGGGCAGAATATACAGCTACGATTTGTACGACGGAAAAGTTTCCGTTATTGCAAATACGGCTAAACGGCTCGGTCTTACTATTATACCCGCCACAGAAAACGATGCGACAAAATTCAACCCCGATATACCGAAAGCGGACAGGGTGATATGTGATGTACCGTGTTCGGGACTCGGCGTTATCAGAAGAAAGCCCGAAATAAAGTACAAGCCTATGAAACAGCTTGAAACCCTCCCCGATACACAGAGGAAGATAATAAACAACGCCGCTGAATATGTAAAACCCGGCGGAACTCTTATCTATTCGACCTGCACTGTAAGCAGGACGGAAAATGACGATATAGTTGACGAGTTTTTAAAAGAGCACAGCGACTTTGTGCCGGTAGTTGTTCCTCTTAACATCAAAGGTCTTGAGGATAGCTACAAGAGAACAATGCTTCCCTGTGATGTGAACGGCGACGGTTTCTTCACAGCAACGCTTAGAAAGGTGAAATAATACATATAAATGGAAAAAACAGATATTCTTTCGCTGTCGAAAGAGGAGCTGGAAGAAAAGATTCTGGCTATGGGCGAGAAAAAATTCAGAGCCGGACAGATATACGATTGGTTACATATTAATAAAGTAGAAGAATTTAGCAAAATGACCAATCTATCTGCACAACTCAGAGAAAAACTCGACGATATTTTTTGGATAAACTCACTAAAAATTCAAAAAAGGCTTGTATCTGACATAGATAATACGGTAAAATATCTTTATGGTTTGTCTGACGGAGAAAAAGTTGAAACCGTACTTATGGAATACAAGCACGGCAACAGCATCTGTATATCAACTCAGGTCGGCTGCAAAATGGGATGTAAATTCTGTGCATCGACCAAAGCGGGATTCGTAAGGAACCTTGAGCCGAGCGAGATGCTGCTGCAGATATACGAAAGTGAACGTGACAGCGGACGAAAGATAAATCACGTTGTACTTATGGGAATAGGCGAGCCGCTTGATAATTTTGATAATGTTGTAAAGTTTCTCAGACTTCTGTCGGCAAAGGACGATATGAGCCTGCGACACGTTTCGGTATCGACCTGCGGACTTGTGAACAGAATATATGAACTGGCTGACCTTAAACTCGGCATCACGCTCTCTGTTTCTCTCCATGCACCGACAAACGAGCTCAGAAGCTCTATAATGCCCATAAATGACAGATTCCGCATAGAAGAGCTGATGGAGGCGTGCAAGTATTATTTCAATACCACGGGCAGAAGGATCAGCTATGAATTTGCACTGATTGACGGAGTAAACGACAACAGACAATCCGCAGACGCGCTTCTTAAACTGCTGAAGGGCCAGAACTGTCACGTCAATCTTATTCCCGTCAACGAGATAAAGGAAGGCGTATTTAAACGCAGTGCTTCTGTCGAAAAGTATAAACAGATGCTTATAGACGGCGGACTTAACGCTACGGTCAGAAGAACGCTCGGTGCGGACATCAGCGCCGCCTGCGGTCAGTTAAGACGTGATAATAAGTAAGAAATCAAGGGAGAACCATTATATATGAAGGCTTACGCAAAGACCGATATAGGTAATTGCCGTGAAGAAAATCAGGACAGCTACTGGATAGGCGAGCTTGGAGATGACGCTATAGCAATTATTCTGTGCGACGGAATGGGCGGACAGAATGCCGGCGGATGTGCCAGCACAACGACTGTTGATTTTATAAAGGACAGACTGATAAAAGGCTTCAGACACGATATAACCAGAAATCAGATAAGGAATTTATTGATAACATCGGTAACCGCTGCAAACAGTGTTGTTTACGATATGGCAAACGCAAACCCCGAAAAAGCTGGAATGGGCACTACCTGTGTGGCAGGCATTATTTTCAACGAAAGAGCCTATCTTATAAATGTCGGCGACAGCAGATGCTATTTCTTCTTTGACGACAATATGCAGCAGGTGACAAAGGATCATACATATATAAGAAAGCTGATTGAAAAGGGAATAATAACATACGAGGAGAGCAAGACTCACCCCGACAGGAACAGGATAACAAAAGCTGTCGGAGCACAGCCTTTCATCACGCCGGATTATTTCGAGCTTGATGTAAAGAAGGGCGATATGCTTCTTTTCTGCTCGGATGGACTAAGCTCCTATGCGGAGGATGCTCAGATAGCTGAGGTTATAGCAGGTGCGCCTACGGCAAAATGCTGTGATCAGCTTGTAGATTATGTCAACAAACACGGCGGACGGGATAATGTGACCGTTGCTGTGGTTTCAATATAAATTTCGGCTTACCGTATGAGTCGGAGGTTTAATAAAGTACGGAGAAACGGTGGATTTTATGGATAACAATACAGACAACATGATAGGAAGACGCCTTGACGGCCGTTACGAGCTTCTTGAGCTTATAGGAACGGGCGGAATGGCTGACATCTATAAGGCAAAGGATATTACCGAGGACAGAATAGTTGCCGTAAAAATTCTTAAGAATGAATTTGCCGGCAGTGAGGATTTTCTCAGAAGATTCCGCAACGAGTCCAAGGCAATAGCACTGCTTTCGCATCCGAACATTGTAAAGATATACGATGTCGGCTTCAATGAGCAGATACAGTTTATTGTAATGGAATACATAGACGGCATCTCTCTTGCCGAATATATCAAGCTGCAGGGCGTTCTGAAATGGAAGGATGCCGTATATTTCACTATCCAGATTTTAAGAGCATTACAGCACGCACACGACAGAGGAATAGTCCACAGGGATATAAAGTCGCAGAACGTAATGATGCTCCCCGACGGCACGATCAAGGTCATGGATTTCGGCATTGCCCGTTTTAACCGTGAAACAGATAAAACTCTTTCCGAAAAGGCTATCGGCTCGGTTCACTATATCAGTCCCGAACAGGCAAGAGGCGAAATGACCGATGAAAAGAGCGATATATATTCTGTCGGCGTTATGCTTTATGAGATGCTGACTGGACAGAAACCGTTTGACGGAGAAACCCCCGTTGCGATTGCACTCCAGCATATGCAGACTCCGCCGAAACCTCTGCGTGAGATAAATTCTTCAATTCCCGAAGGTCTTGAGGAGATTACGCTCAAGGCTATGCAGAAAGAGCCTTCGATGCGTTATCAGACCGCTGGCGAGATGATAAACGATATTGAAGAATTCAAGAAAGATCCCAGCATTGTATTTGAGTACAAATATTTTTCAACAGACGGCTCGACCAAGTATTTCGATAAGGTATCCGACCCTAATGCTCCTGAACAGAACGCAAACGGAGAAGAGCTTCCCGAAAGCGAGGGCGAGGAGGATAACGACCTTTATGACGAGGATGAGGACGAAGAGGATGAGGTAGAGGAAAGACGTTCACCGCTCCTTCCTATTCTCTTTGCCGTAGCATCTGTGTTTGTAATAATGACCGCATGGCTTATATTCACTATTGTAAGCGGTAACTTAGGCACCGAAAGCGGCGGCTCCGATGAGATGACTATGCCGAATATTGTCGGAATGACGCTTGATGATGTCAAGACAAAGTACCCTGAGCTTAACCTCGATATAGACAGACAGTATTCTACCGAGTACAAGGAAAACGAGGTAATGGATCAGAAAACTCCTGCCGGCAGAACCATCAAAAAGAGTACAATAGTAAGCATTGTTATCAGTAACGGTCCTCAGAAGGTCGAGATCGATGATTACTCCAACCTGACTGTACAGGACGCACAGATAAAGCTCGAAAAGAAGGGGCTTAAGCCTAAAATCGTATATGTCAATAACGATGATGTGGCTAAGGATATTGTTATAAAGACCGAACCTGCGGCTCATTCTGAAGTTTCACAGGGTACGCTCGTTAAGGTATATGTAAGTAACGGCAAGCTTGTGAAGGCAGTCAATGTTCCCAAGTTTATCGGTATGACAATTGAAGAAGCAAGAGAAGAAGCAGAGAAGAAGAATCTCAAGCTGAAGGAAGTTGCAGGCTCAAGCAACGAGTATGAAAAAGATCAGGTAATAAAGCAGAGCATTGCGGAAAACTCTGTTGTAAACGAGGAAACCGAGATAGAAGTAACCGTATGCGATGGCAAGGCTGTCAATATCAAGACCGAAGTTTCACTTGAACTTCCGACCGACGCAACCGATACGGGAACGTTCAAGTTTGAATATTTCAAGGACGGCGTTTCGTTCAAGGAAGAAGAACGTGATATGGCTGTAAATTCGGGTAAAACACTGACATTTGAAGTCAGCGGTACAGAACCTGCCACATTCACTGTCAAGATTACGAATGTGAACGATACATCGCTCAGCGGAGTTCTTGCGGAAATCAGCGTTGATTTCAAGAATGAGGACACAGAGCCTGAAATAGTAAGCTATGACGAGGGTCTGTTCAAAAAGCTCAAGTATGTAGCTCCCGACACTTCAAAGGAGGAGCCTTCCTCAGATCCTGAACCCTCAGAGGTAAGCGGTACTGTAACTGTTACGCTTCCGACGATCGCCTCTCAGTCAGGTACTTTCAACTTTACCTATATGGACAGTGACGGAAATGTAATCAAGACAGAAACCAAGGATATGTCACTTGCGGCAGGTAAGCCTGTATCATTTGATGTTTCCGGCAAGGATAAGCGTACATATCTCATAAAAATCACAAATGTTAAGGACGAGGCTCTTACAGGAACACTCGCTGAAATAGAAGTTGATTTCTCGGGTGGTACTGTAAAGCAGAATGTTATATCATACGATCAGAACCTGTTTAACAATCTGAAGGTCGCTTCGGCCGAAGCATCGGGCGAACCTTCCGGAGAAACAGATGAATAACGAGGTTTGCCTTTGAAAAATGTACAAAGCGAAGGCATTATAACAAAGGCTGTCGGCGGCAACTACTATGTAGCTGTTGCCGACGGCATTTTATGTTGTAATGCAAGGGGAGTGTTCAGAAAAGAAAAAATATCTCCGTGTGCGGGAGATAATGTCGTTGTCAGCATCGAGAAAAATGCCGTTCCGCTTATCGTGGAGATAAAGGAACGGAAGAATCATATCATCAGACCGCCGCTCGCCAATCTTGACTGTGCTTTACTGGTAACATCTGCGGTAGACCCTGTGCCGAACACGCTTGTGACGGATAAGCTGATTTCAATATTTGAAAGCAAGCACATCGAGCCTGTTATAGTAATAACCAAACAGGATCTGCGTGAATGCGAGGATTTCGCCGAAATATACAGAAAATGCGGATTCAAGGTGTTCTATATGAACAACAGCACAGGAAACGGCATTGATGCAATCAGAAGCTATATATCCGGCAAGCTGTCAGCACTTATAGGCAATTCAGGCGTAGGAAAATCAAGCCTTATGAATCATCTGTTCCCGGGACTTGAAAGAAGCACGGGAGATATAAGCAAAAAGCTTGGCAGAGGACGGCATACAACAAGACAGGCGGAGTTATTTGCTATTGACGGAGGCTATATTGCCGATACACCCGGATTTTCGACCGTTGAAGTAAGCAGGTACGGCTTTATTCCGAAAAACGAACTGCAATATTCGTTCAGAGAGTTTTCTGAATATCTCGGTAAATGCCGTTTCAGAGATTGTGTTCACCTGAAAGAAAGCGGATGTGCCGTGATCGAAGCACTGCGTGAAGGAAAGATAAACAGCTCACGCTATGACAGCTATGTAAAAATGTGTGAAGAAGCCGAAAGGCTGAATGAATGGGAGTTTAAAAACAAATAATGAAGAAGTGTTATATAATCTGCGGCGGACCTGAGCCGTGTATGAGTGCGAAAATATCCGAGGGTGCGTTTATAATATGCGCAGACAGCGGATATGACAAGGCACTGCAGGCAGGAATCAAGCCGGATCTGATTTTAGGGGATTTTGACAGCCTTGAGAATCCGTTACCGGACAATATAGAAACAATGCGTTCACCTGCCCACAAGGACGATACCGATACAATGCTTGCTGTAAGAACCGCACTCGACAGAGGATATGACGACATTACGCTCATCAGTGCCTGCGGCGGAAGAACAGACCATACCTTAGCAAATATTGCGACGCTAATGTTTATCCGTGAGCATGGGGCAAGAGCAAGCATAAAAGGCGACAGTACGGATGTATACATACTTGAAGATGAGAAGATAACGCTTTCGCCCGATTTATCAAGATACCTTTCTGTGTTTGCAATAAGTGAAAAAGCAACGGTTTCCATAACAGGCGCAGGTTATCCGCTTGACTGTTATGTTATGGAACGCAGCTTCCCGATAGGTGTAAGCAATGAGTTTACCGAAGGCTCTGATTGCACGGTCGAAGTAAGGAGCGGACTTGCGGTTGTTATGACCGTCAAGAAATAAGTAACAAAATATCTCCCTGAGGAATAAAGTGTAATAGCTTCAGCTGACGGGAGGTATTTTTATGATGAGAAGGCACAGACCGGGACGTTCAAAATTTCCTGCGTTCATACTCGGTCTTGCCGGTATTCTTATATGTGTTACCTGTATGTCAGCCGAAACACTGCTTGTCATACTGTCACTGCTGCTCATTGCACTGGGAGTATGGCTGATGTTCTTTTGCTGAAAGAGAGGTACATATTATGAAAATCGTAGTTTGCAAGACGCCGAGAATACTGGCAGGCTTCTTAAGATTGTTTTTCGGTATAAGAAAGACGGAAGGATAAAGAACTACCCCCGGTTGCTTATGCAATCGGGGGAACAGACTGTCGAAAAACCTAAATAATTCTTAAAAATGGGTGTTTAGCGTTGCTTGCTATGTTGGTTTTGCATCGTGCAAAACTTTTGGCAAGCAACCAAAGCGTCCTTGCTTTGGGCGTAGCCCCAATGCGGGTTGTCAGTCGTTGGTGTCGCTGCGTCGTGCAGCGACTGTGTGCGACTGACTGCAAGCATCCTTGCTTGGTGAGGGCGGCAGCCCCACACTCAGCCCGGCACGGACGCCGGGCGTGTATGCCCAAATGCTCTGCACGATGCAGAGCCAACTAAGCATACACAGCCCTTCACCACGGGAAAGGGGTTTGGGGTTTCGGCAAGGATGCCGAGATAGAACGCCCAAAGGCTTTGCAGGACGCAAAGCCCACAAAGCGTTCTTATAGGGATAGAGAATTTGCTCTATTTTTATAAATACAGACTTTTTCTATAAAA
>ERZ859980.282-NODE-282-length-36542-cov-2.718694_pt1 | contig 36542 bp, 20 predicted proteins | sample MGYA00509984_ERZ859980 | MGnify/ENA primary metagenome ERZ859980 (study PRJEB30046, sample SAMN00715173) | human gut metagenome | study: EMG produced TPA metagenomics assembly of the A metagenome-wide association study of gut microbiota in type 2... | reverse complement strand
AAGTTTGTGGTGATTTCTGTTAATTTGTACTTGACAAGAGGTCATTACATATCAGGTGATATCTATCATAATGGTTGGTACATGATTAAAAACGAGGAGTTGGCAAAGGAGTATTATCAGAAAGCAGGAATATCTGTAGTGCCTAAAGATAATCCTCCACAGCCGCAACCACAGCCGCAACCGCAACCACAATTGCAGACACAGCCATCAAACGGAGGAGGAACATCGAATCGGACATCTGCTGTCAATACGGATACACAACTGCAAAGCTTACTGAATACTGCGAAACAACAGCACAATGCCTCCGACTATACCGGAGCCAGTCAAAGTTGTATGCAGATATTGCAGGAAGTACAGCGCCTTCGTAATAACTCAATGTCATATCAGGGCAATGCTCCGATTGATAAATATGAGATTGATGCATACTGGTTGTTAGCATTTATTGGATATAACACACAAAATCATCAGCAATTTCAAGATTACATTGTTCGAGATGGTGTGTTAGCGTTGCATCCGTGGGGAGCTTATCTGCAGTATGTTATACATATGATGGATAATGCTGCAGGGAGTGTTTTACAAAGTGATTTTAATACATTGTTATTTATTAGCAATAATCAAAATTTAACCATGTCTGAACGTGGTGACGTGTTCGCTGCAATTGCTGATCTGATTTCAAAAGGTCATGGAAAGAAAGAAGGATATAAGCCGGACCAGGCAGTTGATTTTTTGCAAGAGGCGGCAAACTGTGGTAATGAGTTTGCAAAGGAACAGCTGGGATACGAATAGAGGAGGATTTTGTGATGAGAGAACAGTTGACAATGGACAGAATATATGGAAATGAGATAGCAAGTCTGACGGAGCCTCATTTAGCGTGTGCTTTACTTTTGGATACTTCCGGATCAATGCAGGGGGCACCGATAAGAAGCTTGAATGAGAGCATCCAGAAATTTAAGGCTACGATCATGGCTGATCCAATTGCAAGGAAGAGAGTTGAAATTGCAATTATTACATTTGACTCAAAGGTAACAGTAGTCAATGATTTTTGTCCGATTGATAAAATGCCAACACCTAACTTGGATGCTTATGGTTTCACAGAGATGGGGCAGGGAATTCTAAAAGCAGTTGAAATGGTAAAAAATAGAACAAATTTGTATCAAAGTGCGGGGACACCGTGTCATAAACCATGGATATTTATGATTACAGATGGAGAGAATAATTCCGGCTCGTGTGGTGATATGGAAGCTGCCATTGCAAAAGTGAGAGAAGAGGAAAGTAAGGGGAGCAATGGACATCTTTCATTTTGGGCACTGGGTGTAGGCGATTATAATCCAACAGAAATGTTTAAACTCACAAATCGTGTGATAGAACTTAAAGATTGTGATTTTGAAGGAATATTTGACTGGTTAAGCGAAAGCATGTCTGCGATTTCACAAAGTCAGGTTGGTGAGCATATTCAATTTACCGAATTGCCGGAGAATGCCCGTAAAACCAAAGAGGATCGTGCGATTGGCGATGATTGGAACTAATAGTATACCTGCAGCCCATTGTGGTTGGATTGAGAAAGGAATGACAGATTATTATGATTACATATGGTTATTCAATACAAGGTAAATCTCATATTCAGAGAGGCGTAGTTTGTCAAGATTCCAGCAAAGTACAACGTTTACGTGCGAATGTTTACATGGGAATTGTGGCTGATGGAGTTGGGAGTGCGGCTCACTCGGATATAGGTTCGAAGATGGCAGTGGATGCTTTATTTGCATTTTGTAATGAACATATCAAAAGAGGCTATTCTATAGAACAAATGCTTCAAGTGCTACAGCAGGGATACGAGTATGCGTTTCAACAGATAGAACAATATGTGTCAACAAATAAACAAGATATTGCACAGTATGATACAACGTTATCTGCAGTTATATATGATGGAGAAAATATTATTTATGGACATGCTGGGGATGGCGGCATTGTTATGCGATGTCAAACCGGCGAGATAAAGGCATTAACAAATCGACAAAAAGGAGCGGATGGGGTTTCGGTGCGTCCGTTACGTGCCGGAAGCACGTCGTGGGAATTTGGAGTATCGCAGGAAGTTGCTGCCGGAGTTTTACTTGTTACGGATGGACTGCTAGATGGAGTTATTGAACCAAGTCTGCTTAATATCCCGAAGACTAGCACTCAGTTTATACAAGGAAAATTCAAAAAGAATAATGTATATATTACGGTGGCAGAATTTTTTATGAATCCGGATGTCGTATTTAATAATCGGGAAATAGTTGATCCGGAAAGATTTATGGAACATTATCTTCGCGGTGATTTGTCTGGTGAAGATGAGGGAAATTTTCTTCAATATATGAAAGCGAGTTATACAAAAAGCTTTGGCGACAAAAATGCAGAGAAATTATGTCAAGTAATTGCTCAGTACAGTTATGCAGTATGGGCATTGTCTAAAGTTGATGATGATAAGAGCTTGGTTTGCTTGATGAATAATGCGATGAAAGTGGAAAAGCAGAAGCTGGAATACTATGTGGAACCAAATTGGAATTGGCTGGCTGGCTGTCAAAAGGCACTGCTTACGAATACAACAATGCCGGAAAAACCGCGGTGTGACATAGTTTTTGATAAGAACATTGAGAGTTCGCAGAAAAAAACAAGGGTTTCAGATACGCCAAGAAAAAAAGAGCATAGAGAACCTCAAAAGAACAACGTTAATAAGAGGGCATCCTCTTCAAATCAAAGAGTTCAAGCTGTAAAAGAAAGCAGCATGGAGAGGTATTCAACCAATTACAGAAATGCAGAAAAAAAAGGAAACAAACATATCTCTGTATTAGTTTGTGTAGGTATTGTGTTGTTATGCATAGGGATGTTTGCTCTTGGCAATGTGATAGGGCGACAAAATGCAAAACCTAGAGTGGTGGAAGCGGAACGAAAGGAACCTGCACGGACACCGGTTGTTTCAATTGCACCGACACAAGAAGAAATAGCACAACAAAATGAATTAATGTCATATGAGGTGTTATGCTCTATTGCAAAAATGAAGGATGATAAAAATGCTTTTACAGAGGAGCATGCGGATGAATTTTGGGAGTTGACGGAGCGTTGTGGAATAAAAGAGGCTATATTAGAAATCGGCAAGATTCAAGAAGGGCAGAATGATGCTTCAACAGATCAACAGAGAGAAAAAGCAGGCGAGCAAAGTTCAGACGAAGTATTGTCTAGTCCGCTGCCTTCCCCTTCCGCAGATAATACCAGAGAGCAGCAAAAAATATCTGATAGTTGGGATGCTCTAAAGGATGTTTTAGAACGAGTAAGTGACAGCGCTAATTATTCAGAACAAATTCTGAATAATAGATATTCTAATCTGCCGAAAACATGGAAGCAAAGTATTAAAAAAAACATTGTAACATTGTGGAAAATGCGATCAGATTTTTATAAGACGATGGCATAAAAATACAAAATGAAAGAGAGGAAAAAATTATGGCAAAATATTGTATGAAATGTGGGGGGCAATGTGCAGACCAGGCAATGCAGTGCCCACGATGTGGAGCAATGCTGGGTATGCAAAATTCCGGACATGTATCACAACGTCCATCTGGGGGTGGCTCTCAGTTCAGTGGAGGCTCCTTTAGTCCACAAAATCCAAGTGGAGGTCCTGGCTTGGCAATAGCCTCAATGGTACTGGGAATCGTTGCATTGGTAGTATCGTGTTGTTTTTATTACCTATCAATTCCATGTGCCATTATTGGTGCAATTTTAGGTTTCATTAGTTTAGCATCTGGCAAGAAGGGGAAAGGAATGGCAATAGCAGGAGTAGTATGTTCCATAGTTTCTTTAATACCAGCCATTTTGATGATAATATATGGAGCATCATTTTTCAGTGCGGTTAGCTCGTTAGTATAAATGTAAATATGAGGGAATGTTATACACCAATAAATTGAAGAGTGAGGTAGAAAAAATGGCAAAATATTGTACGAAATGTGGAATAAGAATGGATGATAACGATATGGTCTGCCCAGAGTGTGGGATGCAACAGGGAGGCTATGCATCTCCACAGGAGATGCAATCAATCGATGGGATGCGACCACAGGAGAGTAATGGTAAGTCAGTTGCTTCGTTAGTGCTTGGTATCGTTGGGGTAATAGCATGGTGTTTGCCGATTCTAGGGTTGCCAGTTGGGGTGATTGGTTTGATTATGGGAATCCAGGGATATAACAGGAGCAACGCAAAGGGAATGGCAATGGCAGGAATTGTGCTTAGCATTATCTGTCTGGTTCTTACGATTATCAATAGTTCTATCGGTGCGTATATGGGATCTCAGGGAATGTTGTTTAACTGATTTTTGTGATGATATGAAATAAATGGCAAGATATAGTGTTTCATGAGTCATGATGTGTAGCAGGTAAAGAGAAGACAATTGGAATAAGTTAATGGTAAGAGAGGGAGAAAAATGGCAAAATATTGTACGAAATGTGGTAGCCAATGTGCCGACCAGGCAACATATTGTCCGCGTTGTGGAGCAATGCTTCCACAACGTGCTGTGGAAGGTGGAACTGTTTCGCATAAAAAGCGGAATCATACGTGGATTGTTGGACTTGTTGCAGGTGTGTCAGTATTAGTCATTGTTCTTGTTAGTGGTCTGGCAATGTTGATGTATTCTAAATGGAAGGACAATTCTACTAATAGTGATAAAAACATATTGACCAACCAATCTGCGGATGAAGGAGATCCAGGGGTAGATGATTTGAATATACCATATTTTGAGGGTCAAACTGCAATTTCACGCGGACAAGAAGGCGATTTTGAATACGAGGAGTACGAAGATGGGATTTGTGTCATCGCATATACGGGGTCAGATAAACGTGTTGAGATACCGGATACCATTCAAAACAAAAAAGTGCTTCAGGTTGGAAATAATGGAGAATCTGTGGTTGATACACATAAAGTGGATTGTGTTGTGTTACCGTCTACTGTTAAAAGTATAGGAGGTGCCGCATTTAAAAACACAAGTGATGTTATGACAGGTTTATCGGAACATCCATATGCTCCTTACAATGATAATTTTACGGTGGAGGGAATAGTAGACGGCATTACATATATTGGTGAAGAGGCTTTTCGTGGGTGCAATTTTAATCAGTTCGTGTGGCCATCTGGAACGATGGTAATGAATCGCTGGGTATTTGAATCAGCGAATATAACAACGATTATCATTCCAGATACAGTAGTGCAAATGGAGGAAGGTGTATTTAAATATTCATCGTTGCAAGAGGTTTCTATTCCGGGAAGTGTGTCATCTGTTGGAGATGAATGTTTTCGTGATTGTTTGAAATTAACAAAAGTTGAGTTGCAGGATGGAATAAAGAATTTATGCGATCATGCCTTTTTTGAGACCGAAATGCTTGAGAATGTTTCGTTGCCGGATTCTATAGAATTAATTGGAAGTTCTTGCTTTGTGGGATCGCAAATAACAGAAATACGTATTCCCAAATATGCTGAGGCGGGTCATACAAGAATGGATACAGTAGAAAGTGAGCCATTCGACTTAGATACAACATTAATTGTTGCGAAAGACAGTCCGATGCATCAATATGCATCAGAGAATGGTTATAACTTTAAAACATATTAAGTTACAATGATACGAAACAATACAAGGAGGGAAGATTTTTATGAAAAGAAAAAGAATTAGAATTATAGCAGTTATATTAATTGGCATTATGATCATTAATATGTTTAGTGGAATCCCGTTTGTAGTAAAGTCAGCAGAGGCTGCCACAGGTCAAATGAAAGACAGCCGTTTTCAAAGTACAAGTTATGGCGTAGAAGATGATCGTGTTATTGCACATAAGTTAGTGTTGAAAGATAATGAATCCGTTATAGATTTAGGCATCCCAGATCTTCTTTTAGTGAAACAAGTTATAGATAAGACACGTATTCAATTACATATTTATGGAGTAAAAGGTTTGATTCATACATATGAATTGGATGCGGATAACGAATGGGTAAAAAGATGGGAGGCGGCAGAAGACGGTCATCTAGATGATTTACATAGCTTTGCTAGACGGTTAACATTTAGCAAAGATCACAAACATTTTGATTCTGAATTATATAAAGTTATGAATCCGTCAACAAGCGACTATGACTTAATAAATATAGAGAATAATAAATATTATACATTTAATGCCGATGAAGTCGAATTAATAGGATTATTTGACAGTATGAAAAATGACACTTTAGATACTAAGAAAAAAACAGATAAAATAAGTTGGGTAACATATCGAGTTGGTAAAAAATATGGTATAGCAGATACTACTGGCGAAAAAGTTACAGAGGCAGAATATGATGAGGTAGGGTCAAAGGAGAAAGCTGTTATATTGACTAAAGAAGAAGTAACTGAAGATGGGGCAATAAATTATAAAAAAACAGCGGTAACAGTAGCTGGAAAATTGATAAATCTCGATAATACACGAGAAATGGCTGGTCCGTATTATTTAAAGTGGACAGACGATGATGAATATAGTTATATTAACGTGGAAACTGGACAACGTATAGAACTTGGAACGTATCATGGATTTTACGGAGCCTATGGAGGATCGTTTGTTTTGCTGAGCCAAGAATGTGACGATCTTTCGAGTGCTGATTCTTGGACATATCTTAAATGGTATATATTAACAACAAGTGGCAAGATCATTAATTTAAATGATAAATTAGGTGTAGATGCTATTGACTGCGATGCCTTTTGCTTCAATCAAGGAGTATATTCTGGGTGGACGGATTACTTGCAAGTAACAGGATATAGAGTGTTAAGTCGTATTAACGGTGATGCAAAAACAGAATATGCGTTTCGTGGCTTTATTGATGGCGAGGGAAACGTAGTTTTTGGTTATGATACAAATGAGGATTTAGAATGGGAGCCATATTGGTGGTCTGGAGATTATGGCATTATACGAAAATCAACCAGTGTAAATGACTATTATGATTACAAAGTGATAGATCGTCAGGGACATGATATATATCAATATACAGCAAAATCTGTTGTTGCACAAAACTTACAAAATGAATACATATATTTGTCACAAGATGATAGTGTAATTACATTGAATGTAAAGAGCAAAAAGGTGATATCAAATGTAAAATTAAAATTTGAAGATGATGGACGTTATCAGACATATACATGGACTACAGAAGAGGGGGATTTCATCAAAGTTGAGGATATGGACGGTCGGTTAGGCATTATGAATGGCAAAAATCAAAAAATTTACTGGATGGCCAAGGATGCTGAGGGAAAGACAGATAGTACATCTGATATATATGTCTATGAAAATGATAAAGAAGTTGGTCATAAGAAAACAATGATATTGCTATATAGTAACAACGAGCAAGTTGCTTTGGATGCAAATATGAGTAGAATTAAAGGTATTCCACAATTAAAATCAGTTGTAGATGATCATGTGTATGGCGGGTATATTTTTCATCATTCGGGAGTAGTATACGATTTCTGTGGCAATATAATATTGAAGAACGCCTATGCTTCTAATCCTAATGGATATTCCAACGCCTATGTTTTTTGGGAAGGAGCTGATAAGTGGAGTTATGACTCATTGGTTACCATTAGCAAAACGGAGAATGGTAGTAGCTGTATGTTTGATGAAAAGGCAGCTTTAAAATGGTCATATTTTAATATACAGACAGGTCAGATGATGTTTGATTATGATTATAGGAGTGTATCGGATTTTTATAATGGACTGGCTTGCGTATACCAACAAGGAGAATATAGCGATAGACTAAAAGTAATCAACGAAGATGGCAATATACTTGTAAATTTATATCTTGGAGAACAGGAACTGGAAGGGTTTGCATGGCATTGGTATGGAGTTCCTAAAGATGCCATGTATTCAAATGGTGTAATTTTGCAAAACTCAGACTACTATTTCTATGACTTTTCTAATGTGACATCAGATGATATTGGGTCACAAGAAAGTATAGAAACCTGCTATGACAACGATAGCAATATCCGAGCAGAAAAAGTGGAGACGCCGGATGAAAAATTTCGATTTAGTGGTTTGGACTGTGATTTTACGTTACCAGAGGAAATTCCGGTTATTGGTGGTGGACAGGTAAAAATAGATTTTAGCAAACTTCCAGTGTCCATAGAACGATCGGGAAATGTCATTCGAATAGGTTTTGGTATACTACAAACAGAGAATGATGAATCTCAAAATTTATTTGACTCTAAAACGTGGGATAAGTTGAAAACTAGTGCGGAAAAGATGCAAAGTAATGCAACGAATGGTATTGATGCATTTAATGATGCTAAAGACTTTGGCTGCGTATCAATGCCTATGAGCAAGAAAGTAAAAACAAATGTAACAGGTTATGTGGAGGGGACGCTCAAAAATGGTAAGTTCACTGATAATGTAACCGGTCGTTTTGTATTTCAAATTAGTGCTTCTGTAAAAAAACAATGGCAAACAGCCATTGTGTCGGTTCCGGTTGTATTTTCGGCGAGTGGAGAAGTAAGCGGAACGGCAAGTTTTGCAGTGGGGCTTGATTGGGATAATGCTAAAATTACATTAGAGGGAGATCAGTCAATTGAATTGACATTACCTAAAGTAAAATTGTCGGCAGGCGTTGGAATAGCATATGTTGCTAATGTATCAGTGTATGGACAATGTGAAAATATACTGGAGATAACATCTTCACAGGATTCTACAAATAAAGAAGATGCTCGTATCCGTGATTATATCGATGGTGAAATAGGAGTTAGTGCCTCTTTATTGCTGGCATCTTATGAAAAAACATTGATCAAAGCAAAAAGAAAAGTGGTATATGACTCCAAGAATGGTATGATTACTTCCAACATGCAAAATAAAATGGCAGCACCGGATGAAGAAGACTATAAGATACAGCGAGACTATGTATCGGATATGACTGGATGGCAAACAGATAATAAGGAGTCATCTGGTGAGACGGCTGATATACAAATTCTTCAACAAAATGTGTATAACGATGCTAAACCACAGATTGTTTGTACAGACAATGGCATAAAGGTCATGACATTTATCACGGATGTACCAGAAAGGACAACTGGAAATCATACAGCGGTCGCGTATTCAATATATGACGACACGACAGACACTTGGAGCAAACCGCTTTTGGTAGAGGATGACGGCACTGCAGATATGCTTCCACAACTTGCAACAGATGGTAAAGCAATTTATTTGACATGGGTGAACACGAATAGAGATGATTTTACAGCAACAACGTCAGTAGATGAAATGGCGAAGACATGTGAAATTTCAGTTGCCGAGTTTGACACAGCTAAGAAGTGCTTTAAGAACATAACACGGTTAACAAACGATACATATGCAGATATAAATCCTTCGTTGGTTGTGGAGGATGGCAAGGCATATGTGTCCTGGATTACTAATATGGACAGTGATGTTATCCAATTGTCAGGGGAAAATATAGTTAAATATGCGTCAAATGTAAAAGGTGAATGGGATAGCGATATTTATGAAACATTGGATAAGCCGATCACAGATGTTCAGATTGGAATACTTCAAAATGATGTTGCAGTTGCTTATTTAGTGGATAACGATGAGGATATGACAACAACGGATGATACAAAACTGTTTGTTGGGAATGTTGAAGGTGCTGCCGAAGAAATTATTGCAGATAAGCAAGGGATACAGTCTGTACAGTTTATAAAACTCGAAGGGCAAGATGTACTTGGCTTTTCGGCAAATGATGGATTTTATTATACACAAGACACAAAAATGTATACTTGTCTTTTTGAGAAAGAGGAGCAAAGTAATATAAGATATAATTGTATATCCGGGAAAACTTCCGATTTATTATTGTGTAGTGAAGCGGGAGAAAAGGGAGTAGATATACGGGGATATCTATATAAAGATGGCAAACTTTCAAAGGAGATTCCAATCACGAATCAAGATAAATACATCAAGGAGCCAAATGGATTTTATCAAGATGGTGAATTTTATGTTGTATTTACTAGATCTACAGCGGACATTTGCGATACGGAAATGATGTCATCCACAGATATTTGCACAATGCATTTTAAGGAATATGAAGATTTAAAAATTGATAATCTGTCTGTGGATGAAGAAACGGTTGCTCCAGGACAAAAAGGCTCATTACAGGTAGATGTTATTAATCAGGGATTAAAAGAGCAAAAAGATTTTATCATTCGAGTAATGAATGCGAATGAAGAGTTAGGGAGCTATACATATTCGGAGCTTTTGCCTGCTGGAGAAACGAAAAGAATTGATATTCAATTTGATATACCGGAAGATTTTTCGGTGGGAACCAAAATATCATGTGTTGTAGAGCAAAAAGGAGATGATAACAATACAAATAATACTTTGGAGCAAATAGTTGGCAAAACTAATTTGTCGTTAGATGTTATTGAAAAAGAAAATGCTTATGATGAGACAGAGGGCATCTTGTATGTGAAAAATCCTTCGGGATATGCGGCAAATGCTGTTTTGAAAGTATACGAATCTGGAAAAAATGGCAAGTTATTGCAAAAAAAATCATTAGGAGTAATACAGCCGGATGAAATCCAAAGAATTAAATATTCTTCAGATGAACTGGATGATTTGGCAGCGAAAAGTGGAACACTGTACTTTGAAGTAGCATGTGATGAGGAAGAGACATTTTTATCTGATAATTATGGTTACGTGATGGCAGGACAGGGGAGTGATGATGACGATGATTGGGATGTATCCCCATCGCCAGCAGCATCATCGACACCTAATCCAGTCTCGACGCCATTGCCAAGTGCTACAGCTAGTAATAAGCCGACTAAAAGACCGGCATCGACACCATTCAAAGTTGCACTTGGATATGCTTCGGCAGATTGGTCAGATTCTTGTTTTGGTATTAATGAAGCAGCTGTCCTAGTAGACGGAAATGGAACATTTACTGTGTCACATAAAGCAACTTCAGATAGTACAGATATAAAGGTGTTGACTGTTGATACTGATATGTTATTCAGTGACATGACAAATAATGCAACTTGGAAAATTACACAATTCAGCGTAGGTGGAAAAGTATATCCGATAGGAACACAATATTCTACAAATGATGAACATGGTAATTTTCGCTTTGAATTGCGTAATCTATACAGTGCACTAGATAGAAAGGATGAAATGCTTGGTACACAGATTATTCCGGTTAAAAAGGGAGATATTATTTCGGTAAGTTTTACAATAACTGGAATGACATCTGAAGCATCTAATGCAGGAAAACCATCTGAAACACCAAAGCCAACGGACAAACAAAATCCGACGATCACCCCAACAAATAAGCCCACAGTGCAGCCAACAAAACGACCGAATCACAATAAGCCGGTCGTGAAAGCACCGGCGAAAGTGAGGGGCGTGAAAGTAAAGAATCTCAAGGGTCGTAAAATGAAAGTTTCATGGTCATGGGATATAACGGATGGCTATCAGATTCAGTATGCTATGAATCGGAAATTTACGAAGAAGAAAAAGACAGTTACTCTTAATTCTTGGATGTCTAAGAAGACTTTCAAACATCTCAAGAAGAAAAAGACATACTATGTACGTGTTCGAGCATTTAGAAAATCTGGAAGTGTTAAGAAATATGGTAAGTGGAGTGCAGTAAAGAAAATTAAGATTAAGAAGTAAAGGTGCTTCATGCGATTTATAACGATGACCGTTTCGCATAGATTTTGCGAAACGGTCATTTTAAATATATAGAGATGATTAAAAAAATTATTGTTATTTTTAACGAAGTTTAATTCTAATAATTGTCGAATATGCACAATGTTTGCATAAATAACCGTTCAAAAAGTGTGTTTTAGATTGAATTTATCATGCTTTAGGGAAATTGCGAAAATGAAAATAACGGAAAAGAGAATAGAACAACCCTCTGTTACAATTACCACCTAAAGGAGCCTATAATAATGATATAGTAAATTGGAGGAATTATAATGACTAACAAATTAAAACGCATATTTGCAACAGTATTAATCTGTACATTAATGATCGGATGCAGCTCTCATGCTGCTATGAACGCCGAGGCAAAGAGTGTGAACAAATTTACACTTAGGGTGGGACAGAAAGATACATTGCGAGTCACTAATTGCAAGAAGAAAACAAAGTGGAAAATAACATCGGGGAAACGTGTTATAAAAATTGTAAAACGCAAGAAAAACAGTATTGTGATCAAAGCACGTAGAAAAGGTGTAGCTAAGATAACGGTTAAGGCGGGGAAACAGAGATGGTACGTCAAAATAGTTGTAAAGGCGAAGAAAGCAGCAAAGAAAACAGCAAAGAAAACAATGATGGATGTTAGAACCCAAATAAAAAAGAGTATTCGGGTGAATGTTAGTCGTTTGAAAGATGGAAAAGTGCTTTTTGCTGTATATAATGGATCAAACTATTTTATACCTTCAATGGATGTGAAGTGTGCACTGTACAATGATCGCGGGACATATTTAGAGGACATTACCATCAAAGTATCGTATTTAGGTGCTAAGAAAACGTGGTACATGGCAAGTACGCCTACGTCTCCTGATATTTTTGGACCATCCAGAGGTACCCTTGAGAGCTTGGCACCAGCAAAAACAAAACTTGTGAGTACAGATATAGTACTTGATAATACATGCACTAATATGAGTGGCAGTGTTAAGCCAAATATCGATTTTTCATGGGATGGTGGAGAACTTTATGTTAGTTATGCATTAAAAAATAGTTCTATGAGCAAAACTGCCTATTGCTATTTTGCGATTTTGTATAAGGATGCCAATGGTAAGATTGTTGGAGCAGAAGATATGGGATCGTTTACAACGCTTTCACCGGGAGAAACTGAGGATGGCACTTGGGAGGTGTCCAAAAATTGCTATACGAATAAATTAGTTGGTGCAAAAAGTGGAACGATTATTGTATATGCGGGGCATGAATAAGCTGAAAATATAATTTAACAATTGATAATAAAAGTGATTGCCGAACAACAGCATTGTCTATAGAAATATAGATCGTGCTGTTGTTTGTATTATAAGGACGTTTTAATATTTTAGTAAGTCTACCCCAACCATCCCTCCTTTTCCTTGACGAAAAGTATAACATCTCATATAATTTTTACCAAGCAAATGTTATAAAATGGGATTTGCCATTATGATATTTCATTGCCTTAGCAGTTGACGACAAAATGGATGCGATATGCTTATTTTCAAGTCCGTTTGAAATCATACTGTATATGTCGACGGTGAAATATTTGGGTGAGATTATCAGGAGGTGAGGGGATTATGCAAAATCTAATAAAAAATATACGAGCCTATATGAATATGAATCAGAGTGAATTTTCTAAGCGTTTAGATGTGTCGTTTGCAACCGTGAACCGCTGGGAAAATGGGCATGCCACACCGGGCAGACAGGCACAGGAAAAGCTATATGCTTTGTGCGGTGAACAGAAAGTGCCGATGGATAATATGATTTTTGCTAAGATTCGAAAAATGGCAGAAGGATTGCAAATTGCGCCCGACCGCCAAATATTATATCACGGATCAAAGTCCGGAATTTCTGGACATATTGCACCGAAAAGCCGCAGACAATGTGATTTTGGTAAAGGGTTTTATATGGGGACAGATCCGGCACAGGCATTGACATTGATTTGTGATTATGAGTACGCCAAATTTTACATTGTATCAATTGATGTCAAGCAGCTTGCTGTTTTGAACATACCTGCAGATTTAGAATGGGCTATGGTTGTTGCATACCATCGGGGAAGGATGGAAAAGATTAAAGGGACACCATTTTATAAGAGATATCAACAAATGATGTCAGGGAAAGATTTAATTATAGGGAATATTGCAAATGATAGGATGTTTTTTGTGATTGATAATTTTTTTGTTGGCAATATCACAGATGCAGCACTGGTGGGAAGTCTATCAGCATTGGAACTAGGTGAACAATATGTTGCTGTCAGCCAGAAAGCTTGTGATGCTGTGCGGATTGAACAGGAAGTGCCGATTTCGCATTTAGAGAAGTTGTTTTTGAAAAAAATTGCTGAAGATAACCGCAAGAAAGGTGCTGCGCTTGCAAATGATATTTGTAAGACATATCGACGAGAAGGCTTATATTTTGATGAAATTTTAGAGAAAGCAGGTGACAGATCATGAATGCACTGGAGTTACAGCTTTGCGATATTCAAGGAAGACTATTCGAACTTTCCGTAGATAGAAATTTAGACAGCGCACGTTTTATTAAGATATTTATGAATTCCGAGACGGCACGGGCATTGGATTCGACATATAACCGCATGCAATGGGCTGGTGAAGAGTATTTGTTAGAAGAGGTGTTGGATGTGGCACCGAGTATCCTGCAAAGCCACAAAGAGACATATACAAAAGATACGATATATTGGATCGGATATATTTATAGATATTGGCATTATTATACCGGCGAGTCCAGTAAAGAAATTTATAAACAGGCACCGGTGGCAATCATGAAACGTAATTATCTGATGTTTCACACAATGGCACCGGAGCTTGCAATTGAAGATCTAAAGGAAATTTATCGTCAAAAATAATAGAACCCCTATACTTTTCACACCCTATTTTGACCATTCACGCCACGTGGGCACCCCCTCCCTCCAAAGATGATATAATTTCTACATGGGGAAATCAACTTTCCAGCCGGTAAATGTGATAGGAATGCGGTGTGGCAGGTTGAAGAAAGTATAGTAATGTATGAGGTTTTGTTTTGCAACAGACAATGGAAACAATAGAAGAAGGAGGGAACCTATGAATTTACACAAGGTTATGAAGCGTGTGATCTGCTGTGTGCTGACGTTGGGAATGGTCTTTTCGTCAACATCCTTTGAGGGAATCACGATCAAGGCAGCATCAGTAGACTCACAGTCTGTGGTAAGGGAAGGAGAATACACGACAGGTGTTTTTTCAGGATGCTATGGTATTGATCAGTTGTTTGACTATATCATGAGTACCGGTAGACTGAATGCACTGCCATATGATGCATCGTGGGGCAGTGCTAATGATTCCGAGGGTCAGCAGCTGACAACGGAAATTATGAAGGAACGTTATTTTGTTCTCAAGTATTCCGGTGACGAGGATTATCCGATCGCACTGTGTTTGTACGATGAGAATGGTACACCGGTCGTTGTAGATCAATCGGATCGCTTGCTCGAGGGATCTCGTATCGGACTTGAGAAAAATGTCACACTGACAGCCACTGCTAAGAAGTATATGAAGGAAACGTATGCCGATGGTGTGGAAGGTGTTATGGCACTTTGCAAGGTCGGAAAAGCAGATTCTAACGGAATGTATTTTATAAGTAAAAATAAATTTGGTTATTACCTGAGCGGCAATCAGGGGCGTGGTATTGGAGAAAAGATTGCATGGGAATCGACTGCGAAGAAGGCAACCGTGAAAGAGCTTGCTGCAATGACGAATTATTCGTCACACCAGTTGACTGCCGGTGAGTTTGCAGTCATGTATCAGGCAAATGGTGAAGCGGTTACGGATATGCCGGAAGATCAGGTCAAACAGGGAGGACAGCCGTTGACGTTGTCTTCAAAAGTGCCGAAGAGAAGTGGATATACTTTTACCGGATGGAATACACGGGCAGACGGAAGCGGCACCACGTATGCAGCCGGCGGTACGTATACTTCCAATCGAACTGCGACCATGTATGCAACGTGGGATCGCCATTATGAGTCCGGTCTGTTTAAGGTAAAGTTAAGCAGCAATCAGTTTTTTGATAATGTAACGTCAGCAAATAAGATCAATGGTTATCCATATGATGCTTCTTGGGGAACGGCCAACGCCTCAAGGGGACATCAGTATTCGGAGAAGCAGGTAAAGGATCGTTATTTTATATTCCGTTATAGCGGAGATGACAGATATCCGTTTGCACTGTTTATGTATGAGAAAAATGATAAGCCGGTTGTTGCCGGCACGTCTAAGAATCTGCCGGACAAATCTTTAGTCGGTACAGCGGATAATGTATGCTCGACCGCTAAGGGCAAAAAATATATGAATAGAGTATATGAAGATGGTATTAAGGGCTTGCTGTGCATGGGTAAAGTTACGAAATATGATGAGAATGGAATCCAGTTTGTAAGCTCGAATGGATTTGGCTATTATATGTCTTGCAACAGAGGATATAAAAAGGGCGACTACATTGCTTGGGAGAAGCCGGTAACAAACGGTATCACGCCGGAGGTTATGGATGCGGTCGATACGTTTTCGGATAAAGCAATGGCAGATGGCGAGTATGCATTGAATTACAATGTGAACACTACGGATAAGGTGATCGAATCGCCGAATACGCAGTGTAAAGAGGATACTTATAATTCGGTGCTTACGGTGGAAGAGCCGAAGAGAACAGGATATGAGTTCATAGGTTGGAATACCAAGAAGGACGGTACTGGTGATATGTATGAGGCCGGTTCCCGTTATGAGGGTGAAAAGACCTTAACGATGTATGCTACTTGGGAAAAGAAAAAGAAGACCCCGCTTTCTGTGGAGGAAAATGGAGAACCTATATCAAAAATTTATAGACTTTCCAATCGGACGGCGATTGCCAAAGCAGTAAAAAATGCAGATGATGCGGATACCTTTTACAATGAGCTGAATCAGGCTACGATGGTACGTCATTTGGATATTAAGGGCGGTGCATCGGAAGATGATGTATTTACGGCGGTATCTTCAAAGGAAGATATCTTAGATTGTTCGGTAGAGGGGACGAAGCTTACGCTGATCGGCAAAAATGAAGGTTTTTCCTATGTGACGATCACGGATGAGACCACAGAACAGATTTACCGTCTGAGTGTTTATGTGACAACCTTAAAGGATGCGCTTTATATTATCAGACCTGTCACGGCTGACAGCTACAAGTCCTATTTGGCGGACAATGACAAAGCAAGCTATGCAGCAAAGGCAGAGGTTAAGAAGAACGTTAAATGGACACAGATGAATACTTCCAATCAAACGGTGAAACAGTTATCCAACGGAGATGCTGTGGTATGGAAGCTTGGAACAAGTTATCGTGATGTCGGAGTAACTTGTGGCGTGTGCAAGTCCGAAGTACCGTTAGAGGATTTGAAGAGTGGTGAGAGTGATGGCTCTTATCCGATCAATATATATCCGGTATCGTCCACTTACAAACAAAATGTGACGTTAAAAGGATATGGACATGATGATGAGGATATTGATATTACAGTTCGATCCTTTATCGTGGATCTGGATGGAAACGTGATCGCTTCCGCCAACAAAACAGAAGCGAAGAAATTGTCCAGGAGTTCAGAGACGATCACATTAGAGTATGAGGATGTGCAGGAACTGAAGGACGCCGATGTGTTAGTGGAGGTCACGGCAAAGGATGATGCCTATGCGGCACAGCTTGTGCGTTATCCATTGTATCGAGACGGATATCAGGAAAATACCGGAACGTCCATATGGCTGCAGCCTTGCTATGGAACGAATGACTGCGTATTAACATCCCGAGATCAAAATTATGAGTTTGTTCGCAATCTTACGCTTTATAAAGGATATGATAAGAAAGTGATCGTATACTCTCAGGTTTCACAGAAACATACGGTTTCCATGTTTATTAATGACAAGGAGATCCCTAGCGTTTCTGAGAGCGTGGCATCCGTCGATGGTATGAAATATGAGTGGAAGCAAACAGAATTTGCGATCAACACCAAAAACGCAGCAGTAGGTAAGTTTACGCCGCAGTATCAGATCAAAGCAGCGAGTGGAGAGGTGCTTGCAGATCAGCCGGCAGACTATACCGTATGTAATATTTCAGAGATTGGTAAGCCGGCGAAGCCGACAGAGGTAAACTTCTGTGGAACGATCGAGACGCCGCAGATATCAGCCGGAGAGGTCATTAACCGTAAGTTATCCTTTAATATTCCGAAGGTATTGCCAATGAAGATCGCATACCAGGATACCGACAATCCGCTGAAGAAAACCTTTATGGTTGCCATTGGTACAGCGGGACTCGATGAAAATAATGTTGTATCGGTAGTGACAGAGACAATCAATGATCTGCGTGACAATAAAGTGTCCAAGACGCTGTCCGGATATGCATTTGGTACGGCAGACTATATTGATGGCAAATGGATCTTGACCTATACCGGTGGTGGTATTGCCGGAACACTGGGTTATGAATTTGGTTTTAATAACAATACGATGGTTGGCATCATCCCGATCTATTATGGAATCAAAGTGGGATGCACTGTCAGTGTCGATGCGCTGCTCAGTGGCCAGAATCCATATCATGATAAGTTCGTTGGCATGAATTTCCAGACGAATAATCTGACGGTTACCAGTGAATATAATTTTGTATCAGACATTCTCGTAGGTGTAGAGGGTTATGTATGTGCCAGTGGAGGAATTGGTTTTGATGGTAAGATTGTAAAGATCAAGTTTGGTCCGGTTGGACGGTTGTCTATCGGATATGACAATCGTATCGTTACATTCAGTGATCTTAAGAAGACCAAAGCCTATTATGGTGGCTGTTTGAATTTTACCGGAAGCATCTCCTTAGATTTTGAGTACAAAGGATTATTTGTTCGGTATCACAAACAAATATGCGGAACCGGCTTCAGTAAGGTACGAACGTATCAGGATTGGGACAAATTCCCGGCAGGGCGACCAAATCCGTTGGACTTTGCAAATATGAGTAATGAGACTACCGGTAAGGTGGTACGGTATTCTTCGAAGAAGAAGGGCGCAGATTGGACACAGTATATCAATCCGGATGTGCCGCCGGTGCTTGCAGCCAATGGCAACAGTATGGCACTCACCTATTCAGATACGCTTGAGGATCTTGTAAGTATCAATCCTGCGGTTAGCACAAAAGAAAGCGGAGAATGGACGAAACCGGAAGTACTTACTTCATGGAGAACAGAAGGCAAATCGGAAACGGTTAATTCAGTAGATTATGCTTCTGATGGCAGCTTAAAGGTATTAGCCTTTGATTCTGCCGTGTATGATTCTGACATTGATTCGGATGGAAATGTTGACAGCAAAGAATTAAACGCTACGTTTAACTCCTCCGAGATCCATGTATATGTTAATGGAAAGCATACGACGCTTACTGCAAATAATGTGGCCGATATGGCACCGGAAGTAGCAGTAAACAACGGAAAAGCAATTGTAGTATGGCAGAGTGACACCTATAATCTTGCGGACACGGATGCAGAAACACTTCAAAAAGATATGATGGGAGAAAAGAAGATCTGTTATAGTTACTATGATGGAACAGATTGGAGTGCACCGGCTTATTTGGAACGTGGCGAGATTAAGGGAGCCCAGGCGTATGATGTAGCACTGTCTGACGATGGTACGGCGATGGTATTGGCAACCATGGGCAGCAGTGAAGAGGTGCAGGAGAGAGAGCTTTATTCATATATTGTGAAGGATGGAGCCCAGAAGAGTGTAAACCGAATCACCTGTAATGATGCGGGAGAGACGCAGCCACGTGTGAAATATGTAACGAACGACGGTGGAATGTTCTTAGCAGCATGGAAGCAGTCGGAATACAAAAAAGGTGAACTTACAGATTCGTATTTGGCATTACAGGGTTATCAAAAAGACGGCAGTGCTAATGCAGTTTCTATGAAAGACTCCGGAGAAGTTACGGAGAATTTTGATTTTGCCAAAGGTGGAGATACGATCAGTGACACTGCTGTGTATTGGCAGTCGGCAGGCGATGACTCTAAGATGCATACGTATGTGAAATACTTGAATGCAAAGACGGGTACGCTGTCGATGCAGTATGAGATTACCGGTACGGCGTCTGCTAATGAGATGTTGGTAGGAGGCAGTGTGGTAGTAGATGGTGACCGTTTTACAACAGTTTCATGTGCGCAGACAGCAACACAGTCTGAGACGACGAAAGATACCGATCTGACGCAGACACAGGACGAGGAGCAGCCGGCAAGACTGATCACAGGTACGAAGACCATTCAGAATGAGTTATCAGAGGTATCGGCAGATACTTTTGGACAGAACGTGGAGCAGAATAGTACGATCAATGTGACACTGTCCTTTACGAATGCCGGACGGAAGGCTATGGATTCTGTCACAGTGAAACAGTCAGGTACAACGGTTGCGGATGCGCTTCCAATTCATTTGGAGAGTGGAGAGCGTGGTCAGGTGAGCTTTAGTTACACACTTGGCAATACCTTGCAAAATGAGACTTTTGAGGTTGCAGCAGACAATGGAGCAACTGCGAAGGCACAGTTAACACTGCTTGGTACGGATATGGTACTTGGTAATCCGGAAGTGGTAGAGAATCTGCAAGGTGGAGAGCGTATTGTACAGGTCGTTATCAGCAATGCCGGCACAAAGGCGTTGACAGAGGATGATACGATCCGTGTTGCTTTGACATCTGTCGATAAGAAAGCAGTGACTGTGAAGCCGACAACTGCCGGTGCATCATTTGATGAGGATAAGAAGTTGATCGTTATTAGTGGTAAAGATGCTATGGAAGCGATCAACCGTGGTGAATATGTGTTACAGTTTAACTACACACCGAAATTTACCAGTGAAGCCAAGAATGTATCAATATCGTTGCAGGCAACAGCATACAATGGCAGTGCTGCAGCAGAGGAACTGAATCTGATCGATAATACGGCAGCCTTTAGTATTGTAAAACCTTCGAAGCAGTATGACAGACCATTGACGTTTACTTCAGTCATTGAAGATGGAAAGCTTAAAGCATTGGATGTATATAATCGTTACGAGAAGAAGGTTGCAAGAACCATTATCGTATCCAATGGTATCGAGACGAAAAAGATCAATGTCACGTTGGGAGCAGAGGAGGGCAAGACGTATGATGTTGGAATGGATGCAACGCCTGATGTTTCCTATGAGATGGAAGGTGATGATCCGGTTGTCATTCCGACACCGGAGCCGGAAGATGATCCAAATGTGACCACATCTCCTAGTGGCGAGCCGACACAGAATCCGGTTGCAACTGTTAAGCCGACGAAGAGACCGGTTGTTAAGCCGACGAAGAGACCGGTGCCAACACAGACTGTCAAACCAACACATACGCCGCTGGTGAGACCGACTGTAAAACCAAGTGATAAGCCGAAAAAGGCGGCACCAAAGATTGTCGTTGGCAAAGCGAGATTCTTGTCGGTTAAGAACAAGGCTTCCAAGAAGTTAGTCATTTCCATGAAAGTAGTTGCCAGAGCGAATGGATACTGCGTGCAGTATAGCACGAACAAAAAGTTCAAAAAGGCTAAAACGAAACTGACGAAGAAGAGAAAACTGACGATCAAGAAGCTGAAGAAAAAGAAGAACTATTATATTCGTGTACGCGCTTACCGATTAGATGGAAAGGGAAAGAAGATATTTGGTCCATACAGTAAAACGAAGAAGATAAAGATCAAGAAATAAGAGAGTTATCTTGTTTGTCCTGTGTTCCGCACAGGAACAATGATCCTGTGCGGACAATACTCATAAACCCTCTTTCTAAAAAGCATAGTCAATTCGAGAGATCGAAAAGACTATGCTTTTTTTGTTTTAATAGGAAATTGCTGTTGTGTAGTGTGATAAAAGCGCTGGCTTTGCTTTTTTGCTTCTTGTATCGGCTGGCGATTATCGGTATAATAAAAGGAGTTTAATCTGAACGGATGGAAATATCCTGTAGATTTTTATGGTGAATGAGTAGAATTATGGTAAGGGGAGCATTATGAAAATAAGACAAAGGCGAATTGCGTGTATTGTGGTACTGGCATTATTGTGTTCGATGCCAGGTTTTTCAAATAGCATGATCCAAAAAGCGGCGGCTGAGGAAAATGAGACAGTGTGTGGTACGCCAAATTATGAAGCGACAAAGCAGTTCCAGGGGAAAGACGATGACTTTCGTGTAGGATCAGTTATGTGTCAGAGAATTGGGATGAGGTGATCTTTGCAGATTTTACAACTACAGATGTGATGCAGATCACAAAAGAGGGAGATTATACCATTTCTTACACGACAGCATTGGATGATGGAATGAAGATGATCTGGCTGGATACCAATCTGTATTCGGGAAGCAAGATGAAAGTAGACGTTACCGGTATGACGATCACATCTGCGGACGGTACACAGAAGAACGAGTATTCTTTTTCTAATGGAAAACTGTTGCACCCGGGAAGTTTATGGGGATATCGTGATTCGGATGAAGAAAAAAATTACGCAGCAACGATTCTAAATCCGTATTTGGCATATCATTATTATGTTGCTGATTATTGCAACAATTATCGAGAAGAGTATACGTCATATGGTTTTAATGAATGGGATATGATCGATCTGTTCAGCGAAAAGATACTGACGTTAGGCGCCGGCTCTGTCATCGAGGTGGCGTTTACGGTATCCGACGTTTCAAAGAATACCAATACGAATGGAAATGGAAATGCGAATGGGAACGCGCACGAGAAGCCAACGGCAACGCCGGCACCGTATATCGATCACGAGCTTTGGGCGCAGAAAGGCATACACGCCTATGTATCCTACCAGATGGATTCGACTTGGGATTATCGCAGTAGTTTTACCAAAGACACCTACCTATCCAGTTATTCATATATTCGAGCAAATGGTAAGGAAGTGGATGCGGCAACGACAACCGTGAAAGATGTGTTTATTAACCGGGATGGTGAGTATACGGTTGGCATTAGTGGAATTAATTTAAGCGCGTCTCAAAAGTATAATATACTGCAGATCGCAACGGATCTGTCTGTGAAGACAGAGAAAAATGGGACAGGAATCTATTCCGGAGTTAACATTTCTAATGTCTCTCTGAAAGTAGATGGTGTGACGGTAGAACAAGGACTTACTCCGGTTTTATTGGAAAACGAGGACGCTGCCTGTTATGCATTGACATGTTGCTGGGAAACTTGCGGACCGTTATATGCGGCTGCCAGATATGGCGATATTGCGGTACCGATGGACAGCATAGAGATCACGTTTACGATCACCGGTCTCAAGGCGGCGCTCAATGATCTGAAAAACGGAACATATCGGGATCCGATGACGGGTAAAAAGGTAGCAAATGATACGATCACGCAAGAGGACATTGATGCTTCAACGGGGATCATTCCGATTGCAACGGTCAAACCAACGGTCAGACCAACCGTGAAACCACGTGCGACAGCGAAATCAAAACCAAAGAAAAATGCAGTATCCAAAAAGATGACGACATCCAGACAAAAGGCTGCCAATAATATGATACGTCCAAAGATCAAAGCAGGTGCAGGACGGGTCGGCGCGATCCGCTATATTTCGCTGCGATTGTGTAAATACAAGGGCACAAATGTTATAATTTATTACCGCATGAAAAAAAGAGGTTGGAAGAGACTGCCGTTAACATCCAGTTCGATCCGAAAAAATCGCCGTCGTTTTCGTATACGCTGCAGCAGTCGCAGACAAACATATTATTTTCGGGTGAAGACCTATCGAAAAGTGCGAGGAAAAAAAGTAAAAAGTGTGTATTCTAATGTTGCGAAAGTGTCGATACGATGAAGAATGAAAAAAACGGAAAAAAATTAATGTATATTAAGTTTGTGATATACTATTCTTAAATGTGTAAGCATAAGTAATGAACAACAAGGATGGACTGCGTATGACGACAGAACGAATGATATACTGCATGGGGTGCATGGAAGCCTTTCCCAAGGGAAAAGACAAAAGATCAACTTGTCCATTGTGTGGGTTTTCTCTGGAAAGTTATGATAGAGCACCACGTTGCCTTCGTCTGGGGAGTATATTAAAAGAACGATATTTGATAGGCAGAGTTCTCGGTGAGGGGAGCTTTGGAATTACATATATTGGCAGGGATATGCTTCTCGACCAGATTGTAGCGATTAAAGAATATTTTCCGATCAATCATGTGAGCAGAGATATGTTGGAAGAGGAAAGTGATACGGGAAACACGGTATATGTGTATGCCGGGGACGAGGACGAAAGTTACAAGAATGGTCTGGAAAAATTTTATAATGAGGCAAAGATCTTAGCAAAGTTTCACGGCATCGCCGGCGTGGTTTCTGTTATTAATTTCTTTTATGCGAATGGAACAGCTTATTTGGTTATGGAATATGTAGACGGGATCACGCTAAAAGAATATATCAAAGAGCACGGTCCGATTGCCGGAGAGCGTGTACTCCAAATGATACATCCGGTGATCAAAGCATTATCTGCGATCCATAAGACAGGGATCATTCATAGAGATATCAGCCCGGATAATATATTAGTCAATCAAAAGGAAGAGTTAGTCTTAATTGATTTTGGGTCAGCCAGAGCAGAACGTCAGACTATGACACAGAGCATGACGGTGTTATTTAAGCGCGGATATACGCCGGAGGAGCAGTATCGCGGCAGAGGTAATTGGGGAGCTTGGTCTGACGTGTATTCTTTGTGTGCGACAATGTATTTTATGTTGACAGGGATCGTGCCAAACGAGTCGATTGAGCGAATGATCCATGATGACATCAAGCTGTTGCGGGATATGCCACATATTCGGTTGTCTGCGACAGAAGAGGATGCGATCATGCGAGGCATGGCGGTCAAAGCAAATCGCAGATTTCAAAGCATGGAATCATTAGAAGCGGCACTGTATGAATCGAGAGGCTGGGTGCAGCGAGTGGTATTGTATTTTCAGCACAAGAGCAAACGCGTACTGTTGGCAGGGGGCGCAGTGGTGTTGGCAGGAGTGTTAGCTGTCTGTGCGCTTTTGACAACGGGCGGCAAATTGTCAGCCATTGGATCACCTGTGGCGTCAGGCACACCAGGCATGACAGAATCAAAGACTGCTTCCGGACAGGCGATTAGTACCGATCATGCGGATGAGACGAATGCGAAAGCTTCCGTGGGGGCACAACAGAACGATCCCGCAACATCGACAGTGGGGGAACCGAGGCAGACAGCGGATGCAAAGCAGACAGTGACGCCAAAGAAAACGGCAAAGCCAAAGCGCACCACGAAACCAAAGAAGTCAGCGAAACCGAAGCGGACTGTTAAGCCCAAAAGCACTGCGAGATCAAAGGAAACAGTATCTCCACGGAGAACTGTAACAGTGACGAAGAAACCTTCCAAGTCTAAGAAAAAGTTTGTTGGTGTCATTCCTTAATGAATAAAGACAGTAAGAAGAAATGGAGAACGTACGGCATGAATACAACAAGACGCGATGAATCAAAAAAGAAATTTTATGCGGAAGTAAAAGATATTCTGGAGAAAAAGCACCGGGAGAGTAGTTGGTATATGATGGAACTCATGGGTGTGGAGGGGAAGGAAGAAGCAGACCGTAAAAAGGCATTCCGCATTATGATGAATAAGCTGACCGAACCATATCCGGCTTCCAGACCAACAATGCGCCGGTGGTTTGGAATCAATGGTATGGCTACGCCAAATCGAGCTCAGGCATACATGATCAGCTTTTGTTTGGGATTTAGTGTGCAGCGGTTGAATCATTTTCTGCAGGAAGGAATTGGTCAGCCGACGGCACAGTATAATGATTACAGAGAAGTTATCTTTTTATATTGTTTGGATCATCATTATTCTTATGAACAGGCACTTAAGATGATCGATGGCTATGAGAAATCGTTCCAAACGCAGACGCAATTAATACATACGCATAGTACGAATCAGCTCATGCAGGAGTTTGCCTATCATAAAAACAGCAGCAAAGAGGCATTCATGAAGTGGATGCGGGAAAACAGCCAATTTTTCAAGGGATATAGTCTGACAACGCTGGATTATCTGAATACTTACAAATATATGATAATAGACGTGATCAGAGAGGATGCAAAACGCAGTCTGGATAATCTGATCCGCGAGACAGATTTTGCAACATGGATCAGGATGAAATGTTCTGCGGAATCTGAAAAGGAGTATCAGTTGATCGAGAAATATATCGCCGGAGCCAGACGCAAGAAAAAAGATGTAAATAATGATGTATTGGAAATGCTTCACGAATTGAATCATATGGTCAATTCTAAGAAGGCGTATAATTCTACGATCATTGAACTGTTTTCAAATGAGGTAAAGCAATCACCCCTGCCGGAATTAACGTCCAAACATTTGTCGGATATGCTAAATACTCCTTTACAGAAAGAGCGGGAAATACGCACCAATATTGCGCTGAATGTACTTTCTGATATGGAGTCAAAGGAGGCTTGCCCGGAATGGATCGGTCGATTTATTGCAGATTACACGAAGGATAGTTATTATGCGGAGACGGTCTTGGAGGCTAAGGTCTTGGTCGAGAAATTCAGCAAAGAACATCATCGAAGATGCCAGCTCATTCAGCGCGAGGATTTTCTGCCGATGATACTGTATGTTGCACAAAAGCAATATCAAAGTTCGATTGAGCAAAAAGAGAGCAGATATGAGCAGGGAGAAGCTCTAGATGTTTTTCGTGACATGGTCAACAGCACATTTGCAGCATGTGGTATGCGTAAATGGAACCCAATGTATGAGTTGGATGCATTGCTGGCGGCCTGTTATCAGGAAGATGAGATGTTTTATTTTGGCGAATTATGTGATGCGGTAAATAAGGCGCAGGAACAGGTTTTGACGGCAGGTCATGTGATGTAGTAAATCCGTAGAAATAGGTTTTGACGGAAGATCATGCGATGTAGTAAATCTGTAGAAATAGATTTTGCCTGCAGATCGTCAAAAAATGTGGTAAAATGATAGACAAGTGAGCGTGTCAGACAACGGATACCTTTTGCTGCGGCCTTGATGCGGTTGCTGGCAAAGACGTCTGAGATGGGAGGATTGTTTATGCGTTTATTTACTACATTACATAATTATAAAAAGAATTATTTGGCAAAGGATTTGATCGCGGGCGTTGTAATGGCGGCAGTGTCTATTCCGATCGCCATGGGATATGCGGAAGTATCGGGCCTTCCGGCCGTTTATGGGCTGTATGGTTCGGTACTTCCGATTCTTTTATTTGCCTGCTTTTCGACATCGCCACAGTTTATCTTTGGCGTGGATGCCGCACCGGCAGCAATTGTTGGCGCCAGTGTGAGCTCCCTTGGAATTGCATTTGTATCTGCGGAAGCGATCGATTATATTTCCATGATCGCCTTATGCACCGGATTGTGGTTGTTACTGTTTTATGTATTGAAAGCCGGAAAGATGGTAGATTTTATATCGACACCGGTTATGGGTGGTTTTGTCAGCGGCATTGCTGTGACGATCATTTTGATGCAAATACCAAAGGTACTTGGTGCTTCCTCCGGAACAGGGGAGCTTCCGGAACTATTGCACCATTTATGGAAAACTATGCATCACGTGAATGGGATGTCAGTAGTATTGGGGTGTGTTTCTTTGCTGATCATTGTAATAAGCCGTAAAATAGCGCCGAAGTTTCCGATGGTCGTTGTTGTCATGGTGGCGGGTGTGCTTTTGACGAAATATGCTTCCATAGAGCAATATGGCGTGCGTATGCTTGCAGATGTAAAAAACGGTCTCCCGTCATTTCGTCTGCCGGATCCGGGCGGAGTAAACATGACGCAGGCCGTCGGAAGAGGACTTATCGTGGCAGTGGTGGTGATGGCAGAAACACTGCTTTCTGAAAATAACTTTGCTTTTCAAAATGGATATAAGATCAAAGACAATCGTGAAATCTTGGCATGTGCTGTCGGAAATTTTGGTGCAGCCGTTGTTGGATGCTGTCCGGTCAACGGGAGTATTTCACGTACTTCCATGAATGACCAGTATGGCGGCAAAACGCAGTTAGTTTCGATCACAGCGAGTTTGACAATGGTGTGTGTGTTGCTGTTTGGTACCGGATTTATAGGGTATTTGCCGGTGCCGGTGCTTACCGCTATCGTGATATCAGCCTTGATGAAAGTGGTGGAATTTGATCTGGCGGTGAGATTATTCCGCGTGAGTCGGATTGAATTTTATATTTATATGGCAGCTTTCTTTGGTGTACTGATGCTTGGAACAATTTACGGCGTTATCATTGGTATTATCTTATCTTTTGTAGAAGTCATTCTGCGTGAAACTGATCCTCCACGTTGCTTTTTGGGGATTATTCCGGGTCGGGATGGATTTTATGACCGCGCCAAAAATCGTTTTGCGTATCCGATCGATCATGTTGTTATGTATCAGTTCAGTGAGAGTTTATTTTTTGCAAATATCAAAATTTTTGTGGATGATATTGAGCAAAGTATTACGGATGACACAAAGGTGGTCATTGTCGATGCCGGAGCTGTCACAAATATTGATATTACAGCGGCGGATCGGTTGGAACAGCTTGCAGACAGTTTGCAGGGCAGAGGCATTGCATTTTATATGACAGAGCATCACGAGGGGATCAACGCTAAGTTGCGAAAGCTTGGTAAAGGGCAGATGGTCCAAAAAGGATATGTGCGCAGAACAATTACGGCTGCTTTACATGATGCAGGTATTAGGGAGCCTTATCCGGTAACTTCAATGCCGGAGCAGAAACGACAGTTTATTATGAATATTCCGGCAGAAGCAGAAAATACTTTGGAAGAATTTGCGTGGGCATTTGGAGAAGATACGGTTAATGAGATTGAGCGGCGTGTGCATATTGTGTTGGAACATATCCATCAGATGCCGGATCTCGAGCAGTTGGCTGAGCAGGGAATTGAGGAGTTGATGGAAACATGGCATACGCTTGGTGCGATCGATGAGGATGAATTCCTGCGTCGTATGGAACTTCATATGGACGAATTACCGGAGCATATGACAGAAGAACATAATCGCAGAGTTGTGCTGGAATTGATCGAAAAACGTCGTCGTCATATTGCCAGACAGCTGCAACAGGATAATCCTGAGATTTTAGAGAAATTGAAGGCTAGCCGTGTGAAGTTGGAGAAGCGTCTGGAAAAACAACAGCCGGAGGCCGCAAAACGGCTGCGCCGGCTGGAAGAAAAACTGCATCATAAATAAAACAATGGTTTAGAGACGGAACTGCGATCTAATCCCCGAAATGCAATTAGAGATGCAAATAATATCTAATATACGAAAGGGATCAGAGGCGGAAACGATATCCGACGCCCCAGATCGTTTCAATATATTTTGGCTTTGAGGTGTTTTCCTCGATTTTTTCACGAATTTTTTTAATGTGTACGGTAACGGTTGCAATGTCACCGACAGATTCCATTTCCCAAATCTTCTTAAAGAGTTCTTCTTTGGAGTAAACATGGTTTGGATGTTCTGCCAAAAAGGTGAGAGATCAAACTCTTTGGTGGTAAATGTTTTCTCTTCACCGGCAAGAATGACGCGGCGGGCTGTTTTATCAATAACCAAATCGCGGATCTCAATGACTTCATTTGTCTCCTGCCCGGCAGAGGTGAGCCGTTTGTAGCGGGACAGGTGCGCTTTGACGCGAGCTACCAGTTCGCTTGGACTGAACGGTTTGGTCATGTAATCATCAGCCCCCAGACCTAAACCGCGAATCTTATCAATGTCTTCCTTTTTGGCGGAAACCATAATGATCGGTGTGTTTTTCTTTTCACGGATCAGCTTACAGATCTCGAAACCATCCATGCCGGGTAACATCAGATCCAGTAAGATCAGGTCGAAATCTTCATCGATAGCTCTGGCAGCACCCTCACTGCCCTCATGTTCGATCTCTACATGAAATTCGCTTAATTCTAAATAATCTTTTTCTAATTCTGCAATGGCAGTGTCATCTTCAATGATCAAAATATTGCTCATGAATGTACCTCCTTAGGATAAATCAGTGTTTTTTGCTTTTTTCAGGGTAAATATAATGCTCGTTCCAACGCCTTCTACACTTTCAGCCCACACTTTACCGCCGTGTGCAGAAATGATCTGCTCGACGATGGAGAGTCCCAGGCCGCTTCCACCTGTTGATGAAGTTCTAGAGGCATCGGCGCGGTAAAATTGTTGGAATATATATGGTAAACTGGCTGCGGCAATGCCGGGGCCTTCATCCTCAATGTGGATCCGTATAAATTCGTCTGGTGGCAATGCAGGCTCAATCTCGGAACCGTCCTTATTGAGCTGTCGATACAATGGCGGCTGCTCCGGTTTAGAGGGTTCTTCGGTGATAATAACGTGCAGGGTAGACGGTGAATGATCCATATATTTTTCAGCATTATTCACGATGTTAAAGATCACTCGTTTTAATTTCTCGGGATCTGCCATCACCTTGGTGTCTGGCGGCGTAGAGTTAAACATGGACAATGTCATGCCGTAACTCTGCAGATCAAGGGAAAGATCTTCCATACAATCCGTAAAGTAATCGGACAGATTGATTGGAATGAGATCATAGTGAAGTCTGCTCTGTTCCATTTTGGCAAATAGAGAAAGTTCTTCGACCAAATAGGTCATATCGTTTGCTTTGGCATAAATGGTATGCAGATATTTGTGCTGCATTTCCTCGGTGCCCGCTATGCCGTCCAACAGTCCTTCGGAATACCCTTTGATCGCTGTTAATGGCGTCTTTAGATCATGAGATACGTTGTTTAGCATTTCACGGGTGGCGTCTTCGTAATGAATACGTTCATCCATCATAGATTTTAAGCGGATACGCATTTCCTCGAATTCCTGACATAATTCACCAATTTCATCCGACGATATCGGATGGATCGGGTAATCCAGATTACCGGCACCAATTTGAATCGTGGCAATGCGCAGTATGCTGATCGGATATGCGATACTTCGATAGAGCCAGATCACGAGGAGCAGCGCGGTGATCAAAATGATCGCTAAGAAAGAGTAGATTAGATCAAATATCGCTTTTTTCCAATGAGGTGCCAGAGATGCTAAATTGGTCACCAAAAAGAGCTGTCCCTGTGTTCCGTTGGAGAAGTAAAAGTCTTTTTTCTTAGTTACCATTGAAGCACCTTGATCCATATATACAATGTTGTCGGTACCTTTTTCATATTTAATAAAGCCTGGGAGTGTTTCCATTCTTTTGTGCTGCTTAGAATTGCCGGTGAATGTTACTTTACCGTTTATTTTCAAAATAAGGAACGAGTCGCGGCTTGCCAAATGGTCATTTGCTTTCTGGAGATAATCAGTATCGTAAAAGCGATCCGGATTCTGGTCTGCCGTCTGCACTAGGGCAACATAGTCGTTCATCGTTACATTAAAGATGATCGTGATCGGATTGAGAGATAATTCGTAGTCCGAAGATTCAATATCGTAGTTGCTTTTGAGAAATGTTGTCTGTCGTTCCATCACGAAGTGTACGCAAAGTACGCTCATGCCAAATGGAAATAAGATCATGATCAAAAAGGCAATAATAAGTTTGGTACGAATCTTCATAGTCAATCCCCCAAAGTAGTTATGGAACCATCATCGTCAAGCTGATTACAAGTTCCTTTGGTGTTGTACACCGACTACTGTTAAGCTAATTGCTGGTTTCTTTGCTGATCGTGTGCACAAGTTTACTTGGCTCATAATTGTCGGTTCCAAATAGTTCTTTGTGCAGTTTCTTTACATTGGATACGAGTGTCGTTGGGAAGTCATAATATATACCGTCCCGCCCGCGGTGACAGCTTAATTTGTACGGAAATCCCTGTTGATCGCCAATCTCATAAAAAGGCAGGTACTTCATAAGTGACAGGATGTCCGATGTCGATAGGCTGGTGTATATCTGCGGAAAGATCTTATTCATGGCAGAGATCAGCGCAGTAGGACTCGATTTTTTTGCCTTGGCAAAAATAGCCTGAAGGACGGTTCGCTGTCGTTCTGCACGGGTGAAATCGCCACCCTTTGTATAGCGAACGCGGCAGTAGCCGGTAGCCTGTACGCCGGTCACTGTCTGTTTGCCGGGATGCTTGATCTTGGTATATTTTTGACCATTGATCTTCGCAACGTCGTGACCATAGGCGTTTACCCATTTTAACTCTTCTTTTTTGATCGTGAGTTCAACACCGCCCAATTCGTCAATAACATTCGTTAAAGCACTAAAGTTTACCGTGACAAAATCTTTAATATTCAGATCAAAGTTTTTGTTGAGTGTATTGACGGCAAGATCAGGACCGCCATACGCATAAGCGTGGTTGACCTTAGTGCAGCCATGATCATGAATCTTTACATAAGTGTCCCTGTAAATGGACACTAACTTGACGTCGTGTGTTTTATTATTAATGCTTGCTACGATAATGGAATCACTTCGTGTGTTCTTTCTTAGGTCGTTGGCACGGGAATCCACGCCGAACAGGGCAATATTGGTGTAATTCTTGATATTTGCATCCTGTTCCCCGCAAAGTGTCACATCTGATAGCGGATGATTTTCAATCGTATTCAGTGATTTTACCAAATAAACAAATATGCCGCCGACACATAAAGCAACGATCAGTAAAAGGCATAGTAAAAAACGGCGGATCGGATGGCGGCGTTTCTTATTACGTCTACCTGCTGCACCAACAGAGCGCATATCTCGTCTGCGGCTGTCTGTTACATTGCCGGAGCGTGCGTTATGACTGCGGCTGCCGATGAAACTGCCGGACCGTCCGCTATGACTTCGGCTGCCGGTTGAGTTGCCCGATCTCGTAGTTTGTCTGCGCTTTGCGTTGGTACCTGATCTTTTTGTCGAACCAGTCTGACGAGCTCGTCTGACCGGCTCGCTGTAATCTTCATCCTCATAATATCCCGCGCTGCGGCGTGTTGCATAGTCAGCGTTGCGTCTGCGGCGCACTGCCTCCTGCGTACGCTCATTGCGGCGACGGTAATCTTCATAATCCTTTGCCATACCTCTATCAAACCCTTCCTCTTGTTATTAATAGGCATTTTTGTTGGTGTTGCGTCCAAAGAATGTTAAAAACAGTATTTTAAAATCCAACAAAAGTGTCCAGTTTTCTACATAATATAAATCGCATTCAATACGTTTGGTAATGGATGTGTCCCCGCGGTATCCGTTTACCTGCGCCCAGCCGGTCATACCCGGGCGAACCTGATGCTTGATCATATAACGCGGGATCTCTTCCTTAAATTTATTGACAAAATATGGTCTTTCCGGTCGAGGACCAACGAGACTCATATCACCCTTCAGCACGTTAAAGATCTGTGGAAGCTCATCCAAATTGGTCTTACGCATAAATTTACCAATGCTGGTAACACGAGGATCATTTGCCGTTGTCCAAGCCTTTTTCTCAGCAGACTCTTCCTGCACACGCATAGAACGGAACTTGTACATGGCAAATTCACGGTTGTGCAGTCCGACACGTACCTGCTTAAAAATAAGCGGTCCCGGTGAGGTGATCTTGATGATAAGAGACAACAGTAACATTGGAATGGCAAATATGATCAGAGCCACAATGCCGCCAAACAGATCAACGATACGCTTGATCGCATTGTTAAAGGAGGAACTAAGCGGCACATGGCGCACATGAATGACAGGGATGCCATCCAGATCCTCTGTATATGGTTTTGTCGGGATGATATGATTATAATCCGGGATAAATTTTGTATGGATTCCCGATTTTTCACAGGTTGCCACAATCTTTTCCAATTTGAAAAACTCCTGGATGCGAAGTGTGATAGCAATCTCATCGTACTTGTTGGTAGCAAGCAGATCGGCAAGTTGTCTGGTGTTGCCGATCACGTCCACATTTCGGTAAGATTCCCCGACCGGTTTGTTATCGTCCAAAATACCGTGTACATAATAGCCCCATTCCGGGTGAGCACGAAGACGGTCGATATAGCCCTCTGCCATACGGCTGTATCCAACTAATAGGATGTGTTTCAGGTTTTTGCCGCGTTTGCGCAACAGCTTCAATATGCTCATTACGATCAGACGGAAAATGTAATCTGCGGTCAGGTTGATCATAATAAACATGGTCAAAAACAGACGGGCGTAATCAGTCTGTTTGATAAAGTACAAAATCGCTGTACCATATACGATACCAAACAGGTTTGCCTTGATCAGGCAGTAAAGCTCATGACGTTTGCTGTTGGTTCGCTTTGGATCATATAAGCCGCAGAAACGGTATATAATGATAAAACATGGGATCAAAAATACCAATGTGTTGAGATATTGATCCAGCCGCAAATAATATCCGATGGGCGGACTGATAATGTGGTGACGGATCAACGGACTCCAAAGCTCGTTAAAACGCAGTTCGTAAGACAGCAGGAATGCTGCTGCAATAATAAGGGCATCTATTATAATATGAAATAAATTCAATAATCGTTGATTTTCTCGTATCAATGTAATATAAACCTCCCGCTTTTATTAATCTATCAGCTACCACAGTATTATAGTATTTTCTTCCATTATTCGCAATATCCAACTGGGATTTAACTTTTTCTTAAAGAAGTTTTCACAATAAGAACACAAATCACTGGTAGACTTACAGTCAGAAACTAAGAACAGCACATGAGATTCTTAGTTGTAAATGGTTAGAGCGTATGAGATACATTCGACAATCTGACCAACGAAAAATGTACGCTCGGAGTGACTCGTTTTGAGAAGATACCGAGAGGACATAAAATAGAAATGGAGGGTTAGATATGGAAGAGAACAAAAGAACAGATTCAGGATACACAGGTGAGTACGGTAATCCGGTGGAGCACAACGATGCACCACAGGTAGAAACAGAAAATGCGGCGGCTTACAGTGAGACAGCGCAGTCTGCTTCTGAGCAGGGCGCAAGCGCACAGGCAGAGCAGAGCAGTACTTACAGCTACTCTTACAAGAATGGAGAGGGCACAAGCACACACTCCGGAGATTATTATGGCGGTGGAGCTGCACAGCCAAATAATGAATCTGCGCAGCAAAGCGGAGCCGGTCCACAGCAAATGAATGGTTACGGTTCACAGATGAACGGTGGTCCACAGCAGATGAACGGCGGTCCACAGATGAATTTCAGACAGCCGAACCAAAAACCACCGAAAGCAAAGAAACCAAAACAGCCGGGCAGCGTAAGTACCGGAAAGAAAATTGCATTTTGCATTGCATGTGCCGTTATCTTTGGTGTTGTTTCCGGAATATGTTTCCAAGGCGTTCGCTATGTAACGAATCGCTTCCTGCCTACGACAACATCATCTACCACGAAACTGCAGTCAACAACAGACGGTAAGAGTGCGAGCACAGCACAGAGCACCTCTTCTCCTTCGACTACGCAGACAGGAACCACAGACGTTTCCGGTATCGCAGAGCAGACTATGCCGGCAATCGTTGCTATCACAAGCACTTCACAGGGTGCGAACTATTATGACTTGTTTGGACAGCAGTATCAGGGACAGGATACGACCAGTGCCGGTTCCGGATTTATTGTAGGACAGAATGATAAAGAATTGCTGATCGCAACCAACAATCATGTTATAGATGGTGCAAAGACAATTTCTGTACAGTTTATTGATGAGCAGATTTACGAGGCAACGGTAAAAGGAACAGACAGCAGCAATGATCTGGCTGTTATCGCAGTACAGACATCTAAGATCAAAGAGAGCACGATGAACAAGATCCGCGTAGCTGATCTTGGCGATTCGAGCAAGATTAAAGTTGGTGAGATGGCAGTTGCTATCGGTAACGCACTTGGTTATGGTCAGTCGGTAACGGTTGGTTATATTAGTGCAAAAGATCGTGAAATTTCAGAATCTGAGAGTGGCAGGGCCCGGTCTTCCTCCATTAATACGATCAAGGCAATTCAGACCGATGCAGCTATCAATCCTGGTAACAGTGGTGGTGCTTTGATCAATATGCAGGGGCAGGTTATCGGTATTAACTCTGCTAAGATCGCAGCTTCTGAAGTAGAAGGTGTTGGATATGCGATCCCGATTTCCGTCGCAAAACCGATCATTGAGGATCTGATGAATAAAGAAAACCTCAAAGATAGTGAAAAAGGCTATTTAGGAATCAGCGGAAGAACGGTTTCTGACGAGATGGCAGCCTACAATATGCCAAATGGTGTTTATGTTGCAGAAGTATCTAAGAATGGTGCGGCAGACAAAGCAGGCATCCAGAAAGGCGACATCATTACATCCATTAATAATATGGAAGTCCGTTCTATCGAAAGTCTGCAGGAAAAAGCCAATAGCTACAAAAAGGGAACTCAGGTAGAGATCATCTTGCAGAGAAGTGATTCTGGAACGTATAAAGAAAAGAAAGTGAAAGTTACACTGCAAGGTTCCAGTTCATTAAACGGTTTAAGTTCCGGCAAATCGTCCAACAATGACAGTCAGAGCGGCAATTCCGGCAACAACAGCCAGAATGGTAACAACGGTCAGAACGGCAGCAATGGCAACAGCGGTCAGAATGGCAGCAATGGTAACATCGGCAACAACGGCAACAACAGCCAGAACGGCAACAACAGCCAGAATGGCAACAACGGAAATTCCGGCAGCGACAGCGGATCCGGCAACGATTGGTTCGGATTTGGAGATTTGTTTGGTAACTAATAGATACATGATAGAAAGACTCTAATAAGAAACTCAAACTTTGCATATCCAAAGCTGCTGTCCAATCACATATTGCTTGTTATGTCAGTAATAAATATGATATTTTGCAGCCGACAAGCTAACTTGTTCTGCCGTCAGCGAACTAAGATAATTGCCGCAGAACGCAGAGTTTTTG
>ERZ859980.279-NODE-279-length-36820-cov-1.888454_pt1 | contig 36820 bp, 33 predicted proteins | sample MGYA00509984_ERZ859980 | MGnify/ENA primary metagenome ERZ859980 (study PRJEB30046, sample SAMN00715173) | human gut metagenome | study: EMG produced TPA metagenomics assembly of the A metagenome-wide association study of gut microbiota in type 2... | reverse complement strand
CGCTCGTGCGGCGGCCCTTGCAAAACGTGGACTGAAGTGTGGACGGTTGCATATTATATAATACCTGAGGGCGAAGAAATACCCAAGAGCCTTTACGCAGTGCAATATAATTATATGGGGCTTGTGTCTTTTATGAACGCGACAAGAGATATGATACCTCTTGCATTGCAGGGCTGCAAAAGAGCGGGAGTAAGGCTTGTGCTGACTTCCTCTGACAGCCCCGAAACAGCAAGCTCAATGGGCAAAAAAATAGGACTTTCCGACGCAGGAATGATTTCAGGAGATGAAATAGCAGAAAGCACTGTAACGGGAGAACCGCTTGATTATAAGAAGGCTGAGATATTCTGCCGTGTAAATGCGGCTCAGCGTGTGGATATTATAGAAAAGCTGAAGGAAGCGGGTGAAACAGTAGCAACTGTGGGTTACAGCGACAGCGATTACGACCTTGTTGCCCATGCGGATCTCGGCATAACATCGCTCGAAAATACGACAGGAAGCGTTTATGAGGCGAGCGGTCTTATCGTCCGTGACGATAATTTCTCATCGGTCGTTGAAATGATAAAAGAGGCAAGACAGCTTCACAGAAACATCAAACGCTGTATATTTATTCTCCTGTCAACGCTTATAGCGTTTGCCTGCACTTCTCTTGCCGATATGATAACGGGATACGGTATAATTACCCCTATGCTTGCGGCTGTTCTTACAGCGGCAGTGATACCTCTTTGCTGTACCGGCTTCAGAAACGTAAAATCGGATATTAAGGGTAATATGACCCCGTCGGGCTTCATTTCGCAGGGAAAGCCGGATAAGAAATTCTTTATAAGAAGTGCTGTTTGCGGACTTATCTGCGGTGCAATATCCGCTCTGTTCCTCACTCTTGCAGGAGGGGTTATGTCTGCACAGCAGGTTTCATCGGTAATGCTTACACTTCTCACGGTTATGACAGGCGCAATGTGTCTTGTTGTCACAGACAAACGTACAGGAGCATTCAAAAACGGAGCAATACCGAAATATATGACGGTTACAGCAGCGGTTACATCGGTAACGTCTATACTGTTGCCGTATATTCCGTTTATAAACTCGCTGTTTGGCTTTGCGGTGCCGAATCCGCTTGCAAGCATAGCAGCAGTGCTTGCAGGAGTCGCTCTTCCCGCAGGGCTTCAGATAAAGAAATACCTCAACAAATAAGAACATAAGTAAGGAGTAAATATGATCTCACATTTACTGAATATCGTTTACGGTATCGTATTCGGCGTGGCAAATGTTATACCGGGTGTAAGCGGCGGAACTATGATGGTGGTTTTCGGCGTGTATGACAAGGTGGTAGACGTGCTGACGTTGAAATTGTCGGCTATCAAAAAGAACATCAGATTCATCGTCTTTTTCGGAATCGGCGCCGTTATCGGTATACTCGGCTTTTCGTTTGTGATAACGTGGCTGTTTGATAACTTCCCTGTGGCAACGAATATGTTCTTTATGGGACTTATCATCGGCAGTATCCCGCTTATTTACAGGAATATGACCGTCGGCGGCAGAAAAATCACGCCGAAATGCCTTTTTGCATTTATTCCCGCACTTGCGCTGGTGGTAGGAATGACTTATATAAATAAGCTTCCCCAGAACGAGAGCTTCACTGTCAATGCTGTTCATAACGCTACCGACTGCACGGTGACTATCACAAACAACGGCTCTTATGATATTAAATCAAACTGGCAGTTAAAGGTCAACGGCAAGGTAGAAGGAGAACTTACCGGCTGTGTTGTAAAGAAATCCTCAGCCGATACTACCGTCCTCACAGGAACGGAAAACAGCGCTATCGCAAAGGGTGAGAGCATTACGCTTACTCTCCCCGAAAGCACTGATATTGATTCAATACAGACCGACAGCTTCACCTATACCTATAAGATGAATCCTGTGCTGTTCATAACGCTTCTGCTCGGAGTTACCGTGGCGGCTGTAGCTATGATAATCCCCGGTGTCAGCGGTTCGTTTGTAATGGTACTGCTCGGTTTATACACCACGGTCATCGGTGCAATAAAGAGCCTTGACTTTATGATACTGATACCGACAGCTATCGGTGTGTTTATCGGCATTGTATTCGGTGCAAAGCTGATTTCGGCGCTTATGAAACGCTATTCTCTGCTTGTTTACAGTGCAATTATGGGACTTGTAATAGGTTCACTGTATGCTGTGTTCCCTGACGGCTTCGGCTTCAACCTTGAAACGCTCGCAGGTGTAGCAGCCCTTATTGTAGGGGGAGCGATAGCTGTGCTTGTAGGAAAGAATACAGAAGTAGAACAGCAGTAACGCTGTCAAAAGAACAGAAATATATCCGTCGGCTCGAAAACGGTCGGCGGATATTTGTTTTACCTCGTTTTGCTTTTATACGAGGTTGACCTGTAGGCAAAATCGGGGTATAATATAATAAAAAACTGCGAGGTAATAATGGAGTACTTTTACGACCTTTTGTTCTATTTTGCAATATACTCGTTTGCCGGCTGGTGCGGAGAGGTTGTCTTTGCAACTGTGCGGCACGGAAAGTTTGTAAACCGTGGAATGCTGCACGGCGCTTATTGTCCTATATACGGCTTCGGGCTGATAACGGTCATCGTTTGCCTTACCCCGATTAAAGATTCATGGCTGCTGCTTTTTGCAGGCTCTGCCGTTCTTACGACCGTGCTTGAATTTATAACGGGCTTTGTGCTTGATAAGCTATTCGGCAGACGCTGGTGGGATTACAGCGACAAGAAGTTCAACATCGGCGGTTACATCTGTCCGCAGTTCACGGTTGTGTGGGGGCTTGCCTGCCTGCTTATAATGAAGGTGGTACAGCCTGCGATAGCTTTTGCCGTAGGGCTTATCTGGAAGCCTGTCGGCATAGCGGCACTGTGCCTGTTCTATGCGGCAATAATAACAGACGTTATACTGACTTTCCCCGAGGTAAAGAAGCTGAGGAACGAAATCAGGCTTATAGACGACCTTGAAAAACAGCTTACTGCCGTATCCGATGCTATCGGTTCAGATCTGTCCGATAAGACTGCACAGGCTGTGGAATTTACAAAGGAACACAGAATCACAGCGGAAGAAATGCAAAGAAAGGCGGATATGTTCAAAGCTAAGCTGGAAACAGCCTCAGACAGCGCTAAACAACGTAATTCGGAACGCCTGAGTGAATTAAAGGGCAATGCTTCGGAACGCAGGGAGGAGCTTACAGCACGCTTTAACGAGCTTAACGAAAAGCTGTCAGAGCTTAAAGCAAAGCATAAACGTCTTTACAAGGCATTCCCGTCACTTAAATACGGCAGAAAAAAGCTGAAAAAAGTAATTTCAAAAAAGAAGTAATCAAAGAGCCGTCGGTCTTTTTCAGTCCGACGGCTCTTTTCTTATTGCTTGTTTATAAATTTGTCTATAATGTATTTCGCCTTGCCTTTACTTCGGTATAAATCTTTCCGATATATTCACCGACAATGCCAAGTGCCATTATCTGAAGTCCGCTTAAGAACCATATCGAGCACATAAGCGAGCTCCAGCCTGCTTCGGTATTTCCAAGGCAATTCTGAACAATAGCGTATATTATCATCGCTACGCTGACAAGGAAAACTAAAAATCCGACTACGGTAACAAGCCTTATCGGTTTTACCGAAAAGCTGGTGATACCGTCAAACGCAAAAGCAAGCATCTTTTTAAGCGGATACTTCGATTCTCCGGCAAAACGCTCACTGCGTTCATAATATACTATGTCGCTCTTGAAGCCTATCTGCTTTACTATGCCTCTGAGGAACAGGTTGACTTCTTTAAACTGTGACAGCGCTTCAAGCGCACGCTTCGATATAAGTCTGTAGTCTGCGTGGTTGTCAATTATATCAACGCCGAGCAATCTCATGAATTTGTAGAACATTCCGGCAGTACCACGCTTGAAAACAGTGTCCTTCTTTCTTGAAGAACGTACTCCGTATACTATATCACAGCCTTCGTGATACTTGTCTACAAACTTGTCAACCACGTTTATATCGTCCTGCAGGTCTGCATCCATTGAAATTGATATATCTGCAAGGTCCTTTGCTGTCATAAGGCCTGCAAGAAGAGCGTTCTGGTGACCCTTGTTGCGTGACAGCTTAAGCCCAGAAAACAAATCATCGCCTTCGTGAAGCTCCTCGATTATATCCCACGTCCTGTCTTTACTTCCGTCATCCACGAATAACACACGGCTCTTGTCGGATATTTTTCTGTCGTTGATAAGAGTTGTCATTTTTTCCTTAAGCCGCTTTGATGTTTCGTGAAGTACCTCTTCTTCGTTGTAACAGGGTACTACAATGTATAGTATATCGTTATATTCGGTCATTTGCTAAATTCCTTTCGTAGCTTTGTCGATTTAATCTGACTGTTACAGTATACCCCATTTTTACTGATTTGTAAAGCGTATAATGTGAAAATATGACGAAAAATCGGTAAATATCGCTGTTTTGCATAGATTTTTACAAAGAAAAGAGGCTATGACACCGAAGTGCCATAGCCATAGGAAAAGGGTGCAGATTATCTTAAAGGGTAAAATCCCTCTAAGCCGTTTTTAAAAGCGTATCTCTATAATTATACGTTGAACAGAAGCTCCTCGTAAGTCGGGAAGGGCCAGTATTTTTCACCGACGATTGTTTCGAGCTCATCTGCAACAGCACGAAGGCTCTGCATTGTAGCGAATACTTCATCGTGGTAGCACTTAGCGGCTTCATAAACATCCGAAATGCCCTGTGCCTTAACTATTGCGCTGTCAAGCTCTGCTATCTTGGAGTTCAGACTTTCAGCAAGAGAATCAATCTTGTTTGCGATAGACTGTTCAAGGTTATAAGCAACGCCTGCGTTCTTCTTTGACAGAAGTACATCGCAAACCTGCTTCTCATAAGCCATAACGGCAGGGAGAATTTCCTTTGTAGCCATCTCTGCTGTTGTCAGAGCCTCTATATTGATGGTCTTGCTGTAATTTTCAAGCAGAATCTCTGTTCTTGAGTGCATTTCAACTTCTGTGAATACCTTGTGCTTTGTGAACACCTTGACATTCTTCTCGTCAAGGAAGTGCGGAAGTGCGTCTACTGTAGACTTAAGCTCAGGCAGACCTCTTACCTCTGTAGCTTCCTTTACCCAAGCGGCATCGTAACCGTTGCCGTTGAAGATTACTCTGCTGTGCTCCTTTATTGTCTTTACGAGCAGTTCCTTAAGAGCCTTCTTGAAGTCGTCAGCCTTTTCAAGCTCATCGGCGAACTGTTCAAGTTCTTCTGCTACGATTGTGTTAAGAACGATGTTGGGGCCTGAAATGTTGAGTGAAGAACCAACGCTTCTGAACTCAAACTTATTACCTGTAAATGCGAAAGGCGATGTTCTGTTTCTGTCTGTTGTATCCTTGGGGAACTTGGGCAGTGAGGTTACGCCTATATCGAACTGTGCGTGCTTTGCTTCTACGTTTGTACCTGCAACAAGCGCATTGATAACATCGTTCAGCTCTTCGCCGAGGAAGATAGAGATGATTGCGGGAGGTGCCTCGTTAGCACCAAGTCTGTGGTCGTTGCCTGCTGTAGCTACCGAAAGTCTGAGCAGATCTGCGTATTCGTCAACAGCCTTGATGATTGCGACAAGGAATGTCAGGAACTGTGCATTCTCCATAGGAGAATCGCCGGGGTTCAGAAGATTCTGACCGTCATCTGTTGAGAGCGCCCAGTTATCGTGCTTACCTGAACCGTTAACGCCTGCGAAAGGCTTTTCGTGCAGTAAGCATACCATATTATGCTCAAGAGCGACCTTCTTCATCATTTCCATCATAAGCTGGTTGTGATCAGCCGCAAGGTTTGCAGACTCGAAGATAGGAGCACATTCGTGCTGAGCGGGAGCAACCTCGTTATGCTTTGTCTTTGAAGAAACGCCGAGCGCCCAGAGGTGCTTGTCGAGGTCCTTCATATAGTCGCTTACTCTCTGCTTGATAACGCCGAAGTAGTGATCTTCAAGCTCCTGACCCTTTACAGGTGCCGCACCGAAAAGTGTTCTGCCTGTGAAGATAAGGTCTTTTCTCTTATCGTATGTCTTCTTGTCAACAAGGAAGTATTCCTGCTCTGCACCGACTGTAGCAACAACGCTCTTTGCTGTGGTGTTGCCGAAAAGTCTTAAAATTCTTAATGCCTGCTTTGATACAGCGTCCATTGACTTTAAGAGAGGTGTCTTCTTGTCAAGTGCCCGCCTGAATATGAGAAGAACGCTGTGGGTATGTATAATGTGTTATCCTTGATAAATGCGTATGATGTCGGATCCCACGCTGTGTATCCTCTTGCCTCGAATGTAGCACGAAGACCGCCTGAGGGGAATGATGAAGCGTCAGGCTCACCCTTGATAAGCTCCTTGCCTGAGAACTCCATAATAACCGTACCGTCGCCTACAGGTGAAATAAAGCTATCGTGCTTTTCGGCTGTGATGCCTGTCATAGGCTGGAACCAGTGAGTGTAGTGTGTTGCACCCTTTTCTACCGCCCAGTCCTTCATTGTGCTGGCAACTACTTCGGCAATGGGAAGTGTAAGCTCTGCATTACCGTGCATTACCTTCATCAGCTCCTTGAAGATAGCCTTAGGAAGCCGTGCCTTCATTACCGCCTCGTTGAACACGTCCGAGCCGAACAGCTCCGTTACATCATAAGTTTTCTCTGCCATTTTCCTTTTCCTCCTACTTTCGTTAGATGTTCTTTGAAAAATAAGAAAAGGACGCTTTGATCCCTCAAAACGTCCTCGTTTCTGATTACAGTTATTATAATACACTATGTCGGCTGATTTGTCAATATGTCATTTTGCACAAATTTTGAAAGTTTGCGTATGCAATAATTCAAAATTACACAAAAACCATTGAAAAACCGTTGTTTCTGCAAGTCTTAAAGCTCAATCTTGCCGTAAAGCGTAGCGTTTCTTTCTGTTTCAACCGCTTCCTTAGAGAATTCGCCTGCATCTGACGCAGTATTTTCAACAGCAGTCTGCGAACGCTTGTACTCTCTTTCGAAAGAAGTCGAGAAACCGGTACTCTGCTTGTATGAGCGGTTTGCACCGTTGCCGTTTCTTCTTCCGCCCTTGCGGTCGTTTCTTCTGTTATTATCTCTGTGGGGCTGAGAAGCCGAGATAACGACCTTTCTGTAAGGCTCTTCACCTATAGAGTTGCTGTATACGCCTTCGATCTCAGCGACCTTGCTGTGAATTATACGGCGCTCATAAGGATTCATAGGCTCAAGGGTAATGCGTCTGCCCTGACGGAGCACCTTATTAGCGGTACGCTCTGCAAGCGACTTGAGAGTTTCCTCTCTCTTATCCCTGTAGCCGTTGCAATCAACTGTAATACGGCAGTAAGGCTCATCGTGACGGTTGCTTGCAAGAATTGCAAGGTACTGTAAAGAATCGAGTGTTTCGCCTCTTCTGCCGATTACAATACCGAGCTTTTCGCCTACTATATCAAGAACAGTTATGTCTTCCTTTTCGATTATGTTTACCTTGAAGTCCTCAACGCCGAGAGCGGTAAGAACCTTTTCAAGATAAGCCGCAGCCATAGCTACCTTTTCTGTGTGGTCAGCATCTGTTCCGGCAGGAGCGGCTTCAGCGGCTTCTGCCGGAGCCGTTTCATCGGCAGCAGCAGGAGCGGCTTCGGTAACAGTTTCGAATTCAACCTCTATCTTATAGTCGCCCTTCTTGCCGAACAGCTTCTTGACAGGTTCTTCAACTACGGTTATCTTTATGTCAGCTTCATCAACGCCGAGTTCCTTGATTTCTGATATGGCAAGCGCCTTGAGCTCGTCAAGCGACTTACCTGTATATATCTTTTTCATAAGTCCGTCCTTTCCGTCGATTCTCAATCGTCGTCTTCTTCGTGGTATTCTTCGCCGTATTTTTCGGCATCGGCTTTTCTTGCCGCCGCCAGCTTACGTCTGTTGATTTCCTTCTGTGAAAGTGTTTCTGTCTTTGTTACGGTCTTTTCTTCGCCTGTATCGGCATCTGTAACAACAGCGGTCGTTGTGACCTGTCTTTCCTTGAGCTTTCTTTCCTTCATCTTCTCTTCAGCCTCGGCTCTTAGCTTTTCAGGGCTGTACAACTTCTGCATTACCAGTGACTGCACAATGCCGAGTGCATAGTTGACACCCCAGTAGAAACCTACTCCGGCAGGAACACTGAACGAGATCCACAGTGAGAATAAGGGCATGATATAAAGCATTACCTTCATACCCGCACCGCCTGCGTTTGCCATTTCGGGATTGTTCTTCTTGTTGAGATACTGGGAAAGTACAGTCTGAACAAGTGAAAGAACGAATGCAAATATCGGTATGATTATCAGCGGCTCGAAAGCAAGCTTAGGTGTTGTACCGAAGTTCAGACCGCAGAACATCATATTGTGCGACAGTGATGCAAGTCTGTCCTTTACATTATCTGAAAGTATTTTACTTTCCTTGAACGTATCGGGATACTGCTCATAAACCTGCAGAGCAAGAAGCTCCATCTGCATACCCTTGTACTTGCCTGCAACAGCCGCAAGTCTGTTCTTTGTTTCAGCTGTAAGTCTTGACTTATCACCTGTTAAATCGCTGTACTGCTCGGCAGAGAATGAACCGTAGGTTTCTCTGTCTGCTGTGCTGATCGTTTTGGGATCCTTATCGGTGTAATTGTTCTTGAAATTCTCGTCATCCTTGAACTCGTGCGTCAGCTGAGCGCCGTCGTTGGATTCCGAAATGAAAACTGCGTCCTTATCGCCGTTCTTGTACTTTAATATAAGCTCGGCATCCTGCTTGTTGTATTCGTTTAAGAATATCTTTGCATATTCGGTTTCTTGCGCTACTGTTATAGTGCTTGAAATGTCCGATGATGACAGATGCTCCATGTGTGTCATGGGCTTATATACAACGTCGATGACACCGAACAGTATTACCATTGTCAGAACAAGAGGTCCGCAGCCGCCGGCAGGGTTATAGCCCTGTGCCTGCAACTTCTGCATTTCTTCTGCCTGCTTATCACGGTTGTTGCGGTATTTCTGCTGTATTTCCTTTACCTTGGGAGCAAACAGCTGAGAAAACGCCATATTCTTCTGCTGCTTTATCTGAAGCGGCAGCATTGCTATTTTGACTATTACAGTGAATATCAGTATCGCCCAACCGAAATTCTGTAAAAGAAGATAAATAGGCCACATAATGTAGCCAAGAGGCGTACCGATTATGGTGTATAAGAAATCTATGGAAATCACCCTCCGTTAGTAGTGCCGATATTACGGCTTGGTCCTTTTGAAAAAATAAAATTGTTCGGGTACATAGTCATAGCCGCCCTCAGAAAAAGGGTTGCATCTGATAATTCTCCGTATAGCCAAATAGCTGCCCTTTACCGCACCGAAGCGGCGGAGTGCGATCATCGCATATTCCGAACAGCTCGGAGTAAAGCGGCAACAACGAGGCAGCCATTTTGACAAAGTCATTCTGTATATCTTTACGAAAAATAAAAGTACATATTTCATTTTATTTTTGTATTTTGTCCGGTTGATTATTCGCCGGTGCGGCATATCTTTTCAGCAATTGCTTTTCCATCCGAAGATATACCTCTGTCGATTTCATCGCAGGAGTTTTTGCCCTTGCAACGAAAATAAAGTCGTATCTTTTTTGTGTCTTTTCACGGAGCAGGGGTTCAATAAGGCGGAACGCTTCTCTTATGACTCTCCTGGCACGACTGCGTTTTACGGCATTGCCGACCTTCTTGCCTGTACGATTCCTATGCGGTTTACCCGCCTCTTGCTTTCCCTTGCGTAGCATACGAACGCATCGGTAACAATACTGTCACCTTTTTTGAACAGAAATCTGAATTCCTTGTCCTTTTTTATGCAGACGTATTTCTTTGCATACTCATTCATTGACAGAATCAGTAGCTTAAGTGCTTTCTGCCCTTTGCACGTCTTCTTGCGAGAACCTTACGTCCGTTTCTTGTAGACATTCTTTTTCTGAATCCGTGTTCTTTCTGTCTCTGGAGCTTCTTAGGCTGGTATGTTCTTTTCATTTCTTTCTTCCTCCTGTTATTACTCGGCACCGATGTGTGCCTGTCTTGCGCCTATGCAATTAAATATTATACCTTAATCGGTTGCCGATGTCAAGTCATTTTTGAAAATTGTCTGCTCTGACGGTCGCAAACGCTCAAATAATGCGGATATGCCCGTACCGATGGCTTTTCCGACCGATTATTTATAACCGAGCGTTTCCTTTATTGCCGCTGCGACCCTTTGGGAAACCAGGCTGTGCGTCTTGGGACTGGGGTGCCAGTCCGCCACTATTCCGTCAGCGTCCTCGTCCTGCATCGTAAGCGGAATAAACGTGATTCGTTCATCGCCTGTTTCACTCATATATTTTCTGCGGACGTTTTCGATATTTTCCTCAAGCGAAGTTCCCATCACGCCGTAGGTCTGGAATATATAGGAATCGGGATTGAGCGAGCGTACCTTCTTCAGAAAATCGAGATAACCGTCTTCAAATTCCGCTTTTCTCTCATCTGTTGTCGCATAACTCATATCGTTTGTTCCGAGATTTATAACTATGATATCCGGCTTGTACCTTTCAAAATCCCACTCGGTTTCCGAAACCGTGATGCTATCAGCAAACTTATTATACGAGAAGCCGAGCTTGTCATAGTATTGCGGTATTGTCTGCTGCGGAATCTTGTTCCCGTCATTCGTAAAGCCGGAAATAATTCCGTAGCCGCTCACCGAAACCATACTGTAGTCGGCGTTCAGCGCAAGAGCCGTTTTATACGCATACGCTTTTGTGACATCTTCTGTGGCTGTTTTGAAATGATGCTCCTTATCGGGATCATCAACTCCGTATCCGCAGGTTATAGAATCGCCTATAAATTCCATTTTCAAATTTTTTGCGGGCGCAGGCTCTATCTTTTCATCCTCCGCAATCATAACGGGCTTTATCCCGAATGTTGACATTGCGCACTCGGACAGCTTGATTATCCTTACATTCCTGCATTCTGCGCTTTTGCTTTCAAGCACCTTGTACGTTTTTTCCTTTTCATTGAGCATATCGTCGACAACCTGTTCATTGTCGACATATATTGCGATTCTTGCATAATTCTCGTCATTGCCCGCTGTCGATGCAAAATCGCCCGTAACGGTGATTTCAAGTTTTTTACCCGTAAAAACAAATTCCGCACCCGCCCCGGAAAACGCCGCCCACAGCGTATCGTTATATAAATACGTCCTTCCGATCGTTTTTACGGATTTATCGTTTAGTACAATTGCCTTTCTGTTGCTCATGATTACTCCTCGCTTATAATTCTTATTTTATTGGGTTGATTTCAGCCTTGATCTGAGCTTAACTCTTTTATCGACATTGCGGTACGGAACAGTTCATCCCTGCTAAAACCGGTCGCTGTGATATGGAACATATACTCGCCGTTATCCCACACAAGAAATGCCATACCTTTTTTGGAAACACAATACATTGCACTTGTATCCCCCAGCTCGACTTTTTCCGGAGGAATCTGTGCCTCCTCCGTTCCGATCTGTGCATTTTCCATCTGTGGCCTTGTACATTGAGTAAAAGTCAGCTGTTTGCCGTGTTTATTTATGTATTCGACAATATAGGCATATTCGGTTTTCTCTATAAGCCGTGTGGCGTATGCGGTTTTGTCAAGATCCGGCTCATAATACCGTGTGATGCGCTGAGGCGAATTCTCGGCATCGCTTATCAGTATGACTGAATATTTGTCATTTTCCTTGACTGCAAACGTATCCCAGTGCTTCAGCAGGATAGTGCCGCCTGTTGCCAGAGCGGCAGTAGCGGCTATTATCACGGCAATTGCCAGCTTCAGCTTTACTCTGCGGCGTCTTACCGTTTTTGCGGTGTCGGTATATAATTCACTTATCATTTTTTTCATCCGTCTGTCGAATCCGGGTCTAATCCTTGAATTCGGGAGCGTCTCAAAAACAGACAGCTCAGACAGATAATCGCTTTTTAACGCTATGGCGATTTTTTCATCGTTGGTCATATATTTTCATCCTTTGTATCGAGCAGGATTTTTCTTATCCTTGAAACATACGCATAAACCGTATTAGTGTTGATATTCAGCATTTCGCCTATCTCTTTAGGACTTAGCCGCTGTACAAAAAACAGGAATGCTATGTTTTTCAGCCTTGGAGGCAGCTGCCTTAGGTTTTTGATAATCTGTTCGTATGTTGCATTGCTGTTTTCAAGATCCGTATAACTGTCCTCAAACGGAATATCCTTGTCCTCAAGCTCTTCGTCGTTGTGATTTCTGCGTATCATATCAAGACAAACATTTTTGGTGATAACAGTTATATAGGATTTTGTTTTTCTGGAATACGGATTGTTTATCTTGTCAAGATTGTCAATAATCCTCACAAACGAATCCTGGACGGCGTCCTCGGCGTCTTCACGCTTTCCGAGAAGCGACATACTGATATTGTACATAAATTGCTTATATGTATTGTAAAGCTGTGTTATCAGTTCTTTATCGGTCGGGGAATCGACCGTTGCGATTAATGATGATAGCAAAATTTCACACTCCGATTTATATTATATTTCAATTGTATCATTACATCGGCTTAATGTCAATATAATAAGGAAAAATGCCCCCGTCTGAACGGGGGCATACATAGCTTTTTATCTGTTTCAGGCGTTTTCTTCATCCTTGAAGGAGAACTGACTTACCAGCTTCTGAAGCGTCTGTGCCTGTGCCGAAAGCTCTTCGGATGCGGCGGCGCTTTCTTCGGCAGTAGCCGAGTTTGTCTGTACAACATTTGAAATCTGTTCTACGCCTATATTGACCTGCTTTACCATATCCGTCTGTTCAAGGCTTGCACCTGCAATCTTGTTTACTATATCGCTGACACCGCCCGATCTTGCTTCAACCTCGGCAACAGCCTGAGCTGTTTCATTTGTGATATTGTTACCGTTTTCAACAGCGGCAATTGCGCGTTCGATAAGAACAGTCGTATCATGAGCCGCATCGGCAGATTTACTGCAAGGTTTCTTACTTCGTCGGCAACTACGGCAAATCCCTTTCCTGCCTCGCCTACTCTTGCGGCTTCAACTGCGGCGTTGAGTGCAAGAATATTTGTCTGGAACGCAATATCCTCGATAGTCTGGATAATCTTGCTTATCTCTGCCGAAGCATCGCTGATATCCTGCATAGCACTTGTAAGGCTGTTCATCTTGTTATTAGCCGCACTGATATACTCGGCTGTTTCATCAACAAGCTGTCTGCCTTTCTGGCAATCTTCCGTTGTAGCCTCAATATGAGCATTGATATTGTGGATAGTAGCGGCAAGCTCTTCTACAGATGCCGCCTGTTCGGTAGCACCCTGGCGAGTGACTGAGCGCCTGCGGATACCTGCTGTGAACCGCTGGAAACCTGATCGCCTGCGATGCTTATCTGACTTAAAGTATCATTGAGCTTTGTGTTGATATCTCTTACTGATTCAATAAGTACCTTGTAATCGCCTCGGTATGTATTATCGGCATCTTTACTGTGCACATTAAAGTTGCCATGAGCCATATTGCTCAGGATATTGCCGATATCGCTGATCATAGCATTTTGTTCATTTACTACCTTTGCGGCAGACTTTGCGAGTATCTTGACTTCATCGTGTGATTTAACCATAGGTACAGGACTTGTAAGATCGCCCTCGGAGAGCTTTTCGATACGCTCAGCGCAGAGCTTTATGGGCTTGCCTATCTTACGGCTGATAAGTCCTGCGATTATACCCCTACTACCGCTGATGCGGCACAGATTATCGCAAGCACCAGAAGTCCCTTAAGACAATGTATGGTATAATCGCTGCTGTATGCTGTTACTGCGATAGACCAGCCGTTTGTTTCGGGTATGGGTGCATATCCTATATGTTTTGCGATGCCGTTTGATGTGTACTCGGCTGTGCCTGTTTCACCGGCCTCCATTTTTTCGTGTGCCTGAGCAAGTGCTGCATAGCTTGAATCTTCCTCGGCTTTTTTCTGTATGTTCTCTCCGTCCTTGACAAGCTGCATATCAAAATCAGCGATCGTATTGCCGTTCTTGTCGATTATGTATGAAGCGCCGTTTTCGTTTATCTTGAGCGTGCGGACAATATCATTCAGAAATTCCTCGTTAGGCACGAAATATACACAGCCCTCAACTTCCGAATTAAGCACGCCGTTCTTCCATAAAGGAGCGGCGATTATAACGCTTATCTTACCGTTTGACCTGCCTATCATAGGCTCTGTTATTGTTGTTTTGCCCTCAAGAGCCGCCTTGAAATATTCACGGTCGGAATATTCGTTGCCGTTTGACCCCTGACCGTTTATATCAATTACAGTTCCTCTGTCAAGTCCGAAGGTCGAAGCAATCGAGTCTATTTCGCTTTGTTTCTGACCCTTGGAATATACTGCCGATGATAATTTTGGGTTACAGCCCGCCTGTACTGCAACATTAAGCATTGATTTCAGTTCCCAAGAAACTCTGTCTGCGGCTACTATTGCCGTTTCCGTGAGCGTCTGGTCGGTCAACGCTTTTGTGGTGTTGTAAATGATTCCCACAGATGCAAATGTCGCCACAAGAAGCGAAATGATTATAAGTAATACTGTAAAAAGTGTCATTTTTTTGCTGATAGATTTCATAAGTGTCTGCCTCGATTCCGTACCCTCATTGAAGATACAATTTTATTCAACACATTGATTATAACACTTGCAGTAAAAAAATGCAATATTTCACCGCTTATTTTGGCAATATTAACAAAAATGTGGTGGGAATTTTTAGCACCACACCAAATTTACAAAATATTAGATTTTTGTATGGACATTTATCTTCGCCGTGGTGTATTATGTATGAAGATGTACATTTTCGGCAAAAAGAAAAAAGGGAGGGGTTTTATGTCGGATTATTCTTCTGAAAATATAAGAGAAATATATGAGCGGCACTTTGTCACAGTGTACAGAGTGTGCTTTATGTACCTCAGAAATGTACACGATACTGAGGATGCAGTACATAATACTTTTATGAAACTGATCGAAAAGCAAAAGTGCTTTGAAAGTACCGAGCATGAAAAAGCATGGCTGATACGGGTATCTCAGAACGTATGCAAGAATATGCTCAGGGCGAACAGCAGGCGGCGTGAATCACCGACAGGAGATATTGCAGTGAATGACAGCTCTGCGGTAAGCGATGTAATGATTGAACTGTCGGCTCTTCCCGATGATCTTAAGGTACCCGTGTATCTGTTCTATTGTGACGGCTATAACAGTAAAGAAATCGGCAGTATGCTTCACATAAGCGCATCGGCGGTGCGTTCAAGACTGCAGAAAGCGAGAGAGCGTTTAAAAGAGCATTTAGGCTCGGAAAGGAGTATAGTATGAGTATCAGAAACGAATTTGAGAAAATCGATCCTACGGAAAAGCAGAAAAAAGATATTTTCAGACGCATAGAAGAAAGCAGTAAGGTAAAGACGGATTTCAGACATCAGGTTATTCGCTACACATCGGTTGCGGCTGCGGCAGTATTGGTTGTCGGAGCTGTGACAGCCAGCGTGCATTTTGTGACAAAAGGCAACGGTATTGATTACACCGTCAGCGGCAGTTCATCGGGTGCTGTCAGCGCTGTCGATGCTTCTGCAAGCAGAGCGGATAACAGTAAAGACAATGTTCAGGACGGAGAAAATACCTCAAATGCCAAAGACAGTTTAACAGACAGCTCAGGCTCTGAACACTCAGCAGGGTCATCTGACGATGACGATTATGCCGACATAAACGATGACGTTATGTGGGGAATAGGAAAAACCGTTTATGAAATCGAAGAAAAATATGGCACTGTAACGGCGGAAAACGACAACGTGTATACATTTGAAAACGGATATGGAAAATACACATTCGGTGACAGCTGCGAAGCCATTTGTGAAATTTCGGTAAGGAATTTTCTTGTCGGCGATATTTCAACGTTAACACTTGAGAATTTCGCCTCAAAGTGCGGTCTTGAAGCCGTGACGCTTAGCAATGGCAACGACTCTGATACAAAGCACGACGGCTTGAAAACAACATACTACAAGCATCCGTCCTATGAAAATGTGACTTTCAGCATGCTCTGCAAGGAAAGCGGATTTGACGAAACCGCCACATTTGACATTCGATGCGATGATGCGGCTGATACCAAAACACAGCCTGAAATAACAACGGACGATAACGGAAATTGCCTTATCAACAAGGCATTTCATGATAAAATAATGAATGATGAACTTACCGATGACGAATTCTCAAAGTTGATTTCGTATGTGTATACGGGTGATGTAAGCATCAATGAACAACCGAATTCGCTTGTAAAAGCAAGAACCGAATATAACAAAACGATACAGCGGACGTTCAACAGATATATATTGTCCGGCGGATATGAAAATGACGATGAATGGCATATTACACCTGCGACACCGGGCAACTGCCATAGCATGAAAGAATGGTACGATACCGCTTGTACGTTGTATGCCGATATGCCGGATTATGATACATTCCTGAGCAGATACAGTGAATATTTCAAATTTGACGGGCAAGGAAATTTCTACTATGCGACAGGCAGACCCGATGAGCAGTTGATTGGCGGAAAAATGCCGTTTAACGCACCGTCTTACAACCTTTTTGATGTATCACCACGCTGTTTTACAGTGAATGAGAGTACAAGCGGCGGAACGGGACTCAGCATCGGCGTTCTGTATTTTTACAGCGTAGGTACAGATGACACGACTTACGGCGTAAACGTTGCTTATTTTGATGTAAAGAAAACATCGGAAGGATACAGATTTATAACAGATGAGGGCTGATAAATGGTAATATAAAAGGCAGAGCTTCGGCTCTGCCTTTGTTGCTTTTCTGTACTTAATTCGTAATATTACATCACGAAAAATCAGCTTTTCAACAGTTATCTGCAATAAGTGAAAAATACCGATGAAATCAAGGCATAGTCAAAGTGATAACATCGGCAGTTTTTTCAAATCCCACTTTTTCCGCCAAGGCTTGCGAAGCTATGTTATCCGATGAGGCTGACCATATCGGGCATAAGCTGTTTTTAAGTATGTTGGAAATACATTTTTTACAACACTCGGTTGCAAATCCTTTGCCGTAAAAGTCGGGCAATGTATTTACGCCTATTTCGACAACCGTATCGTTCATATACGGTACATCGGGAGCATCTGTACAGCTGACTAGAGTATTGTCAAGAAAAAATCCGCAGCATAAGCGCTTTTCCGCCATTGCGATAAAATAGTCGTATAACCAGTCGCCTGCCGTTATATGATGGCATTTTTCAAAAACTCTTTGTATTTATCAAAATCCGCCGCTGTAAGAGTAACGGCGTCCGAGCTGAGTGTTATCTGTTTTGCGTATACATATTTGATGTTGTGAACAGGCTTGATATGAAAAATCCTTTCGGCAATACAGCCAATCTCGTCGATCGTCATATTTTCTGTTATGCTTTCATTAAATGTGCTTATATACGGCTTTGCTTTGCTTCCGTATGATATAACCGTGCGCTCCGGGCTTTTGAAAATATATATGTCGAACGGAACGCCGTAGCCCTGCTGAGTTTTATTGCGTTCTTCCGAATATAGAAATTCAATGCTGTTTTTGCTTTGCGAAAGATTATTCTTTTGCCCTATCCAAAGCGAATAATAGGCAAGTGTAGTATCGGATATTTGCTTTAAATTCGGTGAGTTCATATTTATTGATTTCCTTTTACGATAGGCGCTTGCGGTATATCGTTAATTCAGTCTGTAGTAGCAAGTGCTTTTTCCCTTACCTTCTTTTTTCAGCTCACCTGTTGCGACAAGCTTTCGCAGTGCGCCTTCGATAGAGCTGTCACTGATTGCAGGACAGAGCTCCCGTATGTCCTGTTTGTTAAATCGCCCGATTTTGTTTTTGCTTGCCCTTCTGACCGTTTCGGTAGTTGTCAGCTTTGTTTCCACGAGCGACATACGTTCTTCAAAATCCTTGTATGCGGCAAGAATTGTACCGAGGATATACTTGATAAACGGCACAGCATTTTCATTACCTTCATGCCAACCGGTCTGTGATTTTGCAAGCGAATTGTAGTACAGGTCTTTGTTTTTGGCTATCTTGGCTTCAAGGGAAATATACTTTCCTACATAAAAGCCACTGCGATACAGAAGCAATGCGGTGAGAAGCCTGCTCATTCTTCCGTTCCCGTCGTTGAAAGGGTGAATACACAGAAAGTCGTGAATGAAAATCGGAATAGCAATCAGCGGTTCCAGTTCCATATTCCCGATAACACGGTTGTATTCTTCACAAATTCTGTCAAGCGCTTCGGGTGTTTCATACGGAGCAAGCGGTATAAACAAGGTTTCGGTGTGACCATCGGGATAGGTGGCGCTTATATAGTTCTGTACGGTTTTAGTACGTCCTGCAAGCGGGTTATTCATGTGACTGTACATTATTTTGTGAAGCTGAAGGATATAATTTTGCGTGATAGGGATAGCGTCAAAGCTGTCATGGATAATGTTCAGCGCATCGCGGTATCCCGCTATTTCCTGTTCATCACGATTTTTAGGTGTTGTTTTTTCGTTGACAATCTGACGGATACGGGTATTTGTCGTGACAATGCCCTCAATGGCGTTTGATGCCTCTGTGCTTTGTACTTTAGCGATGTCAACCAGCTTTTCAAGCTGTTCGGGACGTTGCTTCAAATATAATTCCTGCTTTCCCGCTTCTTTATATATGGCGGCAACCAACCCTAAGATCTCTGAATCCCATTTTTGTTCCTTTATTGCGGAATAATTAAACGCTCTCATTCTCTCACCTCCATCGGTTTTCCCTTAAATAGTAGCACAATTTAAGCGAATAGTCAATCGGGTAAGCAAAAAATCCCTTATTATTATGCGCATATTAAAGGAAATCTATACGGCGAAAGAATATAGTGTACATCGCTCAAAAAAGGAATATGTCAAAACAGCAAGGTTACATTACCACCTTGAAACAAACTTCAATGTTTTAGCAAGCGAGTCCATACATACAAATTCATCTGATGTCGTTCTTATTTTCCTGTTTTCAGCACATTTCATCACCATATTTATTATACCACATATCAATGAAAAAGTCAAGCATTTCTGCTTGACTTTTTTGACAGTCTGAGGCAGAGCTTCGGCTCTGCCTTTCAGTATATGTTTTACTTTTTGCTTTTTCTGCCTTTTTTGCAATTGCTGCAATTATTACAATTATTACAACTCTTGCACGCCGAACAGTCGCCGGAGCAACCGCCGTTTCTTATAATATGTATTATCACAAGCACGAGAGCGATTACTATCAGCGCAAGCAGAATAATGCTCGGTATATTCATCTCATCCATAATTTCACCTTATGCAATGCCGAAAATCATTCCGACACAGCGGACAAGGAATGCCATTACCCAGGCAATACCACACTGTATAAGTACTGTTGCGATGGCAGAACGTACACTTCCGAGTTCACGCTTTACTGTTGCTATAGCGGCAACGCACGGGGTGTACAGCAGAGTAAATACAAGGAATACGATAGCCGTGAACGGCGTGAAAAGCGTCTGTATCTGCGAAACATCTCCGCCGAGCAACAGAGTAAGGGTCGAAACAACGCTTTCCTTTGCGGTAAGACCTGTGATAAGAGCGGTCGAAGCTCTCCAGTCGCCGAAGCCCAGCGGCGCAAATATCGGTGCAAACAGACTGCCGAGCATCGCAAGCAAGCTGTTTTCGGCGCTGTCAGCCACATTGAGCCGTATGTCGAATGTCTGCAGGAACCATATAACGATAGATGCCGCAAAGATTACGGTAAACGCTTTCTGGATAAAGTCCTTTGCTTTTTCCCATATAAGCTGACAGACGCTCTTTACTCCGGGCAGACGATAGTTCGGAAGTTCCATTACAAACGGTACGGGTTCACCGTGAAATACCGTCACTTTAAGTATAAGCGAATAGAGAATACCGCAGATTATACCAAACAGATACAAGCCTACAAGCACAAGCCAGCGGTACTGCGGCTCGAAGAATGCGCCTGCGATGGTTGTATATATAAGTATCTTTGCAGAACAGCTCATAAAGGGAGTGAGCAGTATAGTCATTTTACGGTCACGCTCACTGGAAAGCGTTCTTGTTGCCATTATCGCAGGTACGGAACAGCCGAATCCCATCAGCATAGGAACAAAGCTTCTGCCCGAAAGACCCAGCTTTCTGAGTGGCCTGTCCATTACAAACGCAACTCGTGCCATATAGCCCGTATCTTCAAGAATAGACAGGAAGAAGAACAGCGTTACTATAGTAGGCAGAAAACTCAGCACACTGCCTACGCCGGCACATATTCCGTCTATTACCAGCGAATGCACTACGGGGTTTATCTCAAACGCCGTAAGTCCTTTGTCGATAAGGTCGGTGAGAAAATCTATGCCCATTTGCATAACGTCGGAAAGTGCCGCACCTATCACGGAGAACGTCAGGAAGAACACAAGTGCGATTATGCCTAAAAAGCAAGGGATAGCCGTGTATTTTCCTGTCAGCAGACGGTCGATTGCCATACTGCGTTTATGCTCCTTGCTTTCGTGCGGACGTACTACGGTTTCACGGCACAGCTTTTCAAGGAAGGTGAAGCGCATATTGGCAAGCGCCGCTTCTCTGTCCATGCCTGTTTCCTGCTGCATTATGGAAACAAGGTGGTCGAAGGCGTCGTGCTTTTCCTCAGGAATGGTGATTTTTTTCTTTATCTGTTCATCGTCCTCAACCAGCTTCGTTGTGGCAAATCTCACAGGAAGCCCTGCCGCCCTTATATCCGGCTCAAGCAGTGTTGCGGCTGAATGTATACAGCGGTGAACAGCGGCAACCGGGTCGTGCGGATCGTCGCTGTCGGTGCAGAAGTCCATACGGGCGGGCTTTTCGCCGTATCTCGCAATATGTATCGCATGGTCGATAAGCTCGTCTATACCTTCGTTTTTTACGGCGGAAATCGGCACTACGGGTATTCCCAGTATCCGTTCAAGATCGTTTACACGGATAGAACCTCCGTTTGCCTTTACTTCGTCCATCATATTGAGCGCAAGCACCATAGGTATGCCAAGCTCCATAAGCTGCATTGTAAGATAAAGGTTACGCTCGATATTCGAAGCATCAACTATATTTATGATACCGCTGAGATTATTGTTCAGCAGAAAATCACGGGTCACTATTTCTTCGCTTGAATAAGGCGAAAGCGAATAGATGCCGGGCAGATCCGTAACTGTCGCCTCGGGGTGATTTCTGATAGTTCCGTCCTTGCGGTCAACCGTAACGCCGGGGAAGTTTCCGACGTGCTGGTTTGAGCCTGTAAGCTGATTGAACAGCGTTGTTTTTCCGCAGTTTTGATTTCCTGCAAGAGCAAATGTAAGCGGTGCGCCTTTTTCAAGCACTATTCCGTGTTTCAGATGCAGCTTCTCGTATTTGGCAAATTCTCCGACGCCGGGGTGAGGCGTGTCGTTTCGTCTTGATCCTGCGGCTTTAAGGGGGCTGTCTTTCTTATGTACGTTTTTTACAGTGACCTTGCGAGCCTCCTCAAGCCTCAGGGTAAGCTCGTATCCACGCACCTCAAACTGCACAGGGTCGCCCATAGGTGCGACCTTCTGCAAGGTTATTTCAGCATCGGGTGTAAGTCCCATATCAAGCAGGTGGTGACGTAAGGCTCCGCTTCCGCCGACCGTTTCGATATATGCGCTTTCTCCCGGTTTTAATTCATCCATTGTCATTTTGACAATACCTCCGTAAACATTATGCTCTGTTCCGATCTATTCTGTAATCGTATATCTCAGGCGTAATTCAGCACTTTCGCAGGCTTAAATAAAACCTGTCAGAACAAAACCGACAGGTTTTTATCATCTGCGTTTTACTGTGACAGAACAAAATGTTAAAAATACTGCGGCTGTTAGATATAGCTAATCCAGTCCGATTTAAGTATATCACGGTAAAACGGAGTAGTCAAGAAAAAAATGGTTAGAAACAGCTAACTAAATGGCTTTGTTATGCGGAATTAACGGCTTAAACCGTGCGGAACATTACGGTTTTCAGTGCAAAAATTTTATATTCTGTGATGAACCGATTATGTTGTAATTTCGAAAGCGGTTTATCCGGGAACGGATTGAAGGTTTTATATTAACGGATATAATCAACCCGGTATTGAACATTGCAAGATATGTGACTTATGCCGTAGAATACAGTTTGCCTGCTCATAAGCATCTGCGTTTTCGAACAGGCTCCGTTATGAAGATCATAAGTATAGATAACAATGTCGGCAAAAAATACGGCTGCCGGAAGATAAGAAAGGCGGAAAAGAGCCGGCCTCCCGTAAGATACGCCAGCCGTAACAATATTTATTTTTTTGCAAGCTCGTACGCTCTTGCGGTACAAGCCTTACAGCATTCATCGACTGTATCTGTGAGCTTACCCTCATACAGCTTGTCAAGACCTGCTATAGTCGTTCCTCCCGGAGAAGAAACCTGCTTTATAAGCTCGTCTACCGTCATACCCGAATCTGTGAGCATCTTTGCCGAGCCGACAAGCGACTGTGCAAACAGCTTAAGTGCCGCATCGGGATCAATGTCCACGCTCTTTGCGTAATCCACGAAGCCTTTTGCAAAAAGATAGATGAAAGCGGGAGAACTGCCGTTTACGGCGATTATTTCTTTCATTTTGTTTATCGGCACTTCCTCTGCGATACCGCAGCTTTCGATAACCGACTTTGCAAAAGCAAACTCTTCATCGGTCACACCGTCCGCTCTTGATATTGCGCTTGCGCCAAGACCGAGCATCATAGGGGTGTTCGGCATGACAAGCACTACCTTTGCGCTCGGTATTGTATGACTGCGGATAAAATCCTCGGATATTCCCGCACAGATAGAGATTATGACCTTATCGTGCGTTACTTCCCCTGCGACAGTGTCAAGCACTCCGCCAAGCACCTGCGGCTTTACCGCAAGCAGTATGTAATCGCACTTTTTAACAAGTTCACATTCGCTCTTGCAGGGCTTTACTCCGAATGCCGAAAGTGCTTCAAGCTTTGCCGTATCCTTGTCATACGCCGAAACGCTTATCTGCATATCCGATGAGCAGATACCACGCATTATCGCACTGCCCATATTACCTGCGCCTAAAAATCCAAGTTCAGTCATACTAAGTCCTCTTTTCTTGTATCAAGCCGAGCGTTTTTCTCTGAATGCCGCACGGTATGCCACCATAACAGGATAAAGCACCAGCAGAAGTATGAATACCTCTATAGGCAGCATCGTGAGATTTTTTACTATTCGTGTCGTTATCTTTACCCAGAATACCTCCGGTGCAAAGTAGCCCATTATCACCATTGCAATTGTATTCAGGAACACATTGCAGAAAAGATTGACGCAGAACTTCGCCATAAATATTCTGAACACCTGAAAGCCGTTTGTCTTAAGTCCGCCGAAAAATGCGGATCTGCTTGAAAAATCGAGCTTCACGGGATTAAGTCCGTACAGGAATATGCCGTAAATTACAGCACCTGCGACTTCGACCAGTGTGAATATTGGTGAAAACGCACCGGTAGGCTTTACAAGAAAACCTATTACATCGGTGACAACGCCTGCAAGTCCTGCCACAACAGGACCGTACAGCATACCGATAGCCGCAAGGCCTACAAACGCAAAGCTGATTTTCAGCGTTTCGCTCGGCATGATCATAACGAATTTCAGTGCTACCGAAACACCGATAAGAAGCGCCGTTACTGTAAGGCAACGAATAGATTTCAGTTCCTCGAACGACTTTTTAAAATTACGAAAAAACGCCATATTTACCTCCTCAATGACGCAAGCTGACGCAATCGCATAATGCGGGATAAATACGGCGATTATCTCTTATATGCAACAGCGAGATGCGGAAAACGTATCGCCACCTTTCAGTGTTCGTCCTGAGGACAACTCCCCGTCCCTCAGGCACTTTACGCACGTTAACCTACTCTGTCGGCCGCACCGTTAAAATTTCGGTGCAGTCTTTTTATATAACGGGAAACCGTTATAAACGTTTTTTAAATCAGAAGCTGATCTCATTAGCGATCTTGTACAGATCGTGAGGGAATTCCTTCTTCATCTTGAGAGCTTCCTGAATGTCATAGTCTACAACTTCGTTATGCTGAAGGCCTACAACACGGTTGCCGATGCCCTTTGAAAGAAGATCAACGGCATAATAACCGAGCTGGCTTGCTGCTACTCTGTCCTGAACTGTGGGGCTGCCGCCTCTCTGAACGTGACCGAGAATTGTAGCACGGCTCTCAACGCCTGTTGCCTGTTCGATTTCCTTAGCGAGCTGTTCGCTTCCGCCGATACCTTCTGCAACAATAACGATGAAGTGGTGCTTGCCGCTCTTCTGTCCTTCGATTATCTTAGCGATAACATCGTTTACTGTGAAGGGCTCTTCCTTAGTAATAATGTATGTCGCACCGCAGGCGATACCTGCATTGAGAGCTATGTAGCCTGCATTTCTGCCCATAACCTCAACTACAGAGCATCTGTCGTGTGACTGTGCTGTATCACGCAGTTTGTCAACCATTTCGACAACTGTGTTCATAGCTGTATCATAACCGATGGTGTATTCGGTCATAGAAATATCGTTATCTATAGTGCCGGGAACACCGATACTCAGGATGCCTCTTGCAGAAAGGTCAGCCGCACCTCTGAACGAGTCGTCGCCGCCGACAACTACAAGGCCTTCGATACCCTGTTCTTCGCAAGTCTTCTTAGCCTTCTGAAGACCTTCTTCATATCTGAACTCTGCACATCTTGCTGTGTAAAGCATTGTGCCGCCTCTCTGAATTATATCAGATACGCTTCTTGCATCAAGAGGAACAATGTCGCCGTTGATAAGTCCGTTATATCCTCTGCGGACACCTACGACTTCCATTCCCTTTGCAATAGCAGCTCTTGTTACCGCACGGATAACGGCATTCATGCCCGGTGCGTCGCGCCGCTTGTTAAAACGCCAATCTTTTTCATAATATCGTACATCCTTCCTTAGAGGTCACCCTCCGAGATTATTTTACACACACCTTAGTTTACTCCTAAAATGCAATTTAGTCAAGGGGTAATTTCATTTTTTCGACTTATTTTATGATTATATTTTTTTTGCCGCAAATCCCGTTCAATTTTTGTATAAAATCACTGTTCAAATCAACGGAAAGAGCAGGCGGCAAGGTTATAGTTTCCCTTGTATCCTCAAAGCATATCTTCGTAAGAGTGTTGCCCTTGTTTACTTTAAGAAGCGCCTTTACAGCGGGAATATTGGCATCGTCACGGGAGGAAAACCTTATATACAGCACAGCCGCCTTATTCTGCCCTGTGTTTCGGCTTTCGTGCATTTTCCGCAGCTTAGCAAGATCCGGCTGTGTTATCGCATTTATCAGCAGCTTGGGGTCACCCTCGTCCTCCGCAGATACCGTACCCTCGAAAGCGTAAACATTACCGGTCCTTAGCATTGACGAATACTGATCGTACAGCTTCGGGAATACAAGGCACTCGATTTCTCCGCTTGCGTCTTCTATTACGATGAAGCCCATTGTCTTTCCCGATTTCGTGATATGGTTGCGGACGGATGTAAGCAGTGCCGTTACCCTGACATTTTGTTTATCCTTGTTGTTTTCAAGTATACTGCCGATATTTTCATATCCGAATTCACGGGCAATCCTGTAAAACGGATCTGCAGGATGTCCGGAAATATATATTCCGAGCATTTCCTTTTCGTATGACAGAAGCTGTGCGTGTGAATATTCATCGGCAGGCTTTATCTGAAACGTGCCTTCGTCCGCCGTATCATCTTCGCCCATAAGGCTCATCTGCCCTTCAAGATCGTGGCGCTGTGAAAGAGTATCAAGCATCAGCTCAAGGGAAATCATCATTTCACGGCGGTTATTGCCCAATCCGTCAAAAGCTCCGCACTTGATAAGCGATTCAAGCGCACGTTTATTTATATTCTTTTCCGACATTCTTTCACAGAAGTCGAACAGCGATTTAAACGGGTGCCTGGTTCTTTCTTCGATAATATCGGCTATCATATTAGCGCCGACATTTTTTATTGCAAGAAGGCCGAAACGTATTCCGTCATTTTCGCACGAAAAGCCGGTTTCGCTGTAATTCACATGGGGCGGGAGCAGTTTCAGTCCGTGCTGTGCAAGGTCGCCGATATATTCGGCGGTCTTGCCGCCCCAGCCTATCACGCTTGTAAGCAAGGCGACCATATATTCCTTATAATAATGACATCTGAGATATGCCGTGCGGTAAGCGAGCAGTGAATATGCGGCGGCGTGGGATTTGTTGAAGGCATAGCTTGCAAAGCTCATCATATCATCGAATATTTCTTCCGCTACCTGTCTGTCAACATTATTTGCGACAGCGCCCTCAACGAATGTCGCACGTTCCTTTACCATTACCTCAGGCTTTTTCTTTGCCATAGCTCTGCGGACAATATCGGCTCTGCCGTATGAATAGCCGGCAAGCACACGGCATATCATCATTACCTGCTCCTGATATACGATACAACCGTAGGTTACGTCAAGTATGCTCTTTAAAAGAGGGTGCTTGTAGCGTATTTTTTCGGGGTTGCGGCGGTTTGCAAGATAGGTCGGGATCGAATCCATAGGTCCGGGACGGTATAGTGACAATGCCGCAGTAAGATCCTCAACAGAGCGTGGCTTCATACGGGATAAAAGCGAGGTCATTCCGGCACTTTCAAACTGGAATACTCCGAGAGTGCCGCCCGATGACATCATATCGTATGTTTCGGCATCGTTTTCCGGTACTTTTCTATGTCAAAATCGGGACAGGTTTTCGCTACGAGCTTACAGCAGTCCTGTATCACGGTAAGATAACGAAGTCCGAGAAAGTCCATTTTCAGCAGTCCGAGCCGCTCTATAGCGGTCATAGTGTACTGCGTCATAACTTCGCCCTCGCTGTTCTGATACAGCGGCACATAGTCTGCTACAGGGTCACGGGTAATTACTATGCCTGCGGCGTGGATAGACGTGTTTCTCGCCATACCCTCTATCTTTTTTGCGGTTTCTATAAGCAGGCTGACTTCGCTATCAGATGACGCCAGCTTCACAAGCTCCTTCTCGCTTTTCAAAGCGCCGTCAATCGTAGAGTGCATCGACATAGGGATAAGCTTTGCTACGGTATCCACCTTGCCGTAAGGCAGACCCATAGCCCTGCCTGCGTCACGGATAGCGCCTCTTGCCGCCATTGTACCGAATGTTATTATCTGCGCCACATGATCCCTGCCGTACTTTCTTACGACATAGTCTATGACCTCCTGCCGTCTTATATAGCAGAAGTCAACGTCAAAGTCGGGCATAGTAACACGCTCGGGGTTTAAAAAACGTTCAAACAGCAGATTGAAGCGTATCGGGTCAATATCGGTTATCCCAAGGCAGTATGCACATACGCTTCCTGCACCCGAACCTCTGCCGGGACCTACTGCGATGCCGTTTCTTTTAGCATAGCCTATAAAGTCGGCTACTATCAGGAAATAGTCGATAAAGCCCATTTTCTTTATTACCGACATTTCGTATTCGGCACGGTCAAGAACCTCTTTCGGTACGGGTTCTCCGTAGCGTTTTACAAGCCCTTTTCTTACCTGAGCGTTAAAGTATATTTCGTTGTTGTCATAGCCTTCCGCCTTGAAAAACGGCAGGATAGTATGCCCGAATGTGAAGCTGACATTGCACTTTTCCGCAATTTTCACGGTATTGTCATAGGCTGACTGCGGAAAGCCGAGCGCTTTCATCTCGTCCTCGCTTTTGAGGTAGAATTCATCGGTGGCAAACTGCATTGAGTTCTTATCGTCAAGGGTAGTGTTGGTGGCAATGCAGGTCAGCACACGCTGTACATAGCTGTCCTCTTTTTCGACATAATGAGCGTCATTTGTTGCGACAAGCTGTGTGCCTGTATCCTTCGCCACACGAAGAAGATACGGCAAAATACGTTCCTGCTCGCTTATGCCGTGACTTTGAAGCTCTATATAATAGTCCTCTCCGAATATCTCCCTGTACTCTTTTACAAGCGTCACAGCGTCCGCAAGTCTTCCGTCAAGAAGCGTTCTTGCAAGCTCTCCCGAAATGCAGGCGGAAAGGCAGATAAGTCCCTTTGAATAACGTCTTAAAAGCTCCCTGTCCACTCTCGGCTTATTATAAAAGCCCTCTGTATAGCCCAGCGTCACCAGCTTTGAAAGGTTTTTATAGCCCTCGTTATCCTTGCAAAGAAGCACAAGGTGGTGAGGCTTCATATCGGACTTTGTGCTTTTGTCGAATCTTGTACGGGGTGCAACATACACCTCGCAGCCGATTATTGCCTTTATGCCGTTTTCAACGCATTCGTTATAGAAGTCGATACTGCCGTACATTACGCCGTGATCGGTCAGTGCTACGGCTGTCTGTCCCATTTCCTTTGCACGACGAACAAGCCCTCTTATACGGCAGGCGCCGTCAAGAAGGCTGTATTCGCTATGAACGTGCAGATGTACAAAACCGCTCACTTTTACTCTCCCCGATTATCTTCTCCTCTGAGTGTATCTGCTATAAGGCTTATCTTCCTGAGCCTGTGGTTTACTCCGCTCCTACTTATAGGCGGCTCAAGCATTTTGCCTATATCGCTGAGCGACAGCTCAAGTGCGGTAAGGCGGATTTTTGCCACCTGCAAAAGCTCGTCGGGCAGATACCCTTCTCCTCTTTTTTCGAATATGTAATTAATATCGTCCGCCTGCTTCTGTGCGGCGGCGATAGTCTTGTCAAGGTTAGCCGCCTCGCAGTTGACGCTTCGGTTGACATTGTGCGTACTTCCTTATAGATTTTTACATTCATTATCTCCATTGCCTGCATCATAGCGCCCATATAGGTCAGCATATCGGAGATCTTTTCGCTCTCTTTGATATAAAGGAAGCTGCTGCCTCTGCGGCTTGACAGCTTTGCCCCCATACCGTGTTCTTCTATCATGGAAAGCAATGTTCTGCATTTGCTCTCATCGTGCAGGAACAGCTCAAGCTGATAGCCTTTTTCGGGATTTGCGACCAGTCCGCAGACAAGGAAAATTCCTCTGAGATACACGCCGAAAGCGTCATCGCCCGAACAGTCGGGCATAGGGTAAGCGTAGCTTTTATCCGCAAGAGTAACCGTGTAAAGCGTTCTTCCTCTGAAGGTGCTTTCACCGGTCGAATATTCCTTGCCGACCGAATCAAAGGCGTCGGCAATGCTATCGGCTACCCTTTTGTTTTCCGTATTAAAAAAACAGCCTTCGCCGTCTTCCGTCATGGCATATGCCGCTCCCTTTGACAAAAGCTCAAGCTGTTTTCTGCTGTGTTCCGCCTTGCACAGCTCATTTTTCACATCGGCGGCAAATGACATCAGAATCGCTCCTTTATCCTGCCTTTTTGATTAAAGCTTTATTTCCGGCATAGCACTCAGTATCGCATCTTTTTCGCCGGGACTGATATAGTTCTTATTGAGATGCGTTTTATTGTATTCAAGATAAGTATCTTTTGTTTTCTCTGTCAGCACAGCTGTGAAAAATCTCTCCCAGCTGAAATACTTGCCGCTTTCTATATAGTCATACGGCTTTTCGAGTATCGTTTTTATTTCTTTATCTTTTACGATACCTGAACGCAGAATGACCCACTCGAAAGATTCTGGCAGAAAAAGTACGATATTTTTCGCTTTCCTGAGCGATAGAACACGCTGTATCTCCGGACCGAATGCGGCTCCGTCTGCAATTACCAGTACCGTTTCGTACTGCCTTGTTATAAGCTCGTTGTATATTTTCGTCTTGCTTGCGGCTGAAACGCAATTTATCCCGTACTCCGAAAAATAATTCTCAAAAAAGCGATAACCGCTTTTTGAATCCTCAGTTATAACCAGATCGGGCTTTAACGAAATGTCGGTATCCACTCTGCAAAGCGGGTAAAACTCTGCATAAAGCCGTTTTGTCCCTTGAAATCTGTTACCCGATACGTTTTTTATGCCGTATATTTCTTTCACGCTGTACGGCAGATTGAAAAGCGGAGTTCTTGTTGCGATTACATAATAATTATCGGTATTTTTTATTGCTTTTGCAAAATCCTCAGACGCAACGAATTTATCGCCCTCGTCAATGAATACAATGCTGTCGTGTATAAGACTGAGATTTTCCTGCCAGCGTATGCCTGTAAGCACCGTGCATTGCTTTTTGCTTATTACCGTAACACCGCTTGCTTCGCCGTTTTCCTGATATGCGGCTATCATATCTATCAGGGTGGTCTTACCCGTTGCACTGTCGCCACGAAGTATCGTGATATTTCTTATAACAGAAAACTTATACTGTACACGGCGGCTTTTCACCACCACCTCATATTTACCTTTCACAGCGACACCACCCTATAAATACAAGCCTGCATTCATTACATATTCCTGAATATTGTGAACCGTTTTTCCGTTATTGAGTATCTTTATCTCAAACGGCTTATCTCCGAAATCCATAACGTGCCTTAAATTGATAACAATATCTTTTTTGGATTCCTTAGCTATGCGCAGTATCCATTTTGCACAGTTGTCACCGCAGGTCGAGGCATTGAAAATCTTTGTATCATCGTGCCGCAGAAGCAAAAGCGTTTTCAGCCCTCCGGATATTTTCGTTACGGGAATAACTCCGAGAGCCTTGCTGTCTACCGCATTCGGACTAAGCACCACAGCCTTGTCCACGCTTTTTATCATTTTAACCGAAAGGTCATCGGTAAGCCAGTTATCAAGATAGGTATTGTCAAAATACATACTGGTGTTATAGACGTATTTCTTCTCCATATCTTCGGGTATTTCTCCGAAAATAATACACAGCATACCTTTCCCTCCGTTAAACGATTTTTACTTCTTATCCTTATTCACATCTCTGTGAAGCACCCTTGCTTTAAGGTGATTTTTACTAGATGCTCGCACATATTTTCCGCAAATGTCGCACTGCGGTGCTTGCCGCCCGTACAGCCGAAAGCTATTACAAGCTGGCTTTTTCCCTCGTGAAGATACTGAGGTATCAGAAAGTCGATAAGGTCGAACAGCTTTGTCTGCAAGGTCTGCGAGCTTTCAAAGCTCATCACATAATCCCTGACCTCTTTATCAAGTCCCGACTTTTCCTTAAGCTCGGGTATGTAATACGGATTCGGCAGGCAACGCACATCGAAAACAAGGTCTGCCTCATTCGGCACACCGTACTTGAAGCCGAAAGAAATGCAGCTTATAGTCATACTGTCAGACGGCGTATCAAGGAAAATATTAAGCACGTTTTCCTTCAGTGTCGAGGTTGACATCAGGCTTGTGTCAATGTAATAATCGGCAATTTCACGCAGAGGCTCGAGTATCTCCCTTTCTGCGTCTATCGCCTTGTCTATGTCGCCGTTTGTCGCATCAAAAAGCGGATGCTTACGGCGTGTTTCCTTATATCGTTGTTTTACTACATGATGGTTTGCATCTACAAACAGCAGTTTTACGTCAAGACCACGCTTTTTCAGTTCATCTATGGTGGCGTTGAGGTTCAGAAACATAGTTCCGCCACGAATGTCGGTAACAATAGCGACCTTTGAAATATCATCGTTTTCTTCGCATATCTCGGCAAATTTCGGTATCAGCTGAGGCGGCATATTGTCTATGCAGAAATAGCCTATATCCTCCATAACGTTTACCGCACAGGATTTGCCTGCACCCGAAATTCCCGTTACTATAACAAATTCGGTTTTCATTTGTGTTCCTTTCCCTGCGCCCTTTATCTCTTTTAATGAATAATGAATGATTTTGGTGTGCCGTTTTATTTATATACCCGTCAGCTTCCGATAAAGCCTTGTCTTATCTTGCCCGGTCACATATCTAAGGCACTTATCCGAAAATTTCACTTCATTATAAGCACTTCGCATTCAAGCGTTACACCTGTCTGCTCTTTCACCCTTTGCTTTACTATATCCACAACGCCCATTACATCGTCAAACGTTGCGTTGTCTTTATTTATTACAAATCCGCTGTGCTTTGTGCTGACCTCTGCGCCTCCGCAGGCTGTACCTTTAAGACCGCAGACCTCTATAAGCCTTGCGGCAAAGTCGCCCTCAGGCCGCTTGAATGTACTGCCCGCGCTGGGGTATTCGAGCGGCTGTTTGTCCTTTCTGCGCTCCATCAGCGTATCCATACGGTCTTTTATCTTTTCACGCTCGCCTTTTGCAAGCTTCATTTTTACGGATGTTATGCAAAGGTTACGCTCCGAAAAAAAGCTGTGTCTGTAGGAAAGCTCCATTTTTTCAAGCGGAATTTCCTTTATATCGCCTTTCTCGGTGATATAACGGCAGGATACGACCACGTCCTTCATCTCGCCGCCGTAAGCTCCCGCATTCATAAAAATAGCACCGCCGACAGAACCGGGTATACCGTATGCAAACTCAAGCCCCGTAAGTTCGTTTTCAAGAGCCACAGCACAGACAGCCGCAAGCGACGCACCTGCGTTGCACTCTATATATTCACCGTCTACTCTCACCGAGCCGAAGTTGCTTCCTATAAGCAGTACAACTCCCTGAAGTCCCTCGTCACAGACAAGGATATTGCTTCCCCTGCGACAACATAGTATTTAATATCGTTCTCACGGCACTGCTTTATAAGCTCGCACAGCAACGCCTCGCAATTTATCTTTATCATAACATCACACGGCCCGCCGATACGGAACGAGGTGTGATTTTTCATAGGTTCATTTTTAAGCACGACTGCGCCGTATTTCTCGGCGGTCTGCTCCAATATGCTGTAATCGTTCAAAGCATACTCCTTGTGAATTTATTTTTTTGCGTTTTGCGCCAAATAAACTTCCCCTTATGAGCCTTTAGTCTTTAAGTCTGTAGAGATTTGCCGCTCCGACGATACCGGCGTCATTTCCAAGCTTGCATATGCCGAGAACAGTTGAACGTTCGGGTTTATGCAGTAGCTCTCACGCTTTATATATTCTTCGAGCGGCTTTGTGAGATAGTCGCCCTCCTTGCAGATTCCTCCGCCGATAAGCAGCATTTCGGGCTGGAATGTGTTTACTACGTTTGTAAGTCCGCATCCGAGATAATTCAGGTACTCGTCAACAACAGCCTTACCGCTCTTGTCGCCTGCTCTCATAGCGTCAAACGCAGTCTTGCCGTCAACCTTGTCAATACTGCCTGCTATATTCCACATTGCACTGTCCTTATCTTCTTCCATAGCCTTCTTTGTGGCTGTGATAAGTGCGGTAGCCGAGCTGTACGCTTCAAAACAGCCCTTTCTGCCGCAGTTGCACTGTCTGCCGTTATATTCGATAACAACGTGTCCAAGCTCCGCACCGCAGAAATTGAAGCCCGTGTATATCTTGCCGCCGATTATAATTCCGCCGCCTACACCGGTACCGAGTGTGATTACGACAACATCTTTATATCCCTTTGCCGCTCCGCCGAGAACCTCTCCGTATGCGGCAACGTTAGCATCGTTTTCAACATATATTTCAGTACCCAGACGGTGCTTTAAAAGTCCGCCGAGATCGGTATTGTTAAATCCAAGATTGCAGGAATAAAGCACCACACCTGTGTTTCTGTCGGCAACTCCGGGTGTTCCTATACCGATGCTGTTGATGTCCTTTACATCGATCCCTGCTTCCTTGCAGGCAAGCTCAACACCCTTTGCTATGCTGTCTGCGATTTCTTCGGCAGGACGGGGCAGGTCTGTCTTTATGTTTGATTTTCCTACGATTTTGAAATCGTCATTTACCACTCCTACTTTTATGTTTGTTCCGCCAAGATCAATTCCTATGTTGTACATTATGTTATATTTCCTTCCGATATTTAATATATTCCTTGCTTTTTATGCTTATTCGCCGTCAGTCTTCATCCGGCTCTATTTCGGCATTTGTCTTTATTCCTCTCAGCCTGAGAAAGTTTTCAAAGCGTTCAAGATCGGCATTTACTATCAGCTCTTCGGGAAAATCAATATCCTTAAGAAGAGCCTCAGCTTTTTTGAACGCACCTATCTTGTCGCAGAAATGCGCATCCGAGTCAACGATAACATAACAGCCGTTTTTTGCACAGGTCGGCAATATAATATCGTGCAGACGCTGTACAGAGGTCTGACTTCTGAAACGGCTGACGTTGAACTCCATCGCAACGTTCTTTTCTTTGCACGCTTTTGTCACCGCATCATAATCATACGGGTAATCCGCCGATTCGGTATGTCCGAGAACGCACACCTTCGGGTTATCCATAACCTTTATATATGCGTTTGTGTGCTGTTCAGCCGTACCCGGTATTATGCAGGGATTGTGCATCGACGCATTTATCCACTCAACGTTGTAATAAATATCATCGTTTATATCAAGCTCGCCGTTATATCCTGTAAGGTCTGCTTCAACGCCCTTTATAATACGCACTCCCGACAGGAAATGAGGTATAACGCCCATATTGCAGAAATGCCATATATGCGGCGAATCCTCCATATTTATGCAGTGGTCGGTCATGCCGAGATAGCTCAGTCCCGCCTTTGCGGCTGAAGCGGCATTCTCACTTATAGTTGAGTATGCGTGATCCGATGCCAACGTATGAGTGTGCATATCAGCAACGAATTTCATTTTAGGGTCATATCCTTTCTTTTATCTGTTCTTACACTTTTTATTTTTTCTGTCTGTATTTATATCTGTTTATCAGCCCATGCTCTTGACTGTATCACTGCTCTCCATATCAAGTCCGAGATTGTCAAGCAGCTCCTGTGCGGCATTGTAGCCCATTTTCTTCTGTCTGTTGTTCATTGCCGCAACTTCGAGTATAACCGCAAGGTTACGTCCGGGCTTTACGGGGATAGTCAGTGAGGGAACCTTTACACCGAGTATGGAAACATAGTGGTTGTCAACACCCATTCTGTCGTATACCTTTTCGGGATTCCACAGCTCAAGCTCAACTACCATATCTATCTTTTCGCTAACCTTTACAGCACCCATACCGAAAAGCTGTCTTACATTGATAATGCCGATGCCTCTCAGCTCCATAAAGTGACGGATATTATCGGGCGAACTGCCTACAAGAGTAATATTTGACGCTTTTCTTATTTCAACGGCATCGTCCGCTACCAGACGGTGACCACGCTTTACAAGCTCTATGGCGGTTTCGCTCTTACCTACTCCGCTCTCGCCGAGAATAAGCATACCTTCGCCGTATACCTCGATAAGAACACCGTGACGTGTGATTCTGGGCGCAAGCTGAAGGCTTAAATAAGCAACAAGCTTTGACGTGAACGTCGAGGTGCTTTCCTCACTGCGTAAAAGCGGAACGCTCAGTTCCTTTGAAAGCTCACGCATCTCGGGCATAATATCCATACCTCTCGACACTACCACAGCCGCCGGCTGTTCGCTGAAGAATTTCTTTATTCTCTGCGCTCTTATCTCTGCTCCGCACTGTTCAAGATATGCGGTTTCCGCCTTGCCTATTATCTGAATTCTGCCCTTGTCGAAATATTCGTAAAATCCCGCAAGCTGAAGTCCGGGTCGGTTTACATCAATATTTGAAATGAATATCTTTGCAGGGTCCTGCGGTGTGTGGATAACCTCAAGCTTGCACTCGTCGATTATCGCCTGTAACGATACGGTAAATTCCTGTGCCATACTGTTCCTCTTTCTGCTTATAGCTGTACTGCGGACATATCTGCCCTATCTTAATAATTATACTACATCGCCGTGAGTAATGCAAGAGAGAATTGCGTATAACCGTCAATATGTGTAAATTCCGTAAATCCGTATAAAGCAAAGAGCGACAGCTACATAGCGTATACTGCCGCTCCTTTGCTTTTTTGCAGGCTAAGACAGAATGCTGTCGTCCTTTCGCTGAAAATATCCCTGCGGTTTTCTGCAGACAGGACAGTATTCGGGAGGGGTACTTCCGCAATGTATATGACCGCAGTTCCTGCACAGCCACACCGTTTCGCCGCAGGAAGTAAACAGGCTTCCGTCGGTCAGCTTATTCACGAACAGCTTGAATCTGCTTTCATGCTCCTTTTCAATATCGCCCACCTTTTCAAACAGGTCGGCTATATTGTCAAGCCCTTCCTGTCTTGCGGTTTCGGCATACTCCTTATACATCTGCGTCCACTCGTAGTTTTCGCCGTGCATTGCCTTTTCAAGCGCATCGGCGGCTTCCGGGATACCTCCGTAGATAAGTCCGAGCCATATTTGTGCGTGAGCCTTTTCATTTTTTGCTGTGGTGCGGAAAACCTGCGATATTTCCTCATCGCCGTTCTGTTTTGCCTTTTCAGCGAATATCTCATAACGCACCATCGCCGCAGACTCGTTTGCAAATGCGGTTTTCAGGTTCTCAAGGGTCTTTGATTCGGATAATTGCATAAAAACATCTCCTTTTCTTAAGTTACAGATATTGTAACCGCAGGAAAGAAGATTATGCAGTGCTTTTGGCGGAACAGATATGTTTGTCAACAAGGACGGAAAGCTGTGCTGTGAGGGAATATCGGGCATTGTCGGAGAAGTATAAAACGCTTGACTTTTGCTGACTCTTGTGCTATAATACCGATAACTTAAGGGAGTAGACGGCGGAATACCGTGACAAGTCAACACACTGACGGTGATAATGCTCTTAAATCACGTCTGGTTTGTCTTAAATGTTGAGACTTGAGTACAGGAAAACTGTACTCAGGTCTTTTTTATTGCACATTTCGCACAAGGCTTCCGCATAAGATTAAGGGCAATACCGCACAATTAACGGCTATCGCCTTTGCCGCACGCTTGCTTGCAAT